>ENA-OQDL01000178-OQDL01000178.1-human-gut-metagenome-genome-assembly--contig:-NODE-178-length-43029-cov-5.732110_pt1 | contig 43029 bp, 39 predicted proteins | sample MGYA00242782_ERZ504609 | MGnify/ENA primary metagenome ERZ504609 (study PRJEB26092, sample SAMD00036320) | human gut metagenome | host: Homo sapiens | study: EMG produced TPA metagenomics assembly of... | reverse complement strand
CCCCATCTACTGGTACATCACCGCCGTGCGTTCCTGCGTCATGTGGGGCGAGGGGCTGACCCCCAACATGGTGCTGATTCCGTTCCTCTGTGCCGCGCTGAGCCTGGCCTCGGCATCTGGGTGTTCAAAAAGAATCAGGACAAGTTCGTCCTGTACATGTAAGGGGGCATCGAAATGACAGAGCAGAAACCCATCATCTCCATCGACCATGTTTCGATGCGCTTCAACCTCTCCAAGGAAAAGCACGAAAGCCTGAAAGAGTACTTCGTCGCGCTGCTGCACGGCGGTGTGCGGTTTGACGAGTTCTTCGCGCTGGACGATGTATCGTTTGATATTATGCCCGGCGATTTCTACGGCCTCATCGGCCTGAACGGCAGCGGCAAGTCTACGCTGCTGAAAGTGATTTCCGGCGTCTACAAGCCCAGCGCCGGCAAGGTCACGGTCAACGGTACGATTGCGCCGCTGATCGAATTGGGCGCGGGCTTTGACATGGACCTGACCGCACGGGAAAACATTTATTTAAACGGCACCGTGCTGGGCTACACGCCCAAGTACATCGACTCAAAGTTCGACGACATCGTCGAATTCAGCGAATTGCAGGATTTTCTCGACGTGCCGCTGAAAAACTACTCCTCCGGCATGGTCGCGCGTCTGGCGTTCGCCGTGGCAACGATAACGAAGCCCGACATCCTGATTGCCGACGAGATCCTGTCCGTCGGTGACTTCCTGTTTCAGGAGAAGTGTGAAAAGCGCATGGCCGAGCTGCTGTCCGGCGGCACGACGGTCATTCTGGTCAGCCACTCCATTGACCAGATCGAGCGTATGTGCAACAAGGTAGCCTGGCTCGACCACGGCCATCTGCGCCGCATCGGCGCGACGAAGGAAATTACCGCCGAGTACCGAAGGTTTGAGAAAAAGGACGCCATGCCGGCCAAAGTCACCGAGGAATAAGCTATGTCCGAGAACACGAAACCGAACAACGAGCGCCCTGCCGACCTGGCCGTACAGGACAGCGTCGGCGGCATGGCGCGGCGGCTTTTGAACCCCGCCCACCTGCGGGACCTCGCGGGGCGCAGCGTCAAGACCCTGCGGGAGCAGGGGGCCGAGCAGCTCTGGCGCGATGTGAAATTCCGCGTCGGGCTGGCGATGCACCACGACGACTGGCGGCACCGCGCCGACATTCCGCTGCGCCGGGAGCTGAAGGCCCAGCGCGCCGCGCACCTGCAAGGGCCGAAGATCAGCATCATCGTGCCGCTGTACAACACGCCCGCCAAGCTGTTTGACGAGATGCTGCAAAGCGTCGTCAGGCAGACCTACACAAACTGGGAATTGGTGCTGGTGGACGCATCCGACGCCGACAAGCGGCTGGAGCGCCGTCTGGCCAAGGCTGTGCCCGGCACGATTGTGTATGAGCCGATTGAAAACGGCGGCATTGCCCTCAACACGACCCGCGGATTTGCGCTGGCGCACGGCGAGTACATCACACTGCTGGACCACGACGACGTGCTCTACCCGAACGCGCTGTTCGAGGTTGTGCAGACGATACAAAACACCGGGGCGGATTTTGTCTATAGTGATGAAATCGTTCTCTCCGCCGATTTGAAGGAGCTGGGCGGCTACCACTTCAAGCCCGACTTTGCGCCCGACTACCTGCGCGGGGTCAACTTTATCACGCATCTGGCGGTGTTCAGCCGTCCGCTGCTGGACGCGGCGGGCGCGTATGAGTCGAAGGAGTTTGACGGTGCACAGGACCATGATTTGATCCTGCGCCTGACAGAAAAAGCACAGCGCATCGAGCATATCAAGAAGGTGCTCTACATCTGGCGTGCCGCGGTCGGCTCCACCGCCGCGGGCATGGAGGCCAAGCCCTACGCCGTCGCGGCGGGGGAACGCGCCATCGACGCGCAGCTCAAGCGTCTCGGTCTGCCGGGCCACGCCATGGCCGTGCCCGACGCGCCCGGCGCATTTCAGGTGCGGTACGAGCTGACCGGCCACCCGAAGATCAGCGTACTGATCCCCAGTAAAGACCACATTGACGACCTGGACCGCTGCCTGACGAGCCTGTACAAAAACGCGGGCTACGACAATTTTGAGGTCATCGTCATCGAGAACAACTCCACCGACCCGGCGACGTTTGCCTATTACGAGACACTGCCCAGCCGCTTTGCCGACTGCCGCGTCGTCTACTACAAGGGCGCATTCAACTTCTCGGCCATCAACAATTTCGGCGCGACGTTCGCCGAGGGTGAGCACCTGCTGCTGCTCAACAACGACATTGAGGTGTTGTCGTCCGACTTCCTGCGCGAGCTGCTCAGCTACAGCCAGCGCCCCGACGTGGGTGCGGTGGGCGCGAAGCTCTACTACCCCGACGACACGATCCAGCACGCGGGCGTGCTGATGGGCATCAACGGCAGCGCGGGCCACAGCCACAAGAGCTACCCCCGCACCGCCGTGGGGGACATGTACCGCTTGGTCACGACGCAGAATTATATGGCCGTGACGGGTGCCTGCCTGATGACAAAAGCGTCGCTCTACCGCGCATTTGGCGGGCTGGACGAGGAAAAGTTTGCCGTCGCCTACAACGATGTGGATTATTGCTTAAAGCTGTGGCAGAAGGGGCTGTTGAACGTTTACACCCCGTGCGCCGAAGCCTACCACTACGAGAGCAAGAGCCGCGGTCTTGATACCTTAAGCGAGAACGCCAAGCGGTATGAGCGCGAAAAGGCGAATTTCTACGCGAAATATCAGCAGTATATCGACAATTACGACCCCTATTACAACCCCCATTTCAACAATCTGTTTGAGAATTTCGGGTTGAAGTGATGAGGTGTTTTGCATGGAAAATAAGTTTGATACCCAGTTTTTAATCGAAGGCCACGACCTCGACGAGGACGCCATCCACGACGGCATTTTGAACAGCGCCAAGGGCGATTGCCTGTTGGTCGTCGGCGACGAAGACGTCGTCAAGGTGCATTACCACACCGACACCCCGTGGAAGATTTTGGAGTACGCCGCCGCCCTCGGCGAATTGAACACCATCATCGTAGAAAACATGGAGCGCCAAGCAAAAGGGTTGCACGGGTAAATTGGCAAGGCGCAAGGTTAACCGCCTGACGGCGTATGATTACGCCCAAAACGGTGCGTATTTCATCACGATTTGCACGCATGGGCGGCAGAAAATTTTGTGGAAAAGCGATGTCCTTACGGCGGTTGAGCATGTAGGGGCGCACAGTGTGCGCCCGCGCCTTGCCCCGGAGTTATCGCCTTACGGGAAAGCCGTTGAAGATGCCATTTTGCAGATTTCCATTCGGCATCCCGCAGTAAAGTTAATAAAATATGCCGTAATGCCAAATCATGTTCATTTATTGTTGTTGATTCAGCGGGAACAGGGCGGGCGCACACTGTGCGCCCCTACAATTTCACTGGTCATCAAACAGATGAAAGAGGCTGTCACGAAAGCGATTGGCTGCCCCATCTGGCAAAAATCCTTCCATGACCATATTGTGCGCACGGAGCAAGGGTACTCGCAAATTTGGCAATACATCGATACCAACCCCCGCCTTTGGCACAAAGACTGCTTTTATGAGGAGCCATCCCATGAGCCTTGAAACGAAACGCATCAAAGAACTGTTCGGCTATGCGCGGACGCTGACGAAAGAACAGGGCGTCGGCGTCATGGCCGGGCGGGCCGTCGGCTTTTTTAAGCGGCGGTTCTTCGGCAAAAAAGCGCGGTATCTGCCGTCGAGACAGACGCTGGAGACCCAGCGTGCCGACGCAGCCGCCCGCGCCGACGGCTGGCCGACCATCAGCATTTTAACGCCGCTGTACAACACACCGCCGCAGTTTTTGCAGCAATTTTTGGACAGCGTGCAGGCCCAGACCGCGCCGAATTGGCAGCTGGTTCTGGTGGACGCCAGCGACGGTGCCCACCCCGACGTGGGCGAGACAGTCCGCACCCGCGCCGCGCAGGACAAGCGCATCGTCTACGCCAAAATCGAGAACAAGGGCATTGCCGCCAATACGAACGAGGCCGCGAAGCTCGCAGCGGGGGAGTATCTGGCCCTTGCCGACCACGACGACATGCTCGCGCCTCATGCCGTCTATTGCATGAGCAAAGCGCTGGCCGAGAGCGGCGCGGCGTTTGCCTACAGCGACGAGGCCCTGTTTGAGAAAACGCCCGAGCACCCGCGCGTCGGCCACTTCAAGCCCGATTATGCGCCCGAGTACCTGATGGCCGTCAACTACATCTGCCATCTGGCCGTGTTCAAAAAATCGCTGTTCGACGCCGTCGGCGGTGAGCGCCCGGCCTGCGACGGCGCGCAGGATCACGACTTATTCCTGCGTCTCATCGACGAAATGCAGCGCCGTGACCCCGCAGCCAAGCCGCTGCACATCCCGCAGGTGCTGTATTACTGGCGCGTGCACGCGGCGTCCACCAGCGGCGGCACGGCGGCCAAGCCCTATGTGGAAAAGGCTGCGCAAAAGGCCGTGGCCGACCATCTGGCCGCCACAGGGCGGCAGGGCAGGGTGGAGCCGGGCAAATTCCCGGGCACCTGCCATGTGGTGTGGGACATTCCCGAGCCGCAGCCGCTCGTGTCAATTTTGATTCCCAACAAGGACCACACCGACGATTTGGAAAAATGCCTGCACAGCATCTACGCCAAAACGACCTACGAGAATTTCGAGGTCATCGTCATTGAGAACAATTCCACCGACCCGGCCACAGCGGCCTACTACAAAAAACTGCCGGAGCGGTATGACCGCGCGCGGGTCGTGACTTACAAGGGCGGTTTCAACTTCAGCCGCATCAACAATTTTGGCCGCAGGTACGCGGCGGGCAAGTACCTGCTGCTGCTCAACAATGACGTCGAGGTCATCAACGGCGACTGGCTCACCCAGATGGTGGGCGAGTGCAGCCAGCCCGGCGTCGGCCTCTGCGGGGCAATGCTCTACTATCCCGACGACACGATCCAGCACGCCGGCATCATCACGGGGCTGGGCGGCTACGCCGGGCACAGCCACAAGTACCACAAGCGCGGCGGCAGCGGGTATATGTTCCGGCTGGCCACGGTGCAGGATTTCTCCGCCGTGACAGCGGCCTGCCTGCTGGTGCGCACCGCCGTTTACGACGAGCTGCACGGCCTGGATGAGGAGTTCACGGTTGCCTACAACGATGTGGACTTCTGCCTGCGTGTGCGCGACGCGGGCTGGCGCATTGTCTGGACGCCCTACGCCGAGCTCTACCACTACGAAAGCAAGTCCCGCGGCTCCGACGAGAACGATCCCGCCAAAAAAGCACGCTTTGACGCCGAGCATGAACGTCTCTACGCCGTGCACGGGCGGGAGAATATTCTGCACGACCCCTATTACAGCCCGTCGCTGTCGCTGGATTATGAGGATTTCCGCGAGAGCGGGGATTTGCGGAATCTGAAATGAGTTGATCACCTTCCCCGTGGGGGAAGGTGCCCGAGGCCCCGACCATGGGCGGATGAGGGGCGGGTTTGCCCTATTGCCCGTCAGTGGGAAATTCCCGGTAAGTTTGCCCCTCATCAGTCAGCGGGCGGGGCCGCTGACAGCTTCCCTCTCTGGGGAAGCCATACTGACAAAAAATGCACGCCGTAAATTTTACGGCGTGCGTTTTTATTATTCTTTTTTATCCGGCGGGAACTCACCCTGCTTTTCGGCTTCCAGGCGGCTCAGGCGGGCTTCGAGCTCGGAGATGCGCTGGTTGACAATATCCGGCAGATCCTGCTGATCCAGATCGTCCGCCGGGCAGCACTTGATATTGCCGACGCGCACGATCTCCGCGGGTACACCGACGGCAGTGGCGTTGGCGGGCAGGTTCTTCAGCACAACGCTGCCCGCGCCGACGCGGACGTTGTCACCGATGTAGACCGGGCCCAGCACCTTCGCGCCCGCGCCGATCAGCACATTGTCGCCCAGCGTCGGATGGCGCTTGCCGGTGTCCTTGCCGGTACCGCCCAGGGTGACGCCGTGGTAGATCGTGCAGTTGTCACCGATCTCCGTCGTCTCACCAAAGACGATGCCCATACCGTGGTCGATAAAGAGCTTGCGCCCGATCTTGGCGCCGGGGTGGATCTCGATGCCGGTCAGGTGGCGCGCCAGCTGGCTGACAAAACGGGCCAGGAAGAAACACCGGTGGTTGTACAGAAAATGTGCGATCTTGTGCGTGACCAGCACATGAAAGCCGGGATACAGGATGATGACCTCCGCCACATTGCGCGCGGCGGGGTCCTTATCGCGGATATTTTTTGCATCTTCCCAAAGGCCCATAGTTCGTTCCTCTTCCTATTTACCATACTTATTATAAATATACCACAAAGCCGGACAAAGTGCAATGCTGTACGCGCCGCGCGCGGATTTTTGCGGATTTTGTCAAATCCTCCAAAAGTCAGCGCAAAAATCTATAAAATCCTTACTTTTGCAAAAAGCCCGTTTGCATTGACACCGCCGTCCCTGCATGGTACAATAAGTAAAACGTAGGTAAAGTCATAGGAAGGAGTGTGCCGGGATGATGCGTTTTATTTCTGTCTTTAAAAATCACGGCACAGTGTTCTTTCCCGTCGCCGCTTTGTGTATGACTTTTTGACTTTTCCCTTTTTGGGAAAAGTTTTTTTTGCAAAAATATCCCTGCGGGATGTTTTGCATGGGGCTTTGTAGGGGCGAGCATTGCTCGCCCGCAGGCCGTTTGCCTCATGCGCGGCTTTCCCGCAGAAGCTCAACCACGCAAAGTTGACGGGCGAACAATGTTCGCCCCTACACTCTCAGCTATGACAAAGTTTCCTATTTTTAAGGAGGTTCCCACCATGCTGATCCGCAACGCAAAGGACAGCGCGGGCAAGGCCATTGAGGTCTGGCTGCGCGACGGAAAAATTGCCGCTGTCGGTCTGGGGCTGCTTGTCCCGGAAGGGGAGGAGGTGCTCGACGCAAAGGGCCGCACGGTCCTGCCCGCCTTCATCGACACCCACTGCCACTGGCGCACCCCCGGCTTTGAGTACAAGGAGGACATCTCCACCGGCTCCGCCGCGGCTGCCGCGGGCGGGTACACCTTCGTCAACCTGATGCCCAACACGAAGCCGGTCTGCTCCAGTGCCGAGATTGCCCACGCCGTCGAGGCTGAGGCCGCCCGCGTCGGCCTGTGCGACGCAAACCAGACCGTCTCCATCACGAAGGATTTCGACGGCAAAACGCTGGATCATCTGCTGACCCTGCCCGAGGACATCAAGTTCATCACTGAGGACGGCAACGGCGTCATGAACAACGCCGTCATGGCCCGCGCGTTCGCGATTGCCACCGAGCGCGGCCTGACCATTATGTCCCACGCTGAGGACCGCGAGATCAGCCCCTGGGACTACCGCCTGGCCGAGAACATCGAGACTGTGCGCAACTGCCATCTGGCCGAGTACTACGGCACCCGGCTGCACATGTGCCACGTCTCCACCAGGGAATCCGTCGATGCCGTCCGCATGAGCCGGATGCGCGGTGCGCGGGTCAGCTGCGAGGTCACGCCGCACCACCTGTGGTTTGACGACAGCCGCCTGACCTACCGCGTCAACCCGCCCATCCGCAAGGCGGACGACGTGACCGCGCTGATCGACGCCATCAAGGACGGCACCGTGACCTGCATCGGCACCGACCACGCCCCCCACACCGCCGAGGAGAAGGAGAAGGGCGCTGCCGGTATGGTGGGTCTGGAAACGGCCTTCGGCGTCTGCTACACCAAGCTCTGCCGTGAGCAGCGTCTGCCGCTGGAAATGCTCAGCTTCCTGATGAGTGCCGGTCCCGCCGCCGTGCTGGGCCTGGCCGACCGCAAGGGCATGCTGGAGCCTGGCTACGACGCCGACATCGTGCTGGTTGACCTTGACCACATGTATGAGGTCCACGCCGACGAGCTGCACAGCAAGAGCAAGAACTGCCCCTACGACGGCGCACTGCTGTACGGAAAAGTAGTAACCACGATCAAAGGCGGGAAGGTTACGTTCCAGATTGAAGAATAACACCCCTTCACGCACAAAACACCCGTAGGGGCGCACTCTATATGCGCCCGTGCAGGCTGCCGCTGGCACAGTCCCGCGGGCGGATATGGAATCCGCCCCTACGATTCCCAGCATTATATAATAGAGCCGCAATTTATATACATCAAACGGAGGAATCAGCATGCTTACCAACATGGACAAGCTCTACGAGAGCGTCGCAGCAAACGGCCCGGTCTGCGTGGGCCTGGACACCGAGATCAGCTACCTGCCCACCACCGACACCGCCAAGACGGCAGGGGAGAACGTCGTCGCGTTCAACCGTGCGCTGATCGACGCCACCAAGGGCGTCGCGGGCTGCTACAAGGTGCAGATCGCCTATTATGAGTCCCTGGGCCTGGACGGCATGCGCGCCTACGCCGAAACGCTGAAGCTGGCCCGCGCCACCGGCCTGCCCGTCATTGCCGACATCAAGCGCGGCGACATTGCCAAGACCGCCGAAATGTACGCCAAGGCGCACTTTACCGGCGATTTCGAGGCTGACATCATCACGCTGGCCCCCTACATGGGCCTTGACTCCATCAGCCCGTATCTGCCGTACTGCGCCGAGCAGGGCAAGGGCGTGTTCGTGCTCTGCCGCACCTCCAACCCCGGCGCGAAGGACTTTGAGTACAAAAAGCTCGACGATGGCCGCCATGTGTACGACCTCGTCGGCGACAGCCTGACCGCCCTTGGCAAGGACTACATGGGCGAGCACGGCTATTCCAGCATCGGCCTGGTCATCGGCGGCACCCACACCGAGGAGGCCACCGCCATCCGCGCGGCCTACAAGGACACCTTCTTCCTGATCCCCGGCTACGGCGCACAGGGCGGCAAGGCGGCGGACATCGCGCAGTACCTGACCAAGGGCAACGGCGGTGTTGTCAACTCCAGCCGCGGCATCCTGCTGGCTTACAAGAAGCAGCCCGGCGTTGCCTTTGACGAGGCTGCCTACAACGAGTGCGTGCGTATGCGGGAGGATATTCAGGGTGAATGCAACAAGCTGTAATCTGACGGTCCTGCGTCAGGAAACCGTCGCAAAGGATATTATGCGCCTTACGGTCCAGTGGCAGGACCGCAGCCGCGAGCCCCACGCCGGGCAGTTTTACATGCTGCGCGCCTGGGCCGCGGACGCCACGCCGATTCTTTCCCGCCCCATCAGCGTTGACGACTTTGACAACCAGACCGGCGCACTGACCTTCCTGTATCAGGTCAAGGGCGAGGGCACCCACAAGCTGGCCGCGCTGAAAAAGGACGACACGCTGACCGTGACCGGCCCCTGCGGCAACGGCTTTGACACTGCCGCACTGGCCGGGCAGTACAAGCGCATTGCCGTGGTCGGCGGCGGCATCGGCACCGCGCCGCTGCTGCTGCTCTGCAAGGAGCTCTGCCGCGCGGGCGTGCGCCCCGACCTGTTCGTGGGCTTCCGCGACACGACCTACGGCATGGACCGCTTTGTGCCCTGGTGCCGCGACATCTACGCCGCAACCGACTCCGGCAAGGAGGGACACCACGGCCTGGTCACCGACCTGTTGGACGTGAGCAAGTACGACATTGTGCTGACCTGCGGCCCCATGGTTATGATGCGCGGCGTGGCTAAGCTCTGCGCCGCCGCTGGCGTGCCCTGCCTGGCCAGCCTTGAAAAGAAGATGGCCTGCGGTCTGGGCGCGTGCCTGGGCTGCACCTGCCATACGAAAATCGGCCCGGTCACCGTCTGCAAGGACGGCCCGGTCTTTAACGCACAGGAGGTGTTTGACTGATGGCAGACCTGCATGTTGATTTTCTCGGCAAGCGGCTGGCCGGGCCGGTCATCGCAGCCAGCGGCACCTTCGGCTTCGGCCCCGAGTACGCGGGCATTGAGGATCTGCGCGTGCTGGGCGGCATCTCCGGCAAGGGGCTGACCCTGAACGGCCAGCCCGGCAACGAGGGTGAGCGCCTCTACGAGACGCCGTCGGGCCTGATGAACTCCATCGGCCTGCAGAACCCCGGTGTGCAGCACTTTATCGACCACGAGCTGCCTGCCATGCGCCGGTGCGGCACCACCGTCTGGGCGAACCTCGGCGGCCACACGATTGAAGAAAACGTCGAGGGCGTGCAGATGCTCTGCGCCGCGGGCGTGGATTTTATTGAGCTGAACATCAGCTGCCCCAACGTCAAGCAGGGCGGTCTCGCATTCGGCATCCGCGCGACAGACGCCGGCGAGGTCGTCAGCGCGGTGCGCAAGGTCTGCACCGTGCCGCTCATCGTTAAATTGAGCCCGCAGGCCGAAAGCATCCCCGAGATGTGCAAGGCCGTTGAGGCTGCCGGCGCGGACGCCATCAGCCTGTGCAACACCTTCCAGGCGTGCGCGATCGATCTGGAAAAGCGCCGTCCCGTGTTCAACAACACGTTTGCGGGCCTGTCCGGCCCGGCGGTGCGTCCCATCGCCCTGCGCATGGTCTGGCAGGCCGTGGGGGCCGTCAGCATCCCCGTCGTAGGACTGGGCGGCATTCTGACGGGCAAGGACGCCTTGGAGTTCATCATGGCCGGTGCAGCGGCGGTACAGGTCGGCACCGCGAACTTCCTGGACCCGAAGGCCTGCACCCGCATCACGAACGAGATCGGCCAGTGGATGGACGCCCACGGCGTCAAGACGCTGGATGAGATCAGAGGGTGCGCACGGTAAATCACCGGCCGCCTTCCCCTCAGGGGGAAGGTGCCCGAGGCCCCGCCCGAGGGCGGATGAGGGGAGAGTCCCCGCAACCGCCCGCCGACAGCTTCCCCCGCGGGGGAAGCCGCCCCACCATATACATTTTGCTTGCATTTTTATACAAAATATGCTACTATAAGTTGAATAACATACAGGAGGAACAAATTATGGCACGCGAAGCACTTGAAGTTTTAAAGGAATGTGAAGCATTTTTAGAGGGGCACTTCCTGCTTTCCTCCGGGCGCCACTCCGGCGCTTACTGCCAGATGGCATTTCTGCAGCAGTACCCCGACAAGGCCGCCGAGGTCATGGCCCCGGTTGCCGAGAAGCTCAAGGAGCTGAACATTGACGTCGTGGTCGGCCCTGCCATGGGCGGCATCGTCTACGCCTACGAGCTGGGCCGCCAGATGGGCAAGCGCGCCATCTTCACCGAGCGCGTCGACAACGTCATGACCCTCAAGCGCTTCAGGATCAACCCGGGTGAGCGCTGCATCATCGCCGAGGACGTCGTCACCACCGGTGTTTCCAGCCTCGAGACCAAGCGCGTCATCGAGGAAAACGGCGGCATCTGCGTGGGCATTGCCTGCGTCGTGGACCGCACCCGCGCCGAGGCCCCGTCCCCGATCCCCATCGTCGCCAGCGCCCTCAAGCTCGACCTGCCCAACTACGCCCCTGAGGAATGCCCCATCTGCAAGGAGGGCAAGCTCCCGCTGGTGCACCTGGGCAGCCGCAAAATGAAGGAAGCTGCGAAGCAAACCCTGTAAAAGATAGGAGATAGGAGATGGGTACAATTTGCCTTTTCTCCTCTCTCCTCACTCCATATCTTAAATGTAAAGTGAGAGGCTACCAACTATGCAGGCATATCTGATATTGGCCAATGGCCGGGTGTTCCGCGGCGTCAGCGTAGGCTGCCCCGGTACCACCATCGGTGAGGTCGTCTTTGCAACCGGTATGGTCGGCTTTGAGGAAACCCTGACCGACCCCAGCTACTACGGCCAGATCATCACCCAGACCTATCCGCTCATCGGCAACTACGGCATGAACAGTGAGGATGTCGAGAGCACGAAGATTTGGGCCAGGGGCTACATTGTGCGCGAGGCGTGCAAGACCCCGTCCAACTTCCGCAGTGAGGAAACGCTGGATGCCTTCCTGAAAAAGAACGGCATCATCGGCATTGAGGGCATCGACACCCGCAGCCTGACCCGCACCCTGCGGGAGAGCGGCGTTATGAACGGCGCGATCACCACCGAGTTCGACCCCGACGCCGAACCCGAGAAGAAGGCCGCGCTGCTGCCCGAGATCGCCGCCTACGCCGTTGTCGACGCCGTCAAGGCCGTCACCTGCCGCGAGGCCGTGACCTATGAGCCGACGGCTGCCGGTGCATGGGGTGACACGCCGCTGCACGTGGCGCTGCTCGACCTGGGCTGCAAGAACAACATTGTGCGCTGCCTGCAGAAGCGCGGCTGCCGCGTGACCGTGCTGCCCGGCACGACCACCGCCGCCGAGCTGGCCGCCCTCAACCCCGACGGCCTCATGCTCTCCAACGGCCCCGGCGACCCGGCAGAGAACGTGGAAATCATCGCGAACATCCGTGAAATGCTGAGCACCGGCATCCCGACTTTCGGCATCTGCCTGGGCCACCAGCTGACCGCCTTGGCCGCCGGTGCCAAGACCTGCAAGCTGAAATACGGTCACCGCGGCGCCAACCAGCCCGTCACCAGCCCGGCCAAGCAGCGCACCTTTATCACCAGCCAGAACCACGGCTACGCCGTTATGGCGGACACCCTGCCCGAATCCGTCGGCCAGATGAGCTACTTCAACGCCAACGACGGCACCTGTGAGGGCGTCGACTACTTGAAATGGAACTGCTTCACCGTGCAGTTCCACCCCGAGGCCAACGGCGGCCCCAAGGACACCGAATTTCTGTTTGACCAGTTCGTCAGCCGTATGCTGGCCGCGAAAGGAGTAATCAACAATGCCTAAAGACCCGCGTATCAAAAAGGTACTGGTCATCGGCTCCGGCCCCATCATCATCGGTCAGGCGGCAGAGTTTGACTACTCCGGCACGCAGGCCTGCCGTGCGCTGAAATCCGAGGGTGTCGAGACCGTCCTCGTCAACTCCAACCCCGCCACCATCATGACCGACCCCGACATTGCCGATCATGTTTACATTGAGCCGCTGACCGCCGAGGTCATCGAGCGCATCATCGAGAAGGAGAAGCCCGACGCCATCCTGCCGAACCTGGGCGGCCAGATGGGCCTGAACCTGTCGATGGAGCTGGCCCGCAGCGGATTTTTGGACCGCAGCGGCGTCCGCCTGCTGGCCTGCAAGCCCGACACGATTGACCGTGCCGAGGACCGCCAGCTGTTCAAGGACACGATGGAAAAGCTGCACCAGCCCATCATCCCCTCGAAGGTCGTTGAGGATCTGGACGACGCGCTGGACTTTGCCGAGGTCATCGGCTATCCCGTCATCGTCCGCCCCGCCTTCACGATGGGCGGCACCGGCGGCGGCATCTGCGAGAACCGCGAGAAGCTGCACGAAATTGCCACAAACGGTCTGCGCCTGTCCCCGATCCATCAGATCCTCGTTGAGAAGTGCATTTCCGGCTGGAAGGAAATCGAGTACGAGGTCATGCGTGACTCCAAGGGCAACGTCATCACGGTCTGCAACATGGAGAACCTTGACCCCGTCGGCATCCACACCGGCGACTCTATCGTCGTCGCGCCCAGCCAGACCCTGTCCGATAAAGAGTACCAGATGCTCCGCACCGCCGCGCTGGACATCATCACCGAGCTGGGCATCGAGGGCGGCTGCAACTGCCAGTTTGCCCTGAAGCCCGACAGCTTTGAGTACGCGGTCATTGAGGTCAACCCCCGTGTGTCCCGTTCCTCCGCGCTGGCCTCCAAGGCGACGGGCTACCCGATTGCCAAGGTCGCGACCAAGATCGCGCTCGGCTACACGCTGGACGAGATCACGAACGATGTCACGGGCGAGACCTGCGCCTGCTTTGAGCCGGCCCTCGACTATGTCGTCGTCAAATACCCGAAGTGGCCGTTCGATAAGTTCGTCTACGCCGACAAGTCTCTGGGCACCCAGATGATGGCCACCGGCGAGGTCATGGCCATCGGCAACAACTTTGAGCACGCCATGATGAAGGCCGTTTCCTCCACCGAGCTCGGCCTGGACACGATGACGCTGCCCGATTTCGAGAAGCTGACGACGGAAGAAGTCATCGAGCACCTGCATGTGCAGGACTCCGAGCGCGCGTTCTGCGTCTACGAGGCCCTCAAGCGCGGCGTGGCGCACGACGTCATTTACGACATCACCAAGATCGACTGGTGGTTCCTCGACAAGCTGCAGCATCTGGCCGACATTGAGATGGGCCTGAAAAACGGCGAGCTGACGACGGAAAAGTACCTGAATGCCAAGAGGTTCGGTTTCCTCGACAAAACGATCAAGCGTCTGGCGGGCGTGGACACCCTGCCCGAGGCCCCGAAGGCCGCGTTCAAGATGGTCGATACCTGCGCCGCAGAATTTGCCGCCAAGACGCCGTATTTCTACTCCACCTACGACGAGGACAACGAAGCGAAGCCGTTCATTGCCGAGCGCAGCGACCCCGACAAGAAGAAGGTCCTTGTTTTCGGCTCCGGCCCCATCCGCATCGGTCAGGGCATTGAGTTTGACTATTGCTCGGTCCACGCGGTCTGGACGCTGAAGCAGCACGGCTGCGAGGCCATCCTTGTCAACAACAACCCCGAGACGGTCTCCACCGACTTTGATACCGGTGACCGCCTGTACTTTGACCCGCTGAACCCCGAGAGCGTCGACCACATCATCGAGACCGAAAAACCGGACGGCTGCCTTGTGCAGTTCGGCGGCCAGACCGCCATCAAGCTGGCCAAGCACATGGACGACATCGGCCTGCCGATTTTGGGCACGCCCGCCGACGCCATCGACGAGGCCGAGGACCGCGAGCGCTTTGACGAGCTGCTGGAGCGCTGCGGCATCCCCCGCCCGGAGGGCCGCACCGTCTTTACGCTGGACGAGGCCCTGCAGGCCGCGCAGGAGGTCGGCTATCCCGTCCTGATGCGCCCGTCCTACGTTCTGGGCGGCCAGAACATGATCGTCGCCTACAACTCCGCCGATGTCATCGAGTACATGGGCGTTATCACGAAGCACGTTGACATGAGCCATCCCGTGCTGATGGACAAGTATATTCTGGGTACCGAGTGCGAGGTCGACGCCATCTGCGACGGCACCGATTATCTGGTGCCCGGCATCATGCAGCAGGTCGAGCGCACGGGCGTGCACTCCGGTGACTCCATCTGCGTCTACCCGCCGTACACCTTCAGCCAGAAGGTCATTGACACGCTGGTCGATTACACGGGCCGCTTTGCCCGCGAGCTGAAGGTCGTGGGCCTGGTCAACGTGCAGTATGCCGTCCAGAATGATCGTGTCTACGTCATCGAGGTCAACCCCCGCTCGTCCCGTACCGTGCCGTACATCTCCAAGGTCACCGGTGTGCCGATGGTCGACCTGGCCGTGCGCTGCACGCTGGGCGAGAAGCTCAAGGACATGGGCTACGGCACCGGCCTGTGGCGCAACGGCAAGAGCCCCTACTACGCCGTCAAGGTGCCCGTCTACAGCTTCTTAAAGCTGCACGGCGTTGACACGATGCTCGGCCCCGAGATGAAGTCCACCGGTGAGGTCCTGGGCATTGCGCCCTCCTTCCACGAGGCCATGATGAAGGGCCTGGTCGCCGCTGGCTACCAGTTCAAGACGCCCGGCCCCGGCTCCTGCGTCATCATCTCGGTCAAGGACAGCGACAAGGCCGAGGCCGCCGAGCTGGCCTGGAAGCTGCACGACTACGGCTACAAGATCTACGGCACGCCCGGCACCGCCAGGTTCCTGAACAGCGAGATGGTGCCCTGCAGCGTAGTGCGCCAGATGAGCGGCGCGCGCCCCAACGTCATCGACCTGCTGGAGAGCGGTCTGGTCGACTACATCATCTCGACGAGCCCGCATGGCCGCGACCCGCACCGTGACTCCGTCAAGTTCCGCCGCAAGGCAACGGAGCTGTCCATCCCGACCATCACGGCCATGGACACTGCCCGCGTCCTCGTCGACGCCCTGCGCGGTGACCATGACATCAGCCAGATGGAGCTGGTGGACATTGCGAACCTGCACCGCGAAGCGGCGAAAGGGGAATAAGTAAGCAGCAAACAAACCGCGTCCGCAAGGATGCGGTTTTTGTTTTTTCCTTGGCCCCTTCTGCGAGGGGGCTCCGCCCGCAGGCGGTGGGGGAGAGAACCTTTTCCCCGGTGACTACGACTACATCAGGCAGGGCCGCGGGCACAACGTCTGCCTGGCCGTCAGCCGCGACGGCGCAGAGCAGGCCGTGGACGTCTGCTTTGACCTGACTGCCGCCCCGGCGGGCGACTTCTCGCTGGCCTTTGACGGCGGGCTGACGCTGGCTTATGCCGATGCGGACCGCACCTGCCACCTGACCTTTACCGACGACGCCATGTCCGGGGGCCGCACCAGCCGGTACGTCAAGCTGGATGCGTCCTGCCGCCGCCTGCGCGCGGTGGGCGACGCGCCCGCATGGGGCTGTAAGACTTTGCCCGTCAAGAATATTTTTGCATGGAACGTGCATTTTTTGCCAAATGCCACTTTTTGACGAGATGATCGCGAAAATTTTATAGTTTTTGCCGAAAAACGTTTGATTTCCGAAAAAACTCTTGATTCTGCGCACAATTTTCTCTATAATAATAGCGTAATAATACCGGGCAATTGTGTGCCTATAAGGATAGGAGTTAAAAATATCATGACGAGATCTCAGTTGATTACCAAGGTTGCCAACGACACCAACATGACCGCTGCTGAAGTTGAGAAGGTTATGGACGGCATCTTCGGCACCATCGGCGATGTCCTCAAGAGCGGCGACAAGGTCACCATCGCAGGCTTTGGCCGCTTCGAGATGCGTGAGCGCCAGACCAAGAACTTCACCAACCCCAAGACCAAGGTCACCAGCAAGCTGGAGCCGACGGCCATCCCCGGCTTCAAGGCCAGCGGCCGCCTGAAGGAAAAGGTCTCCGGCTGATTTCGTCTGTATTGATATGATTTGGAAGGACCCGCGGAAATGCGGGTCCTTTTTGCGTCTAAGCCTCCCTTGTCAAAGGGAGGTGGCCCGCAGGGCCGGAGGGATTCCGACGGGCTTTCCGGGTAACCTCAACACCCCTGCGGCGGCATGAGGGCATGCCGCCCTACGTCTGTCCGCGGAGTATACGTAGGGCAGGGTGCCATCACCCCGCCGGGTCGTGTGCGGCCGCCGCAAGCCTCCCGGGTCGTCGAGGACGCCGACCCCTACAGCAGCAAAAAACGGAGCGCCGCATTTTCATACGGTGCTCCGTTTTTATTTTTTCAAAATCACAGATGAATATGCCGCGGCACGCCGTTGATGTAGATCGGCGACAGCTCGGCCTGGATGAGCGGGCGGGCGTAGCGCTCGAACTTCTCGTTGACGTGCATCCCGTCCTCGGTGATCCAGTCGGCGGGGACCTTCTTCTCAAAGTTCGCGACCTTCGTCACATCGACCATCTCGGTCTCTACGCGGTAGGGCTGGTCGCTCAGGCGCTTGATGGCGGCCATCTTGGCGGTCTCGCCGCGCATGGCGGCCTCCACCGCTGCGCCGCCGACCTGGTAGGCCTCGGTCACGTCGGTGCGGCTGGCCAGATGGCTGGCACAGCGCTGCAGCGTAGAAAACTCGATAGCGCGGGTCTTGCAGCCCAGGCGGACGCGGATCAGGTCCGCCAGATAGCGGCTCGTGCCGCTCAGGATGGCCTTGTGACCGAAGGCATCCAGCTGACCTGCCGTGGAGACCAGGTCGCACAGGAAAACGCCGTCCTTGTTCTTGACGCCCTCGCTGACCGCGATAATAACATTGTGGCGCTCTTTTTCCAGCTCGGCCACGCGCTTGAGGAACGCCTCCTCGTCAAAGGGGGCACTCGGGCAGCAGGATCAGGTCGGGGCCGTTGCAGTCCGGACCGGCAGCCAGACTGGCGGCAGCAGCCAGCCAGCCGGTGTGGCGGCCCATGATCTCTGCCACCGTCACGCTGCGCAGGTCGTAGACGCTGGAATCGCAGATGACCTCCTTCAGGATCGTGGCGATGTACTTCGCCGCGCTGCCGTAGCCGGGGGTGTGGTCGGTCAGCATCAGGTCATTGTCAATGGTCTTGGGCACGCCGATAAAGCGGATCTCGCTGTTGACGGTCTTGCCGTAGGCGCTCAGCTTGGAGATCGTGTCCATCGAGTCGTTGCCGCCGATGTAAAACACAGCGCCGATGTCGTTCTGCCGGAACAGCTCAAACAGCTGCACAAACGGTTTCTCGTCAACGGTGGGGTCGGGCAGCTTGTGGCGGCAGCTGCCCAGAAAGCTGGACGGCGTGCGCTTGAGCAGCTCAATGTCCATTTTGTCGCCCAGCACGGTGTCCAGATCGATGAGCTTGCCCTCAAGCACGCCCTCGATGCCGTACTGCATCCCGTAGACATGGGGTGCGCCGCAAGCCTTGGCGGTCTCATAGACGCCCGCCAGACTGGAGTTGATGACGGCAGTCGGGCCGCCCGACTGACCAACCAGAACATTTTTCATAAATTTACCTCTCGTATATTTTATTGCTATTTTACAATACGTATTTTTCTATAGCCGCTGCCACACCGTCATGATTGTTGTCATCCGTCGTGACATCGGCAATTTTCCTGATGTCGTCGGTGGCGTTGCCCATGGCCACACCCAGACCCGCCGCTTCGATCATCGCGCGGTCATTGCCGGAGTCGCCCACGGCCATCGTCTGCGCGCGGGTCAGGCCCAGGTGTGTCGCCAGCGCCAGCAGACCGCTGCCCTTCGTCACGCCGGGGGCGTTGACCTCCATGTTGCGGGGCAGGCTGGACGTCAACTCCACGCCGGGGCAGGCGGCCTCGATGGCACGCCAGGCGGCGTCGCGCTCGGCCTCGTCGTGGTAGATCATGCTGTACTTTTCGATCTCGTGCGCGTGGGTGCGCAGCGTCGCGTGCATGTCGTCTACCTCAATGCGGGTCGTGCGGAAGTAGCTTTTCAGGTTTTCGGGCACCACGTCCATGTGGTTCTCGGCGTTTGCGCGGGTCGTGTAGCTTTTGCCGCCGATGAAAATGCTCATCATGCCGCCGCCCTGCTCAAGAAGATCGTAAATTTTCAATGCCTGCTCGGTCCCGAACGGCTGGTTCACCAGCTGCTCGCCCGTTGTCAGGTCAACGACGCTGGCTCCGTTGGAGGTCAGCGCGTACCGCACGCCGGGGATGGACGTGAACGCCGCGGGGATGCCGCTGGCTGTACGCCCGGTGGCGGGCAGCACCGCCACGCCGCGTGCACAGGCTGCGCGGATAGCCGCCAGCGTGCGCGGGGTGATCTCCTTTTTTATCGTTGAAAACTGTCCCGTCGAGGTCCAACGCCACAAGGCGGATGTCCTTCATACCTTCACACTCCCTTATCTGATTTATTGTACCGCAAAACCCGCACGATTGCAAGCCGCGCGCGGGTGTGCTAGAATAGTGTTACAGTAAATCTTTGGGAAAGAGGCGGTAAAATGCCCGTACTGCGCACCAAAACCAGCCGTATGTGGCTGCCCGACGCTCTGCGCGGGCTGGCGCTGCTGAACATGCTGGCCTACCACGCCATGTACGACTGGGTGTATGTGTTCGGCCACGAAAGCAGCTGGTACAACATCTGGGCCCCCGGCTGCCATGTGTGGCAGCAATATATTTGTTGGAGCTTTATTCTGCTGTCGGGGTTCAGCTTCCCGCTGGCAAAGCGGCCCGCAAAGAACGGGCTGATCGTGGCGGGCTGCGCGGCTGTGCTGACGTTTGTGACCGCGGTGTTCATGCCGTCGGAGGCGATCTGGTTCGGCGTTCTGCACCTGAACGCTGCCGCCGTGCTGCTGACCTGCCTGGTCTATCCGCTTTTGCAGCGCCTGCCCGCGGGCGCGGGCCTGGCGGCGTCTGCGGCGCTGTTTGCGCTGACGAACCAGCTGCCCGAAGGGTATTTGGGCTTCGAGAATTGGCGGCTCTGTGCGGTGCCTGCGGGGCTGTACCGGGCCAACCTGTTCTGGCTGGGCCTGCCCGACCTGACAAGGTTCACGTCGGCGGATTATTTTCCCGTAGTGCCGTGGGTGTTTTTGTTCTGGTGCGGGGTGTTTCTGGCGCGGCTGTGGCACCCCGGCAGGGGAGAGCCGCCCGCCGCGCTGCGTCCTCTGTGTGCCATCGGGCGCAATACGCTGCTGGTCTACATGCTGCATCAGCCCGTAATCTACGGTGCACTGTGGGTGTGGCACACGGTGCTGGGGTAAAGGGTCCTAAATATAAACAATATAAAAATTTTCATTTTAGCGAAAATTGTTGTTGACAGACAGGGGGTCAATATAGTATAATCTTTTTTACTGGTTAATAGTATTTGACCGGCAAACTCCTGTCTCAGGTCAAGGGAGGGAAGAAGATGTCGGAGATCCGTGTCAAAGAGGGCGAGTCCCTCGAGAGCGCTCTGCGCCGTTTTAAGCGCAGCACTGCTCGCAGCGGCGTGTTAGCTGAGGTCCGCAAGCGCGAGGCTTATGAGAAGCCTTCCGTTAAGCGCAAGAAGAAGTCCGAGGCTGCCCGCAAGCGCAAGTTTAAGTAAGGTATCTTACAACGAACGACTGTGCAGGTTCGCGTTACGCGCGGGCCTGCACTTTTATTTTACGTGCAGGCGTCGGTGCGGCGGGGTGAGGGCACCCCGCCCTACGTCCTGCGGAATTGTGCATCGTAGGGCGGCATGCCCTCATGCCGCCGCTGGCCGCTGCCGTAACCACTCATTACCCTTATAAAGGTCACCACCATGATTCTAACCCCTGAATACATCTTCAAAACCATCGAGTGCATCCACCCGGATTTTCTCGCGGCACACGGCATCAAAGCCCTCGTGCTCGACGTGGATAACACCCTGACCGCTGACAACAGTCAGGTGCTGGAGCACACCGTGCAGGCGTGGCTGGACGAGATGCGCGCAGCCGGCATACGCCTGACCATCGTGTCCAACAATACGGCCAAGCGCGTGCGCCCCTTTGCCGAGCGCATCGGGCTGGACTGGGTGCCGCTGGCCTGCAAGCCGTTCACCATCGGCCTGCGGGTGGCGCGCCGCCGCCTGGGCTGCAAAAAGAGCGAAATGGCCATGGTCGGCGACCAGATCTTTGCGGACCGGATGGCCGCCGGGCTGTACGGCTGCCCGTGCCTCTACCTGATGCCCCGCACGAACCACGACAAGAACAAATTTGTGCTGTTAAAGCGCAAGTTTGAGCCGTACTGGATCGACAAATACTATCAGAAGGGCGGCAAGCTGTATGAATGATACCCCGCGCTTCGGCACAGCCGGTCTGGCCGACAGCTACACAGTCAAAAAGTTTGACCCCGCCGCCATCGCCGCCTACACGGCGGGCTTTGGCCTGACGGCATTTGAGTACCAGTGCGGGCGCGGCGTGCGGCTGGCCCACGACAAGGCCGCCGCGCTCGGTGCCGCCTGTGCCGAGCGGGACATTGCCCTGTCCGTCCACGCGCCGTACTACATCAGTATGTCGAGTCTCGAGGAGGACAAGCGGCTGCACAGCATCGACTACCTGCTGCAAAGCTGCGCCCTCGTCAAGGCGCTGGGCGGGCGGCGCGTCATCTTCCATTCCGGCTCCTGCGGCAAGCAGAGCCGGGAGGAGGCGCTGGAAAAGGCGCTGGATACGATGGCCCGCGCTGTCAAAGCCTGCGACGAGGCCGGGTTTGAGGACTGCATCCTCTGCCCCGAGACGATGGGCAAGGTCAACCAGCTCGGCACGCTGGACGAGGTGCTGGCTCTATGCGAGGTCGACCCGCGCATTACGCCCTGCATCGACTTTGGGCACCTGTACGCCCGCAGCTGCGGCGTGCAGTTTGCCGACGCCACCGCCGCCGCGGACTACGCCGCCCTGCTGGACACGCTGGCCGCGCGGCTGGGGGATGACCGCGCCGTGCATTTCCACGCGCATTTTTCCCGCATTGCCTACACCAAGGGCGGCGAGAAGTGCCATCTGACCTTTGCGGATACAGCGTTCGGCCCGCCCCACGCACCGCTGCTGGCGCTGCTCAAGGAACGCCATTTGGCCCCGACGATCATCTGTGAATCCGCCGGGACCCAGGCCGAGGACGCCGCCGCGCTGGCCCAAGGGTACGCAGCGCTGTAAATTGGACAAAAAATATCAATTTTCCCGCAAAAAAGTCCGAACAGGACTTGCAAAATTGCTTTTCATCCTGTAAAATATAAACAGGTATGTATAATTTATTTATGGAGGAATTTCTATATGATTTCTGCAGGCGAATTCCGTAACGGTGTCACCTTCGAGCAGGACGGCCAGGTCCTTCAGGTCGTTGAGTTCCAGCACGTCAAGCCGGGCAAGGGCGCTGCCTTCGTCCGTACCAAGACCAAGAACGTCATCACCGGCTCTGTTGTTGAGACCAGCTACAACCCGACCGCCAAGTTCCCGCAGGCTTTCATCGAGCGCCGCGAGGTCACCTACTCCTACGAGGATGGCGATCTGTACCATTTCATGGATGTTGAGACCTACGACGACATTCCTGTCGGCGCGGCTGACGTGCCCGATAACTTCAAGTTCTGCAAGGAGAACGACACCTGCAAGCTGCTGAGCTACAAGGGCAAGGTTTTCAGCGTTGAGATTCCCAACTTCGTTGAGCTGGAGGTCACCGCTACCGAGCCGGGTGTCAAGGGCAACACCGCCACCAACACCCTGAAGCCCGCCACCGTTGAGACCGGTGCCGAGATCCGCGTCCCCCTGTTCATCAACGAGGGCGACAAGATCCGCATCGATACCCGCACCGGCGAGTATATGGAGCGCGTGAACTGATTAGGTTCTCTTTGCCGGGCATGGCCGTACCGCCGCGCCCGGCATTTTTTAACATTAGGGAGGATTTTGACTATGGCTATGGATCTGAATGCAAAGGCCGCCTACATCCGCGGCCTGATGACCGGTATGGATTTTGACGCAGACTCCAAGAACGGCAAGGTCATTGCCGCCATGATGGACCTGCTGGAGGAGATGGCCGCCCAGGTCACCGAGCACGACAACGCCCTGGATCAGGTGTACGACGAGCTGGAGACCCTCGACCAGGATCTGGACGACGTCGTCAGCGACATCTACGCCGATGAGGACGAGGATGACGAGGAGGACGCCGAGGACGACAGCACCATGTATGAGGTGACCTGCCCGAACTGCGGCCAGATCTCCACGCTGGACGAGGAGACCCTGATGGACCCCGAGGGCGATCTGGTCTGCCCGCACTGCGGCGCGACCTTCGACATCGAGCTTGAAGGCACTGAGGACGACTCTGCCGAGGAGACCGACAAGCAGGACCACTAAGCAGTAAATCTCCGTTCTGTAGGGGCGGATGCCCGTCATCCGCCCGCCCCGTTTTGACATCAAGTGCAAAAGCCCCGCAGCCGTTTGGCTGCGGGGCTTTGTGTTTTGTGCGGGGCAGGGGAGACGCTTACTTCTTCCGCAGCGCGCCTTGCAGCATGATGTCGCCGAAGGACAGCGCGTTGTACAGGCCGACTTTGTTGGCCTGGCGGGCAATGCGCTCTGGCAGGGGCTTGCTCTCGTCGGTGGAAAGCAGCACGATGTGGACCTTGTCGGCCACGTCGACGCCGTTTTCCTTCTTGGTCGACAGCACCTGCAGGTAGACAACGAACGGGTCCTTCATCGAGCCGTAGTAAATATCGTTGCCGCAGCGCACCAGCGGGCGGCCCTTATAGGTCAGTTTCGGGGTATAAGCCATATCTGAAACCTTCTTTCTCTTTAGTCAATACTTTATTATAGCATAGTTTTGGGGGGGAATACAAATTTTAATTTTGCGCACCCCCAAAGCCTTCCCCCAAGGGGGAAGGTGGCCCATAGGGCCGGATGAGGGGCAGCCTTGCCGCAATTGCCCATGAGCGGCCTGCCATGACGCACTCGCCCTCATCAGTCAGTGGTCGGGGCCGCTGACAGCTTCCCCCAAGGGGGAAGCCTTTTCACAGGTCCAGCTTATCCCGCTCCGCCTTTTCCTCGTTCAGGGCGACCTGCTCGGTCAGGATACGGACCTTGCTGTCGAGCTGGCTCAATTTGATGGACATAAAGAACTGCTTGGCCAGCAGCAAAAAGATGATGACAACATAGACAAAGTTGATGGGGCTCATGAAGCCCAGCAGGTTTGCGGCCCAATAGGCGATGCCGGGGAAGATGGCCAGGATCAGCAGTGCCGCGCTGAACATCAGCCAGAAGATCGTATCCTCGATCTGGACCTTTGCGTGCCGCACGCGCCGCAGGATGTACCCCGCCGTGATGAAGCTGCCCAGGATCAGGCAGACACGAATCAGCGTTTGATCGAACATTTCACAGGCTCCTTTCGGGGTAGGGCGTCTCGGTGTCGCGCTTGCGGAACCACTGGATCAACAGAATCGAGATGGACATTTTGACCATATACTGCACGCTGCGCCAGAAGGTCAGGTAGCTCTGGCCCGCCAGACGTTCGCCCATTTCGACCTGCACCTCCTTGACCGTCGCGCCGTTTTTGATCAGGTAGCTGATCGTGTCGGGCTCGGGGCCGTAGTTCAGGTTCTGGGCAAACTCCTCGACCATGGCGCGGTTGAACATCCGCATGCCGCTGGTCGGATCACAGATGGCACGGCCCGTCGTCAGTCGGATGGACCAGCTGATGATGTAGCTGCCCAGCATCCGCAGCGTCTTGGGCTTCTTCACGGCCAGGAAGCGGCTGCCGATGACAATGTCGTTGCCCTCCTCCAGCGCGGCCAGCATCGGGGCGATATACTCCGGCTTGTGCTGACCGTCGGCGTCCATCTGCATGGCGCAGTCGTAGCCGTTCTCCGCGGCAAAGCGCAGCCCGGTCTGGAACGCGCCCGCCAGCCCCAGGTTGACCGGCAGGTCAATGAGCCGATAGCCGTGGGCACGGCAAAGCGCCGCGGTTTTGTCGCGGCTGCCGTCGTTGACGACCACGTAATCATACTGTGGATAACCGCGGGTCAGCTCCTCGACGACCTGCACGATGTTGGCTTCCTCGTTGTGCGCGGGGATGACGATGAGTAATTTTGACATCTTAGCTCCTTTTGGCAGACGTTACGGCTTCCATCATTGTAGCAAAGACAGCCTGCCATGTAAAGTGGCTGCAAAGGTTTTGGCGGGTGTTTTCGGCGCGGGTGCGGGCCGCAGCGGGGTCCGCCAGCAGCGTTTCCAGCCCTGCGCGGATGGTCTCGGGCGCAGCGTTTGCCAAAAACACCGCGTAGTCGTCCCCGGGCAGCAGCTCGTCGGTGCCCGCCGTGCGGGTCGTCACGATGGGGCAGCGGCAGGCCGCCGCCTCGAGCAGCGTCGTGGGGAAGCCCTCGGCGTACTCGGTGGGCAGACAGTAGGCGTCCGCCTGTGTCAGCAGCTGGACGATCTGCTCATGCGGCAGTGCCCCCAGCGCATGGATACCGCCGCCCAGCGCGGCCAGAGCGGCCTCCTCGGGGCCGGTGCCCGCCACGGCCAGCGTACAGCCCGGAATGCCCTGCACGGCCTGAGCCAGCCGCAGCGCGCCCTTCTCCGGGATGAGCCGCCCGACAAAGGCGACGAGCCTGCCGTCCGCGGGCACGTTCAGCCTCCTGCGCCAGTCAACCGCGTTGTCCGCGTGGGCCAGCCGTTCCAGCTCGGCAGGGTCCACGGCGTTGGGCAGTCGGCCCGCCGCCTGGATGCCGAACGTTTCCAGCCAGCGGCAGACATCCCCGGAGACACCGTAGAACGGGAACCCGCAGCGGCGGATGCTGCCGCAGGCCGCGTGCTCATACGCCTTGCCCAGCGCCCCGGCCAGCCCGCCATGCAGCATATAGCCGGTGGAGTGGTCGATGACCAGCGCCGGGATGCCGCGCCGCTTACACTGCCGTGCGGCCCAGACGCTTTGCGTGTACATCCGGGTCTGGATGACCGCAAAGTCGATGCCCTGTGCCCATAGGTCGTCTGCATCGGCAAAAGGCTTTAACACGGGGAACCGCCCGCCCATGACAGGCCAGGACGGCAGACGGTAGATTTCGATGCCGTCGGCATCACGCTCCCGCGCGGGCAGGCCCGGCAGCGACGCCGTGACGACAAGGGCGCGATGCCCTGCCGCCACACACCGCCGCGCCAGATTCCAGGTATACCGCTCGACCCCGCCGGGGGTGGGGAGGTATTGCGTTGAGAAGAAACATATAACCATAGTACAGCCTTTTTTAGCGAAAAGATACGCGATAAAGGATAAAAAATATGGTGGATGCGGCTCGCTGACGCGCCCCGCAAAATTTCAAATCGTGCGCCTTGCGCACTCCTTTTTTAGTATCTATTATCTTATTTTTATCTTGCAATAATCGCCAGCATAATATTCACGACCATCCCCGCCTGTACCAGTGCAAGCGCGGCCACAAGGCGGGTCTGGGCGGTGTCCTCGTCGGGCACGGCGGCCAGACGGCGGGGCAGGCAGGTCAGCAGAAGCAGCGGCAGCACGGGCAGGAAGTACCGCCCCTGCAGGCCGTACAGCGTGTCGTAATGGGTGGGTGTCCACAAAAGGCACCCGGCCACGGCCAGCAGGCAGCAGAGCGCCGCCGCTGCGCAGCACCAGCCGCGCGCCTTACCGGCGGGCTTCATCACCGCGCCCTGCACGGGCAGCGCCGCGTAGGCCAGCAGCAGGTACAGCACCGCGACCCAGCCCCAGGCCAGATCAACGGTGTAGTAGCTCAGGCTGCCGCCCACCAGCGTTCGGATGTAATGGTCGCCGTTTTCCACGGCGCTGCGCACAAACAGCAGCACCGTGTCCACGGGATGGCGCAGGATGTAGCCCGGCGTGTAGGTGGCTTTGTCGGCCTCGTCCGCCGTGCTCTGGGTGCTGCGGGTCGCGCGGGCGGCCTCGACCTCCTGCGCCAGCACCGTGCGGTCCAGCGGGATGCGGTCATCCATCGTGCCGACGTCCACACCCAGCGCGGCGAAGCTCTCGACACAGCTCGTCAGGTTGAACAGCTGCTTGTAGGCCTGCACTGCGCCGCCCTCGGCAAAATAGGGCAGGTAGGCGTCCGCGTTGCCGTCGGTCACGTCGGTGCCCAGCAGCGCATAGGAGGCCATCGTGTAAAATGCCTGGCCGTCGGTGTAGTTGTTGGCCCTGTCGGGCGAAAAGAGGAAACTCTGCCCCAGCACCGCCGGGCTGACGTCGCCCTCCTGCATGGCCTGCACCCAGAATGCGACCTCGCGGGCCGCGGGGCTGCGGTTGTCGTCCACGTAATAATACAGCCGTTTGACGTAGTTTTCCAGCGTACTCTCGCCGCAGATCTCGGCCTCGTAGGCTTCGTCCGGCTCTGCGGGGCGGCTCTTGACTGTGCGGTCTGCGTCCTCCGCCGCCGTGGTCTGCACTGCGGTCTGCCCGCTGCGCAGCGTATCGTTCAGAAGGCCCATATTCAGCAGCAGCGCCAGCGCCAGACAGGCGGCCAGATAGGCGCACTTCTTCGCCCTGGCGTGGTGCCCCAGCCGCGCGGCGGGCACCAGCAGCAGCAGTGCTGCCAGCGGCAGATAGACGAGCTTGCCCGGGGCCAGCAGCACGCCGCAGAACAGCAGCGCCGTCAGCCGGGCGGGGGAGAGCGCCTTTTTCTGATTCGGGCCGAACGCCGCGTCCATCAGCAGCGCCGTAAACACAAAGCACAGCCCCAGCAGCGGCGCGTCCCGGCTGAAGCTGGCCGCCAGGTGCAGCGTCATGGGCAGCAACGCGGCCACGGTAAAGACCCGCTTGCCGAACGGCGCGGTCTTGACCGCCAGCGCCGCCAGCGCCGCAAAGAGCAGCAGATTTGCAAGCCGCCCCAAAAACAGCGCGGGCGCAAAGCCAAAATGCAGCACATAGGCCAGAAATACCGCCGCCGCACTGACGACGTACAGAAGCGGGTTCTGGTCGGTCTGCAATTCATTATATTCCTGATGGCTGTCAAAGGGCTGGTCTGTGGTGGTAAACAGCTGGGAGGTGAACGCCTCCCACGTAAAGACCGTCGTGTTCTCGTTTTGCAGGTCGGCGTCCTCGTCACCGACGCGGCGGAAGCTCGTCGTCGTGGGCACCTTACCCATCCGCCACTCGTCGTGGGACAGGTCGTTGGCCCAGCGGCAGGCCAGCGTAAAGCTCTGGTTGATGTGGTATTTCTCGTCGGGCGCGGCATAAGGCGGCAGCACAAAGCTGTACAGCAGTCCAAAGCCGAGCACCAGCACAAAAACAAGACGGTGCAGTGCCAGTTTTTTGCTAAGCACCGCCCACACGGCCAGCGCGGCCAGCACGGCGGCCAGCCCGCCCACAAGCAGGAAGAACCGCGTCAGGTAGCCGCCGATGCGCTGGTAGGTGATCTGCATCGCCATCGTGCCGTCGATCACACGGTCATCCACGGCCATCTGCTCCTTCCAGAGCGCGACACCGTCGCTGTGGCCGATGGCCAAAATCGCGTCCGTCGCGTAGTGCGGCGTGACGGCCAGCTTGTAGCGGCGGCCCTCCTGCCCGGTCACGGCAGGGTCCATCCCCAGGGTCGTGTACTGGTCGGGCACGATGTAGTCCATCGTGCCGACGGAGCGGGACAGCTCCTCGCCGGTGTCGGCGTCGTAGAGCACAACGTCCAGCGCACCGCAGGGCTGGTCACCCGGCAGGTAAAATTCAAGACCTATCGTCAAAATATCCTTGTCGTAGGTAAAGACCTGCGTTGCGGTCTGGCCGTCCTGCAAAAGCTCGGCCCGCAGGAAGTCGGTGACGATCTCACTGCGGCCCTTGCCCACATCGGGCCGGACCTTCGCCAGCCAGATCAGCACCACGCCCGCCAGCAGCACGACAAGCGTTGCCAGTGCCGCCAGCAGGGGGGTATGTTTTTTGTTTTTCATGAAATCTCCTTCCGTTAGGCCGTAGAGGCGGATGCTCGCATCCGCCCGCGGGTCGATGCAAGCATCGCCCCCTACAGCCGCCCGCAAGTTTAGCGTTACAATTCCACCTGAAACGCCTTTTTCACAGCGTCGTTCCAGCGTCCGTCCCCGCGCAGGATCTTCTCCACCGCTCCGCGGACGGCACCCTCGCCGCCGCGCTGGGGGCAGATATAGTCGGCACGCGCCCGCACCTCCGGCGCGGCATCCGCCGGGCAGGCCACAAAGCCGCACAGCGCCATGGCCGCCAGATCGTTCAGGTCGTCGCCACAGTAGGCGACATCGTCCCGCGCGTAGCCGTTTTCAGCCATGAAATCACGCAGGAACGCAGCTTTTTTGCCAACATTCTGGTAGATGTCGGTGATTTTCAAATCTGCGGCGCGGCGGCGCACGGCCTCGCACTCGCGCCCGGTGCAGATCATCACGCGGATGCCCGCCGTGTGCGCCAGCACCAGCCCGGCGCCGTCCTTGATGGCAAATTTCTTCAGCTCATTGCCGGTGGCGTCGTAGTAGACGCCGCCGTCGGTCATCGTGCCGTCCACGTCCAGCACCAGCAGTCGTATCATCGTCAGCCCCTCTCGTACTCGCTGGGGGTGATGAATTCCACGGGCAGGCCCGCCGCGCGGATAGCCCCCGCCATCTGGGCATTGTAGGCCGCACCGCGCCCAGTGTGGGTGTGCAGGCCCTCGTCCGCGTAGGCGGCAGTGCCCGGCCTGTAGCCGTCGGCACCGGCCAGCAGCACCCGCGCCGCGCCGCACTGGCGCAGCAGACGCAGCAGCATCAGCACGCTGTTGCCGCCCTGCGCGTCGGTGGCGGACAGCCGATCATAGTTGACCACCGCCGCGTCCTTGTCGGCGCGCAGGTTGCTGGTCAGGATCAGCGGGCAGGGGTAGGCGGCATCCACGTCAAAGCGTTTTGCGTTCGTGAAAAACGCATAGTCGGGCGTCACAAAATCCGGCACAAAGTTGGCCGAGACTGTCACGTCGGCCTGCGCGGCTGCTACAGCGGCACGTCCAGCCTCGGCAGCCAGACTGCCGCCGGGGGCCAGCACCAGCACGGTCTTGCCCGCAAAGGCCCTCTGCAGGGCGGCCAGTGCGCCTGCGTCGTCGATGCGGCGGTTCTTGTACTCGGTGTAGAGCGTGTCGGCGTAGGCGGCATCAAACACAGTCTTTTTGTTCGGCGCGATGGCCGCCAGAATATGGTTGATGTCGCGGTTCGTCAGATCGCCCTTGCCAAGGTAATGCTCGGCATAGTTGCGGTGCAGATTGAACTTGGCCGACAGGAAGTACGCCGGGGTGTAGCCCCACGCGCAGTTGCCCTTGATGGGCGCAATGTGGTCCTGAATGGCATCCATGAGGTCGTCAATGTTGTAGTGGCCGCCGAAGTACTCATTCATATAGTCGGCGATCAGCTCAATCGGCAGGTTGCCGGGGATGCGGCCCATGCCCATCAGGCTGCCGTCCACAGCCAGGTCGCGGCGCAGATGCTTGTCGAGAAATTCCTGCGCCAGGCAGAAGCTCAGCGCCATGTTCTCATGCAGGTGCAGCGCCAGACGGATGTCCGGGGCTAAATTATGGTCAGCCATGCTGACGATGCGCTCCAGATCGCGGCGGCGCATGCTGCCGAAGGTATCCACAATGGAGAACTGCCACGGATGAATTTCGTTGACCTGCTCAAAGATCCAGAGCAGGTCCTTGTCGCTGTAGCCCATGATGTTGATGGGGTTGATGGAGACCTTGTAGCCCAATTCTTTGATGCGGCGGGCAAAGTCCATGCCGTCCTTAATGTCGTAGTCATGGGCGGTGATACGGATGATTTCAATGCCGTGGCCGTCGTAGGGGGACAGCTTGGCAATGTCGTAGTTGGAGCGCATCGCCATGCCGGAGTACATCGTGTGGCCGCGCTGGCCCTCGTCGGGCAGCAGGCGGTTCAGCTCCTCAATCGTGTTGCAGACCGTCACGTCGGGGTCGTAGCCGTCCACATTGCGCAGAAAGCCGACCTCGACGATGTCCACGCCCGCGCGGGTCAGCGTCTGGATGATGCGGCGCGCCGAGCCGAAGCCCCACTGCCAGTTGTTCACATAGCCGCCGTCGCGCAGGGTGCAGTCCAGCAGTTTAATATCAGCCATGCTGCTTCTCCTTCAAAATTTCATTGACCAGCGCCAGATCCTTCGGCGTGTCCACGCTGACCGTCTTGTACGGGCTGACGATGGCGTGTACCTTATGGCCATTCTCGATAAAGCGCATCATGTCGTTTTCCTCGGCCTTTTCAAGGATGGATTTCGGCGTATCATGGTAGAATTTCAGTGCCTGCTTGCTGTACAGCTGAATGCCGGTGACCTTCTCGTACTCGAAATCCAGCGTGCCCTTCGGGTAGGGGATGGGGCTGCGGGAGATCAGCAGGATCTCCCGCGCGGCGTTCGTCACGACCTTTTGGTTCGAGAAGTCGATGACGTCGGCGGGGTGCTCCATAACGTTCGTCAGCACCGCGACGTAATAGGGGTCATCGGGCAGCGTGTCAGGCAGGATCAGGTCGAACGCCGCGGGGTTGACCAGCGGCTCGTCGCCCATGAGCTGCAGGTAGAGGTCGGCGTCCTCGACGGTGCTGACCTCCCAGATGCGCCCGGTGGGGGTGTCGTGGTCGGGGCTGGTCATAATATACCGCATATCGTAGGTTTTGCAGGCGTCGGCAATGCGCTCGTCGTCAGTGGCGATGAGCACATCGTCCAGCTTCGGGCAGGCCCTGGCGGCCTTGTAGACCCAGTAGATCATCGGTTTGCCCAGCACATCGGCCAGCGGCTTGCCCGGCATCCGGGTACTGGCGTAGCGCGCCGGGATCACAGCGATTGTTTTCATGAGTGTACCTCGCTTACACGGCGGCCTGAACAGCCGCCTCTATCGTTTGGCATACGCCGTCAAAGCGGCGGTCTATGTCCAAATTGGTGAACCGCAGAACCCTGATATGGTTCTGTGCGAAAAACTCTGTGCGCAGACTGTCGGTCTGCTGTTGCTCGGGCGTGTAATGCTGTGCCCCGTCCAGCTCGATGACAAGCCTTGCTTTTGCGCAGTAGAAATCAGGGATATAGCCGCCGATGGGCTTTTGGCGCTGGAAGCGCGGGGTGAAGGTGCGGAGAAAGCAATACCACAATTTACGCTCCCATGGGGTCATATCTCTGCGAAGCTGCTTTGCCAGCGGTACGTTTTTTCGATTGTAGTAAAGCATTGCATATATCCTTTCACGGGTGCCTTTGGGAAGGTTCTCTCCCTCCGGCGCTCCGCGCCACCTCCCTCGCAGAGGGAGGCAAGGCGCCTTGGCCCCCTCTGCGAGGGGGCTCCGCCCGCAGGCGGTGGGGAGAGAACCTCCCGGCCGGATGCCGTTTTCCCCGCGCATCAGACCAGTTTTCTCGCCTCCTCCAGTGTCAGCAGGATCTTCTCATCCGCCGCGGTGAAGCCGCGCAGGACGAAGCTCTGCACGGTGACGGCACGGGCGAAATGGAAGGGGAGGCAGAAGTTCAGCACCTCGCTGGGCATCGTGCGCTCCAAAATGACTGCATCGGGGAACAGGGCGGCGTAATCCGTCGTGTCCCGCGGGTGGGTCTTGATAAAGAGCGGCCCAACGGCGTATTTTTCCGCCACCGCTTTGAACATCGCGTCCTGTTCCGCTTGGGTCATCAGCCCGTCGGCCACAAAGCTGCGGGGCAGCAAAAGCGTCGCGCCGTCTGCCTTCTCGGGCAGGGGCTGCGTCAAAAATACGCGTCGCACCATCGCTTTTTCGTCGTTGGTCAGGCTCTCTAACAGTTTGGCCTTGCTGTCCGTCACCATGCGGTCCGCCGAAAACAGCGTACACCGCGCGGCGTCCTCACTCTCGACGCGGACGCACCACGGGCTGTCGCCCCAGTACAGGTAGCCTTTTCCGCGCTGCTTCGCGGCAAAATCCGGCGCGGCGCGCTGGTCGGTCACAAGATGCTGGTCAGGGCCGAGCGTGCTGCCGAACGTGTCCTCGCACAGAATATACCCGGCGCGGCAATCCTGCAAATAGCGGCCCAGCACACTCCAATCGTTGTGGATATAGACGTTTTCAAACGCTGCACGGTTCAATTTCCAGCCGCACAGTTTCTCAAAGGCGCGGGCCGCGCGCCGGTGGGCAAACAGCCCCGTCACGGTCCCGGGCCAGCGCGTCTCGTCCACAAGGACAGTCTTGACCACGCCCGTCGCGTCCAGACGTGCCGCCAGCGCGGCGGTGTCGGGCACGGAGACCGACAGCACCATTGTGTGGGGCTTGCCGGCGCAGCGCCCGGCCCGCAGCAGATCGACCAAGACCTGATACGCGGTGTGGCAGATGTACAAATTCGGTTTCATGCGTTACTCCTGCACGAGCTTGACGGGCGGGAAGTGGATGCGGCCCCAGCCGGACGCCCACTCGGGCATCGTCAGGTCGCTGTTCGTCACCTCAAAGGCGAACTCGGTCACGGGCTTGTCCAGGCAGACCGCGTGGGCCAGCGCGCCGTCAAAAATGTCGAGATAGAAGAAATACTGTCCCTCGCCCAGCAGACTCGGGTCAAATTCAAACACAGAGGTGTAGATTTTGCCCGGCTCGGCGGGGCCGAGGTCGACGGGATGGGTGATGCCGACGGGCGTCGAATCCCGCGCGTGGAGGTTCATCTTCATGTGGATGCCTGCGAACGGCTCCGAAACGCGCCAGGTGATTTTCACCCGCATCTTTTCGGTATCGGCAAACACGCTCGACTCCTTGCCGACGAAATCCAGCGTTTCCAGCCGGAACCGCTTGCCCGCGCTGCCCGTCATGCGGGCGACGTCGGCCAGGTCGTAGTGGACAACGTTGACGTCGGTGGTGTCCATGTAGACCGCGATGGCCTGCTCCACGTCGCCGTCAAAGATGACCCTGCCCTTGTCCAGCACGACGCAGCGGGTGCAAAGCTGACGAATGGTCGACATATTATGGCTGACATACAGCACCGTGCGCCCGTCCTGATTGGCGACATCGCTCATTTTCCCTAAGCATTTCTGCTGGAATTTCATATCGCCGACGGCCAGAACTTCATCCATGACCATGATCTCGCTGTCGAGATGCGCGGCCACGGCGAAGGCCAGCTTGACGAACATGCCGCTGGAATAGCGCTTGACGGGTGTGTCGATGAAGTCGCCGCACTCGGAAAATTCAATGATCTGCGGCAGCTTTGCGTCGATCTCGGCGCGGGTCATGCCCAGAATCGCGCCGTTCATATAAATGTTCTCGCGGCCCGTCATCTCGTTGTTGAAGCCGGTGCCGACCTCGAGCATCGAGGCCACGCGGCCACGGATTTTGATTTCGCCCTCGGTGGGGGCGGTGATGCGGGAGAGCAGCTTGAGCAGCGTGGATTTGCCCGCGCCGTTGCGGCCAATGATGCCCAGTGCCTCACCCTGATAGACGGTCAGGTCAACGCCGTTCAACGCCATAAACGTCTGGCCGAACAGCCGCTGGTCGGTGCCGATGACGGTGTTCGGGTCCTCCTTGCCGCGCACACGGGCCCACCAGCTTTGCAGGTCGTGGGTCAGCGTGCCGCCGCCGATCTGGCCGAGCTTGTATTGCTTTTTCAGCCCCGTGACCTCGATGACAGGGCGTTTTTCATTTGCAGACATAGTTACGCGCCCCTTTCTTACACGGTATCCATGAAGGTCTTTTCAATGCGGCTGAACAGCACAACGCCCAAAACCAGCGCCGCAGCGGTAAAAATCAGGCTGTACACAATGCCGAATGTCGTGACCGTGCCGGTGCCCAAGGTAGCCATGCGGAAAATCTCAATCGGCGATGTCATGGGGTTGAGCTGGACGAGCACCCGCAGGCGCGGGGAGTTGTCCAGCATCGACAGCGGATAGACGACGGGGGAGGCGTACATCCAGAGCTGCACGCCGAAGCCGACGGCAATCGCCAGATCGCGGTACTTCGTCGTTAAGGACGACACGATGATGCCGACGCCGAGACCCAGCAGCATGACCTCCAGCACGACGAACGGCACAGCCAGCACCCACAGCGTAAAGGTGACGCCGCTGCCCGTGGCAAAGAAGTACACCCAGAAGATCAGGTACATGACCGCCTGAATGCCGAAGTTGATCAGGCTTGTCAGCACCTGGCTGACCGGCATCGTCAGACGCGGGAAGTACACCTTGCCAAAAATCTGTGAGTTTGTCACAAACGTATTGGCTGTATTGTTGACGCAGTTGGCAAAGAAGGTCCACACCGTATTGCCGGCCATGTAGAACAAAAAGCCGGGCACGCCGTCGGTGGGCATGTTGGCCATGCCGCCGAACACAACGTTGAAAATCACGGTGGTGATGAGCGGGTTCAGAATGATCCACGCGGGGCCTAGGATCGTCTGCTTGTACAGCACAGTAAAGTTGCGCTTGACGAACATCATAATTAAGTCGCGGTAGCGCCAGAGCTCCTGCAGGTCGATGTCGAACCAGCCGGTCTTGGGCCGGATGACCGTAGTCCAGCCCTCGTCAGCCGGGCGGGTGGTTTGCAGATTTTCAGCCATAAAAATACCTGTTCCTTATGTGTAAAATCGTGGTTGCATAGTTATCCATAGTAATAGTGCTATTTTACCACATTTTGCGCAAAGAATCAACTTGCCGGGGCGTATATAATAGCAGCAGAATATCGTGCGCAGTGAAAGCGTAGGGGCGGATTCCATATCCGCCCGGGGGCGTTTCCGCCGCCGTACACAGGTCGGGCGCATATAGAATGCGCCCCTACGGGCAACGGAACACGGATGCTTGAAGCACATCTTACTCGCCAAGGATGACCGCGAGATTTCGCGCAATCCGGCGCTTAGTGAGGTGGCGCGAACGCGCCGGAGGGAGTTCCCTGCGAGGGCAGGCGAAGCGATGCGTCCCCGCAGGCAAAAAAGCGGTCTGCCGAAAATCCATCGGCAGACCGCTTTCTATACAAATTTACAGCACCTTTGACAAAAATGCCTTCAAGCGCTCATTTTCGGGGTTGGCGAAGAACTCCTTCGGCGGCTTATCGACCTTGACGATGCCCTCATCAATGAAGATGATGCGGTTTGCAACCTCGCGGGCAAAGCCCATCTCGTGGGTGACGCAGACCATCGTCATGCCGCCGCGGGCCAGCTCCTTCATCAGCTCCAAAACCTCTCCGACCATCTCGGGGTCAAGGGCGGAGGTCGGCTCGTCAAACAGCAGCACGTCGGGGTTCATGGCCAGCGCGCGCACAATCGCAATGCGCTGCTTCTGCCCGCCGGACAGCATGTTGGGGTAGGTGTCGGCCTTGTCGGCCAGACCGATGCGCTCCAGCAGCTCCATGGCTTTCTTGTCGGCCTCGGGCTGCTTCATCAGGCCCAGACGCACGGGGGCCAGCGTGATGTTCTTCTTCACCGTCAGGTGGGGGAACAGGTTGAAATGCTGGAACACCATGCCCATCTTCTGGCGCACATGGTCAATGTCGTGGTCGGTGACTTCCTTGCCGTTGAAGATGACATGGCCGCCGTCCGGCTCCTCCAGACGGTTCAGGCAGCGCAGGAACGTGGATTTTCCGCAGCCCGAGGGGCCGACCAGCACAACGCAGTCGCCCTTGTTGATGGTCAGGTCCACGCCCTTGAGCACCTGCAGGCCGCCGTAGTTCTTCTGCAGTCCTTTAACGTCTATCACTTTGCGCCAGCCTCCTCTCAAATTTTGCAAGCAGCGCGCTGAACAGCATGACCAGCACCAGATAGGTCGCGGCCACGCCGAGCAGCGGGAACATAGGCTCATAGGTACGGTTCATGATGCCCTGCGCGGCATACAGCAGCTCCTTGCCGCCGATAACCGTGATCAGCGAGGAATCCTTCAAAAGCATGATGAACTCATTGCCCAGCGCAGGCAGGATGGAGCGAATGGCCTGCGGGATGATGATTTCAAACATCGTGGTCATATAGTTGAGACCAAGGCTGCGGCCCGCCTCCATCTGGCCGGGGTCAACGGCCATGAGGCCGCCGCGGATGATCTCCGACACATAGGCGCCCGAGTTGATGCCCAGTGCCAGTGCGCCGACCATCGTGAAGTTGCGGCTGCTGGCGAAGATGACCATGCTCATGATGAGCAGCTGGACCATCATAGGCGTGCCGCGGATGACTGTGACATACACCTGCGCCACTGCGTTGAAAATGCCCAGGATCGGGTTGCGGTGGTGGGGCTTCTGCTGCGCGTAACCCACGCGGACCATAGCGACGATGGCACCCAGCACAACGCCCAGCACCAGTGCAATGGCCGTGACCAGCAGGGTCGTGCCCACGCCCTTGATGTACTGCTGCCAGCGGTCCGAGTAGAGAAATGCCTGGTAAAATTTTACGAAGAAGTCCTGCCCGAAGTTCAGCTTCTGGCCGTTCTTGACCAGCTCCGAAAGCGCTTCAAACTGTGCTTCCATCCGCAACACAACCTTTCTTTCTGTTTGAATTCAGCACACCTGTAGGGGCCGGGCATGCCCGGCCCGCGGCTTTCCGGCAAACTCTTGCCTGCGGGAAGGTTGCAGGCCGCATATATGCGGCCCCTACAGCGCGATATTTGTATTATACCATATTTTCGGGAAAAATCACACTAAATAAAAGAAAAGCGCGCCGGGATACCGGCGTGCCTTTCCGCTTGCTGCAAAGCGCTTATTCAGCGGTGATGTACTTGTTCACGATGGCCTGCAGGGTGCCGTCGTCCTGCAGCTCCTCCAGAGCGCCGTTGATGGCGTCCAGCAGCTGGGTGTTGCCCTTGGCAACGCCGATGGCGTAATCTTCCTGGGCGTAAGCGGTGTCAAGGATCTTCAGGCCGGGGTTGGCCGCAACGAACTCCTGGGCGGGGGCGTTGTCGATGACGACGGCATCGACCTGGCCGTTGTTCAGAGCCTGCACAGCGGTCAGACCGTCATCATAGGCGATGACACTTTCCTCACCGAAGTCATCGGTGCAGTAGAGGTAGCCGGTGGTGCCACGCTGGGTGCCGATGGCCTTGCCGGACAGGTCGTCAGCGGTGGCAATGTCGGAGCCCTCAGGCACGATGATGGACTGGATGCCCTCGGCGTAGGTGTCGGAGAAGTCCATAACCTTCAGGCGCTCGTCGGTGACGGTGACGCCGGCCATGACCATGTCGCTCTTGCCGTTCTGGGCGGCCAGCAGGGCGGCGTCAAAGTCCATGTCGTCGACCTGCAGCTCCAGGCCGAGCTTCTTGGCGATGGCACCCGCAACCTCAATGTCGATGCCCTCGAAATCACCGGCGTCGGTGGTCATCTCATACGGGGGGAAGGCGGCGTTGGTGGACATCGTCAGCTTGCCGGCGTTGACGGTGGTCACCGCGGCAGCGTCGGCAGAAGCGGCCTCCTCGGTGGAAACGGCCTCGGAAGAAGCAGCCTCGCTGGAAACAGTCTCGGTGGAAGCGGAACCGCCGCAGGCGGCCAGGCTCAGCATCATAGCGGAGCTGAGCATCAGAGCAGTGAGCTTTTTCATGTGATTTTCCCTCTAATCTTTGTAAAATAAAATAAGTACGCAGCTAAGCCCTCACTTAGTTGATACACACAGTATAATTGCATAAATATGTAAAGTCAATGTATATTTAATAACTTCGTCGTTTTACATGGGCAGGGCAGGGGAGTGGAAAGTTTTTTGTGCAAACTGGCGGAGGTATAAATGTAGGGGCCGGGCATGCCCGGCCCGCAGCTTTACAACAGACGCCTGCTTGCCTTTACGTTGCGGGCCGCACATGTGCGGCCCCTACAACCTCACATTCCAAATTTTTCTACTTGACTTAAAGCCGCACTTGTGCTATAAATAACTTAACTTCATCCTGTACAAAGCCATGAGGCAGACAAACGGGATGCGAAGTCCTGTACAAGAGAGAACCGCCGCGGTACGCCGCGTGGTGCAAGCGGTTTTGCAGCGGCCCGCAGCCTTACCACTGCCGAGCGCGGGGGCGAACCTCCGCCGGGTACGGCCCGTTACAGCCGGTACGAGCGGCGCTTACCTTTTATTATATAAGTAAGGTATAAGCGCAATTTGGGTGGAACCGTGGAGCTATATGCTTCATCCCTTTTGTAAGCGAGGGATGGAGCATTTTTTATTTGCATTTTTGTGCAATTGCAAAAGGAGCGTACAATTATGAAGATCATCTACAAGGACGGTACCGTCGCCGAGTGCCCGCAGGAGGAAGAACTGCACGTTCTGCGCCACACGGCTGCCCATATCATGGCGCAGGCCATCAAGCGCCTCTATCCGCAGGCGGACTTTGCCTTTGGCCCCGCGACCGAGAACGGCTTCTTCTACGATGTTGATCTGGGCGACACCAAGCTCAGCGATGAGGATCTGGCCAACATCGAGAAAGAGATGAAGAAGATCTGCAAGGAGAATCTTCCTCTCAAGCCGTTCATCCTGCCGCGTGATGAGGCTGTCAAGCTGATGGAGGAGCGTCAGGAGCATTACAAGATCGAGCATATCGCCGACCTCGCTGACGAGACCGAGTTCAGTTTCTATCAGCAGGGCGAGTATGTTGACATGTGCATCGGACCCCACTGTGCTACACCAAGGCACTCAAGGCCTTCAAGATCACCCAGCAGTCCGGCGCTTACTGGAAGAACGACAAAGAGAACAAGATGCTGACCCGCATCAATGGCGTTGCCTTCCGCAATCAGGAGGAGCTGGACGCTTGGGAGAAGCAGCAGCAGGAGGCCCGTGAGCGCGACCACCGCAAGATCGGCAAGGAGATGCGTCTGTTCATGACGGACGACCTCGTCGGCCGCGGCCTGCCGATGTTCCTGCCCAACGGCTACACCGTCTGGCAGCAGCTGGAGGAGTATATCAAGGGGCAAGGAGCGCGAGCGCGGCTACCTGCATGTCATGACTCCCTGCATCGGCACCGTGAACCTGTACAAGACCTCCGGTCACTGGGATCACTACCGTGAGAACATGTTCCCCGCTACCAGCAGGTAACGACGCGTGCGGTGGCCCAAACGGGCGGTAGCGGCAATGAAGGAGAAGATGATGACAAAGGTTCCGGTGGCGGTTCAGACGGTGGTGGAAGCGGAGAAGCTCCGGATCCGGCAGCATGATAACTTTAATATTGAATCAAATGAAAGAAATTGTAACTAAGATTTTGGATGTAATCATGTTCCTTGTGCCTTTCTTCGGAAAAAGAAAGCGGAACAGAATTGTGAGAGAGGTGCGCTTCAATGCTACCCATAAGGAAGTGTGTAATGTGAAAACAACGGAAAGGGAGAAGGACGATGAGAAAGATTAGTCTGATTGTGATTCACTGCTCTGCTACCCGTGCTGATCGCGACTTCACGGCGAAGGATGTGGACACTGCCCATCGCTTTCGGGGCTTTTCGTGTTGGGGGTATCATTACTACATTCGCAAGTCGGGGACAGATAGAGCCGATGAGGGATGAAGATACGGTGGGTGCTCATGCACGCGGTTTTAATGCGATTAGTTTAGGGGTGTGCTATGAAGGCGACTGGATGAGGACGGAAAGGCAGCGGATACGCGTACTTCCCACCAGAAAGAATCTTTGCATCGCCTGGTGCGCGAACTGTTGCAGCGTTATCCGGATGCAAAGGTGGTCGGTCATCGGGACTTGAGTCCTGACACCAATTATAATGGAATTGTTGACCCTTGGGAGCGGATCAAAGAGTGTCCCTGTTTCGAGGTGATTGAAGAATTTGAGAGTTGAGAATGGAGAGTTGAGAGTTGCCTGCGCACTGTTATACTGCATAGTTAACTCTCAATTTTCAACTTTTTCAACTAATTGACCACCACAGTAGTGAAATACTCTTTAAATACCTCCGCGGCTTTTTCAAGTTGTTCGGGGGTATTTTCTTTTACGTCTTTCAGCTTGTATTCCTGCTCCATCGCTTCATACTTATGTACGCCTAATGTATGATAAGGCAGGATTTCCACTCGTTGCACCATCTTATATTTTCCCAGAGCTTCTCCTAAACGGCGGATGTCTTCCTCGAAATCGCTGTATCCGGGCACTAATACATAACGCAGCCAGAAAGGTTTCTCGTTTTCTTCCAGCCATGCTGCCGTGCGGATGGTTTGCTCGTTACTTCTTCCGGTCAGTGCTTGATGGCGTGCCGGATTGAACTCTTTAATATCCAGCAATACAAGATCCGTCAGTTTGAAAAGTTCTTCAACTTCTTCGTTCCAGATACCGCCGTTGCTGTCTATGCATACATGTATTCCCTTTTCTTTCAGTTCACGCACTAAAGGGACTAGTGCTTTGGCCTGAAACGTAGGTTCTCCTCCGGAGAAAGTGACTCCTCCGCGTTTCCCGTAAAAAAAGGACGTTGGCTCATAGCCATGCGGACGATTTCTTCCGGTGGGGTAGGTGTACCTCCGTTTTTCCGGCTATTGTGTCGGGGTTGGCGCAATATAGGCAGCGGAAATTGCATCCTTGAAGAAAAACGACGAGCCGTAAGCCCGGCCCGTCGAATGTTCCCATACTTTCGTATGAATGTACGTTTATCGTCATATTGAGTAGATCTGATTACATACGTTCGTGGAAGCTACGGCTGATTACTTCCAATTGATGTTCGCGGCTCAACTTCACGAAGTTTACGGCATAACCGGAAACACGGATGGTGAGTTGCGGATATTTTTCCGGATGTTCCATGGCATCGTAAAGCATTTCACGGTTCAGTACGTTCACGTTCAGGTGGTGAGCGCCTTTGGTGAAATAGCCATCCATCATTGTCACCAGATTTTCTACGCGATCCTCTTCAGTAGCTCCCAGTGATTTGGGGACGATGGAGAAAGTGTTGCTGATACCGTCCTGTGAGTCGCGGTAACGTAATTTCGCTACGGAACTCAAAGAGGCGATGGCACCGTTCTTGTCACGTCCGTGCATAGGGTTGGCTCCCGGAGCAAAAGCGACACCTTTGGCGCGTCCGTCGGGAGTAGCACCTGTCTTCTTGCCATACATCACGTTGGAAGTGATGGTGAGCAAAGATAAAGTAGGACGGGCATTTTTGTAAACCGGAAGTTTCTTCAATTCTTCGCTGAAGAAATAGACCAGGTCAACACCCAGGTGGTCTACCTTGTCGTTGTCATTACCGAAGCAAGGGAATTCGCCTTGAATATCGAAACCTTCTGTCAGACCGATGTCGTTGCGGCGTGCGGTTACTTTAGCATATTTGATGGCCGACAGTGAATCGAGGGCGATAGAAAGTCCGGCTACACCGTAAGCAAGGTTGATGCGTGGGTTGGTATCTACAAGAGCCATTTGGGCTTTTTCGTAGTAATACTTATCATGCATATAATGGATGATGTTCATCGCTTCGTTGTAAACACGGGCGATTTCTGTCAATACCTTCTTGTAGTTGCTCATTACTTCTTCGAAGTTCAGTGTGTCGCTGGTTAGTACGGGGATATTTTTCACCATTACCGTACCGGTGTTTTCGCAACGTCCGCCGTTGATGGCAAGCAACAGGGCTTTTGCCAGGTTGCAACGTGCGCCGAAGAACTGGATTTGTTTTCCGATTTCCTGATAAGATACGCAGCACGCGATTCCGTAGTCGTCAGACTGACGTACTTCACGCATCAGGTCGTCGTTTTCATATTGGATGGAAGAAGTGTCGATAGATACTTTTGCGCAGAATTCTTTGAATCCTTCCGGAAGTTCCGGGCTCCACAATACAGTCAGGTTCGGTTCCGGTGAAGGGCCGAGGTTGTAGAGTGTTTGCAGGAAGCGGAAAGAAGTCTTTGTCACCTTGGTGCGTCCGTCGTTGAGGCGTCCGCCCAGAGATTCGGTTACCCATGTCGGGTCACCGGCAAAGATGTCGTTGTAAGATTGCATACGCAGGTGGCGCACCATACGCAGTTTGATGACAAACTGGTCGATCAGCTCTTGTGCGAAAGATTCTGTGATGGTTCCTTTGCTCAATTCATATTCCATATAAATGTCGAGGAACGAAGAGACGTTACCCAGTGACATGGCAGCACCGTCTTGTTCTTTTACGGCAGCAAGGTAAGCCATGTATACCCATTGTACTGCTTCTTGTGCGGTGTAGGCAGGACGGCTCAAGTCGAGTCCGTAGTATTCGCCCATTACCTTCATGTCTTTTAATGCCTTGATTTGCTCTGCCACTTCTTCGCGCAGGCGGATGCGGGCTTCGGTCATCGGACCGGTAAGGTTACGCAAATCTTCTTTTTTTGCCTCAATCAGTCGGTCGATACCATAGGAGAGCCATACGGCGGTAGTCGCCGTGATACGTCCGCGGGCATAGTTGTCAGGAAGTCCGGT
>ENA-OQDL01000176-OQDL01000176.1-human-gut-metagenome-genome-assembly--contig:-NODE-176-length-43182-cov-8.318012_pt1 | contig 43182 bp, 39 predicted proteins | sample MGYA00242782_ERZ504609 | MGnify/ENA primary metagenome ERZ504609 (study PRJEB26092, sample SAMD00036320) | human gut metagenome | host: Homo sapiens | study: EMG produced TPA metagenomics assembly of... | reverse complement strand
TTGTAGAGGAGATCAACCGGGACGGATTTGGAAAATACGAAAAGTCACTGGCGTAAAACCGAAGGTACAGAAAGGATGAAAACGCTGTGAGAGAAAAAAGTTATGTAGAGGATATTGACCGAAGCATCTATGATTTCAAAGACGATGAAAAGGATGCCTATAAAGTAAAAGCCGGCCTGACGCCGGAAATTGTACAGAAAATTTCGGATGAGAAGAAAGACCCTGCCTGGATGCAACTGTTCCGTCTGCGTTCTTTACAGATCTACAACCAGATGCCGATTCCGGATTGGGGTCCGTCGATCGAGGCTCTGAACATGGATGACATCGTAACGTATGTCCGCCCGAATACCAAAATGAAAGCAAAGTGGTCCGATGTGCCGGATGACATCAAAAATACGTTTGAGCGTCTCGGCATCCCGCAGGCAGAGCGGAAATCACTCGCCGGCGTGGGCGCACAGTATGATTCGGAGCTGGTCTATCACAACGTCCGCGCGGAAGTTGCGGCGCAGGGTGTTGTCTATACCGATATGGAGAGTGCGCTGCATGGTGAGTACGCGGATATGGTGCGGAAACACTTTATGAAACTGGTGAAACCGACCGACCACAAATTTGCCGCACTGCACGGAGCCGTCTGGTCCGGAGGTTCGTTTGTCTATGTGCCGAAGGGGGTTTCCGTGGAAATCCCGCTGCAGTCGTATTTCCGCCTGAATGCGCCGGGCGCAGGCCAGTTCGAGCATACGCTGATTATTGTCGATGAGGACGCGGACCTTCACTTTATCGAGGGCTGTTCCGCACCGAAATACAATGTGGCCAACCTCCATGCCGGATGTGTGGAGCTGTTTGTCGGAAAGAATGCAAGACTCCGTTATTCTACGATTGAAAACTGGTCGAAGAATATGTACAACCTGAACACGAAGCGCGCGCAGGTCGAGGAGGGCGGAAAAATCGAGTGGGTTTCCGGTTCATTCGGCTCCCACGTTTCCTACCTGTACCCGATGAGCGTGCTGAAAGGAAGAGGCGCAAAGATGGAATTTACCGGCATCACGTTCGCCGGTAAGGGCCAGAATCTCGATACCGGAGCGAAGGTTGTCCACAGCGCGCCGGATACGAGTTCCTATATTAACACGAAATCGATCTCGAAGGACGGCGGCATCAGCACCTTCCGTTCGTCAGTCTCTGCAACAAAAGCGGCAAAGAACACGAAATCAGCCGTTTCCTGCCAGTCTCTGATGCTCGATGATATCTCCCGGTCGGACACGATTCCGGCGATGGATATCCGTACAAAAGATGCGAACATCGGCCATGAAGCACAGATCGGAAGCATCAGCGATGAAGCCGTCTTTTATCTGATGTCGCGCGGCATGACGGAAGAGGATGCGAGAGCGTGCATCGTCAGCGGATTCGCGGATGATGTTTCAAAAGAACTGCCGCTGGAGTACGCGGTGGAGATGAACAATCTGATCCGCCTCGAGATGAAGGGTAGCATTGGATAAGGAGGCCAGACACATGGAAGAACAGAACAGCATGAAAATCAACCAGCTTCCATCGAAAACATGGTACTGGCTGGGATTAAATGATACAAAAGTAAAATGGGCGGCGGGTGCGCCGTGTGAAATCTGCGCGGAAGAGCCGTCTGCGGATGATGAGATAACGGGTTTTCCGGAAGCTATGAATACCGGGGCAGGAAAAGAGACGGATGTCCTTTTTGCACCGGAGCAGACGAAAAACTGGAGTGTCTCTGCAAAGGAGGGGCAGACGAAACAGGTCACGCTTTCCATCGGACAGGGAAAAGAGACGGTTTCATCCGGAAAGATCCGCGCGGCGGCAGAAGAGGGAGCTTCCCTTACCGTTTTCGAGGTATTTGAACCGGCACAGGCAGCGGGACAGCTCGCGGTGCGGACAGAACTTTACGCGAAAAAAAACAGCCGCATCCGGCTCGTGCAGGTGATGATGCGCGGTGAGGGACAGGAGCTTTTAAATGATGTCGGATGCATCTGCGAGGAAAATGGTGCACTGGATCTTTTACAGGTCGTTGTCGGAAAAGGCGATGTCTATGACGGTATCTGGACCGAACTGCAGAAGGATCACGCATCACTGCAGGCAGAAATCGGCTATCTTCTGCAGAATCAGCAGAAATTTGATGTCAATCTGAATGTGCGCCACTTCGGAAAAGTAACCAAGAGCACGATCCAGGTAGACGGAACGCTGATGGATGCGGCGGAAAAGATCTTCCGCGGCACAATCGACTTTGTGCGCGGTTCGGCAGATTCCGTCGGAGCAGAGACAGAACAGGTATTGCTGCTCGGCGATGATGTAGTCAACAAGACGATTCCTGTGATCCTCTGTGCAGAGGAAAACGTACAGGGAAGCCACGGCGCGGCAATCGGAGAACTCGATGAAGAGACACTGTTTTACTTCGGTGCGCGCGGCATGGACCGTACACAGGCAGAAAATACGATAGCGCGGGCGAAACTGGAAGCAAAAATCCAGAAGATCGGCGATGCGGACATCGAACAGAAAGTAAAAACACAGCTTGCGGAGGTGCTTGACCGTGACAACAGATAACATCAGAAAAAATTTCCCGCTTCTGCAGCAAATGGACACGATCTATCTGGACAACGCGGCGACGGCACAGCGCCCGTCATGCGTTCTTGCTGCAGTACAGGAATTTTACGAACAGAAAAATGCAAATCCTCTGCGAGGCTTCTATCCTTTAAGCCTGGAGGCGACGGAGAGCTATCAGGAGGCAAGGAAGACCGTACAGGAGTTTATTCATGCAGAAGAGCCGGAGGAGATTATTTTTACCCGGAATACAACGGAAAGCCTGAACCTTGTGGCATACAGCTATGGCCTGAACTTTTTAAAGGAAGGCGACGAGATCGCTGTAACAATCATGGAGCATCACAGCAATCTGCTTCCGTGGCAGATGGTGTCGCGTATGACTGGGGCGAAGCTCCATTATCTGGAATGTACCAGTGAGGGCGAGCTGACCGATGAGGAGCTCCAAAAGGGCATTAATGAGAGAACACGTCTTGTGACTGTTGCGCAGGTATCGAATGTGCTCGGCTGCGTGAATCCGCTCCAGAAAATCACGGAGATGGCGCACCGCGTAGGAGCCGTTGTCGTTGTGGACGGCGCCCAGAGCGTTCCGCATATGCCGGTCGACGTACAGGCGCTGGATGCAGATTTTCTCGCCTTTTCCGGCCATAAGCTGATGGGCCCGATGGGAATCGGCTGTCTGTATGGAAAACGGGAACTGCTGGAAAAAATGCCGCCGTTTTTAACCGGAGGCGAGATGATCGATTCCGTTCACCGCGACGGAGCCGTTTTTGCACCGGTTCCGCAGAAATTTGAGGCGGGAACGGTAAATGCAGCCGGTGCGGTGGGGCTGGCCGCAGCGATCCGGTATCTGCAGGAAAAAGGATTTGATTATATCCAGAAAAAAGAGCTGGAACTGACGCAACGTGCTATGGAAGGACTCGGCGCGCTGCCGTACGTTCATATCCTCGGTTCCAAAGATCCGGCCAACCATACGGGCATCGTTTCGTTTACGATTGACGGCGTGCATCCGCACGATGTGAGCGAAATTCTTTCTTCTGACGGCATCGATGTGCGGGCAGGCCACCACTGTGCACAGCCGCTTCTGGAATATCTTGGCGTCCGAAGTTCGACAAGAGCCAGCATGATGTTTTATAATACACCGGAAGAGATTGATGCACTGATCGAAAGTGTATCCACAATCAGAAGGAGAATGGGCTATGGAGAGTAGAGGATTTTATAACGAAATTTTGACGGAGCACAATCTGCGTCCGGAATTCAAGCATGATCTGCCGGATGCGGACATCGTACTCGAGGGCGTCAACCCAAGCTGCGGCGATGATATCTGGCTGAAATTAAAAGTCGACGGAGATGTGATCACGGACGGTGCGTTCGTGGGCGACGGCTGTGCGATTTCGCAGGCATCGGCGGACATTATGCTCGGCATGATCATCGGAAAGACGAAGGACGAGGCACTGCGCCTGGGAAATCTGTTTCTGCGCATGATCAAAGGAGAAGCATCCGACGAGGAGATTGACGAACTCGAGGAGGCTGGTGCACTGAAAGATATCTCCCACATGCCGGCAAGAGTGAAATGTGCAGTGCTTGGATGGCATACGCTGGAAGAGGCATTTAAACAGGAAAAATAAGAACAGAAAAACTTTTTGCATTTCTGAGAAAAAGTATCACTTTACCCACTTGCAATTTTTAAAAAATTAGTTATAATGAATTATAGTTAGTAATGGCTAACCAAAGTGAATCAATCATTGTTATCTCCCGTCTGCGGATCCTGGACACTTCGCAGGCGGGAAACTCCAGAAACAAACGAGAAAGGAGCACACGAAAAGTGAAGAGCCTGAAAATTGAGGAAGTAAAAGGAAGAGAAATTCTGGATTCCAGAGGAAACCCAACCGTAGAAGCTGAGGTTGTTCTTGCAGGAGGCGTTGTAGGACGCGGCATGGCACCAAGCGGCGCATCTACCGGTGAGTTTGAGGCACTGGAATTACGAGATGGAGATAAAGCAAGATACCTTGGAAAAGGTGTGCAGAAAGCAGTAGAAAACATCAACACCGTCATCAACGATACCTTAAAAGGTATGGATGCATCCGATACCTACGCTGTAGACAAAGCCATGATCGATGCAGACGGAACAAAAGATAAATCCCGCCTGGGTGCAAATGCCATTCTGGCTGTATCCATTGCCTGCGCAAGAGCAGCTGCAAACGCACTTGAGATTCCGCTGTACCGTTTCTTCGGCGGCGTTTCCGGAAATCGTCTGCCGGTTCCGATGATGAACATCATCAACGGCGGATGCCACGCACTTTCTTCCGGTCTGGATGTACAGGAGTTCATGATCATGCCGGTTGGAGCATCTTCTTTCAAAGAGTGCTTAAGATGGTGCGCTGAGGTCTTCCATGCACTGGCTGCCATCTTAAAAGAGCGCGGACTGGCAACATCGGTTGGAGATGAAGGCGGTTTTGCACCGGCTCTGAAATCCGATGAAGAAGCCATCGAGACCATTCTTGAGGCAGTGAAAAAAGCAGGCTATGAGCCAGGCAGAGACTTCAAGATCGCGATGGATGCTGCTTCCTCCGAGTGGAAGACAGGTACCAAGGGTGAATACAAACTGCCGAAAGCCGGCACTGTATTTACTTCCAAAGAGCTGATCGCTCACTGGAAAGCACTGGTAGAGAAATACCCGATCATCTCCATCGAGGATGCTCTGGATGAAGAAGACTGGGAAGGCTGGAAAGAGCTGACCGCAGAGCTTGGCGGAAAAGTACAGCTTGTCGGTGACGACCTGTTTGTAACCAATACTGAGCGTCTGGCAAAAGGTATCTCCCTTGGCTGCGGAAATTCCATCCTGATCAAACTGAACCAGATCGGTTCTGTATCTGAGACCCTTGAGGCAATCAAAATGGCTCACAAAGCAGGCTACACCGCAATTTCCTCCCACCGTTCCGGTGAGACCGAGGATACCACCATCGCAGACCTGGCTGTTGCCCTGAACACCTGCCAGATCAAGACCGGTGCACCGAGCCGTACCGAGCGTGTTGCAAAATACAACCAGCTTCTCCGAATCGAAGAAGAACTTGGAACGGCCGCTGTATACCCTGGTGCAAGAGCATTTAATGTGACACAGGACTAAGCAGTAAATAACATAATACCATAAAAAAAGACAAGATCCTTCCTCTTAAAACCAACCATAAATAAGTGTCCCCGGGGCCGTTGAAAAACGTGTTTCCCGGGGATTCTTGCATGCGGGGGAGGGGTATATGAAAAAACACTTGACTTGAAGCGGACTTGAAGTGTTATCCTATCTAGGAAAATGTAAAAATAAGGGGGATATATCGAAATGAGCGAAAGATTATGGAATATTCTTCTGGATTCTTTCTGGAAAATCTTTCTGCCGGGCCTTAAGGTGACGATTCCGCTTACTGTAATCTCGTTTTCCATTGCACTTGTAATTGCGACGGCAATGGCTATGGTACAGTTTGCAAACATCAAAGGCCTTCGTCAGATTGCACGTTTCTATATCTGGATTTTCCGCGGAACCCCGCTTCTGGTCCAGCTTTTCGTTGTGTTTTACGGACTTCCGCGCGCCGGTATTCTGATCGATCCGTTTCCGGCGGCAGTTCTCGTCTTTTCCCTGAATGAGGGCGCCTACAGTGCCGAGACGATGCGTGCGGCCCTGGAAGCCGTTCCGGCAGGCCAGCTCGAAGCCGGCTACTGTGTCGGCATGTCGTATCTGCAGATCATGCGGAGAATTATCCTTCCGCAGGCGATGCGCACCGCTTTCCCGCCGCTTTCCAACTCTCTGATCGCCATGGTAAAGGATACTTCCCTTGCCGCAAATATCACCGTAACGGAGATGTTTATGGTAACGCAGCGGATTGTAGCGCGCACCCATGAGCCGCTGGCACTGTATATTGAAGTAGGACTGATCTACCTGCTGTTCTCCACTGTGCTCACGAAGCTGCAGGGAATCGGAGAGAAGAAACTGAGTACATATCAGAAAAAAGGGGAATAAGCCATGCTGGAAATTAAAGGATTAAAGAAAGCGTTCGGCAGCCTGGAAGTATTAAAAGGTGTAGATTTAAAAGTAAAACAGGGCGATGTTGTTGCAATCCTCGGTCCGAGTGGTTCGGGAAAAACGACGATGCTGCGCTGTGTCAACTTTCTGGAGCATGCGGACGGCGGCAGCCTGATCTTTGACGGGAAAGAATATCCGTTCCACAACATCAGCAAAAAAGATATCGCGGCGATCCGTCAGAAAACCGCATTTGTATTTCAGAACTATAACCTGTTCCTGAACAAAACAGCCCTTCATAACGTAACCGAGGGCCTGATCATCGGCAGAAAAATGCCAAAAACCAGGGCGGAGGAAAAAGCGCGTGCAGCGCTTGAAAAAGTAGGCATGCTGGACCGTGCGGACTACTATCCGCATCAGCTTTCCGGCGGACAGCAGCAGAGGGTGGCAATCGCCCGTGCACTGGCAACCGATCCGGAAATTATCTATTTTGATGAGCCGACCTCAGCACTCGACCCGGAGCTGACCGGCGAGGTGCTTGGTGTTATGCGCCAGCTTGCCAAAGAGGGAATGACAATGCTCGTTGTCACGCATGAGATGGGCTTTGCAAGAAACGTTTCGAACAAAGTTGTCTTTATGGAAAACGGCGTTGTCGTTGAGGAAGGTCCGTCGAAGGAATTTTTCGCAAATCCGCGGGAAGAGCGGACGAGAACATTTTTGCAGAATATTGAACAGCATTACGAGTAAGGTATCCCGCAAAGCGGCAAATCCTGCCCGGAGCACGGAATCCGGACAGTTTGCAATAAAGAAAACAGAAGAAGCAAAGGCAGCTTCTTCCAGAACAAAACAAAAAAGGAGTGGCGAATATTATGAAAAAGAAAATGGCAGCAGTATTTCTGGCAGGTATCCTGACATCATCCTTTTTACTGACCGGATGCGGAAACAGCACGGCAGATAACAGCAGTGCTTCTTCCTCTTCATCAGCATCTTCTGCAAGTGCGTCTGGGGATCTTTTAGAGCAGATCCAGAGCAAGGGTGAGATCGTTGTGGCAATGGAAGGAACCTGGGCACCGTGGACGTATCACGATGAGGACGACAACCTGGTCGGCTATGACGTAGAAGTGGCACAGCAGATCGCAGAGAAACTCGGCGTGAAAGCAACCTTTGTAGAGGGTGAGTGGGACGGCCTTCTTGCAGGAATCGATTCCGGCCGGTACGATATCATGGTAAACGGCGTAGATATCACAGAGGAGCGCGCTGAGAAATACAGCTTTTCCGATCCATACGCATACAACCGCACCGCTGTTATCGTAAACTCTGCTAACGATGAAATCCAGTCCATGGAGGATCTCGACGGAAAGAGCACCGCGAACACCATTTCCAGTACGTATGCAGAAGTTGCCGAGAAATATGGCGCAGCCGTTACCGGTGTTGACGATCTGGAGCAGACTTTCGAGCTTCTCTTAAGCGGCCGTATCGATGCAACTCTGAACGCAGAGGTAACGTATTACGATTATATGAAAGCACACCCGGATGCAGAGATCAAAATTGCATGTCTCGATCCGGAATCCACAAAAGTCGGTATTCCGATGAAAAAAGGCGATGAGACCAAGACGCTGCTTGAGGCAGTCAACAAAGCACTTGGCGAGCTCGCAGAAGACGGAACACTGACAGAGCTTTCGGAAAAATATTTTGGAACGGATATCTCCAAAGAAGCAGCAGAATAAGATACAAAATAAAGAAGGTTACAGATCATGATTGCAAATTACCATACCCATACATGGCGGTGCCGCCATGCGGACGGAACGGAGCGGGAGTATGTGGAGCGCGCGATTGAGGGCGGCCTTAAAATTCTCGGTTTTTCCGACCATTCGCCTTATCCGTTCCCGGACGGCTACGATTCCGGCATGCGGATGCGGCTCGATCAGGTGGAAGGCTATGTAGATACCGTGCTGGCATTGAAAAAAGAGTATGACAAGGATATTGAAATCCATCTCGGACTCGAAACAGAGTATTTCCCGAGATTCTGGGATCAGCTGATTGATTTTTTGTCGGACTATCCGTTTGAGTACTTTGTGCTTGGCCAGCACAGCCTGGGAAATGAGATCGAAAAGATTCTCTACAGCGGCCATGGAACAACAGACGGAAACTACCTGAAACAGTATGTGGACCAGTGCCTGGCAGGCATCGATACCGGAAAATACCTGTATCTGGCACACCCGGATCTCTTTTTATTCAACGGCGACGAAGCAGTGTTCGACCGGGAATACCGGAGACTCTGCCGTGAGGTGAAAAAGAGAAACATTCCGCTGGAGATCAATTTCCTTGGTCTGATGGAAGAAAGATGGTATCCGAACGAGAAGTTCTGGAAGATCGCCGGCGAAGAAGGAAACACCGCCGTTTTCGGCTGTGATGCCCATACGTCGAAAGCCGTCTGGAATCCGGAGACGGAACAGAAGGCACTGCAGCTGGCAGCAAAATACGGTCTGAAAGTACAGGAAACCGTTCCGATGCCGAAGACATTTTAACAGAAGCAGAAAAAGCTGTTCTTTTCTGGTGAGAGTTTTGAAAACTCCGCGGAAAAGAACAGCTTTTTTGATATGAGATTTTTTATGCTTTTTTTGTGTGCATCAGCCGTACCGCCTCTTCCCGCTGTTTCAGAATCTTCTGAATCGAAGTCCAGTAAACAATCATTGAGACAACCGGCCCGATCAGGTCGGAAATAGGTTCCACGTAGAAGATGTTTTCCAGTGCAAAGAACCGCGGCAGAAGAAACAGAGCGGTAAAGTAGACGAATTTCCGGAAGAAGGAGAGTGCAAACGAATAGCGCACGCAGCCCATTGCAGTAAAGCCGTCTACAATCTCGTACTGAATGCCGAGCGGAATGACTGAGAGTGTCGAAATATGGATCGCGCGGACCACCATCGAGACGATCTGCGGATCGGAAGTAAAAAGCTGCGCAAACAGTGTTCCGGCGGCATTGGAGACGAGGAACATCAAGGTCGTAAATCCGGCACAGAGTGCGATGATGGTTTTCTGTGCCTCAAGAATACGCCTGGAATTTCCAGCTCCATAATTGTATGCGAGGATTGACTGCGTTCCGCCGCTGATTCCGCCGAGCGGTATCGTAATAATCAGCATAAAGCTCTGAACGATCGTTGCACAGGTGATGAAGCTGTCTCCCTGTCCGGCGGGTGCATATTGCTGCAGGACGGCGTTCATCGCAATGATCATCACATTGTCGATGGCAATGATTAGAAACGGAGTAAAACCGACTGTCAGAATGCGTTTCATGATCGCAAATGAATACCCGCCGAAGGTGATGCGGATCGGAATCGTCTTTCCGAACAGAATATGCAGCACATACAGACAGCTTGCGATCTGGGAGAGCACGGTTGCAATTGCTGCGCCGCGCACGCCGAGATGCAGAACGAAGATAAACACAGGGTCCAGCAGCAGATTCAGGACGGCGCCTAGCAGAACAGATTTCATTCCCTCACTGGCAAAGCCCTGGCAGATCACAAACTGGTTCAGGCCGGTCGATAAAAGCGCAAACACAGAGCCGGAAACGTAGATCATAAAATAGGCTCTGGCGTAAGGATACGTAACGGTGCTGGCTCCGAATGCCATCAGCATCGGGCGGGTTAAAAAAAGCGCCGCGGCTGTCAGAACGAGGGATAGGGAAACAAGCATCAGAAACGCATTAGCCAGGATGCGGGATGCCTCTTTTTCATTTTTCTCTCCGAGCCGGATGCCGAGCAGCGGTGCGCCGCCGACCCCGATGAGGGAGGAGAACGCGCCGATCATGGTGAGAATGGGACCGCAGACGCCGACACCCGCGAGCGCCAGATCACCGACAGAGGCAATGTGGCCGATGTACATACGGTCTACAATGCTGTACAGAACACTCACGAACTGTGCCAGCATGCTCGGAAAAGCAATACGGGGAACCAGTTTTCCGATCGGGTCGGTTCCGAGATGGTTTACAGTTTTCATAGAAAAATACCTTGTCGTTTTTTTGGTTTGGGAACAGACAGCAAAAAACATGCCCGAAACAAAATCCGGAAGACTTTGTTTCGGACATGCCGCTTTTGGTCTGTTCTGATAGATCAGCTGACAGAAAAATTATTCAGCAAGAGTGGTCAGATCTACTTTGAAATCGTCAGATCCCTGTCCGTCTACGGTGTAGTAAGCGGCTCTCTGCTCTGCGTTCAGGTAGATTTTGATCTCGCCTTTTAATCCGTTTGCTTTTACTTCTTTTTTGATGACTGCTTCGAGGTCTTTCATAGATACTTTTGTCTCGAAGATCTCCAGAACAGTATCAGATACTTTTGTCATTTTACGTGGGGTTTTGGTTGCTTCTGCCATGGTTTCCGTGGTCTCCTTTTTTACTGTTTTTTTAATGGTTTCTTTTTTGGTTGCTTTTTTCGGCTCTTTTGCAGCTTCTGCTTTTCCTTCTGCTGCTTCTGTATGTAAGGTTTTTTCAGTCGTTGGTTTTACTTCTTTTGCCGGTGCCGCTGTCTTTACAACGGTTTCCGCTGTTTTTGCAGCTTCTGCAGCCTGCTGTTTCGCTTTGGCCATTTTTTTCATGGTTCTTTTATTCATTTTATTCACTCCTCTATGCGATATCTCTAATAAATTACCATGTTTTTTGCGTTCTGTCAAATTTAAATTCGAGAAAACAGCGGCTTTAGGATTGTACACGGCGGAGCACAGAAAAGATTTTTTCAGAATCCCAGATCTGCGGAACAGGGTAGGTGGGATTTGCTTCTTTTAAAGCACGGCGTGCTATTTCTGTGTAATCATTCGGCGAAAGGTGTGGCAGAGTGGATGGAATGTCAAACGAATCGCGCATAGCCTCGATAGCTGCAATCATCCGCTCAGCCTTTTCAGAAACGGTATCTCCGCCGAGAGAAAGCGCATCGGCGAGAACGGCAAGTTTAGGCGCAATGCAGGAACCGTATTCGCGCAGAACAGCAGGCAGCAGAACCGCGTTGGCTCTTCCGTGCGGAATGTGGTACAGTGCACCGACGGCGTGGGCAATGGCATGGACGTAGCCGACAAAGTTGTTGGTAAAAGCGAAACCGGCCAGATACGATGCATAAAGCATTTCCTGCCGTGCGGCAAGACGGGAGCCGTCACGCCAGGCTTCGGGCAGGGCATGGAAATTTTCGCAGACTGCCTCGATGGATGCATTCTGCACGCTGCGGGAGGCGAAGAGGTTCAGAAAAGCTTCCATGGCATGGGTCAGGGCATCCATACCGGTATCTGCGGTCATAGAGGACGGGAGGCTGATCGTAAGACGCGGATCGAGAACTGCCGTATCCGGGATCAGACAGAGGTCATTGACGGCGTATTTGTATGGTTTCCCGTCGATACAGTCTGTGATGACAGCTGCCGCCGTTGCCTCCGAACCGGTTCCGGCTGTCGTCGGCACGGCAAACAGCGGCGGAAGTTTCCGACGGACTTTCAGGAGGCCCCGCATCGCAGGAACCGTCTTTTTCGGACAGCAGACGCGGGCACCGATCAGCTTTGCTGCATCGAGAACGGATCCGCCGCCGATGGCGAGGATAGCCTGCGCCTGAATCTGCTGATAAAGACGGAAACCCTGTTCCACGCTCTCAATCTGCGGATCCGGGGCGATTTCGGAGAAAATGGTGACGGAAATGTTTTCTTTTTTACAGCCATCCAGCAGAGACGTCAGTGTTCCGCGGCGGACAAAGCCGGGGGTAGTCACCAGGAGAATCCGGGAGATCCGGCGTTTCCGGAATAACGCGGGGAGCAGCAGAACGGCATCCGGTGCTGCAAGGAGTGTCTGTTTCTTATGCTCTGTCAGATGAAGAACGCGGCTCAACACCCACTGCCGGGTGCGGAACCAGAAAATGGAATGCATCAATCAAGTACCTCCATAAAAAAATCGTGAGAATCGTATATCTCTTATTGTAACAGTGCACGGCAGGTTTTTCAATTCGTATAGGAATTTTGAATCTTCCGTGAAAAGAATTGACAGTGTGAAAAATACGTGTTATAGTACAAATAGAACAGACAAAAAGAGCCAGGAATTGTTCACCTGGGAAATCAGGAAAAGGCTTGACTGGAGGTGCCTGATGATGGAAACAAAAAGAGATTATTATGAAGTATTAGGCGTCAGCCGGAATGCAGACGAGAAAGAAATCAAGCGTGCATACCGGAAACTGGCGAAAAAAATATCATCCCGATACGAATGCGGGAAACCCGGATGCGGAAAAGAAATTTAAGGAAGTGACAGAAGCGTATTCTGTCTTAAGCGATCCGGAAAAGAAGAAAATGTACGATCAGTTCGGATTCGCGGCGTTCGACCAGGGAGCCGGCGCGTACAGCCAGCAGGGCGGTGGAAATCCGTACGGCAGTGCGTATGGAAACCCGTTCGGCGGAAGCGGAAACAACGGCGGCTATCACGAATTTCACTTTGAAGGAAACGCGGACGATATGTTCGGCGATTTCTTTGATCAGATGTTTCATGGCAAAAGCCGTGGATTCGGAAGCGAGCGGTATACGCGTTCGGGAAGTAGCAGACATCCGTTTGAAGATGCATTTTCCGGCCGCGGTACGGCAGAGGATCTCGATCTGCACGCTGAGGTTTCGATCCGCCTGGAGGAAGCGGCATCGGGCTGTGAAAAACAGATTACCCTGCGGAACCCGGATGGAACGACCAATACGCTGCTGGTTAAAATCCCGGCCGGTATCGAGAGCGGAAAGAGCATCCGTCTGCGCGGCAAAGGCCATACAGGATCAAACGGCCGCCGCGGCGATCTGCTTTTGAAGGTCAATGTAGAAGAAAAGAAAGGTTTTGAACGGCGCGGAATGGACGTCTACACGACGATTCAGATTCCATACACAACGGCAGTCTTTGGCGGCGAAGCGCGTGTCTCGACACTGTACGGAGATGTGGTCTGCAAAATCAAGGAAGGAACACAGTCCGGCAGTAAGCTCCGTCTGCGCGGCAAGGGCATGGTATCGATGAAGGATGCGAACGTGCACGGTGATCATTATGCGACGATTGAGATTGCTGTACCGCGCAGTCTGAACCGCACAGCACGCCAGAAACTGATGGAATATAAGGAAGCGTGCTGAAAATGTGAAGAAACTGTGAAATCGGAAAATCCGGGTTGACAAATCGTGTTTGTGGTATTATATTACACCTAGAACAAAGAAAAGGAATCAACAAGAAACCAATTCTTCCTTGCATGTTCCCAAACATCCTGTTCCAAGAAACTTATTCATAGCCACAAGGCAAAGCAAACTTAACACCCTTCACAAGATAAGAAGCCTGCTAAGAATCAGATTTTTGGAGGAAAAGGTAAATGAATACTTTAAAAGCTGAAAAGAGAAGTTTGGATGTAAAAGCAAAAAGACTTAGAAGAGAAGGATACGTTGTCGGCAATGTATTCGGCAGAGAGATGAAAGAATCCATTCCAGTTAAGATGGTAAAAAGAGATGTCGAGAAACTGCTGAAGACAGACCACAAAGGCAGCCAGATTATGCTGGATGTTGACGGAACCGTATACGATGTCCTGATCAAAAATGTTGATTATAACCCGGTAGCCGGACAGATCGATTCGATCGAGTTCCAGGCACTGGTCAGCAACGAGAAAGTTCATTCCGTTGCAGAGATTGTCCTTGTAAACCATGAAAAGATCGCAGAAGGCGTTCTGCAGGAGGATCTGAACGAGGTTGCCTACATGGCATACCCGGCATCCCTGGTCGATCAGGTAATGGTCGATGTCGGAGAGATGAAGATCGGTGATGTCATCCGCGTCAAAGATCTGTCCCTGGCCGCTGACCCGGATATCACCATAAAGACCAATCCGGAATCCATTGTCGTAAGTCTGATGGCTTCCCACAACGTAGAAGCACCGGCAGAAGATACCGAAGAAGCAGAAGAGAAATAAACAGAATAAGCACATACAAAGAAATCCGAAGGCGTCAAAAACCTTCGGATTTTTTGCGTGAAAAATATGGTTTGAATCGATCAGACATAACTCATGAAGCCTTTTCCGATAATTTCGCTGCTCTTTGTGATCGCAATAAACGCGGTCGGCTCGGTATCATGAATAAACCTCTGAAGATAGACGGCCTGCTTGACATCCACAACCGTGAGAATGACTGTCCGCTGCTGGTCGGAGTAAGCGCCGACGGCGTCGTAAAGGGTTGCGCTGTGATTGAGATCCTTTGTGATGAAATCGCAGATCGGCTGCGGATTGTTGGAGATAATCGTAAAAAATTTATTCAGCTTCATCCGCTCAATCGTTTTGTCAATCAGCAGTGTTTTCGCCATCAGACCGAGAACCGAACAAAGTCCGGTTAAGGTATCGAAAATCAGGAAAGCAAGGATGACAACGATGAGGTCGGTCACCAGCAGGGCAGTGGAAATATTCATTGTAGAATATTTTTTAATAATCATGGCGATGATGTCCGTGCCGCCGCCGGAGGCATTCTCAAAAAACAGCAGTGCTGCCGCCAGTGCAGGAAGAATAATGGCAAAGCAGAGCTCCAGCATGATCTCATCGGTAAGCGGATGTGCCATCGGAAACAGCTTTTCAAAAATGTTCAGAAGAACCGAGGAAAGCACGGTCACGTAGGCTGTCTTGACGCCGAAGTTCCGCCCCAGCACAGCAAAACCAACCAGCAGAAGCAGCAGGTTGATAAAAAGGTTGATCTGTGAGGCAGTGAACGGAAGAAACCGGCAGATGACAACGGCCATACCGGATACACCGCCGAAAGAAAAATTATTGGGGAATTTAAAAACATAAATTCCAATGTCCATGATCAGAACAGCTGCGGTAATGACAGCATATTCTTTTAACGTTTGTAATGCAGGCTGCGATGCCTGTTCTTTTGTGTCCATTTTTTTGCTCCTTTATTGAATTTGAGGCGACCTTATTTATTATAGAAGAAACTTTTTTGAATAACAGCTAATAATGTATCCCCTCTTCAAACATAGCATGGCATAGGGTAGTTTGTCCAGTTACATTTTCCTTATTTCCATTTTTCCGTTTTCCGATGGTTGTATCCAATTTATTTCTGTGGTATGATGAAGGGGCAGGATCTTTTTTCGGAAAGAAAAAATCTGCAGTTTCTGTTTCAAAATGTTTCGAAAAAGAAGAAAAACGAAACAAAAATGGAGGAGAAACATGAAAATACAAAGGTTTATGTTGATTTTATAACAGAGAAACTGAAAAAACTGCTCTCCATCGACAGCCCGACCGGCTACACGAAAGATGCCATTGCATGGCTGAAAGCAGAGTACGAAGCGATGGGCTATGCGCCGGTGATCACCACAAAGGGCGGCCTTCTGGTGCAGCTTGCCAAAGGCTGTGAAGGAAACGGCGGTGTCCTTGTGGAGACACATACCGATACGCTCGGCGGCATGGTAGCGGAAGTGAAAGGAAACGGCCGTCTTCGTCTCACCGCGCTCGGCGGTATGAATCCGAACAATGCGGAGACGGAAAACTGCGTTGTCATCACAAGAGACGGAAAACGGTACGAGGGCTGCTTCCAGATGAACAACCCGTCGATCCATGTCAACGGTTCCTACGACCAGCAGGACCGCACCTACGACAATATGGAGGTCGTTCTGGATGAGATGGTCTTCTCCAAAGAGGAGACAAAGGCGCTCGGCATCGAGACTGGTGATATCGTCTGCTTTGAGACGAGAACCCGCATCACGGAGAAGGGCTACATCAAGAGCCGTTTCCTCGATGATAAACTGAGCGTTGCAATTCTGCTCGGCTATGCGAAGTATTTAAAAGAAGAAAATGTCACACCGTCCCGCCCGGTTTACCAGCACATTACCGTATACGAAGAGGTCGGCCACGGCGGATCTGCTTCCGTTCCGGAGGGCGTGACAGATATTCTTTCTGTTGATATGGGCTGTGTCGGCGACGGACTTGAGTGTAAAGAGCATCAGGTATCCATCTGCGTCAAAGACAGCGGCGGCCCTTACAGCTACGATTTTACCGGCGAGCTGATTGCGGCAGCAAAAGCAAACGGAATCGACTATGCGGCGGATGTTTACCCGCACTACGGCTCTGACGTGGAGGCAACGCTCCGCGGCGGCGCAGACGCACGCCATGCCCTGATCGGCGCCGGTGTGTACGCATCCCATGGATATGAAAGAAGCCATGTGGACGGCGTGAAGAATACGCTGGAACTGCTTGCGGCGTATCTGGACAAATAAAAATAAGAACAAGTGAGAGAATTGCATGAGAAAATTAGCATTGCCAGAAGAAGTGCTGCTCCAGATTGAGCAGCCTGCGCGATATATTGGAAATGAATTCAACAGTGTCGTAAAAGACAAAGAGAAAGTAGCCCTGCGCGGCGCATTCCTGTTCCCGGATGTGTATGAGATCGGTATGTCCCACCTTGGCATCCAGATCCTGTACGATATGTTCAACAAACGCGAGGACATGTGGTGCGAGCGAGTTTATTCCCCATGGCCGGATCTGGACCGCGTGATGCGTGAACAGAACATTCCGCTGTTCGGTCTGGAATCCCAGGAGCCGGTGAAAAACGAGGATTTCCTGTTCATCACCCTGCAGTATGAGATGTGTTATACAAACGTTCTGCAGGCGCTCGACCTTGCCGGAATCCCGCTGCATGCGGTGGAGCGTACCGACGAGGACCCGATCGTCATCGGCGGCGGCCCGTGTACGTACAACCCGGAGCCGATCGCTCCGTTCTTCGACCTGTTTTACATCGGAGAGGGTGAGGTTGTGTACGACCAGCTTTTCGACACGTATCTGGAAAATAAAAAGAACGGCGGAACCCGTCTGGATTTTCTGAAAAAGGCATGCCAGATCCCGGGCATTTACGTACCGCAGTTTTATGAAGTAACGTACCACGAGGACGGAACCGTTGCAGCCTTTACGCCGTCCATCCCGGAAGCGCCGGAAAAGATCAAAAAACAGCTCGTCATGGATATGACCGAGGCAACGTATCCGGAGAAACCGGTCGTGCCGTTTATCAAGGCAACACAGGACCGTGTCGTTCTGGAGATCCAGCGCGGCTGTATCCGCGGCTGCCGTTTTTGCCAGGCGGGTATGGTGTACCGTCCGACAAGAGAGCGCGATGTGGAGAAGTTAAAAGAACTTGCGACCCATATGCTGCGCAATACCGGCCACGATGAGATTTCGTTGAGTTCTTTGAGCTCGAGTGATTACAGCCATCTTCCGGAGCTTGTCAACTATCTGATCGACAGCTGCCCGGAAAAAGGTGTCAATATTTCCCTTCCGTCTCTTCGAATCGACGCATTTTCCCTCGATGTCATGAGCAAGGTACAGGATATCAAAAAGAGCAGCCTGACCTTCGCACCGGAGGCGGGAAGCCAGCGGATGCGGAATGTTATTAATAAAGGTCTGACCGAGGAAGTCATTCTCGACGGAGCCGGAAAAGCGTTTGAGGGCGGCTGGAATAAAGTAAAACTGTACTTCATGCTGGGCCTTCCGACCGAGACCGAGGATGATATCAAAGGAATTGCGCATCTGGCGGAAAAGATCGCAGAGCGTTACTATGAGATTCCGAAAGACCAGAGAAACGGAAAATGCCAGATTACGGCAAGCTCCTCGTTCTTTATTCCGAAGCCGTTCACTCCGTTCCAGTGGGCACCGATGAACACGGAGAGGGAGTTTCTTGACAAAGCGGCGATTGTAAAGGCAGAGGTCCGCGCACAGCTGAATCAGAAGAGCATCCGTTACATTTATCATGAGGCAGATATTTCCCTTCTGGAGGGATTCCTTGCACGCGGTGACCGGAAATGTGCCGAAGTTATTGAAAAAGCGTACAGAAAAGGTGCTATTTTCGATGCCTGGTCCGAGTATTTCCGGAAAGATGCCTGGGAAGAAGCGTTTGCAGAGACCGGCATTGACGTTTCGTTCTATGCCTGCCGTAAGCGCAGCACCGATGAGATCCTTCCGTGGGATTTCCTTGATATCGGCGTGACGAAAAAATTCCTGATCCGCGAATGGGAGCGGGCACAGCAGGAAACCGTTACCCCGAACTGTAAGATGCAGTGTTCCGGCTGCGGAGTAAAATCATTCGGAGGAGGTGTCTGCTATGAAAATCAGAATTAAGTTTGCCAAAACAGGTGTGATGAAATTTGTGGGTCATCTGGATGTGATGCGTTACTTCCAGAAAGCAATCCGCCGTGCAGAACTTCCGATCGCTTATTCCGAGGGCTTCAGCCCGCACATGCTGCTGTCGTTTGCTTCTCCGCTCGGTGTCGGCATCAGCAGCACCGGTGAATATTTCGATATGGTGCTCGCGGAAAATATGAAAACCGACGAGATTGTAAAACGTCTGAATGCGACGATGGTTGAGGGAATGGAAGTGCTTTCCGCCCGCCATGTGCCGGATGGAAAAGCAAGCAAGGCAATGTCTCTCGTGGCAGGAGCCGATTATCTCGTGCAGTTCCGTGAGGGAAAAATGCCGGAGATCGATCTGGAAACGAAAGTGCCGGAGTTTTTCGCACTTCCGCAGATTGAGATCATGCGAAAGACAAAACGAAGCGAAAAGCTGACCGATATCCGCCCATGGATTTACGATATGAAAGCAAAGAAAAGTGGTGTCTGGATGCAGCTCTCCACCGGAAGTGTTTCGAACCTGAAACCGGAGCTCGTGATGGAAGCGTTCTGCAAATGGTGCGGGGTTGAACTGCCGCCGTTTGCATACACGATTCTGCGCGAGGAAGTTTATGCAGACATCGGAACGGAAGAAGAGCGAAAGCTGGTTCCGCTGGAAGCATTAGGAGAAGAAGTTGAGTAAACGAGTTGTCATTGCCCATCTGCCGTGGGAGGGAAAAGATTACCTGGTACACACGCTGATGGAAGGAGAAAGACCGGTCGAACTGACGGCCCTCTGCAGGGAGAAGGAAACGCTGCTTGGCAATATCTATGTCGGCCGGGTGGAAAAACTGGCGCCCGGGATCCGCGGGGCATTTGTCTCGTTTGCGGAGCAGCAGAGCTGTTTTCTTGATCTGTCCCGTGTAAAAGAAGGGTATCTTCTGAAAAAAGCACCGGGAACGGAACTGCATGTCGGAGATGAAATTGTCGTGCAGATCCAGCGGGAAGCGCAGAAAACGAAGCTTCCGTCGGCGACAGCAGAACTTTCTCTTTCGGGAAGTGCCCTGGCGCTCTATTATGGAAAGCCGGAAATCTCATGCTCGGGACGCCTTCTGCCGGAGCAGAAAAAACGGTTAAAAGAACTGGGAATCCGGATGTTTCCAGAGCTTTCCGGCGGAAGCCTTCCGTTTGGCGTGATCTTCCGCACCGCATCCGCTGATGCTTCGGAAGAAGAGATCCGGCAGGAATATCTCGAGCTGTCCGAAAAACTCGCGCGGATTGTCCAGTATGGAACGATGCGGAGCCTGTACTCCTGCCTGTATCGGGCGTCAGATGCCGTGCCGGAGCTCGTCAAACGGTATGCACCGTCAGTTTCAGAACTTGTGACAGATGACAGAGAAACGTATGAGATCTGCAGAGAATATCTGGAGCGCCATGATTTTCACGACTGCCGCCTGACCTGGTATGAGGATCAGCTTACCACACTGACAAAGAAAGAAAATCTCGAAAATCACGTAAAACAGGCACTCGACAAACGTGTGGATCTGCCTTCCGGCGGATTCCTCGTGATCGAACCGACCGAAGCGCTGACCGCGATCGATGTGAACAGCGGAAAGCAGCTCGGCGGACGGAAAAATACGTTTCTGTACAGCGTAAACCAGGAGGCAGCCCGCGAAATCGCCCGCCAGATCCGCCTGCGCGGGATTTCCGGTCTGATCCTGGTTGACTTTATCAACATGCCGGAAAAAGAGCAGGAGGAGCGCCTTCTCGGCTTCCTGCAGGGTCTTGTGCGGGAAGATCCCGTTCCGACCAAAGTTGTGGATATGACGGCGCTTCATCTCGTGGAACTGACGAGAAAGAAAATCCGCCGGCCGCTGGCAGAACAGATGAAATGACAGTGACCTTACAAAGGAGGAATGAATATGGAACCACAAAAGAAACCGATTCACCTCAATGAAAATGATACCCCATATCTTTACGAACCCTTTCGAAACCAGATGCCGGCAAAACGGCCGCATCCGGCGGAAAAAGAAAAGATACTGAAACCATGGCAGGGCCTGCTGGTGTTTGCCTTTCTGATGGTTCTTTTTAATCTCGCCGGAATCCCGCTGGTTCTTGCAGGCGGGATGTATGGAAATGCGCTGGACGAGATCATTGTATTCCTGATCGGATCCATTCTCGTCGTACGGGCACTTCATATTCCGTTAAAAGAAGTGTTCCCATTAAAAAAGCCGGATGGAGCCGGAATCCTCGGAACCATTCTGATGTGGTATGTGACGTACCGCGGTGTGCTTGCCCTTTTCCTTCTGATGGAATGGATTTTCCCGCAGGAATACGCAAGCCTCTCGGAATCCATGGACAGCAGTATGGCGGGCCTTTCCTATTTCGGCGAGCTGCTTGTCGTTGCGCTGACACCGGCCATCTGTGAAGAAGCACTGCACCGCGGTCTTCTGCAGTACAGCCTGCGCGGAATCAAAAAGAAATGGGTGATGTTGCTTCTGATGGGCGTTTATTTTGGCGCTTTCCACATGAGCATCGTCCGTTTTCTTCCGATGATGATGATGGGAATCGTTCTCTCGTATGTGCGGATGAAGACCGACAACATGTTTTACAGCTCGCTGTTTCATTTCGTCCATAACGCATCGACGATTGTGGCGAGCATTGCGGCAAGCTTCCTCTATATGTTCTCGCAGGGGAACGCAGCAGCAGGCAGCGGATACGCAACGGAAACGTACATCGGCATGTATCTGATCGAAGCGGCGCTGATGCCGATCGGTCTTTATATGGGAAGCCGTCTTCTGATGTACCAGCAGACAAAAAGCGAAGGATTTTTCCCGAAGGAGAGAAGAAAAAAGACCATTGCAAAAATCGTAATTCCGACCATTCTGCTGATCCTTGGCGGACTGTTTTTCCTTGGTATTGGTATGATGTAAAAAGAATCAAAAGCAGTTTGGGCAATTTTGCAGAAATGTCCAAGCCGGGTAGAAAACAGGTACGATTTATGATAGAATAACAGCAAATCAAGCGTTACACGATATTACAGAAAGGAAAAGCTGTTTCTCTAACAAGAGACAGCAGGAATAAGAACTATGGCAAGAACAGCTATTGCTACCGACAGCAACAGCGGTATTACACAGAGTCAGGCGAAAGAGCTGGGCGTTTTTGTCCTTCCGATGCCTTTCTTCATGCGCGGAAAAATCCAGTTTGAGGATATCGACCTGACACAGGAACAGTTTTACGAGATTCTGGCAGAGGATGCGGCTGTTTCCACATCTCAGCCGTCTCCGGGAGATCTGATGGATTTCTGGAACAAAATTCTCGAAGAGTACGATGACATTGTTTACATTCCGATGTCAAGCGGCCTTTCCACCTCCTGTGATACAGCGACCGTGCTGTCCGAGGACTACGAAGGAAAAGTGCAGGTTGTCAACAACCAGAGAATCTCCGTTACGCAGCAGCAGTCCGTTCTGGATGCAAAGAAAATGGCAAACCGCGGCGTGGCAGCAAAAGACATCAAAGCAATTCTGGAAGAGGATGCGCTGGATGCAAGTATCTATATTATGGTAGATACGTTAAAATACCTGAAAAAAGGCGGCCGCGTTACGCCGGCAGCAGCCATGATCGGAACCGTTTTAAATATCAAACCGGTGCTGACGATCCAGGGAGAGAAGCTTGACGCGTTTGAAAAAGCGCGCGGTGTGAAACAGGCAAAGAAAGCCATGATCAAGGCTATGAAAAAAGATATGGACAAACGCTTCGCAAAAGAGCGTGCAGCCGGCATCATGGGACTTCACATTGCCTATACCGCAAACGACAAAGAAGTAATCGATGGATGGATTGTCGAAGTAAAAGAAGCCTTCCCGGATTTTGAAGTCGATGCGCATCCGCTGTCCTTAAGCGTTGCCTGCCACATCGGACCCGGCGCACTGGCAATTGCATGTGAAAAAAAATCTGCAATTTCCTGAAAAATACTATTGACAAACAGCAGACGTGATGATATATTGTAGAAGTATGCCGCACAGAGAGGTAAAAGAGTCGAAAGACCACCGAATCTGGCGAGTAATTGATAGGGAGGTGCCATATGTACGCAATTATTGCAACAGGTGGTAAACAGTACAAGGTAGCTGAAGGCGATGTTATCCGAGTAGAGAAACTTGGCGTTGAAGCTGGAGAAACCGTAACTTTTGATCAGGTACTTGCAGTAAGCAATGACGGACTGAAAGTTGGCGAGGACGTTAAAAATGCATCCGTAACCGCATCTGTAGTTGGAAACGGTAAAGGCAAAAAAGTTATCGTTTACAAGTATAAGAGAAAAACTGGTTATCATAAGAAAAACGGTCACAGACAGCAGTACACTGAAGTGAAGATTGAAAAAATCAACGCTTAAGTCTTATGATTTGTATAACCGTAACAGAGTCTGACGGCGAGTACATCTCCGTGGAGTCAAACGGTCATGCAGGCTATGCAGAGGAAGGGCAGGATATTATCTGTGCCGCTGTCTCCGCACTGATTGTAAACACCGTAAATTCCGTGGAAACATTGACAGAGGATCTGATTATAAGTGAAGCTGGAGATGGATACGTGTATTTTTCATTCCCGAATGGGTATTCTGAAAGTACCGCACTTCTTGTAAAATCACTTTTGCTGGGCCTCGAAAGTATCCGCCGCGATTATGGAGCACAATACTTAGAGATCGCATTCAAGGAGGTGTAATACCATGTTAAATATGAACCTTCAGATTTTCGCTCATAAAAAAGGAGTTGGTTCTACAAAGAACGGTAGAGATTCCGAGTCCAAGAGATTAGGAGCAAAAAGAGCTGACGGACAGGTTGTAAAGGCTGGAAACATTCTTTACAGACAGCGTGGAACCAAGATTCATCCAGGCGTGAACGTAGGAATCGGAAAAGACGATACCTTATTCGCTATGGTTGACGGACGCGTAGCTTTCGAAAGAAAAGGACGTGACAAAAAACAGGTTTCCGTATATCCGGTAGCAACAGAAGAGTAAGACAAAGGTGCGGCTTCAAATCTTAAGAGGTTTGAAGCCGTTTTTGTTAATAATAATTAAAGGTCCAGCAGACCGATTTGGATTTAGATAAAACAAGACAGGAGAATACCATGTTTGCAGACAGAGCAAAAATTCTGATCCGCTCCGGTAAGGGCGGAGACGGACATGTCAGTTTCCGCAGAGAGCTTTTTGTACCGAACGGCGGGCCGGACGGCGGCGATGGCGGCAAAGGCGGAGACGTTATTTTTGAAGTTGACGAAGGACTGAATACACTGGTTGATTACCGCCACAGAAGAAAGTTTTCTGCTACCGACGGCGAGCCGGGAGGAAAACGCAGATGCCATGGCGGAAACGGCGCAGATATTGTCCTGAAAGTACCGGAAGGAACCGTCATTATGGACGCTGCGAGCGGAAAAGTCATCGCAGATATGTCTGGTGAAAACCGCCGTCAGGTTGTATTAAAAGGCGGAAAAGGCGGAAACGGAAATATGCATTACGCAACCGCTACCATGCAGGTTCCGAAATACGCCCAGCCAGGCCAGCCGGCACAGGAGCTGGAAGTAAGAATGGAACTGAAAGTCATCGCGGACGTCGGACTCGTCGGCTTCCCGAACGTTGGAAAATCGACCCTGCTTTCCCGCGTGACAAATGCAGAACCGAAAATTGCAAATTATCACTTTACCACGCTTTCCCCGAACCTCGGTGTCGTAGACCTTGAGGGCTGCAGCGGATTTGTTATCGCAGATATCCCGGGACTGATCGAGGGTGCATCGGAAGGAGTCGGCCTCGGCCATGAATTCCTGCGCCACATCGAGAGAACCCGCGTGATGATCCATGTAGTAGACGTTGCATCGACCGAGGGAAGAGATCCGGTGGATGATATCAACAAGATCAACAAAGAGCTCGAAGCCTATAACCCGGAGATCGCAAAACGCCCGCAGATCATCGCGGCCAATAAGACCGATGCGATCTATGTAGAAGAGGGCGAAGAGGATCCGGTGGAACGTCTGAAAAAGAGTTCGAGCCGAAAGGCATCCCGGTTTATCCGATTTCTGCCGTCAGCGGAAAAGGCTTAAAAGAGCTTTTATATGCCGTACAGAAAAAACTCGATGAGCTTCCGAAAGAGCGTATGGTCTTCGAGCAGGAATTCTTCCCGGAGGATATGCTTCTTGCCGAGAACCTGCCGTACACCGTCGAGCAGGACCCGGAGGACGAGCACCGTTTCATCATCGAGGGACCGAAGATCGAGAAGATGCTCGGCTACACTAATCTGGATTCCGAGAAAGGTTTTGCTTTCTTCCAGCGGTTCTTAAAAGATACCGGTATCTTAGACGAACTCGAACAGGCCGGCATCCAGGAAGGCGATACCGTCAAGATGTATGGATTTGAATTTGATTATTATAAATAGAACGAATAAATAACGAAGGAGGAGACGTATGACCAGCAAGCAGAGAGCATACCTGAAAGGCCTTGCCATGACCATGGAACCGATCCTGCAGGTAGGAAAAAGCAGCATCACGCCGGAGCATACCGCTGCTGTAGCAGAGGCACTTGAGGCGAGAGAACTGATTAAAATCAATGTACTGCAGAACTGCCTCGATGATCCAAGAGAGATCGCAGAAGTTCTGGCAGAACGCACCAATTCCCAGGTCGTACAGGTGATCGGCAAAAAGATCGTGCTGTACAAAGAGGGCAAAAAAGAGAAAAAGAAAATTCAGCTTCCGAAATAATCCGCAGGAAAGAACCGCCGGGACCGGAGCATACCGCTGCAGTTCCGGCGCTTTTTGAGGAAAACGTATGGAAAAGAAAAACAGAAAAATTGGCATTATGGGAGGCACATTCGATCCCATTCATATCGGTCATCTGATCCTTGGCGAGGCGGCGTACGAGCAGTTCGGGCTTGATGAAGTCTGGTTCCTTCCGGCCGGAAATCCGCCACATAAGCGGAACCGGGCGGGACGGGCAAAGGATGCACAGCGTGTCGAGATGGTGCGCCGTGCCATCGCATCCAATCCGCATTTTGTGCTCTGCACCAAAGAGATGAAAGATGAGGGCTATACCTACAGTTATCGGACGCTTGAGGCGATGCGGAAGGAACATCCGTGCACGGAGTTTTACTTTATCATTGGAGCGGATTCCCTGTTCTATTTTGATGAGTGGAAAAATCCAGAGCGGATCTGCGCCGCGGCAAAGATCCTTGTGGCGACCAGGGATCGGGCAAAAGAGAAAGAGCTTCTGGCCTGTATGGAACGAAATGCAAAAAAACTTCACGGTACCTTTCTGAAACTCGACACACCGAATCTGGATGTTTCTTCCCACGAACTGCGGGAATGGATCCGGGAAGGAAAATCCGTGAAATACTATCTGCCGGATTCTGTGATTTCCTACATTCAGGAGCAGAAAATCTATCAGGATTAGAGGAAGAGCAGGATGGAACAGTACGATTTATGGAAACTGGACAAAAAACTCCAGAAGGAAGTCGATGAAGACCGCTATCATCACACGCTCGGTGTGATGTTTACCGCAGCATCCATGGCGATGGTATGGGGCGAGGATCTCGAAAAAGCCCGTGTCGCGGGACTGCTTCACGACTGTGCAAAATGCATTCCGAATAAGAAAAAAATCACCATGTGTGAGAAAAATAAGATTGAAATCACTGAGTTTGAGCGGAACAATCCGTTTTTGATCCATGCCAAGCTCGGTGCATTTCTGGCGAAGGACAAGTATAAGGTGGAAGATCCGGAGATCTTAAGCGCCATCACCTGGCATACGACAGGAAAAGAAGATATGACATTGCTGGAGAAGATCATCTATATCGCAGATTATATCGAGCCGGCACGAAACAAGGCGCCTCATCTTACCCGCCTTCGGAAGCTGGCATTCACCGATATCGACGAATGCATGTATGAAATTTTAAAAGACAGTATGGCGTATCTGTCGGAAAACCCGAAGACGATGGACCCGATGACGGAGCAGGCATATCAGTTCTATGAGGCACTGCACCGGGAACGGACGGCAAAGGAGGAAGTATAAATGAGCGAAGCAAAACAGACTGCAAAACTTGCACTGGAAGCACTGGAAGATAAAAAAAGGCAATGGATGTCCGCATTCTGGACATTACCCATGTTTCTACCCCCTGGCAGATTATTTCATGATCGCCAGCGGAAGCAACCGTAACCAGGTGCAGGCAATGGCAGACAACGTGGAGGAGGTACTCGGAAAGGCCGGCGTACATCCAAAAACAGATCGAAGGCTATCAGACTGCAAACTGGATTCTGATGGATTACGGCGATGTTGTCATCCACATCTTCGATGAGGAGAACCGCCTGTTCTACGATCTGGAGAGAATCTGGAGAGACGGTAAAGTCGTAGAAAAAGAAGAGATTATGTAAGTTAGGTGGAAAAAGGCGCAGAAAATCCGGAACCGTGCAGAGAAAGGCGGACGGGTTCTCTGCGCCTTTCTGGTGTTTGGAACGCATATGATAAAGAAAAGGGGTAATATCACACGATGAAAAAAACTAGAAAGCGGATCGCTTGCTGTGATGCTCGATGAAGAGACGCTGGGACTTAGGATCGAAAAAGACGGCGTTGTCTGGAATACGGATCCGAAAAAGACACCGGAACTGATTTTTGCAGAGGGAACATACCGTTTCTTGGATGCAGAGGAGATTTCCCATGAGGTCTATTCCTTCGGCGTCGGATGCGGCATCCGGAGCCGTTATGCGGGATTTGCGGGAACACAGTATGCCTTCGAGACGATTATCTGGATCGAAGCTGTGGATGAAACATTCTGGATGGAGTGGATTCCGCTCTGCGATGAGGGACTGCATCCGGTAAAGGTGCTGTGGCCGACGGCAATGGAGTTTACAAACGGGCGCGATGACTGGTATACACTCCTTACCGAGGGACAGGGACTTCTGATTCCGAATACCTGGAAGACGGAACTTGGAAAGCTTTCGTTTGACGGCAGATTTGAGACCTCCGGCGGCTATATGCCGTGGTTTGGCCAGGTGAAGGAAAGATGCGGCTATACAGCGATCTGTACAACACCGTGGAACGCCGGTTATCAGGCAGAGCACCCGGCAGGCGGCCCGTATACCAGCGTGGGGGCATGGCTGGAGCCAAGCCTTGGAACAATGAATTACCGCCGCGTATTCCGTTATACGTTTTTAAATGACTGCGATTATAACGACCTCTGCAAAATATACCGTCAGTATGTACGGGAACAGGGCCATCTGCGCACTTTGAAAGAAAAGGCAGTACAGAATCCGTCCATTCACGATCTTGTGGGAACGTGTTTTGTTCATACGGGAATCAAGACGGTTGTGCAGCCGGAGTCCGGCTTTTTCGATCCGCAGAATCCGGAGAAAAATAACCGCGTAGTGCCGTTTTCCGTGCGCGAACAGCAGATCCGCGAAATTCATGATCTCGGCGTAGAGAAAGTCTATCTTCATCTGGACGGCTGGGCAGAACCGGGGTATGACAACCAGCATCCGGACTACACACCGGCATGCCAAGCGGCCGGCGGATGGGAAGACATGAAATCGCTTGTCGATACGATGCATGATTTCGGCTACAAATTCGGTATTCACGACCAGTACCGCGATTATTACCATGCAGCGCCGAGCTACGATGAAAATTATGCCTGCCGCCTTCCGGATAGAACGATACCGGGACACAGTTACTGGGCGGGCGGACCGCAGAGCTATCTCTGTGCAACGCAGGCACCGTTCTATGTGAAACGGAATTTTGCCGAGCTGAAGAAAAACGGAATCCGGCTTGACGGTGCATACCTCGATGTGTTTACGTGCAACGAGGGCGACGAGTGCGCAAATCCGGAGCATGTGATGACGAGAAGAGACTGCTATACGTACCGCGGAAACTGCTTCTCCTGGCTGCTATCACAGGGGATTCTCTCAAGCTCCGAGGAGGTCAGCGACTGGGCCGTTCCGTATCTGGTATTCTGCCATTATGCGCCGTACGACTTTATGCTGCGCCCGGCAGAGACACCGAAAAAAGGAATCCCGGTGCCGCTCTTTAATCTTGTGTATCATGACTGCGTAATCGAGCCGTGGATGATGGACCATGTTTCAAAAGACGAGGACTATATGCTGTATGCGCTTCTTGCAGGCGGTGCACCGTATCTTGTACGGGACGGCGCATATCCGAATACAGATGGTGCATTTGACGGGGAGAAAATCAGTCTGGAAGAGATGACAGAAAGATGCCGCGTTGTAACGGAGCTGCATGAAAAAACGGCACTCCTGGAACTGGTACGCCACGAGTGTATGACGGCGGACGGAAGCGTACAGAAGAGTGAATTTTCCGATGGAACATATGTTATTTGTGACTTTGCAGAGCAGATATATGAAATCGGATACGGGGAATAAAAGAAAAGCGCCACATGTAGATTTTGTTCTTATAAAAATACAAGATTTTGTGGTTTTCCTTGTATTTTTTCAAGTGCATATCTTGCGCGGAAAGCAGAGATTTGTTATATTATGCATGCGGAGGTGTTCATGCCCGGTGCAAAGAAGATGCCGGAGCGTGACGAAACAAAATAACACCAGAAAGGAACAAAGCAAATGAGAGAATTTGAACAGTGGGATGGCTTTACCGGAAGACTCTGGAAAGAAGGCATCGACGTACGTGACTTTATTCAGAACAACTATACTCCATATGACGGAGATGAGAAATTCCTGGAGGGACCAACAGAGGCTACAGACCGTCTGTGGGGCAAACTGCAGGAACTCCAGAAAGAAGAGCGTGCAAAAGGCGGCGTTCTGGATATGGAGACAGAAGTTGTAAGCGGAATCACAGCTTACGGCGCAGCATATATCGATGACAGCATGAAAGATCTGGAGCAGGTTGTTGGTCTGCAGACAGATAAACCGCTGAAACGTGCATTTATGCCGTATGGTGGAATTAAAATGGCTGAGCAGTCCTGCGAGACTTACGGCTACAAACCAAGCGAGAAGCTTCATGAAATTTTCACTAAATATCACAAAACACATAACCAGGGTGTATTCGACATCTACACACCAGAGATGATGAAAGCCCGTCATAATAAAATCCTGACCGGTCTGCCGGATACCTATGGCCGTGGCCGTATCGTAGGCGACTATCGTCGTGTCGCTCTGTACGGTATTGATTACCTGATCGAGCGCAAAAAAGCAGACTTCGCTGCAACAAATCGTCAGGGAATGCGTCGTGGTGACTTCCAGTTAAGAGAAGAGATCGCTGACCAGGTCAGAGCACTGCAGGATATGAAAGTTATGGCACAGTCCTATGGCTATGACATTTCCGAGCCGGCTAAGAACGCAAGAGAAGCTGTTCAGTGGCTGTACTTCGGATACCTTGCAGCTATCAAAACTCAGAACGGTGCTGCAATGAGCGTTGGCCGTGTATCTACTTTCCTTGACATCTACATCGAAAGAGATATTGAAAAAGGAATCCTGACTGAGAAAGAAGCTCAGGAGCTGATCGACCATCTGGTAATGAAATTCCGTATGGTTAAATTCGCAAGAATTCCGTCTTACAATCAGCTGTTCTCCGGTGACCCGGTATGGGCTACTCTGGAAGTTGCCGGTATGGGAATCGACGGACGTTCTATCGTTACAAAGAACGATTTCCGTTTCCTGCATACACTGGAAAACATGGGACCGTCCCCAGAGCCGAACCTTACTGTTCTGTACTCTGAGAATCTTCCGGAAGCTTTCAAGAAATATGCAGCTCATATTTCTGTACAGACAAGCTCCATCCAGTATGAGAACGATGATGTAATGCGTCCGGTATGGGGCGATGATTACTCCATCTGCTGCTGTGTATCTGCTACCGAGACCGGTAAGGAGATCCAGTTCTTCGGCGCTCGTGCAAACCTTGCAAAATGCCTTCTGTACGCTATCAACGGCGGTAAAGACGAGAAGACAAAACAGCAGGTTGCTCCGGAATATCAGCCGATCACCGGCGAATACCTGGACTATGATGAGGTTATGAAGAAATACGACGTTATGATGGACTGGCTGGCTCATCTGTACGTTGGAACTCTGAACATGATCCATTACATGCATGACAAATACTACTATGAGGCAGCAGAGATGGCTCTGATTGACACCGATGTAAGACGTACCTTCGCAACCGGTATCGCAGGATTCTCTCACGTAGTAGACTCCTTAAGCGCAATCAAATACGCTAAAGTTAAAGTTATCCGTGACGAAGAAGGAATGGCTGTTGACTTCGAGACAACCGGCGACTTCCCAAGATACGGCAACGACGATGACAGAGCAGACGAGATCGCTGTATGGCTGCTTCGTACCTTCATGGACAAACTGAAATACTGCCATACCTATCGTGATTCCGAGCCGACAACCTCTATCCTTACCATTACTTCCAACGTTGTATATGGTAAAGCAACTGGTTCTCTGCCGGACGGAAGAAAAGCCGGTGAGCCTCTGTCTCCAGGAGCTAACCCGTCTTACGGCGCAGAGAAGAGCGGACTTCTTGCTTCCCTGAACTCTGTAGCAAAACTGCCGTATGAGGACGCTCTGGACGGAATCTCCAACACCCAGACCATCAACCCGGGCGCACTCGGCCACAACGACGAAGAGCGTACCGAGAACCTGGTACACGTTCTGGACGGATACTTCGAGCAGGGTGCACATCACCTGAACGTAAACGTATTCGGAACCGAAAAACTGATCGACGCAATGGAGCACCCGGAGAAACCGGAGTATGCAAACTTCACAATCCGTGTATCCGGCTATGCAGTTAAATTCATCGACCTGACAAAAGAGCAGCAGATGGACGTAATTGCACGTACCTGCCATGATCATATGTAATTTCTGAAAATGTTATTTCTAAAAGCCCCGCGGCCGCAGCAATGCGGCTGTGGGGGCTTTTTGTATATCGGTGCTTGAATTCCAGTAAAATCCACTTGATTTAGAGTACATAAAATGAGAAAATTTATCAGATGCAGAACGCTAATTGAAAAACTTTTATCAAGTAATTCATAGCGTAAGTTACGAGTTAATGTTATAATACCAAAGTTAGAATTTCCTAACATAAGAAAAAATGGAGTTTTATTTATGAAAAAGAAAATTGTTGCAGCATTTTGTCTTGCCATGGTGATGACGGTCGGCGGATGTTCCGGTGCGGGGACAGCAGCGCAGCCGGAGAGCAGTGAAAGTCAGACACAGCCGGCGTCTGTTTCGGAGTATTCGAGCAGTTCTGACGCTTCGGAAGAGAATTCCACGCAGAAATCCGCATCATCCACAGCTTCCTCCGATGCCGCAGATGCATCGAGCAGCCGAGATATTTTTGCGATGGATACGTACATGACGGTCACTGCCTATGGTCCGAATGCAGAAACGGCGGTGGATCAGGCGCAGCAGGAGATTGAGCGGCTGGATGCACTTCTGTCGACCGGAGAGAAGACGAGTGAAGTAGCGCAGATCAATGCAAACGGCGGCGGAACCTTATCGGAGGATACCACCTATCTGCTGGAACGCTCGCTGGATCTGTATGACAGCACAAACGGCGTTTTCGACATCGCAATTTATCCGATCATGGACGCCTGGGGTTTTACAACCGGAAATTATACGATTCCTTCGGATGAGACGATCGAAAGCCTCCTTCCGCTGACCGATGCCAATGATATCCTATACGACAAGGACAGCGCATCCATCAGCTTTGCCAAGGACGGCATGAAAATTGACTTCGGCGGAATCGCAAAGGGCTATACCTCCGGCAGAATCGCCGATATTTACCGGGAATGCGGTGTGACGAGCGGGCTCATCAACCTCGGCGGAAACGTTCAGGTTGTCGGCACGAAAACGGACGGCAGTAAATGGCGCGTTGCCGTGCAGAGTCCGGAGGCAGAGGATGATTATCTCGGCATTCTCTCGACGGCCAACCGGGCGGTTATTACTTCTGGCGGCTATGAGCGGTATTTCGAACAGGATGGCATGAAATATCATCACATCATCGATCCATCGACCGGTCATCCGGCAAATAACGGTCTGGTGTCGGTGACGATCGTAAGTGCTGACGGAACACTGGCGGATGGCCTTTCTACTTCTCTTTTCATCATGGGGAAGGACAAGGCGGCCGAATACTGGCGTGCACACAGCGATGAATTTGACACCATTCTGGAGGATGAGGACGGCGTTCTGTATGTAACCGAAGGAATTGCTGACGATTTCACATCCGATCACGAGACAAACATTATCAAGAAAGACGGTGATACATAACCATGGGAAAATGGAAAAAACTGACAGCATTTGCACCGGCTCTCGCGGCAGTTATCGTAGCAGCCTGTGCCGGTATTTCGCTGAACGGCTACACTGCACCGGTTTACGCCGTAGAGCAGCCGGAGGCACTGGTGACACCGGAGCCGGAACAGGATACCGATGCAGCGGAAAAGAAAGATGATACAAAAAAGAAGGACGATACCAAAAAGACAACCGATACCGAAGCAGAACTTGTCGCAGCCGTCGGTTCCGGCAGCTTTGAGCTGGCGGACGGAACGTACGAAGGAAGCGGAACAGGTTTTGGCGGTACGATTACAGTCTCTGTCGTATTGAAAGACAAAACGATTCAGTCGATCTCGATTGTAAGCGCTCCCGGCGAGGACGCAGCTTTCCTGAACCGTGCGAAGGGAGTTATCGACCGTATCATCGCATCCCAGAGTGTGGATGTGGACACGGTTTCCGGTGCAACTTTCAGTTCAAAAGGTATCCTTGCAGCCGTGAAAAATGCACTGACCGGTCATGAGGACACTTCAGAACCGGCATCCGCATCAGGAGCGGCAGGCGGCGGAGCCTCTGCCGGCGGAACCGTTACAGTATCTAAAATCGAAGAACCGGCTGCCTACCGGGATGGAACGTATTACGGAACCGGAACAGGATTTGGCGGCACAATGAAAGTCTGCGTTGTTGTCAGCGGCGGAAAAATTGCTTCGATTGATATTGTGGAAAACAGCGATACGCCAAGCTACCTTTCCAGTGCTTCCTCTCTGATTTCGACGATTATCTCAACACAGAGTACGAATGTGGATACGGTCTCCGGCGCGACATACAGCTCCCGCGGTATTATTGAAGCTGTGCGGAGTGCCTTAAGTCAGGCGGCAGTGAACGGGTCTTCCAGTACAAACGGAGGAAGCCAGAGCAATACAAACAACGGAAACAACAGCCAGAATAATAATCAGAACAATAACAATTCGTCTGCATCCAAGGGAAGTTTCCCTTATCAGGACGGAATTTATTACGGCACGGCCGCCGGTTTCCAGGGAGACATCAAAGTGGCGGTAGCCCTGCAGGATCAGACGATAAAAGCGGTACTGATTCTGGAAAACGAAGATGACGAGACATTCTTCAACCGTGCCAAAGTCGTAGCGGACCGCATCGTAGACGGACAGAAAACCGATGTGGATCTCGTATCCGGCGCAACGTACAGCTCCCGCGGCATCCAGAACGCAGTAAAACAGGCGCTGGAAAATGCGAAGAAGGCAACAAACGGCGAGACCGTTCCGGATAACGGAACGAGCAGCGGCGGAACCACAACGATTCCGGAAGGAAAATTCCCATACGAGGAAGGCATTTACTACGGAACCGGCGAGGGCTATCTGGGAGACATTACAACGGCAGTTGTCATTCAGGATGAGACGATCAAGGCAATTCTCGTGACCGAGAGTGAAGATGACGAAGCATTCTTAAAACGCGCAAAACAGACAGCAAAGGACGTTGTGAAAAACCAGACACTGGAAGTTGACACCGTTTCCGGCGCAACCTACAGCTCCAGGGGAATTCTTGCGGCAATCGAGGAAGCTTTAAAAGAGGCAGAACGCGTAACTGAGGAAAAGAAAAATCCAACCCCGACGCCAACGGTAACTCCGACACCGACGGAAACACCAACTCCGACCGAAACCCCGGAGCCAACTGAGACGCCAACACCAACCCCGACGGAAACTCCGGAACAAAAGATCTATCAGGACGGCGAATACACAGCGATTGCCGTCTGCGAGCCGGATGAAGATGAAGATTTTACCGCTTATCAGCTTTCCGTGACGGTAACAATTGAAAACGATAAAATCGTAGCGTTAAGCAACATCACCGGTGACGGAGACAGTCAGAATGCCTCCTACATCCGCCGCGCATCCGAAGGAACCTCCAAAATCAAAGGCGTTTCCGCTCAGATTCTGGAAACCGGAACGCTTGAAAACATCGACACCGTTTCCCGTGCAACCTGCTCCTCAAAAGCCATTCTTGAGGCATGCCGGAATGCGCTGGATGCTGCGAAAGTAACACAATAAAGGGGAAAACAGATGAGACAATTGATTGTTCGTTTTTTGAATGTCGCTGTCATTGCTGCTGTTCTGATCGGCTACAATACCGTACTCGATAAAAGAGACAAAGAGGATCAGATCGCGCGGCTCTCGGCAGAGCTTGAGACGACCCAGCTTCAGAAGAAAAATCTGCAGGCCGCAGCAGCTGCATCCAACACGGCGGATACGGCCGCAAGTGAAGCAGCAGAAGCAGAAGGGCAGTACGTGGACGGTACGTATGACGGTGAAGCTGACGGCTTCGGCGGCACCATTGCAGTTGAAGTAACCGTAGAGGGCGGCCAGATTACCGATCTTGCCATCACATCCGCCGACGGCGAGGACAGTGCGTATCTGTCAAACGCGGAGGCGATCATTCCAAAGATTATTGAGGCACAGTCCGCCGATGTTGATACGATCAGCGGAGCAACATTCAGCTCCACCGGTATCAGAAATGCGGCGCAGGAAGCAATAGAAAAGGCGGAGAAATAACATGAAAAATTTAGATCTATCCACATTACCGGCAAAGAAGAGAAAACAGATCGTTTCCTGCCTGCGTGCCGGAATCCAGCTTTTATATTTCCTGTTTCTTCCGTCAGTATTTACTGCTGCATTTAACGGAGTGAAATACATTTTTACGCAGCTTGGACAGGGTGAAAAAATTGAGATGACCGCGTTTGTGTCGGCTCTGCTCCTTGTCTGTGCATTTACGATCGTATTCGGAAGATTTTTCTGCGGTTTTGCATGCGCTTTTGGAAGTCTGGGGGATGCAATGCATGCAATTTATGGTATAATCTGTAAGAAACGTAAAAAGAAGCCCATACGCATCAAACCGGAACTGGCAAAAAAACTGGCGCTGGTCAAATACGGCATTCTGCTTCTGATTGCTCTTTGCTGCTTTGCAGGAGTTTATCAGAAAGCAAGAGGAACAAGCCCGTGGGATGTCTTTTCCATGCTGCATGCGGGAAATTTCCGACTTTCCTCTTATATTCCAGGCATTGTTCTTCTGGTGCTGATCCTGGTCGGCATGTTCTTTGAGGAGCGCTTTTTCTGCCGTTTCCTGTGCCCAATGGGAGCTGTCTTTTCTCTGCTTCCGATCCTGCCGTTCTTTACTCTGCACCGGAAACGCGAAAACTGCATCCGCGGCTGCAGCGCCTGCACGAGACAGTGCCCGTCAGCGGTGGAACTGCCATCCGATGGATCCGTGGAGATCTCCGGCGACTGTTTCCAGTGCCAGAAATGTATTGATACGTGTCCGAAAGGTAATATCCGCTGCGGGGTAAAGGAATTTCACGGAAATGAAATCCTCTTTACGCTGTTCCGTGCTGTATTCCTGCTGACACTGCTGTTATGGGCTGGCATCTGATTCAGAATAAGGAAAACTATATGAAGAAAAAAGATCTGATTCTGGCAGGCGCCGTTCTGCTCTTGGCTGGAATCCTTGCCCTGGCACTTCGGCTGCCGAAAACGGAAAATGGAAATACCATGAAAGTCACGGTGGACGGCGAGGTCTACGGAACGTATTCACTCGCAGAAAATCAGACCGTGAAAATTCAGACGGGTCACGGAACGAATGTCCTGGTGATCGAAAACGGAAGTGTCCATATGGAAGAAGCTGACTGCCCGGACGGCTACTGCAAAAGACAGGGTACGATTTCCCGGGTAAATGAGACGATCGTGTGCCTGCCGCATAAGCTGGTTGCGGAGGTAGAAAGTGACGGATCCACAACGGACGACGCCGACGATGCGCCGGATGTGATTGTAAAATAATACCAGCTTAGAAGAAAGGAATTGGAATTTATGAGAGACAGCCGCACTGCAAGCAGAAAAATTGCCTTATGCGCCATGCTGATGGCACTTGCCATGATCTTCAGTTATGTGGAGGTACTGATCCCGATCAACCTCGGTGTTCCTGGAATCAAACTCGGCATTGCCAATCTGGTTGTAGTCGTCGGCCTCTTTTTCCTTCCGGCAGGGGAAGTCCTGATGATTTCCGTCGCCCGCATTCTTCTGATGGGGTATCTGTTCGGAAATGGAATGTCCATCCTTTACAGCCTTGCCGGCGGGCTTTTGAGCTTTCTTGTGATGCTTCTGCTGAAACACATCAAGGGCTTTAGTATCACCGGCGTAAGTATTGCAGGAGGCGTGACGCACAATGTCGCGCAGATCTGCGTGGCGGCTCTCGTGGTGCAGAACCGCAAACTGTTCTATTATCTGCCGGCGCTTCTCGTGGCCGGAGTCATCACCGGAATGCTGATCGGAATCCTTTCGGACCGCATTCTTTCTGCGGTAAAACGCGAGGGACGAAAGAGTTCTTCGCGGTGAAAACTCCATATCTACGGAATTTTTTCTGTGTGGGAACGAAAATCATCCCACAAACTTCACAGTATCGGATCATTAAATAGTAAAAATACTCAATAAGCAGAATCTGTGCCTCTTTTGAGAAAAAATAATCAGTTAAGAGTTAGACAAAACGATCAAAAATTAGTAGAATAATCTACGGTTAGTTAAAACAATTATTGATTAGCGAAAACTAATATAATAATGAAGGACAGTTTTGCCCCTGTTTTTCATGCAAAACTGTGGAAAAGGAAAAAGGAGGAAGTTATGATCAAAAGAAAAGAACTTCAGAAAAAATCATTAGCAGCCGTAATGGCAGCTTCCATGACCATGAGCCTGCTCCCGGGAACCGCACTGGCGGATGCTACAAGTGGCGTGCTGGCAGATGGCACTTATGAGTCTTAGGCTCATGTTACCAGAACTGCAGAAGACGATGAGGATGAGAATGCATGGGATGAATATGACGTTAATGTCAAAATCACAGTTGCAGACGGTAAGTTTTCTGATATTGCAGTAACACCTGGTTCTGGATACAATACAGAAAATGCTACATATTTTAAAAAAGCAGCTACAAACAGCAAAGGCTTTAAAACCAAATTGCTTGGACAGGCAGCAACTATCGAAAATATTGAAGGATGGGATATCGTATCGGGTGCAACCAGAACGTCTAATGCAGTAAAAACTGCGGCTCTTGCAGCAACCCAAAAAGCAACCCCAACTCCAGCAGCAGTAGACACTGCAGCTCTTGAAAAAGCAATCGCATCTGCCGAAGCATTAAAAGAAGCTGATTACACTGCAGATTCCTGGAAAGCTGTTCAGACAGCACTTACCGCAGCAAAAGCTGCTCTTTCTGCAAAAGAGTCTCAGGCGGCTGTTGATACTGCAGCAAACACACTGAATACTGCAGTAAAAGCTCTTGTAAAAGCTCCGACTCCGACTGTAACTCCGACAGCTACACCTACCGCAACACCAACAGCTACTCCGACAGAAACACCTTCCGAGCAGGTATCCTATGTCCTGATGAACATTCCGTATGATAAATTTTACGCTGCAGATGTAAATAACTCTGTTCCGGTAGATGTATTTTCCTCTGCAACACTGAACAAAACAAGAACATCAAGCCTTGCCGGCGGCTCTTATCATTCCAATGCAGATGGAAGTGCGATTAACGGTATCACCTTCCCGGTAAAAGTAACAGGAGTGGATCTTTCTAAATTTAAGAAAGTTACAGATTCTGATTCTGTAAGTATTACAGTAACAAACCGTGGTCAGACATCTACACAGACATACACCGGAAAAGACGCCTTATTTGAAAACTCAGACTATGCATATTATGTATTAAGCGAAGCACCTTCTTACTACAAAGAAGCAACGGTAAATGCAGATGGCTCTCTTTCTTTTGGAAAAACAGTTGGAACTGCAATTGAACTGACCAATGTATCTCCGGAATTTATGACTGAATCAAAATATGGAGATTATCAGCTGGATCTCGACGGACTGGAGAACACGATTGATGTTGGAACCGATCAGATCTATGGTGTTATTGTCAGCACGAAAGAAGGCAATGACTATGGTATGCGTCATGTGGAAAATATCTGGCGCGGAACAGAGCTGGCATGGTCAACTGGATTTACAACACAGGTACATGGATGCCTGACTTCTTCTGCACATTACAAGAGCATGATGGGACAGCATATCAATAAGGTTACTTATTATACCAGCAAAGGAATCTACACGATTCCAGTGAATGATATTTTTGTTCCAACAAAATTTGAGGCAAGTGTATCCGTAGAAGACGCTTCTCTTTCCGCTGGAAAGACAACGATGACCGTAACCGGACTTCCGGCTGATTATGATGCAGAATATTCCGTAGATGGTCTGGATGGATTTGCAGTAGACGGAAATACCATTTCTTATTCCGCAAATGCGAAAAAAGGAATGTATACTCTGACGATTCATGATAAAAAAGGTGTTTATGCAGATCTGACACAGAGCTTTACTCTGTATACAGATGCAATGCCGGCTGCTTACAACGAAAAAGGAAGTGCTCCGGCGCTTGTAAAAGCAGAGAATGCATCAGAAGATGACTTTGCTGATTATATCAAGAACATCACTTCGGTAAAAGTAAATGGAAAAGAATATGCAGCAACTGGAAAACGGAAAATAATTCTGATCAAAGAAGACGGTACGCTTGATCTGACAGCTGCCGCTTTTGCAGAAGGAAATAAATTTGAAATCGAAGTAACTGCAACAGGTTACAAGACGCTTTCCTTTACTTATGAGAAGAAAGAAACAACATATAAATATGTATATGCAGGTCTTACCTGGGCTGAGTATTGGGCAGCAGAAGGAGTTCAGGCGGCAGGAAGCGACGCTGGTTCGGATGAAACTGACAGTCGCAAAGAAAGTGATAAAGGCGCTTTTGATGTTGTAACCCGTGCGACCACAAACCATGGACTGCACAGAGGAAGCTTCCAGTGCGCAGCGACTATCTACATGAAAGATGGCACAACCTATGATGTGGCATATTATACCGCAGCAACCACGGCAGTTCTGACCAACGGCGAGACCGTAACTTACGACAAAAGCCAGATTGATCATTATGAAGTAAAAGGCCTGAAATATGTGCCTGTAAAAGTTTCGGAAGATGATTACGAAAATTTCTGCAAAAAGTATGTTGTGGTAGAAAACGGCGGAACACTTTCCGGTGGATTTTCTGAAAATAAACTGCAGAGCTATACAGGCCTGGTTGCAGATGTAACAGAAAACACAAACGGTCTGAAGATAGCAGTGAAAAATGTAGATGGAAGCTTCTCCTTCTCGGCAGGAACAACAGGAAGTGAATCCGGAATCAAAGATCAGGCGCTGAAGACAGCTCCGGATGCTGAGACCGTAGGACTGACCGTGAAAGAAGCCAATGGTTCTTATGGAGAATTCCTTCGCGTAGATTTAACGGGAGATTACGGCGATCTGGCTGCTAATCTGCAGACCGTAACCTGGACTTATTACGGTGATGATTCCACTTATACGAATGCAAAAGCAACGTATGGAACAAAATTCGCAGCAGATAACTGGATGCATAAAGTAATGGGAATCCAGCTTGGCCTTACCGATTCCCTGCGCTGCACTTTACCGGAGGGAACGGATGGAACCGGTTATTGGAAGATTACGATTCATGCACTTGGCTATGCAGATGCTTCCTACACTTTTGAAGCAACCAAAGCGAACATTGTAGGAGCTGATCCGGTAGAGAGCACAGCAGCACTGGAAGAGGCAATTGCAAAGGCAGATGCACTGAATAAAGATCTTTACACGGAAACTTCCTGGAATAATATGCAGACAGAACTGGCAGAAGCAAAAGAAGCATTGGAGAAAAAACAGAGCCAGGGAACCGTAGATGAAGCAACCGAGCATCTGAATGCAGCCATCGAAGCTCTGCAGTCCCAGTATGTATTAATGAATATTCCGTATGCAGCGTTCTATCAGGCAGAGGTTCATAATGATGTTCCGGTAGATGCGTTTACTTCCGCAACCAAGAACAAAACAAGAACAGCCTCACTTTCCGGCGGATCTTACCATGTGAATGCAGACGGAAGCGATATTACAGGTATCACCTTCCCGGTAAAAGTAACAGAGGATATGGATCTGAGCAAATACACGAAAGTGACAGATGAGGATTCTGTAGAAATCACCGTTACCAACCGTGGACAAACATCCACCACAACGTATACCGGAAAAGATGCACTGTATGAGAATGCAAGCTATGCATATTACACTTTACATGAGGTTCCGTCTTATTACAAAGAAGCATCTGTAGATGCAGACGGCAATGTAACCTTTGGTGCTGTTCAGGGAACCGAGGCAGCAAAGCTGGAAAATGTAACGGCAGAGCTCTCCACTAACAGCAAATACGGTGATTATCAGCTGGATCTGGATGGTCTTACTGATACCATCAAAGCAGGCGAAGATACCGTATATGGTGTTGTTGTCAGCACAAAAGAGGGCAACGATTACGGAATGCGTCATCTGGAGAATATCTGGAGAGTGTCTGAGCTGGCATGGAGCACTGGATTTACGACAAGCGTTCATAACTGCCCGACCTCCTCGGAACATTACAAGAGCATGATGGGACAGACCATCAACAAAATTACCTATTACACCAGCAAGGGAATTTACGAAGTCGACGCAGATGTATATGTACCGGTTAAGTTTGCATATGAATTTTCTGTAGAAAATGCGTCTGTCACATCTGGAAATGCTTCTGTTAAACTGGAAGGCCTGCCGGATGATTACGATGCTGTCTATACAGTAGAAGGTCTGACGGGAACCGTGTCCGGTGATACTCTGTACTTCAAGAATGCAGAGAAAGGTTCTTATACATTGACTGTCAGCGATAAGAATGGTAAATATGCAGATCTTTCCGCAGACTTTATCCTTTACACGGAAGAGATGCCGGCAGCATTTAACGAAGATACGACAACACCGGGTCTGTTTAAGAACGGGGATGCAACAGATGAAGAGTTTGCAGATTATCTGAAGAACATTACCTCTGTTACTGTAAATGGAAAAGCATATGCAGCAAGCGGAAGAGGAGCTGTTGTACTGTTCAATGAGGATGGTTCCTTAAAGACAGATGCAGCACCGTTCGCAGAGGGCGATTCCTTTGAAATTACAGTTTCTTCACTGGGATATCAGGATCTTAGCTTCACCTGGAAGAAATCAGCAGAAGAGCCGACTCCTACTCCTACAGAGACCCCAACCGTAACCCCGACCGAGACTCCGACTGTTACCCCGACGGAAACCCCGACCGTAACCCCAACTGAGACTCCGACGGTTACACCTACAACAGCACCAACCACAACCCCGACGACTGCTCCTACCACAATACCTACGACGCAGCCGACGAAGACCCCGACAAGCACCCCGAAAGCAACATCTACTCCGCTTGCAAGTAATAAAGTATCCAATACTTCTACTTCCAAGAAGAGCGATAATGCAAAGACCGGTGATGCTACCAACATCTGGGGATGGGTAAGCATGGCAGTTGCATCTCTTGGTGCCGGCGGACTTGGATTCAAACTCCGCGGCAGAAAGAAAAACGAAGACGAAGAGTAATTCAGAACGAAATAACTGAGAAATTCTTCTGACATAAGAAATCACAGAAACCTCTGTTCCAGCTTTTCTGGCGGAGGTTTCTGCCGTTTCGAGGAGTAAAAAAGTGATTCTTTTCTTTTTGTAAAAAACAAAAAATTAAGTGTTCACACAATGCCCAATTCGTGCGATAATAATACTGTGTTTTTTGCACATGCAGCACAATGGAGGTGACTTAGAAAACATGACAGCAAAACTGTTGGAAAAACATATTACCGATACAATTCGGGAATGGCAGGTGAAGATCGGCTATGAGGGCGGTACGATGAAGCTCTACTACCCGGCGGAGTCCCTGCGCCGTTCCCTCTCTTTAGACGAAACAGAAGACCTGGCTAAAGCGCTTTCCGCGTTCTGTAAGAACGTACAGCCGCGCCTTGGAATGCTCGCTATTTCGGCAGTCAAAGACCGCTACTGTGTGGAAATCCCGGAGGAGGGATGCTCTTATATTGAGCGGGAAATCCCTGTTCCGGAGCTCCTGCAGAACCTTCTGCAGGTGATCACAACGCCTGGAAACACAATGGAACAGGTTCGAAACTGCTTTTCTTCCTATGCAGAGAAAAATGCATACTACCGTGGAAGAAAACGCATCCGAGGAGCATGAGATGGGCCATGTATTTTCTTTTTCAGACCCGTCTGTAGATGAATACTGTTACTGTGTCGAAGAAAAATGAATTCGGCCTGACGTATCACCGTTTTTCAC
>ENA-OQDL01000171-OQDL01000171.1-human-gut-metagenome-genome-assembly--contig:-NODE-171-length-43728-cov-4.279283_pt1 | contig 43728 bp, 32 predicted proteins | sample MGYA00242782_ERZ504609 | MGnify/ENA primary metagenome ERZ504609 (study PRJEB26092, sample SAMD00036320) | human gut metagenome | host: Homo sapiens | study: EMG produced TPA metagenomics assembly of... | reverse complement strand
CTTTTAGTTGAACTTTTTTTTCATCAAGATAAATATCAAAACGGTCAGCACTCTTGTCGAAATTGACAATATCAAAGTTGTCTATAAGCACATCCGGAAGGATGGCACGAAGGAGTTGTGCGGGTTTCATAAAACAAAGGTAAGCAAAGATAGCTAATTTTAAAACTTACCAACCAGATATTTCCGCTGAGCCGTTTTTACATTGACCCGTCAATAGATGAGGATTTTTACGTTGACCCGATAAAATGAAAAAAGACCGCTGAATCAGCGATCTTTTTTTAGTTGCGGAGGCCTGACTCGAACAGACGACCTTTGGGTTATGAGCCCAACGAGCTACCAACTGCTCCACTCCGCGATGTTTTGTGAGTGCAAAGGTACGGCTTTTATTTGAATTTGCAAATAAAAGCCGGATTATTTTTCATAAGAAATGCACTAATATACATAATCGGTTGATAAATAGGCTGATAAAATACAAATATTTTTATTTGCTAATTGGCTTGATTGTTAATAAAATGTGCTTTTGTTTGTGATATATGCGGAAATGTCTTACTTTTGCACAAATTATTAAGCAATGTGCAATTAGTCTATGGCCGTATCGAAGACAAAAGCTAAATTAGTGGATGTAGCCCGTCAGTTGTTTGCTAAAATGGGTGTTGAGAATACCACGATGAATGATATTGCCCTCGCTTCTAAAAAAAGGTAGGAGAACGCTTTATACCTATTTTAAGAGCAAGGAAGATATTTATATGGCTGTTGTCGAATCGGAACTGGATATGCTTTCGGACATGATGAAGCGTGTGGCGGAGAAGAATATATCGCCGGACGAGAAGATGATTGAAATGATATACACGCGTCTGGATGCAGTGAAAGAGGTGGTATTCCGTAATGGGACGCTCCGGGCTAATTTCTTTCGCGACATTTGGCGGGTAGAGAAGGTACGTAAGCGTTTTGATGCCAAGGAGATACTGCTGTTCAAAGATGTATTGCGCGAAGGAGTGGAGAAAGGCGTGTTCAGAATAGACGATATTGACATGACTGCCGAGTTGGTGCATTATTGCGTAAAAGGGATTGAAGTGCCCTATATCCGCGGCCATATCGGTGCAAAGTTGGATGATGAAACCCGCGACAAATACGTTGTCAACCTCGTGTTTGGCGCATTGCATAGAACATAAAAACATTTAATCAATAATTAAAAACAGTATGGGATTATTAGACGGAAAAACAGCCATTGTAACCGGCGCTGCTCGCGGCATTGGTAAGGCTATCGCTTTAAAGTTCGCTCAAGAAGGAGCTAATATAGCATTCACCGACCTGGTGATTGACGAAAATGCTGAAGCTACAGCTAAAGAAATCGAAACGTTGGGCGTAAAGGCCAAAGCATATGCTTCCAATGCTGCCAGCTTTGAAGATACTGCCAAAGTGGTGGAGGCTATCCATGCAGACTTCGGTCGCATTGATATTCTGGTAAACAACGCCGGTATCACCCGTGACGGTCTGATGATGCGCATGACCGAACAGCAATGGGATATGGTTATCAACGTGAACTTGAAATCGGCTTTCAACTTCATTCACGCTTGTACTCCGATTATGATGCGCCAGAAAGCCGGCAGCATTATCAATATGGCTTCTGTTGTAGGTGTTCACGGTAATGCAGGCCAGGCAAACTACTCTGCTTCTAAGGCCGGTATGATTGCATTGGCAAAGTCTATCGCACAAGAGTTGGGTTCTCGCGGCATCCGTGCCAACGCTATTGCTCCGGGCTTCATTATGACGGCTATGACGGATGCGCTGTCCGAAGAAGTAAAAGCCGAATGGTGCAAGAAGATACCTTTGCGTCGTGGCGGTACTCCCGAAGACGTTGCCAATATTGCTACCTTCCTGGCTTCTGATATGTCTTCTTATGTATCAGGTCAGGTAATTCAGGTAGACGGTGGTATGAACATGTAAAATAGTGATTGACGGTTAGCGGTTAGTGAGAATTGCCAGCCGCTAACCTCAGATTTTTTAATCACTAATCGCTAATCACTAATCGCTAAATAAATGACTGTCGTATACGAAGACAATCATATCATTATAGTCAACAAGACCGCTTCCGAGATAGTTCAGGGAGACAAGACGGGTGATACGCCGCTTTCGGAAACCGTAAAGCTGTATCTTAAGGAGAAATACCAAAAGCCCGGCAATGTCTTTATAGGTGTTACACACCGTTTGGACCGCCCCGTAAGCGGTCTTGTTGTTTTTGCCAAAACGAGTAAGGCACTTGCCCGTCTGAACGAGATGTTCAGGAACAGTGAGGTGAAGAAAACCTATTGGGCAGTGGTGAAGAACCGCCCTCGGGAGTCAGAGGGTGAGTTGGTGAACTATTTGGTACGTAATGAGAAGCAAAACAAGAGCTATGCCTATGATAAGGAAGTGCCGAACAGCAAGAAAGCGATTTTTGCATTATCGGCTCATAGCCCGGTCGCAGAACTATTATCTGCTGGAAATAGACCTGAAAACGGGGCGGCATCATCAGATACGCTGTCAGTTGGCAAAAATGGGATGTCCCATTAAGGGAGATTTGAAGTACGGTTCTCCCCGTTCCAATCCCGACGGAAGCATTTGCCTGCATGCGCGCTTTGTGCGCTTTGTACATCCGGTATCCAAGAAACTGATAGAGGTGGAAGCCCCTGTCCCTGCCGGTAATCTATGGAATGGCTTTGAAATGGTTTGATAATCTGTTAATAACAAATTCAATGAAAAAGATTCTGATTCTTTCGGGACTGTCCCTACTTGTTGCGCTTGCAGTTCGGGCACAGGATAAAGTGACCGAATACAATGTACGTCCTGCCGTTGCGGTGCGTACTCCGCTCCAGGGTGACAGTATCAATTTTACTGGGGAGAAGTTCACGGCCGACGCTTTGTTGAAAACCGATATCAGTCTTGACTTCGACGGGCGTCCTTACGAACGTATCACGGCGGATACCGCAGGATATGTACGGGTGGAGAAAGCTGATAAGGATAATCTGTTCTATCTGTTTGCCACCCATCTGCGTGCGGAACGCTTTATGAAAGGAAAGTTGAATATTTACTCTTCCGCGCGTTTCGAGGTGTTTGTGAATGGCGTTTCCAAACAGTCTAAAACAACTGCGGAAGATAGCTTGTCGCAGGTTGCTCCTTCGGTACTCAGTCTGCGTCTGGAGCCGGAAACGGATTATGAGATAGTCGTTAAATTGTTGTCGACGGCTGTCGATAAGGCTGTTCCCGTATTGAAGTGCGAGTTTGAGAAAGATAAGGAGTTTGCCGATGTAGGTTACCGGCTCGCACCCGATTTGAAAAGACGTTTCGCATTGCACAATACGGCTTTCGGAAGTCGCGTGCGCTCGGTCAGCCTCTCTCCGAACGGCAAATATCTGCTTGCCTGCTATGCGGATAACTACTCGTTGAAGCGCTCAAGGACACGTTGTGAACTGACCGAACTGAAGACGGGCAGGGTGATACTGCCCGCTGCCGATGAGAAAATGCGTTGGATGCCCCGCAGCAATAAGCTTTATTATACCGTAACAGGCAGGCAACGGAATGATTTGGTTGTGTTCGACCCTGCTACCATGCGCGAGGAAGTGTTGCTGAAAGATGTTCCCGAGGGATATTTTGCATGGTCGCCTGCAGAAGACTATCTTATCTACTCTCCGGATGATAAGGGAGAAGCGGTAGGCGGTCCTTTGAAGCGGCTGCTGCATCCCGACGACCGGATTCCCGATGCGCGTTCCCGCAACTATCTCGTTAGGTACGACCCTGTCACCGGACTTTCCGAACGTCTCACTTACGGCAGCCATGCCGTTTATCTGAATGATATATCCTCTGACGGCAAGAAACTCTTGTGTTCCACCTCTAAATCGAATATCACTCAATGTCCTTTCTCGCTTACTTCCATCTTCGAGCTGGATTTGACTACGTTGCAGGCAGATACGCTGGTGGCGTGGGACCCTTATGTAAACAGGGCGGCTTACTCTCCCGACGGCGGACAGCTTTTGGTAATCGGCAGTCCGATGGCTTTTGACGGAATAGGGAAAAACTGCGGCGAGCATCCCATCGCCAATGATTTCGATACTCAGGCCTTCATTGTGGACAAGGCCACGAAAAAGGTTAATCCCATCACGCGCGATTTCAATCCTGCCGTCGACTTCCTGCAGTGGAACCGTGTAGACGGCTGTATCTACTTCAATACAACGGACGAAGATTGCAGACATATCTATCGCTATGTGCCGAAGACGGAGAGTTTTGAAATGCTGCCGCTTCAGGAAGATGTGATTTCTTCCTTCGACCTGGCGGAGTACAATCCTGCGGTTGCCGCCTATGTCGGTGGTGGCAATGCCAGTGTGGGAGTTGCCTATACGTATGATGTGAAGAAGAAAACATCCGTTTTGCTTGCCAATCCAATGAAGTCCGTCTTGGACAAGATAGATATGGGCACAATGAAGGAGTGGAACTTCACGGCGGAAGACGGTACGGAGATTAAAGGTATGATATGCCTGCCGCCGGCTTTCGACCCGAACAGGAAATATCCGCTTATCGTTTATTACTACGGCGGGACTACACCTACCACACGCGGCATCACTTCGCCTTATTGTGCGCAATTGTTTGCATCGCGCGATTATGTGGTTTATGTTATCCAGCCCAGCGGGGCTATCGGTTACGGTCAGGAGTTTTCCGCCCGTCATGTCAATGCGTGGGGAGAACGCACTGCCGATGAAATCATCGAGGGAACGAAGAAGTTCTGCGCCGCGCATCCGTTTGTCAACGACAAGCGTATCGGCTGTATCGGAGCATCCTATGGCGGTTTTATGACGATGTACTTGCAGACCAAGACGGATTTGTTTGCCGCTGCCGTTTCGCATGCGGGCATCAGTAACGTGACCAGTTACTGGGGCGAGGGCTATTGGGGCTATTCCTATAACTCCGTTGCCGCTGCCGGGAGCTATCCGTGGAATAATCCCGACTTGTTTACCAAACACGGAGCATTGTTCAATGCGGATAAAATCAAGACCCCGTTGTTGCTGTTGCATGGTACGGTGGACACGAATGTGCCTATCGGCGAGAGTATTCAGTTGTACAATGCCTTGAAGATATTGGGTAAGCCGGTTGAGTTCATAACGGTGGACGGCGAGAATCATTTCATCAGTGATTATCCCAAGCGCGAGTTGTGGCACAACTCTATCATGGCATGGTTTGCACGTTGGCTGCAGGATAGTCCGGCATGGTGGAACGACCTTTACCCGGAAAGACATTGGTAGGATACCAAGATAAGAGGAAAAAGCTCCTCACTACTTTATTACGACAAAAAGCCGTTTCCCGGAATAGACAAGGAGGAAACGGCTTTTTTGTTGTCAGTGTGCTTACTATTATTCGGCACATGAAGTTGTGAAATGGATGCTCTTGGCCGTTTGCATCTGTGCTCAGGCCAAGAACGATCCGTCACAAACAAACATAAACAGGGCTGCTACTAATACTAGTTTTTGTTTTTTACTTGTTTTTAATTAGGTTAATATATTTATTCGGTTTTGGTTTAGGTAGATTCTACTTTGATGTTGTGGAGTTAAACTTCACACAGTATATATATCAAATGACGTGCCAGAGTGAGGGTGGAAACGGTAAGTCGTTGCAGATTAGCACGCTATTTTTACCGTGAAGGTGCGCAGGGGTGTGAAGATGTGTGGAAGCGGTGTGGAAAGTGTGGAATAGAGTGTGGAGTTTTTCCACAGTTATAACTCTATTCCATATAATTTAAGTTTGTTGTAAAGTGTCTTTCTGTCTATCCCAAGCAGTTGGGCGGCGCGGCTTTTGTTATATCCTGTCTGCTTCAGGGCTTCGATTATCTGCTGCTTCTCGGTCTCTTCGTTACGGAGAGGCATACCTGCTGCGGATGGGGCTACCGGACTCTTCAGTTCGCTAAGCTCGTTCAGGGTGATGAGTTTGTCTTGCGCCAAAAGGGTTGCACGCCGGACGATGTTCTTCATCTGGCGCAGGTTGCCCGGCCATTGATATTCCAATAAAGCTTTGGATGCTTTTTCGTCAAAGCCGATGAGGTGCTTGTCCAGTTCGCGGTTTGCCTGGTCCAGGAAGAAGTTTGCAAAGAGCAGGATATCCTCGCGGCGGTCTTTCAGTTGCGGCATACGCAGGGTAAACTCATTGATGCGGTGGTAGAGGTCCTCGCGGAAAGTCCCTTTCTCGATGGCCTGTTCCAGATTCTCATTGGTGGCGGACACTAAGCGCACATCTACCTGTATCTCCTTGTTGGAGCCGACAGGGCGTATTTTACGTTCCTGCAGGGCGCGGAGCAATTGTATCTGCACCTCGTAGCTGAGATTGCCTATTTCATCCAAAAAGATAGTGCCGCCGTTGGCAGCAACGAACGCGCCCGTCTTGTCGGTCAGCGCACCGGTAAAGGAACCTTTTACATGGCCGAAGAATTCGGAAGCCGCCAGCTCTTTGGGGATAGCTCCGCAGTCAATGGCTATGAACGGTTGCTTGGCGCGGCGGCTCAACTTATGGATGCGTTGCGCCACGTACTCCTTGCCTGTTCCGCTGGCCCCGTTGATGAGGACGGACATGTTGGTGGGAGAAACCAGGTTCACATAATTATAAAGTTGCCTGGCGGCATCGCTTTCGCCTTCCAGGTAGTCGGATGAAGAGTTCTCTGCACCTTTCCGGCAGGGATTCTCATTGCTTTCGGAACGCATGGTCTGTTTGGACGAAACAGACGGTCTGTTTGGGTCGAACGCATGGTCTGTTTGGGTCGAACGCATGGTCTGTTCCGAAGCAACGGATGAGGACTTCAGGGCTTCATCCATTTTCTTCAATAACTCGTCGGGGTTTACGGGTTTTGCAATGTAGTCGCATGCGCCCAGTTTCATGGCTTGCACGGCAGACTGTATGTCGGCATAGCCCGTCATGATGATAAGAGGGATGTGCAGGGAATGTTCTCCCAGCCACTTCAGCAAATCTATGCCGTCGCGGTCGGGCAGGCGCAAGTCGGACAGTATCAGGTCCACCGTCTCGGCTTCGATATGCTTCTGGGCACGGGCTATACTGCTTGCCGAACTGACTAGGAATCCTTTTTTGCCAAGCCATGTTTTCAATATCATGCCGTAAGTGATATCATCTTCTACGATTAATATAGATTTCATCCCTTCTGCTTTTTATCTCTTTTATGGCACAAAGGTAAATCGTTTTGTCCGATTTTAGTATATTTGCAGGCTTAAATTAAACAAAAAGACAGATGAAAAGAAATCTCATTGTATTATTAACCATACTGGTATGCGGTCTGACAGCCTGCAAACCGGGACAAAAGAAAGACGGAAATATGGAAAAAGAAACGAAGTTGAAGATTGAGACAAGTGCGGGTGACATCATCGTGAAACTGTATAACGAAACGCCGAAGCATCGCGATAACTTTATCAAGCTGGCCGAGGAAGGTACTTATGAAGGTACGCTGTTTCACCGTGTCATCAAGGACTTCATGATACAGGCGGGCGACCCCGAATCGAAGAATGCCCCGAAAGGCAAGATGCTGGGAGCGGGCGATGTGGGATACACTGTTCCTGCGGAGTTTGTCTACCCGAAATACTTCCATAAGAAAGGTGCGCTGTCTGCCGCCCGTCAGGGAGATAACGTAAACCCGAAGAAGGAATCGTCCGGTTGTCAGTTCTATATCGTGACCGGAAAGGTGTATAACGATTCTACGCTTCTCGGCATGGAACATCAGATGAACCAGGCACGCCTGAACAATGCTTTCAATGCTTTGGCGCAGAAGCACATGAAGGAAATCTACAAGATGCGTAAGGACGGTGACCAGGAAGGGCTGATGAATCTGCAGGACACGCTTATCGCGCAGGCTGAGGCTCAGGTGGCCGGCGAACCGGAGTTCCGTTTCACGCCGGAACAGGTAAAGGCATATACCACTGTAGGCGGCACACCGCATCTGGACGGCGAATATACCGTGTTCGGCGAAGTCGTTGAAGGCATGGATGTGGTAGATAAGATACAACAGGTAAAGACAGATCGCAGCGACCGTCCGGAAGAGGATGTGAAGATTGAGAAGGTGACTGTGATTGACTGATAAACAGAATTGCGTCAAACCTTTGGGAAGAGAGCCTCGCCCTGTCACACAAGTATGAAGATAAATAAGCATTGTTTCCCCAACGGCCTGCGGCTGGTACACTACGAGGATACCAGCACGCAGATGGTGGCACTGAACATCGTTTACGATGTCGGTGCGCGCGACGAGCATCCCGAGCATACCGGCTTTGCCCATTTGTTCGAGCATCTGATGTTCGGCGGTTCGGCGCATATTCCCGATTACGATACGCCTTTGCAGTTGGCGGGGGGAGAAAACAATGCCTGGACCAATAATGACATAACCAATTACTACCTCACCGTTCCGAAGCCGAACGTAGAGACGGCCTTTTGGCTGGAGTCCGACCGTATGCTGGAGCTGGCTTTCAGCGAGCAAAGCCTCGAAGTGCAACGCGGTGTAGTGATGGAAGAGTTCAAGCAACGCTGCCTTAACCAGCCGTATGGCGATGTGGGGCATCTGTTCCGGCCGCTGGCGTTCCGGGTGCATCCGTACCGCTGGCCTACTATCGGCAAGGAACTCTCGCACATAGAGCAAGCCACGCTGGACGAGGTGAAGAGTTTCTTCTACTGTTTCTATGCTCCGAACAATGCCGTGCTGGCAGTGACGGGAAACATTTCATGGGATGAAACCGTTAAGTTTACCGAGAAGTGGTTTGCTCCCATACCCCGGCGGGACGTTCCGGTGAGGCAATTGCCGCAGGAGCCGGAGCAAACGCAGGAACGCCGGCTGACGGTAGAAAGAAACGTGCCGCTGGACGCCTTGTTCATGGGCTATCACATGTGCAGTCGCGAGGGTGCGGATTATTACGCATTCGATATTCTGTCCGATATTCTCAGCAACGGACGTTCCAGCCGTTTGAACCGCCGCTTGGTACAGGAACAGAATATCTTTTCCGGTATCGACGCGTACATCAGCGGTACGCGTGATGCGGGTCTGCTGCAAATCAGCGGTAAGCCTGCGGCAGGTGTGTCGTTGGAGCAGGCGGAAGCTGCCGTCCGTAAAGAACTGGAAGAGTTGCAGCGGTCTCCGGTAGACGGGCAGGAACTGGAGAAGGTTAAGAACAAGTTTGAATCTACCCAGATATTCGGCAATATCAACTATCTGAACGTAGCCACAAACCTTGCCTGGTTCGAGTTGACGGGAAAGGCGGAAGATATTGACCTTGAAGTAGAGCGTTATCGCTCCGTTACGACGGAGCAGTTGCATACTGTGGCGCAGCGTACTTTCTGCGAAAGCAATGCCGTAGTATTATATTATAAGAGTGATAAATGACAGTCAAAGGGAGCGTTTTTCCGTCTCTTTGCAGGAGGGGAAGGGCGCCGTTTGACGAAACGAAAGTTCCCTGTTAAGGAAACTTCGGTTTCCTGTTGAGGAAGCTTCAGTTTCCCATTGAGGGAACTCCCGTTTCCCATTAGGGAAACTTTGGTTTCTTACTAAGGAAATTCTGGTTTCCCGTCAGGGGAACAATGGTTTCTCCCTTTGAAACAAATTTTAGACAATAAGATGATGAATTGGATAGCCGGCTATAAGCAGCATTATAAAGCGTTGATATTTTTGGGACTTCCCATTGTTATCGGACAGGTGGGAGTAATTATTCTCGGTTTTGCCGATACTCTGATGATCGGGCATCACAGTACCGAGGAGTTGGGTGCAGCTTCTTTCGTAAACAATGTATTTACGCTTTGCATCATTTTCAGTACCGGTTTCAGTTACGGGCTGACGCCTATCGTGGGCAGTCTTTACGGCAACCGCCGCTTTGCGGAAGCGGGGCAGGCGTTGCGTTGCAGTTTGGTGGCGAATGTCCTGGTGGCATTGCTCCTTACGTTTATCATGACGGTGGTATACTTCAACGTGGAGCGCCTGGGGCAGCCCGAGGAACTGATGCCTTTGATAAAACCTTATTACCTGGTATTGCTTGCTTCGCTGGTTTTCGTGATGCTGTTCAACGGCTTCAAGCAGTTTACGGACGGAATTACAGATACGAAGACCGCCATGTGGATATTGCTGGGCGGAAATACGCTGAACATCATAGGCAACTATATCCTTATCAACGGCAAACTGGGCTTCCCGGAACTGGGGTTGCTGGGAGCAGGCATCAGTACGTTGTTCTCGCGTATTATGATGGTGGTGGTGTTTGCGTTGATTGTGCTGCGCGGCCGCCGCTTTATCCGTTACCGGATCGGGTTCTCCCGCATGGGATGGTCGTTTCCGGTGTTCAAGAAGCTCAATGCACTGGGCTGGCCTGTCGGTTTGCAGATGGGAATGGAGACGGCCTCTTTCAGCCTTAGCGCCATCATGGTGGGCTGGCTGGGCACTATCGCTTTGGCATCCCATCAGATAATGCTGACCATCTCGCAATTCACGTTTATGATGTACTACGGTATGGGTGCAGCGGTGGCGGTGCGTGTCAGCAATTTCAAGGGGCAAGACGATATGGAGAATGTACGCCGCTCCACATTTGCGGGTTTCCACTTGATAATGGCTATGGAAGTAGTGCTTATGAGCATCGTTTTTGTGATGCGCGGACAGGTGGGCGGCTGGTTTACGGATAGCGCAGAGGCTTCGGCGCTGGTAGCCTCTTTGTTCTTCCCTTTCTTGATTTATCAGTTTGGTGACGGACTGCAAATCAACTTTGCTAATGCGCTGCGGGGCATATCGGATGTAAAGCCGATGATGGTTATTGCATTTATTTCTTATTTTATTATATCTTTGCCCGTAGGATATTTTTGCGGTTTTGTGTTGGGCTGGGGACTGGTCGGCGTGTGGATGGCTTTCCCGTTCGGTCTGACCAGTGCCGGGGTGATGCTGTGGCTGCGCTTCCGCTATAAAACGAGGACGAGATGATGCACGGGGCGATGCTTTGTCACCCTGTCGCTCCATAACTCTTTTATTACCTGTTTATGAATAGCGTATCGAAAGTAAAGATAGCTGTCGGATACACTCTGCTGCTGGGAGTGTTGTTCTTTTCCCTGTTCTTTGTGCACCGGGAGATGGAGCATCTTATGCTTTCCGATAACCGGGACGTGCAGTGGACGGACAGTCTCATCACGCTTCTTCGGAAGAAGGATGCGAACACCATTTACATGCTGCGCGTGTTGAGCGAGACGAACGACAGCATGGTCTCTACCCGGGAGATAGAAAATATTATCGCTACCCGGCAGGATTCGTTTGTGACAAACCAGCGCGTACAGCAGCGCATCATTACGCATCGCGACACGGTGGTTACCAAGCCCAGGAAGAAAGGATTCTTCCGCCGTTTGGGAGAGGTGTTCGTGCCGCCTAAGAAAGATACCGCCATTCAGGTAAAGACTTCCCTCGAATATGCCACGGATACGGTGATTAACGTGTATAATCCGGTGGATTCCCTGCAGGAAAAGCTGCGTGCCGTGGCACAACAGCAGAAGGAGCACATTGCAATTGTACAGCGCCGCAGGCGTACCTTGCAACGCATGGACCGGATGCTGACCGCCCGTATCGACAGTCTGCTGAAAGGCTACGAACAGGAAACCCTGCAGCGTGCCCGCAAAGAGGCGGAGTACCAGCAGTCCGTACGTCATCACTCCATTAAGACTATCAGCGGCATTGCCGTCGGTGCGGTGCTGCTTTCCGTCTTTTTCCTGATAATCATAGGGCGCGACATTACGCGCAGCAACCGCTATCGCCGCGAACTGGAAGAAGCCCGCCGCCGTGCCGAGGACCTGCTGGCCACGCGCGAGAAGATGATGCTTGCCATCACCCACGACTTTAAGGCGCCGCTCGGCTCCATCATGGGCTATGCCGACCTGCTCTCCCGTCTGACGGTGGACGAACGGCAACGCTTCTACCTGGATAATATGAAAACCTCATCGGAACATCTGCTGAAGCTGGTGGTCGATTTGCTCGATTTCCACAGGCTCGACCTTCATAAGGCGGAGATAAACCGGGTCACCTTCCATCCCGCCCGCTTGCTGGAAGAGATTCATGTCAGTTTTGAACCGCTGACTTCTGCCAAAGGCCTGGAGTTGCATTGCGATATTGCTCCCGAACTGGAGAGTACTTACATCTGCGACCCGCTCCGTCTCCGCCAGATTATCAACAACCTGCTGTCCAATGCAGTGAAGTTTACGGACGAGGGGAGCATAACGATGACGGCGCGTTACGAGGAACGCCGGCTGGTGGTGGCCATTGCCGATACGGGCAAAGGTATGGAACCGGCGGACAGGGAGCGGATTTTCCAGGAGTTTACCCGCCTTCCCGGTGCGCAGGGCAAAGAGGGTTTCGGACTCGGTTTGTCTATTGTGCGCATGCTTGTGCAGTTGCTGGAAGGAACGATTGACGTGGACAGTGTGCCGGGCAAGGGAAGTACATTTACGCTGCGTGTTCCCTTGTTCCCCGTACAGGTATCGGAGGATACCGGCGAGAAATATCAGGAGACGGAAACCGGAATTTCTTCCGCTCTTTCAGAGAGCATGCCCGCTTCTTCACAACCTTCGCTCCGTGTGTTGCTGATTGACGACGACCGCATTCAGCTTACGCTTACCGCAGCCATGCTCCAGCATAGCGGCATCGCTTCGGTATCGTGCATGCAATTAGACGAATTGTTGGATGCCCTGCGTTCCGACACCTTTGATGTGTTGCTCACCGATGTACAGATGCCTGCCATCAACGGTTTCGACCTGTTGAAACTGTTGCGTGCGTCGAACCTGCCCCAAGCGCAGGCCATTCCCGTGATAGCCGTTACCGCCCGTAGCGATATGAAGCCGGAAGAGTTCAAGGAATATGGCTTTGCCGGCTGCCTGCACAAACCGTTTACGGTGGCGGAACTGTTCCGGGAACTGAATGCGGAAGGTATCGGACAAACATCTGCCGTGCAGAGCGAAGTAGCAGCAGCGGAGACGGTTGAGGCTTCATCGCCGGATGCTCCTTATGACTTCTCGGCACTCACCGCTTTCTCCGGTGACGACCCGGAGGCGGCAAAGTCCATTATGGAGAGTTTCGTTACCGAAACCCGCCCCAATGCCGAACGTTTGCAAAAGGCGGCGGATGCGGCGGATATGGACGAGGTGGCGGCCGTTTCGCACAAGATGATTCCTCTCTTTACGCTGATTGGCGCTACGGAACTGGTGGCGGAGCTTAAAATACTGGAAGGCTTGCGCGGTACTCCTTTTACAGCCGGGCAGAGGCAGCGGGCACTGCGTTCGCTTGCTCTTATCGAGGACATTATCCGCTTGCAGACACGGGCGGATTAGAGTAAGCAATTGCGGTATAAGTGGTCGTAAACACCGGCGCAACATAGTATTTTTCTTTTATTAGGAACTTTATCTCAAAATTAATTGTTTACTTTGTACGAATTAATCGATGACAGCTTGACGTTCCAATGAGAAGAAAATGGTTAAGAGGGGCACTTTGGGTGCTTCTTACTCCTATTATCCTATTTGTAATATTGATGATATTGCTTTACGTGCCGCCCGTACAGAATTTTATACGGAAGCAGGCCACGGCAATAGCATCGGATGCTACGGGCATGAATATCTCCGTAGAGCGGATAGACCTTCGTTTTCCGTTGAACCTGCTTGTGCGAGGTGTTCAGGTAGTGCAGCCGGGAAGCGATACTGCTGATATCCAACACCCCGATACCTTGCTGAACCTCGGAAGCCTGAATGTCCGCGTACAGGCATGGCCCTTATTGAAAGGAAGGGTAGAGGTGGATGACATCACTTTGCAACGGGTGGCCGTAAACTCTTCCGGCCTGCTGGAAGGCATGCGCATAAAAGGTACGCTCGGACGGTTCTTCCTTGCCAGTCACGGCATAGACCTGAATAAAGAGGATGCCGTACTGAACCGGGTGGAACTGAGCGATACCCACGTGCAGGTGATGCTTGCCGACACTACCGAAACTCCGGAGGATACCACCGAAACCGCCTTGAACTGGCGCGTAGCATTGCATAACCTGAAACTGAAGAATGTGTCGGTGGATTTGCAGATGCCGCTCGACTCCATGTCGCTGGCAGCCACTATCGGGGATGCAAGCATAGAGGATGCCGAAGCCGACCTCAAGCGGCAGTTCTATGGCTGGCGTAAGTTTGCCCTTACGGGGACTTCTGTGAATTACGATACGGGCACAGCCGTTCCTGCCGAGGGATTTGACGCTTCGCACATCGCATTGCGCGATATCCGTATCGGCATAGATTCGGTGATGACCTGCGGCCGCGACATGAATGCCGTTATCCGCGAGTTCTCCATGTACGACCGTTCCGGGCTGACGGTGACTTCCCTGACCGGACGCCTCTTTGCCGACTCAGCCGTTATCCGTGTTCCCTATTTGCAGCTCAAGACCCCGCACAGCGAGATGAACCTGACGGCGCAGACCTATTGGAAACTTGTCGATATACCCACTACCGGACAGTTGTCCGCCCGCTTTAACGCCAATATCGGCAAGCAGGATGTATTGCTCTTTGCCGGCGGACTGCCCGAAACCTTTAAAGAGGCTTATCCTTTCCGCCCGTTGGTAATCCATGCCGGTACGGAAGGCAATCTGAAACAGATGCAGATTTCCCGTTTCACGGCCGAACTTCCCGGCGCTTTCTCATTGAGCGGCGGCGGTGAGTTGTGGAACCTTACGGATAGTCTGAAGCGTAGCGGAGGGCTTGACTTTGAGATGCAGACGCAAGACCTTAATTTCCTCACCGGGCTTACCGGGGTCACTCCCGACGGCTCTATCGTTGTGCCCGACAGTATGAACCTCGTAGCGCGTCTCGGGCTCGACGGGCCTCAATGCAATGCCCTGCTCAAAGTGCAGGAGGGCAAAGGCAGTCTGAATCTGGATGCCGCTTACAACCTGTCTACCGAGGTCTATCATGCAGACCTCGCCATAGATGCCTTGCAGCTTCATCATTTCCTGCCCAAAGATTCTGTTTATGCACTTACTGCGCATGTTGCCGCCAAAGGCAGGGGAGTGGATATGACTTCCCGTCAGACGACGGCTCTTGTGGAAACCAAACTGGACAAACTGCAATATGCCCGCTGGAATCTGTCGGGTGTGAACCTGAATGCGGAGTTGAAATCTGCGGTAGCTTCTGTACGGTTGACGAGCGATAATGAACTGTTGAAGATGCAGTCCGAAGCCGACCTTCGTCTCGACCGTAAATATATGGACGGCAGACTGAACATGAAAGTAGAGGAACTGGACTTGTATAATCTGGGAATCGCATCCGAACCTTTGGAACATCCCGTTGCGTTCAATCTGGGAGCGGAAGCGCGTCGCGATTCCATTAAGTTGCGGATGGATGCCGGCGATATGGATTTGCAGTTCCGTGCCCGCAGCACGTTGGAGGAGTTGCTGGGGCAGTCGGACAAGTTCGTAGCCATTCTGACGAAACAGATAGAGGAAAGACGCCTCAACCATGCCGCCTTGCGGCAGGTATTGCCCTCGGCGGGCATGAAGTTGACGGCGGGGCAGGCCAATCCGGTCAGCGATTTCCTGAAAACAAAAAACATAAGTTTCAATGACTTCACCCTTCGCTTTGGGAGTACGCCGGCACGGGGCATCAACGGACGGACCGCCGTTCACGGATTGCGTGTGGACTCGTTGCAGCTCGATACGGTTTTCTTTGCCGTGAAGCAGGATACTTCCCGGATGATGCTGCAAAGCGGGGTGATTAACGGACCGAAGAATCCGCAGTTCGTATTCCGCAGTACGCTGACCGGTGAGATTCGCAGTGAAGATGCCGAACTGACCGTGAATTATGTGGACGGAAAGGGACAGACGGGAGTGCTGTTCGGCGTCAATGCCCGCCCGCTGACGGAGGGACATGGCAAAGGCAACGGAGTATTGCTTAATCTGACGCCTGCCGAGCCGGTTATCGCATACCGTAAGTTCCATTTCGTAGACAACAGCAATTGGATATATCTGCATAACAACATGCGCGTCTATGCCAATATCGATATGGATAGTGACAACGGTTTGGGCTTCCGTATGCAGTCGGACAAGAACGACAGCATTTCATTGCAGAATATGAACGTGGAGTTGAGCCGTTTCCAACTGGGCGAACTGAGCGAGGTGCTTCCTTATATGCCCCGTCTCACCGGCTTGTTCTCTGCCGAGGCGCAGTATATACAGACCCCTACTTCCTTGCAGGTTTCAGCCGAAGCCAATATCGATGAACTGACCTATGAGCGGCAGCATGTGGGAGACATCGGTATGGGAGCCACATGGCTGCCGGGCGATAAGGGCGCTACGCATTATCTGAATACATATTTCAGTTATGACAACCGGGAAGTGATGACTGCCGACGGCATACTGACACAGAAGAACGGAAAGGACACGCTGGAAGTGACTACTTCTTTTGAACACTTCCCGATGAAGATTGCCAATGCTTTTGTGCCCGACCAAATGATGTCCTTTACCGGCGACCTCGATGGCGGGATGTACATCTACGGGCCGTTGGAGAAACCCAGGATGCACGGAGATATCACGCTGGACAGCGTATCGGTATATGCCCGTCAGGCAGGGGCCCGCTACTGGTTTGACGACCGTCCCGTGCAGATTAAGGATAACCAACTGATATTTGATAAGTTTGCCATTTATACCACCAGCAAGAATCCGTTTACCATTAACGGCAAGGTGGACTTCCGCAATTTGGAACGTCCTACGGCGGACTTGAAGTTGCTGGCGGAGAACTATACGCTGCTGGATGCACCGCGCACCCGCGAAAGTCTTATCTACGGCAAGATATTTGTCGATTTGAACGCTACGGTACGAGGGCCTTTGGATGCCCTGACCATGCGCGGTAACATGAACCTGCTGGGCAATACGGATGTTACCTATGTACTGACGGACTCACCGTTGACGGTGGAAGACCGCCTTGAGGGTTTGGTAACCTTTACTTCTTTTGCCGATACGGCTTCGGTGGGCACTGATGAGGCTCCCGCCATGTCTTTGGGCGGTATGGATATGATTATGTCCGTACATATCGACAATGCCGTGCGCCTGCGCGCCGATTTAAGTCCCGACCGCAGTAAATTCATTGAATTGGAAGGCGGCGGAGATTTGAACATGCAGTATACTCCGCAAGGCGATATAAGCCTTACCGGACGTTATACGCTTTCGGGCGGAATTATGAAGTATTCGCTTCCTATCATTCCGTTGAAGGAATTCCAGATTAACAACGGCAGTTATGTGGACTGGCGAGGCGACCCGATGAACCCGACGCTGAACCTGAAAGCGACGGAGCGTATGCGCGCTTCGGTAGCCGATGGTGATGACGGTGGTTCGCGTGTGGTGAATTTCGATGTGTCCATAGCTATAAAGAATCGTCTTGACGCTCCCGAACTTATTTTCGATATAACGGCGCCGGATGATGCCACCATTGAGAATGAGTTGCAGGCTATGGGAGCCGAGGAGCGCAGCAAACAGGCCATTGCCATGCTGGCGACCGGTGTTTATATGAACAGTGGTGTCAAAGGCGGCGGATTGTCTATGGGCAGTGCTTTGAACAGTGTTATCCAAAGTCAGATCAACTCATTGGCAGGCTCGGCTTTCCAAAGCATCAACGCAAGTTTCACTATGGGTATGGAAGACCGTACGTCAGCCGAAACGGGTGACAAGCAGACGGATTATAGCTTCCGCTATTCGCAGCGTCTTTTCAACGACCGTGTGCAGATTGTCATCGGCGGTAAGGTGACAACCGGTGCCAATGCCACGAATGATGCGGAATCGTTTATCGACAATATTTCGCTTGAGTATCGCCTTGATACGTCCGGTACGCGCTATGTCCGTGTGTTCTATGACAAGAACTACGAGAGTGTGCTCGACGGGGAAATAACGGAAACCGGAGTCGGCCTTGTGCTTCGTCGCAAAATGGACCGCCTGGGCGAACTTTTTATCTTCAGGAAAAAGAAGAAGCAAACTGTAGAATGATATGAAACGACTGATAGTATATATGGCGGGCATACTGTTGCTGGCAGGATGTTCCACAACCAAGCATTTGCCGGAAGGTGAAATTCTGTATACGGGACAAAAAAAGATGATTGTCGAGAACCGCAGTACCACTCCGGTAGGCGAGACTGCCATGGAAGAGGTTGAAGCGGCGCTTGCCACTGCTCCGAACAATTCTTTGCTGGGTAGTTCCACTATTCGTATACCTTTTCCTATGGGGTTATGGATTTACAATGGCTTTGTGAAATATGAGAAAGGCTTTGGCAGGTGGATATTCAACCGCTTTGCGGCAAAGCCCGTACTGATGTCCACTGTCAATCCCGATATCCGGCAGAAGGCGGCCGCCAATTTATTGCGCGATTACGGCTACTTTAACGGAACGGTCAGCTATAAAACATTCATCGATCCGAAGGATTCTTTGAAAGCAAAGCTGCAATACACGGTGGATATGCGCAACCCTTATTTTATCGATACGGTCTATTATCACGGTTTCAGTGAGCGTACCTTGCGCATTATGAATATGAGCCGGCGCCGTTCGCTTATCAGTCCGGGAGAACAGTTCAACGTGACCGACCTCGACGGAGAACGTACCCGTATCAGTACTTTGTTGCGCAATGTAGGGTGCTATTATTTCCGTCCCGATTATCTGACTTATCAGGCGGATACGACCTTAGTGCCCGGCGGACATGTTGCCATGCGCATGGTTCCTGCTCCCGGCATGCCTTCCGTTGCCGAGAAACCGTTTTATGTAGGCAAGAAAGCCTTTTTATCTGTATGGCAAGCAGGGACAGACCCCTAATGACAGTATCGACTACAAAGGCCTGCGCATCTATTATCACGACAAGCTGCGGGTACGTCCCAATATGATTTACAGATGGCTGAACTATCAGGCGTATCGTCAGAAACGTCAGGTGCAGGACAGTACGGGTATTTCCCGCAGACGCTCCATGCAGCGCCTTTACAGCCTTTATCGCCAGACCCGCGTGCAGGAGCGCTTGAACAATGTAGGCATCTTCCGTTATCTTGAGATGCAGTATACCCCGCGTGATACGACATTCGTGTGCGATACGCTGGATGTGAATATTCATGCGGCACTCGACAAGCCTTATGATGCCGAACTGGACTTCAACGTAAAGATGAAAAGCAATAACCAAACCGGACCGGGAGCTTCGTTCACCGTAACGAAGAACAATGTGTTTGGCGGCGGTGAGGCGTGGAATGTAAAGTTGGACGGTTCGTATGAGTGGCAGACGGGTAAAGACCGTTCTTCGCTGATGAACAGTTATGAAGTGGGGTTGTCTACCTCGCTTATGTTTCCGCGCGTGGTCTTCCCTCGCTTTGGCGACAAGGAGTATGACTTTCCGGCCACTACGACTTTCAAACTGTACATCGACCAGTTGAACCGTGCCAAGTATTATAAACTGCTGGCGTTTGGCGGAAACGCTACATACGATTTCCAGCCGAAGCGTACGAGCAAGCATAGTTTTACACCGTTCAAACTCACGTTCAACGTACTTCGCGACCCTACGGAAGCCTTCAAGGAGTTGCAGGCGGAGAATCCTGCACTCTACGTCAGCCTGCGCGACCAGTTTATTCCGGTCTTTGAGTATATGTACACCTACGACAACGCATCTTTGCCGGGTGTGCGCAATCCTATCTGGTGGCAGACGACAGTGAGCTCGGCAGGTAACCTTACTTCGTGCATTTATCGTATTTTCGGAAAGTCGTTCAAGGAGAAGGACAAAAAGCTGCTGGGTGTTCCTTTTGCACAGTTCCTGAAGGTAAACAGCGAATTCCGCTATCATTATAAGATAGACAAGAACCAGATGATTGCCTCGCGCATTGCCGGCGGTGTGATATGGTCGTACGGAAATGCGTTGGCGGCTCCTTATACCGAACAGTTCTATATCGGCGGCGCCAACAGTGTGCGTGCTTTTTCTGCACGTAGCATAGGTCCGGGCAGTTATGCTCCGGATAAGGAAAATAAGTATTCTTTCATCAATCATGTGGGTGATATACGTATGGAAGCTAATGTTGAATACCGCTTCCGCATTATCGGAGATTTGCATGGAGCTGTGTTCTTGGATGCCGGTAATGTGTGGCTGATGCGTAAGGATGAGTCCCGTCCAGGCGGCGAGTTCACTTTAAAGAACTTTGCCAGACAGATAGCTTTGGGTACGGGAGCCGGTCTGCGTTATGATATGGACTTTCTGGTTTTCCGTCTGGATTGTGGAGTGGGATTGCACGATCCGTATGATACCGGTAAGTCGGGATACTATAATATTCCCAAGTTCAAGGACAGTCTTGCCTTGCATTTCGCTATCGGTTATCCGTTCTAAGGCAAACTGTGGGTTTGGGGCTGACAATAGTGAAGAATTGTGGCTAATAAGCAAACTAAAAGTAGAAGTATCTGCCATTGAGGCGGAGTTTTGTACGATTATGGAAAAGAATGGACTGAAATCTTCCTTTTTCTGATATAAATTTTACTACTTTTGTGCCTGTTATCAACCATGATACACTAACCTTTTTTAAATAATAACTAATATGAAACCAACTTTATTCTTATTGGCAGCCGGCATGGGCAGCCGCTATGGTGGCCTGAAGCAATTGGACGGACTGGGGCCTAATGGCGAAACTATTATGGATTATTCTATTTACGATGCTATCAAGGCCGGATTCGGTAAGCTCGTTTTTGTTATCCGTAAAGATTTTGAACAAGACTTCCGCGATAAAATCATATCCAAATACGAGGTCATATCCCGTGCGAATTGGTGTTCCAGGAACTGGATGCACTTCCCGAAGGATTTACGTGTCCGGCCGACCGTACCAAACCTTGGGGAACCAACCATGCCGTAATGATGGGTGCCGATGTGATAAAGGAACCGTTTGCCGTTATCAATTGCGATGACTTCTACGGTCGTGATTCTTTCCAGGTAATGGGCAAGTTCCTGTCTGAGCTTCCCGAAGGCTCCAAGAATGTATATTCGATGGTAGGATTCCGCATCGGCAATACATTGAGTGAAAGCGGTACGGTGTCTCGCGGCCTTTGCAGCACTGATGCAAATAATCTGCTGACTTCTGTCGTTGAACGTACCAAAATTCAGCGTATGGACGGTGAAGTGAAATATATTGATGATAATGGTGAGTGGACTGCTACTCCCGATACAACTCCGGTCAGTATGAATTTCTGGGGCTTTACTCCCGATTACTTCGCTTACAGTCAGGAATTCTTCAAGACGTTCCTCAACGATTCGAAGAATATGGAGAACCTGAAGAGTGAATTCTTTATTCCTTTGATGGTGGATAAACTGATTAATGACGGTACTGCTACGGTTGAAGTGCTTGATACGAACAGTAAATGGTTCGGGGTGACTTATCCGGAAGACCGTCAGAGCGTGGTCGATAAGATTAAGGCATTGGTGGATGCGGGAGAATATCCGGCTAAGCTGTTCTAAAAGAACGCCAATCTATTCTAAAGGAGCGCCCAGGCGATTCCCTTTATAAAAATATCCCCTCTTTTTCTTTCTGTTTTCCAAATCGGTTGGACAGAAAGGGAAAGAGGGGATTTATTGAAATTTAAATGAATGCAGTTGTATGCTTTGAATGCATGATTGCGTGAGAATAAAAAATAATATCGTTACCTTTGCAGTCTTGAACGATTAATTCATTGACACTATGATATCTGTAGAAGGACTGAAGGTGGAATTTAATGCTACTCCTCTGTTTGAAGACGTTTCTTACGTTATTAATAAGAAAGACCGTATAGCCCTTGTCGGCAAGAATGGGGCGGGTAAGTCCACCATGCTCAAAATACTGGCAGGTATTCAGCAACCCACTTCCGGTGTTGTTGCCGTCCCCCGCGAATGTACTATCGGTTACTTGCCGCAGGTAATGGTTCTCAGCGATGAACGTACTGTGATGCAGGAGGCTGAACTTGCCTTTGAGCATATCTTTGAGATGCAGGCCGACATCGAACGTATGAACCAGCAACTTGCCGAACGTACCGATTATGACAGCGAGGATTATCAGAAGCTGATAGACCGCTTTACCCACGAGAACGAACGCTTTCTGATGATGGGCGGCACTAATTATCGTGCCGAGGTAGAGCGTACTCTTCAGGGGTTGGGCTTTTGCCGAGAAGACTTCGACCGCCCTACGAGTGAGTTCTCCGGCGGCTGGCGTATGCGTATCGAACTTGCCAAGTTGTTGTTGCGCCGTCCTGACGTATTGTTGCTCGATGAACCTACGAACCACCTCGACATAGAGAGCATCCAGTGGTTGGAGAACTTTCTCTCCACCCGTGCCAATGCAGTGGTACTTGTCAGCCACGACCGTGCTTTCCTGAATAATGTCACTACCCGTACTATTGAAATAACCTGCGGACGTATTTATGATTATAAAGTGAAATACGATGAGTTTGTGACGCTTCGCAAGGAACGCCGTGAACAGCAGCTCCGCGCTTATGAAAACCAGCAAAAACAGATACAGGATACGGAAGAGTTCATCGAGCGCTTCCGCTACAAAGCTACCAAAGCCGTGCAGGTGCAGAGCCGTATCAAGCAACTGGAGAAGATAGAGCGCATTGAAGTGGACGAGGAAGACAACTCTGCGCTGCGGTTGAAGTTCGTTTGCAGCAGCCGTAGCGGTAACTATCCTGTTATTTGTGAAGATGTAGCCAAGGCGTATGGCAACCATTGTCATATTCCACGATGTAAATCTCACCATAAACCGTGGTGAGAAGGTGGCTTTTGTAGGTAAGAACGGTGAGGGTAGTCTACGACTCGTAAAGTGTATCATGGACGAGATTACGGATTATACCGGAAAACTTACTTTGGGACACAACGTGCAGATTGGCTATTTTGCTCAGAATCAGGCGCAGTTGCTGGATGGAAATCTTACGGTGTTCGATACCATCGACCGTGTGGCGGTAGGGGATATCCGGCTGAAGATACGTGATATATTGGGAGCATTCATGTTTGGTGGCGAGGCTTCGGACAAGAAAGTGAAAGTGCTCTCCGGCGGAGAGCGTACCCGTCTTGCCATGATTAAGCTGTTGCTGGAACCGGTGAATTTCCTGATTCTCGATGAACCTACGAATCATCTCGACATGCGCTCGAAGGATGTGTTGAAGGAAGCTATCCGCGATTTTGACGGTACGGTGATAATTGTCAGTCACGACCGTGACTTTTTGGACGGTCTTGCGACTAAGGTATATGAGTTCGGTGGCGGATTGGTGAAGGAGCACCTCGGAGGTATCTACGATTTCCTGCAGAAGAAGCAGATAGAGAGCCTGAATGATTTGCAGAAATCGCCTTCTTTGTCTTCCTCACCGTCTGCGGAAAAAACGGTTGCTGGCGGCAATGCCGGGGCAACGGTTGCACAGCCTTCCGCTGCAAAACTTTCTTATGAGGAACAGAAAGAACTCAATAAACGGCTTAAGAAACTGGAACGCCGTGTAGCGGATTGTGAAGCAGAGATAGAGCAGACGGAAGCGGCCATTTCCATTCTCGAAGCTAAAATGGCTACGCCGGAGGGCGCTTCGGATATGGCGCTCTACGAACAGCATCAGAAACTGAAAGCCCAACTGGACAGTGTGATGGAAGAGTGGGATGCAGTTTCCTGCGAGCTGGAAGAGGCAAGGAAATAATAACATTTATTTTATATAAGTATGAGAGTATTTCAATTTTTTACCCATTGCAGCATTCTGTCTGATGACAGGCGCTTGCAGCACCGGCAAGAAGCAGGCTGAGCTCACAGCCGGTATTCAGTTTGCCAACCTCGACACAACGGCCTTGCCCGGAACGGATTTCTACCAATACGCTTGCGGCGGTTGGATGAAGAACAATCCCATTCCTGCCGAGTATTCACAGTATGGTTCTTTTACCATCCTTGCGGAAAATAACCGTAAGCAGATTCAGGGACTCATCGAGGAGCTGGCTGCCACGCAGCACGAAGCCGGCAGCGTAGCTCAGAAAGTTGGTGATTTGTATAAAATCGTAATGGACAGCGTGAAGCTGAACAAAGACGGTGTGGCTCCCATTAAAGCAGAACTTGACCGCCTCGGTGCATTGAAGGACCGGAAAGAGGTTTATGCATTACTGGGCGAGATGCAGAAGAAAGGAATTGTGGCTTACAATGTCTTGTACGTAGGCGCTGATGAAATGAACAGCAGCATGAATGCCGTACAGTCTTATCAGGCCGGCTTGAGCATGGGCGAGCGCGAATATTATTTGGAGAACGATGAGGCTACTGCCAAGATACGCAATGCTTTTCGTGCACATGTACAGAAGATGTATCAATTGGCAGGGTTTGATGAGGCTGCTGCCAAGAAAGGCGTAGAAGTGGTGATGGATGTGGAAACACGTCTTGCCAAAGCTTTCCGTTCGCGTACGGAGTTGCGTAATCCGCATGCCAATTACAACAAGATGAGTTTGGAAGAACTGAAGAAGAATTATCCTACTTTTGATTGGGATGCTTATCTGTCAGCTTTGGATTTAAAAGATGTGCAAGAAGTTATCGTAGGTCAGCCCGCTTCTCTGAAGGCTGCTGCAGAAATTCTGGATACTCTTCCTCTTGAGCAACAAGGTCTCTATTTGCAATGGAAACTGATTGATGCTGCCGCAGGTACTCTGAATGATGCTATGGCCGAACAGAACTTCGATTTTTATCAACGTACCATGAGCGGTACGCAGGAAATGCAACCTCGTTGGAAGAGAGCGGTCAGCACTGTAAGTTCTGCTTTGGGTGAAGCGGTAGGCCAGATGTATGTAGAGAAATATTTCCCGGCCGCAGCCAAAGAACGTATGGTGACTTTGGTGAAGAACCTGCAGGAAAGCTTGGGTGAACGCATCAAAAACCTTGCTTGGATGGGCGATTCTACCAAAGTGAAAGCTTTGGAGAAACTGGCTACTTTCCATGTGAAAATAGGTTATCCTGATACATGGAAAGATTATTCTACATTGGAAATCAAGGATGATTCGTATTGGGCGAATATGGAGCGTGCCAACGAATGGAGCCATGCAGAGATGGTGGCTAAAGCCGGCAAGCCGGTAGATAAAGACGAATGGCTGATGACTCCGCAAACCGTAAACGCTTATTATAATCCTACAACGAATGAAATCTGCTTCCCAGCCGGTATTTTGCAATATCCGTTCTTTGACATGAATGCGGACGATGCCTTCAACTATGGTGCTATCGGAGTGGTAATCGGTCATGAAATGACGCACGGCTTTGACGACCAGGGACGCCAATACGATAAGGACGGTAATTTAAAAGACTGGTGGACTGAGGAAGATGCCAAACGTTTTGATGAGCGTGCACAGGTGATGGTGAATGTGTTCGACAGTATCGAGGTTGCTCCGGGTGTATATGGTAACGGCCGTATGACTTTGGGTGAGAATATTGCTGATCATGGTGGCTTGCAGGTTGCTTATCAGGCATTTAAGAAAGCTACGGCTGCCAACCCGCTGCCTGTAATGAATGGTCTTACTCCCGAACAGCGTTTCTTCCTTGCTTATGCAGGCGTATGGGGAAACAATATCCGTCCGGAAGAAGTGCTGAACCGTACCAAGAGCGATGTTCACTCATTGGGTAAGTGGCGTGTTAACGGTGCTTTGCCGCAAATCGGCGCTTGGTATGAGGCTTTCAATATAACACAGAACGACCCGATGTTTGTGCCGGTGGACAAACGGGTTTCTATCTGGTAACAGAGCGGTTGTTATAAAAGATTTCAGTCCCGTTGGAAAGGTGTGGATACCTTTTCAACGGGACTTTTTCTGCATCATTGTACAAAGGTATCGGAATTAATAATGAGTTCCTTTTTTAATTATACCTAATTTATTGTGTATGAATGTATGTGTGAATAAACAAAATTAGTAACTTTGCATTCCGAATAGTAAAATGTACGCATTACTTTAATACGCAAATCCATGTCTGAAACTAAAAGAATCAAAACAGCTCTGGTATCCGTTTACCACAAAGAAGGTTTGGACGAAATCATTACCAAACTGCATGAAGAAGGTGTAGAGTTCCTTTCAACCGGCGGAACTCGTCAATTTATAGAATCTTTGGGTTATCCCTGCAAGGCAGTGGAAGACCTTACCACATATCCTTCCATTCTGGGTGGACGCGTTAAGACTTTGCATCCGAAGATATTCGGAGGTATCCTTTGCCGCCGCGGATTGGAACAAGACATGCAACAGATAGAGAAATATGAGATTCCCGAAATAGACCTTGTTATCGTTGACCTGTATCCGTTTGAAGCCACCGTTGCCAGCGGTGCCGAAGAACCGGCTATTATTGAGAAAATTGATATAGGCGGCATTTCTTTGATACGTGCCGCTGCCAAGAATTACAATGATGTGGTTATCGTTGCTTCACAGGCTCAATACCAGCCTCTTCGCGATATGCTGATGGAGCACGGAGCTACCACTTCACTCGAAGAACGCCGTTGGTTTGCCAAAGAGGCGTTTGCCGTATCTTCTCATTACGATTCGGCTATCTTCAATTATTTCGATGGCGAAGAAGGGTCTGCTTTCCGTCAGTCCGCCAACAATCAAAAGACTTTGCGGTATGGTGAGAACCCGCATCAGAAAGGTTATTTCTATGGTAACATAGATGCTATGTTCGACCAGATACACGGTAAGGAAATCTCTTATAACAACCTGCTCGATATCAACGCTGCCGTTGACTTGATTGATGAATTCACAGATACTACTTTCGCCATACTGAAGCATAATAATGCCTGTGGTCTGGCTTCACGTCCCACAGTATTGGAAGCTTGGACAGACGCGCTTGCCGGCGATCCGGTATCCGCATTCGGCGGTGTGCTCATCACAAATGCCGTGATAGACAAGGCTGCTGCCGAGGAAATCAACAAAATATTCTTTGAAGTTATCATAGCTCCCGATTATGATGTGGATGCACTGGAAATTCTCGGTCAGAAGAAGAACCGCATCATTCTGGTGCGCAAGCAGGCTGCTCTGCCCAAGAAGCAGTTCCGCTCTTTGCTGAACGGTGTGCTGGTGCAAGACCGTGACCTGAAGGTGGAAACTCCCGAAGATTTGAAAACCGTAACGACCAAGGCTCCGACTGCGGAGGAAGTTGAAGATATGCTTTTCGCAAACAAGATTGTGAAGAACAGCAAGTCCAATGCTATCGTACTGGCTAAAGGCAAGCAACTGCTGGCAAGCGGTGTGGGACAGACCAGCCGTGTAGACGCTTTGAAGCAGGCTATTGAGAAAGCCAAGAACTTTGGCTTTGACCTGAACGGTGCCGTAATGGCAAGTGATGCTTTCTTCCCCTTCCCTGACTGCGTGGAGATTGCAGGTAATGAAGGCATTACGGCCGTTATCCAACCGGGCGGAAGCATTAAGGACGAGCTCTCTTTCAATTATTGCAATGAACATGGCATCGCAATGGTGATAACAGGGTTCCGTCACTTTAAACACTGATTAAATTGAGAATTGAGAATTGAAAATTGAGGAATGATGCTTTCTCCTGCATTTTTAGTTCTCAGTTCCTGATATGAGTGATAATTTTTTAACTTTTTAATTCTCAACTTTTTAATTTACATGGGATTATTCTCTTTTACACAAGAAATAGCGATGGACCTTGGCACTGCCAATACTATCATTACCACAAATGGCAAGATAGTAGTGGACGAGCCTTCGGTGGTGGCGTTGGACCGTCGTACAGACAAGATGATTGCCGTGGGTGAAAAAGCAAAGCTGATGCACGAAAAGACCCATGAGAACATACGTACTATCCGCCCTCTTCGCGACGGTGTGATTGCCGACTTCTATGCCTGCGAGCAGATGATACGTGGACTTATCAAGATGGTGAACAATCGAAACCGTCTGTTTTCCCCTTCGCTCCGTATGGTAATAGGCGTTCCTTCGGGCAGTACGGAAGTAGAGTTGCGTGCCGTGCGCGACTCTGCCGAGCATGCTGGCGGACGTGACGTTTACCTGATATTCGAGCCGATGGCTGCCGCTATCGGTATCGGCATCGATGTGGAAGCGCCGGAGGGTAATATGATTGTTGATATAGGCGGCGGTTCTACGGAAATTGCCGTTATTTCGTTGGGTGGTATCGTTTCCAACAACTCCATCCGTATTGCCGGTGATGACCTCACTGCCGATATTCAGGAGTATATGAGCCGCCAGCACAATGTGAAGGTCAGCGAGCGTATGGCAGAACGTATCAAGATTAACGTAGGTGCAGCCCTGACCGAACTGGGCGAGGATGCTCCCGAAGATTATATCGTTCATGGTCCGAACCGTATTACGGCGTTTCCTATGGAGGTTCCCGTATGCTATCAGGAAGTGGCACACTGTCTGGAGAAGTCCATTTCTAAGATTGAGACTGCTATTCTAAGTGCATTGGAGAATACGCCGCCCGAATTGTATGCCGACATCGTGCACAACGGTATCTATCTGGCAGGTGGCGGTGCTTTGCTTCGCGGACTGGATAAGCGTCTGACCGATAAAATCAACATACCGTTCCACATTGCGGAAGATCCTTTGCATGCCGTTGCCAAAGGTACAGGCGTTGCACTGAAGAATGTCGACCGCTTCTCATTCCTGATGAGATAGGTATGCGGAATCTACTGAACTTTCTTATTAAATACAATTACTGGTTCCTCTTTCTTCTGTTAGAGGTTACCAGTTTTGTTTTATTGTTCCGTTTCAACCATTATCAGCAGAGCGTGTATTTTACTTCGGCAAACGGAGTAGCCGGGAAAGTTTATGAGATTTCGGGCGGCATCAGTTCTTACTTCCATTTGAAATCGGTCAATGAGGACTTGCTCGACCGGAATATGTGGCTGGAACAACGGGTAGCTTTTCTGGAAAAAAGCCTGCAGGAGCAGGGCCTGGATTCCGTAAAACTATATAGTATGGCGCGCCTTGCTCCGGATGATTACCGCATATTCAAGGCAAATGTTATAAAGAACAGTCTGAATAAGGCAGATAATTATATAACATTGGACCGTGGCTCGTCAGATGGTATTCGTCCGGAAATGGGGGTAGTGGATGCAAATGGAGTGGTAGGTATCGTATATAAGACTTCTCCCCGCTATTCGCTGGTTATTCCGTTGCTGAACAGCAAGTCGAGTATCAGCTGCAAGATTGTGGGCAGTGAGTACTTCGGCTATTTGAAGTGGGAAGGTGGAGATTCGCGTTTTGCTTATCTGAAGGACTTGCCCCGTCATGCGGAATTTAATCTGGGTGATACGGTGGTGACCAGCGGCTATTCCACAGTATTTCCTGAAGGAGTTATGGTAGGAACGGTCGATGATATGTCCGATTCCCATGACGGACTTTCATATCTGTTGAAGATAAAGTTAGCTACGGATTTCGGTAAGGTGAGCAATGTGCGTGTCATTTCGCGCAGCGGACAGGAGGAACAGAATATGCTGGAAAAAGAAGGAGAGAAATGATAATCAATTATTTGCATAAGATAGGGTGGTTTGTCGGTCTGGTATTATTGCAGGTGCTGATACTGAACAATGTGCATATTGCAGGATATGCCACTCCGTTTTTATATATATATCTGATATTGAAGTTTGAGTCGGATGTACCCCGTAATGCATTGATGCTATGGGCTTTTTTTCTTGGGCTGGCGGTTGATATCCTTTCCGATACTCCGGGAATGAATGCGGCGGCTACGGTGCTTTTAGCCTTTTTGCGCCCTACATTCTTACGCTTGTTCGTGCCTCGCGATACGCTGGATACATTGGTTCCGGCAATCCGTACAATGGGAATCTCTCCTTTTTTGAAATACTTGGTTGCCAGTGTCTTGGTACATCACGGGATGCTGCTTACTCTTGAATTCTTTTCTTTTGTCCACATAGGTGCGTTATTGCTGAGAATTGTAACAAGCACTTTGCTGACTGTAGCTTGTATAATGGCAGTAGAGGGCATACGGAAGAAGTAAAAAGAGGTTGCAAGTTATGTTACTTGTATTTATAACTCATATGTTGTGATTGAATGAAGGATTATACGCTGGAGAAACGAAAATATGTGATAGGCATGGCGGCTGTCGTCATTGTCCTTATCTACGTGATTCGCCTGTTCGACTTGCAAATCATGACGGATGATTACAAGAAGAATGCGGACAGCAATGCCTTTTTGAATAAGATTCAATATCCTTCGCGTGGAGCTATCTATGACCGTAACGGTAAACTGCTGGTCTTTAACCAGCCGGCATACGATATCACGTTTGTGCCTCGTGAAGTGACGCAGCTCGATACGTTGGATTTATGCCGTGCGTTGAACATCACGTTCGAGCAGTTCCAGAAGCGGATGAAGGATGTAAAGAACCGTTGGATGAATCCCGGTTATTCCAAATATACGCATCAGGTGTTTATGACGCAACTCTCGGCAGAAGAGTGCGGTGTGTTTCAGGAGAAACTATTCAAGTTTCCCGGTTTCTACATCCAGCGGCGTACTATCCGGCAATATACTTACGATGCTGCCGGACATGCGTTGGGGGATATAGGTGAAGTGTCAAAGAAAGATATTGAGGCGGATAATTATTATATCCGCGGAGATTATATAGGCAAGCAAGGTATCGAGAAATCTTATGAAAAGTATCTTCGTGGCGAAAAAGGGGTGGAGATTCTGCTTCGTGATGCGCATGGACGTATTCAGGGGCATTATATGGATGGGAAGCTCGACCGTCCCTCTGTGCCCGGTAAGAACCTGACTTTAGGTATCGATATTGAGTTGCAGAGGTTAGGTGAGCGTTTGTTGCAGCATAAAATCGGAGCTATCGTAGCCATTGAACCGGCTACGGGAGAGATACTCTGTATGGTTTCTTCTCCTACTTTCGATCCTCACTTGATGATTGGACGCCAGCGTGGAAAGAATCACCGGATGTTGCAAAGAGACAAGCGGAAACCTCTCCTGAACCGCGCAATCATGGGTGCGTATCCGCCGGGCTCTACTTTCAAGACTGCGCAGGCATTGACATTTTTGCAGGAAGGAATAATCCATGAAGATTATCCTACTTTCCCTTGTGCACACGGTTTCAACTATGGAAGTTTGCATGTAGGCTGTCACGGGCACGGTTCTCCTTTGCCCTTTGGTTCCGGCAATAGCCACTTCGTGCAACTCTTATTTTTGTTGGGGGCTGTTCCGTATGTTCAGCGACAAGAAGTACGGTTCTCCGCAAAATGCCATTACCGTATGGAAAGACCATATGGTGTCGCAGGGATTCGGCTATCGCCTTGGTACCGACCTTCCCGGAGAGCAGCGCGGCTTGATTCCTAACGCCAAGTTTTATGATAAAGCATATCGGGGCTCTTGGAACGGACTTACGGTAATCAGTATCGCTATCGGACAGGGAGAAATTCTTGCGACCCCGTTGCAGATAGCCAATTTGGGTGCAACCATTGCCAACCGGGGGCATTTCATTACTCCGCATGTTGTAAAGGAGATACAGGATAATGAATTGGACAGTATCTACCGTACCCCCCGTGTCACGTCAATCGACCGGGAATATTACGATGAAGTTGTGGAGGGGATGCGTGCCGCTGTTACAGGTAGTACGGGTAGTGCAACCTGCCGTATGGTCGGCACAATCCTGCCGGGTGTAGAGGCATGCGGCAAAACCGGTACGGCACAAAATCGCGGTAAAGACCATTCGGTGTTCATGGGATTCGCTCCGATGAATGATCCTAAGATTGCTATTGCGGTGTATGTGGAAAATGGCGGTTTTGGTGCAACCTACGGCGTCCCTATCGGTGCGATGATGATGGATCAGTACTTGCATGGCAAGTTATCGCCGGAGAATGAGATACGTGCGGAGGAATTCAGCAACCGCGTAATTCTGTACGGAGACGAAGAAAGGTAATAAACAGTCAAACAGTAGCAGTATAAATGGTAAGAAGAGACAGTATATGGAAATCATTGGATTGGGTGACGATTATAATCTACCTGATGTTGATTGTATTCGGCTGGTTCAGTATTTGCGGAGCAAGTTACGATTATGGTGACCGTGATTTTCTTGATTTCTCTACCCGTGCCGGCAAGCAGTTCATGTGGATTGTCTGCTCATTCGGGTTGGGATTTATTCTGCTGATGCTGGAAGATACGCTTTATGATATGTTCTCTTACATTATATATATAGGACTTATTCTCTTGTTGGTTGTCACTATTTTTATCGCTCCTGATACCAAAGGCTCACGGTCTTGGCTGATTTTGGGGCCTGTCAGTCTACAACCGGCTGAATTTGCCAAGTTTGCCACGGCATTGGCGTTGGCCAAGTATATGAGCGCCTATTCGTTCACTATAAAAAGCTGGAAGAGCGCGTTGATGCTGGCTTTCCTTATTCTTCTGCCGATGACGCTGATTATTCTTCAGCGGGAAACGGGGTCTGCATTGGTTTATATGGCTTTCTTCCTGATGCTTTATCGTGAAGGTATGCCCGGAGTAGTGCTTTTCTCCGGTATTTGCGCTGTGGTATATTTTGTGGTGGGTATCCGTTTTGATCAAGTCTTTATTGCAGATACTCCAACACCTATCGGAGAGTTTGTGGTACTGTCGATGATTTTGCTCTTTGCCGGTGGAATGGTATGGGTATATAAGAAGAAATGGGAGCCGGTTCGGAATATCATCGTTGGTTCTTTTATCGTATTGCTGGTCGCTTATCTGGTTTCGGAATATATAACCCCTTTTAATCTGGTATGGGTGCAATGGGGATTGTGTGTGGTTGTAACATGTTATTTATTCTTCCTTGCTTTGAGTGAACGCCATTGGAGTTATTTTCTTATTGGTTTGTTTGCCATAGGTTCGATAGGTTTTCTCTACTCCAGCGACTATTTTTTCAATAAAGTATTGGAACCTCACCAGCAGATTCGCATCAAGGTTCTGTTGGGCATGGAAGAGGACTTGGCAGGAGCGGGATATAACGTAAATCAATCGAAGATTGCTATCGGTTCGGGCGGCCTGACCGGGAAAGGCTTTTTGAACGGTACACAGACCAAACTTAAATATGTTCCCGAACAGGACACGGATTTCATATTCTGTACCGTAGGCGAAGAAGAAGGCTTTATCGGTTCGACGGCTGTATTACTCTTGTTCCTGACTTTGATACTTCGTCTGATAGCGTTGGCAGAGCGGCAGCAGTCCGCATTTGGCAGGGTATACGGGTATTCGGTGCTGAGTATTTTCCTGTTTCATCTTTTCATAAACATCGGGATGGTACTCGGATTGACGCCTGTTATCGGTATTCCGTTACCTTTCTTCAGCTATGGGGGGTCTTCGTTATGGGGCTTTACGATACTGCTGTTTATATTCCTGCGTATTGATGCGGGGAGAAATAGAAGGTTGGTATAATATTATCGTTGTAATTTGATTCCCACATCATTGATGCCGGGCAGGAGGCTGTCGGGTAATGTATAAGCTACTTTGAAAAGGTAGTCACCGGGTTTCCCTATCTTGATGTTTCCTGCGGGAAATGCAGACTGATATAAACCGCCCCAGCCATCTCCTTTCCATATGCCTTCTTTATCGGCTAAGACGGCTGTCAGTGTATCTGTCTGTAGCTTTTTCAATTCCGGACTGTCATAGCAGATGGATAAGTTGATGTTTTGGTAAGGGTAGGTGCTGCGGTTTCTAATTTCTACGGTCAGGTTGTAATAAGTTTGGGAATCGGGCACAGCGACATTGAAAAGGAGTGTATCCTGTCGTTTCCAACCCTCTTGCGGAATGGATTGGAATGCATGATATACAGTCTGTTTATCGCAAGCGCCTAATGCGCTTACAATAAACAGCAGTATGATATATCTCAGAGTCTTTGTCTTATTCTTGAGCAGGCTTGTCATTTTGAGCAGGTTTATCTCCCTGAGGTTTGGGCTTGTTGTTGTGAGGACGTTTACGGTTGTTGCTATTCCGTTGTGAACGTCTTTCATTTCCTTGCGGCCGTTTTTCGTCTCCCTGCTGTCTGGGCTGCTCTTGTTGTTGCGGAGCGGCAGCCTGTTCTCCGCTTTGCGGTCGGTTATTGGGAGTCTTTTTCTTCTTTTTATTCCGGTTGCCGCCGTTATTTCCATTACCGTTTCCATTGTTGCCGTCTCCGCCGTTCTTGTTCTTGCGGTTACGGTCGAAGCGGGTCAGGCTTTCCTGCTCCAGCAGGTCTACCGGTTTCTTGGGTTCGGTGCGATGTGTCTCTTCCAGCAGGCTCTCCGGTTTGATGCCCCTTTTATTCAGACCGATAACTTCAAAGGCACGTCTTCCGCTGATAGTAACCAGATTGGCAGGGATACTCTTGTCGGTGGAGTAAGTTATCTGGTTGCTGAGAATGTCGGCTTTGAAGAAATAGAATACGCCGTCTTTAGTTTCCAATTCGATTTCTTTGGAAGGCAGGCGTTTTTGTGCTTCTACGTAACAGTCCACTTCGTAGTTGAGGCAGCATTTCAGTTTGGCGCATTGTCCGGCAAGCTTTTGCGGGTTCAGTGAAATATCCTGGTAGCGGGCGGCGCTGGTCGAAACGGAAACAAACGATGTCATCCAGGTAGCGCAACACAACTCACGGCCGCAAGGTCCGATACCGCCGATACGGCCGGCTTCCTGACGTGCACCGATCTGCTTCATTTCGATGCGTACATGGAAAGCGTCGGCAAGCACCTTAATCAGTTGGCGGAAGTCTACGCGTTCATCGGCAATGTAGTAGAAGATTGCTTTGTTGCCGTCTCCCTGATATTCCACATCCCCGATTTTCATATTGAGGTTGAGGTCAAGAGCGATCTGGCGGGCACGTATCATCGTGCTGTGTTCACGCGCTTTCGCCTCGTTATACTTGTCCATATCCACCGGTTTGGCTTTGCGGTAGATGCGCTTGATATCTGCTTCCGACTTGATATTTGCCTTACGCATCTGTAGCGGTACAAGCCGCCCGGTAAGGGTTACTACGCCTATATCATGTCCGGGAGTAGCTTCCACGGCTACTATATCGCCTTTTTCCAAAGGAATTTTGTTGCTGTTGCGGAAATAACCCTTGCGGGTATTTTTGAACTGAACTTCCACCATGTCCGATTCCTCTGCATTGCCGGGGATGTCGGCAAGCCAGTCGTAAGTGTTCAGTTGCTTGTCTTGCCTGCCGCAGCTTTTGCAGCAGAGACCGCCGCTTCCATTATGTAGTTTAAATTCCATCATTCTATCTGTTATTTTGATGATTTACTATGTTATATGTTAGTTGAAAAGGATTCTTCTATTGTTTTAACAGAACAATCATTTTCAGTGAAAAATCAAAGATACCATACGGGCATTCACATTCTGCTCAATGTGCACTTGCGCTTCGCTGAGTTCATCCATAATACCCATAACATTCCGTTCGTTGACAAACGGGGCAAACCGGGTAGCGAAGTTCTGTTCGGGCAGGGTCATGTAGTTCATTTCTTTCCGATGCAGGTTATAGATGAAATTTTCCCGTATCATGCGCTGGCAGTATTCCAGAAAATTCTTTTGGCGTTCGCGCCCCATAGCCGCCAGTTGTTCGCTCCATTGCTTCATTTCCCGTATTTTCCGTTGATAGGAGAGGCGCATCAGGCTGACGAACAGATTGAAAAACAACTCATTCTCTTCATTCAGGTGGATTGTTTCCAATGCCTTGATGAAGTTTCCGTTTGCCAGATGGGCTATGGTCTGGCTGTCCGCCGGTTGTACACCGTACTTTTGTTGCAGTGCGTTTGCCATGCTCGCTTCATCTATTTTGCGGATGTTGAAACGTTGTGTACGGCTGAGTATGGTAGACAATATCATTTCGGGTGCTTCGGAAACCAACAGGAAGATGGTCTTCTCAGGCGGCTCTTCCAGTAGTTTCAGTAATTTATTGGCGCAGACCTCGTGCAGCTTTTCAGGAAGCCATACAATGGTTACTTTGTATCCGCCTTCGCTGGATTTCAAACTGAGCTTACGGGTGATTTCATCGCTTTCCTTTGCGTAGATAATCGCTTGTCCGTTTTCCGCTCCCATTTCGTCCAGCCAATGATTCAGTGAGAAATAGGGGTTGCTTAGTACAAGATGCCGCCAGTCGGCTATGTAGTCATCGCAAACTTCTTTCTTCCCTTTGGCGCTTTTCACGATGGGGAATACGAAGTGTACGTCCGGATGCACCAGTTTATTCCACTTCACACACGAAGGACACGTGCCGCAGGCATCGGTCTCCGTGCGGTTCGGGCAGCAGATGTAACGGGCATAAGCCATAGCCAGCGGAAGTTTGCCTACTCCTGCCGGTCCGCAGAACAGTTGCGCGTGAGGAATACGTCCTTCCCGCACCTCTTGTATCAATCGTTGTTTGGCTGTATCCTGGCCTATTACATCTTTAAAAAACACGGTGTCGGTATTTGGTTAATAAATCTGTTTGGCTACTTCCTTGATGCTGTCCACTGCACCTATGGAATAGAAATGGATGCTGGGAATATGGTGTTTCATCAATTCCTTGCATTGCTGCACGCACCATTCGATACCTACCTGTTGCGCTTCGGCATCATTCTTGCATTTCAAGATTTCGTTTGTCAGCTCTTCGGGCAGGTCTACTTTAAACGTTTTGGGTATCATGCTGAGTTGCGAAAGCTTCTTGAACGGCTTGATGCCCGGTATAATGGGGATGGTAACTCCGGCTTTGCGGGCGCGTTCTACGAAATCGAAGTATTTCCGGTTGTCATAGAACAATTGGGTAACGGCATATTCCGCTCCGGTTTCCATTTTCTTTTTCAGCCAATAAATGTCCGTATCGATGTTGGGCGCTTCTTCGTGTTTCTCCGGATAACAGGCCACTCCGTATGAGAAAGGAGTATTGGTGACTTTCATCTCGGAGCCGTCTACAAAGATGCCCTTATTGAATTGGTTAATCTGTTCCTGCAATTCAACGGCATGATGATAACCGTTCTTTTCGGGAGTGAATACCGACTCGTGTTTTGCCTTGTCTCCGCGTAACACCAAAAGGTCTGTGATGTTCAGGAATTGCAGGTCGAGCAATACATATTCGGTATCCTCACGGCTGAAACCGCTGCAAAGAATATGCGGCACCACCGTTATGTTGTATTTATTCTGGATAGCTGTGGCTACGGATACGGTTCCCGGACGGCGACGGAGACGGTTGCGCTGGAACAGCCCGTTGCCGAGGTCCTTGTACACGTACTCGCTGCGGTGTGTGGTGATATTGATGTATTTAGGGTCGAACTCCCGTAATGTATCTATTGTTTCGTACAACTTTTCGATGCCTGTACCTTTCAGAGGGGGCAATATTTCAAAAGAAAAAGCTGTTTTTTCGTTACTGTTTATCAGATCGATTACTCTCATTTCTTTTCCGTTGTCTTTGTCTAATTGGCAAAATCCTGCACAATCCTGCACATTGGGAACAAAATACGAAAAAGAAATGAGAAATGCTTTTTTGGCAGGCTATTCTTTTATGCAACGGATGGAAAACGCATTATAATAATCTTTGCCTTCCGGTTTGACGGCGTTCTTTAAGGCGATGTCGTTATTGCTGTTCGCAAACATTACGACTTTGTCCAATTGCTTTTGTGTGCCGTCATATAGCCAATAGGCGGTCGATGAGTTTGCGTTTACCAAGGCCGTCTTGTTTTCCCTTTCCAACAGCAGCCCTGCGGGTTGAATGCAGAATCCGGTTTCATTGGTTGCGGAATAAACATCCGAGCTCCAGGTATCTGCCTTTTTCAGTGCGGAAGCATTCTCTCCTATGTATTCTTTCAGTCTGTTCCAATCGTTTTCTGTTGGCAATCTCCAATCCAACGGAGCCAATTTCCCGGTAAGGACGGCCTCGCCGTTGTAAAAATGGGAGTTGGTGCCCGCCCATTTGAGGTAGCCCTCGCCATCTCCCAAAGCTTTTCTGAGGGGCATACTCTTGCTGTCATTATAATGGGCCGTCTGTAAATCCTCTTTCATCCAATATTGTGCGCCTATTTTCACGATGGGGTAGGTGTGCAATATACCGTTCCGTATATCTCTGATTACGTAGCTGCTGACGTTGATAGCCAGTGCTGGTGTGGCAGGCTTTTCCGTTACTATCTTTCTGTTTTCGTCTATGTAGAATTTTTCGATAGGCCGGGAGTGGCCGCTAATGTAGGTCAGCGAGTTGTCCGCTTCATTCCAACTTACTTTACCGCCATGTGTCGTGGCGGTTTTGTCCGGTAGTTGTAAAACGATTCCATTTGTCAAGTCCGTCTGTTCATTGTCCTGTACGGAATAGGCTACAATCGCTTTAGTAGCGACAGCATCGGCGGGGGTAGTGTAAAGATACTCCCGGCATACTTCTGCCACGGGCTTTCCTTGATGGTATATCCTGTAGATATCAGACGTGCTGAATGACAGCGAGGCTGTGTGTACGGCAGTGATTTCGTACCGGTTTTCGCTCTCTCCTTGTTCGCTGAGCTCCCATTCCTTGATGTTGGCGATAACTCCGGTGAGGGTTGCACTTGTGCTTTGCAGTGCGTTGATGCAAATCTCCAGTTCCGTGTCCTCCTCAATGGTGGCCGACGGGAGAGGGCAGGTATAGATTTTTCCGTTCCATTCCAGGGTAAAAGCCTGTCCGCCGTCGGAGTGTGTTTGCGGAATTACAATGAACTCCTTACCGGACAGCGTATTACCCTCTTTCTTCCATGTGCCGAAAGGAATGATATCCGTTTCGCTCGCATCGTCAACCGAGGAAAGCTTGTCCGATTGCAGGTCATATACGGCTTGTGTCCTGGAAACCGGTAGCTATGATTCTGGGGTTGGCCTTGAGCATCTCGTCCGTATCTTCACCTTCTTGGGGTATAAGAACTAACTTTATTTTGGCAAACCGGTGCTTGTATTCCAGCTTTACGGTTTTCTCGCTGTTGGGTACGTTTCCAATGCGGGCGGTCATGAAGTTGGATAAGCTGTAATTGGCGGTCTTGTTCTGGTCTGCTTGTACTGTGACGTCCAGCAGTGAGCTTCCTTTGGACACGTTTTCCTCCTGATACGGATAGTAGCTGATGAAGTCCAGCGTGGCATCTCCTTCCGGATAATACACTTCTTTCTTGGATATCAGTTTGCTGTTGTCGCTGCATTCCAGAAGCAGGTTGTCGATGTATCGCTGCTGGTCCAGGGAATTGCCTGTCAGCATGGCAAAGATACCGCTTCTGTCTCCTATGTCGAAAGTGTTTTTAGTTACTTTGGTAGCGGCTTTACTTGCTTCAAAGGAAAAGGAGATGAGGATACTGCCCTCTTTGATTTCATCATTTAGCCTGTTGATACAAGATGTACCCGATAAGGCAAGGAGCAGGCATAACACATAATTTGCCCTTTTGAAAGCGTTTCTCATGATATTCATGTTATAGTAGTTTTATAAGACGAAAACATCTTCGCCTTTGGTTCGTACTTAAAAACTTACGTGTCGATATATCAGATTGGGCAGAACCGTAAATGTTATGAGAAAGTAGTTTACGCTTTCAGATTTCTATTAGTCAGTTATCACGCTTGATAGCTTGGTGCTTTTTCTTCTCTTTACATATATCTAAATAAAAACAAGGATGTAAAAGTATACTAAATCTTTGGAATAATCACACAAATAATCGCTCAAATTAAAATAAATGTGTGATGAGTTACAGCGCAGAGCAATGCGTAGTGATTTATTTCAATAACTTACGGTTATCTTCATCACCGTTTCCCAATATATTCATTTGATGAATGGCTATTTGGTTTAGTTTAACGAGACGTTCTCTTTGTGTCATACTCTGTTCGATAAATACTGCATTGAGGTTTTCCATATTCGACAAACAGATAAGTTCATTAATAGTGGCATAATCACGAATATTACCTTTCAGTTCGGGATTGGCTTCCCGCCATTGTTTTGCTGTCATGCCGAACATGGCTACATTCAGCACATCGGCTTCATTGGCGTAAATAATACTTGCTTGTACCGATGTGACTTCCTGCGGAATAAGGTTTTGTTTTATGGCATCAGTGTGTATGCGATAGTTAATTTTCGACAATTCACGCTTTGCTGACCAACCGAGTTGCTGTTGCTCTTCAGTCTTTAATCGTTGAAACTCTTCAATAAGGTAGAGTTTGAAAGGTACGCTGATTGCAGAACCGAATTCAAATGCAATATCCTTATGGGCGTACGTCCCACCGTAGCGTCCTTTTTTAACGATGATACCGATTGCATTAGTCTGCTCTATCCATTCGGAAGCACTTAATACAAAAGATGGCAATCCGGCACTCTTTCTAAAGTGGTCGAATTCGACCACTTTAAAATTAGGATTATGGATGCAAGTATACGGTTATCCAACAATTGAAAGTTCCGAAAGAAATAAACAGTGGGATTTTACTGAAATAATATCGAATCATTTTGTATTGCCTGCTTTAATTCAACAAAAACTTCCGCAATTTATTTATACCGCTCTGATTTTTTATCTAACTTTACACGCTAAAATCGTAAACAGTAATTAGTTAAACCGTAGAACAGAGCTTATGCCTTTAAATTTACCCGATAAACTTCCCGCGATAGAGCTGCTGAAAGAGGAAAACATATTCGTCATTGACAATTCACGGGCAACCCGGCAGGACATCCGTCCGCTGCGGATTGTCATATTGAATCTGATGCCGTTGAAGATTACGACGGAGACCGATTTGGTGCGTCTGCTCTCCAATACTCCGTTGCAGGTGGAGATTTCGTTCATGAAAATCAAGAGCCACACCTCAAAGAATACTCCGATAGAGCATATGAAAGCTTTCTATACGGATTTCGACAAGATGCGTGACGAGAAGTACGACGGTATGATTATTACCGGAGCCCCTGTGGAGCAGATGGACTTTGAGGAAGTGACCTATTGGGACGAGATAACCGAAATATTCGATTGGGCGCGTACGCACGTTACGTCCACGCTTTATGTCTGCTGGGCGGCGCAAGCCGGACTCTACCACCATTACGGTGTGCCCAAGTATCCGCTGGACGCGAAAATGTTCGGCATATTCGCACATCGCACCTTGCAGCCTCTGTATCCCATTTTCCGTGGTTTTGACGATGTGTTTTATGTTCCCCACAGCCGCCACACGGAAGTCCGCAAGGAAGATATTCTGAAAGTTCCCGGACTGACCCTGCTTTCGGAATCGGAAGAGCAGGGGTATATATGGTAATGGCACGTAACGGGCGCGAGTTTTTCGTAACCGGTCATTCCGAATACTCCCCCCTGACGCTCGATACGGAATACCGCCGCGACCTGGCTAAGGGATTGCCTATTGAGATGCCCCGCAATTACTATGTGGACGACAACCCGGACAAAGGCGTATCGGTACGGTGGCGGGCGCATGCCAACCTGCTGTTCTCCAACTGGCTGAACTACTTTGTATATCAGGAAACCCCGTTCAATATTGAAGAAATTAAATAAGAACTCCGAAAACCCAGTGGGGTCTTGTGCCCCTTTCTGTGGTGAAAGAAATATGATGAAGCAACGAAAAATAGAACTATTGGCCCCCGCCAAGAATCTGGAGTGCGGTATTGAAGCAGTCAATCATGGTGCGGATGCAGTATATATAGGCGCACCGAAGTTCGGCGCACGTGCGGCTGCGGTCAATTCTTTGGAAGATATAGCCGCTTTGGTGGCGTATGCCCATTTGTACAACGTACGCATTTACGTTACGGTCAATACCATTCTGAAAGAAGAGGAGCTTGCCGAAACGGAAAAGATGATTTGGGAACTGTACCGCATCGGTGTAGACGCCCTGATAGTGCAGGATATGGGAATTACCCGTCTGAACCTGCCGCCCATCCCCCTGCACGGCAGTACGCAGATGGACAACCGTACACCGGAGAAAGTACGTTTCCTGGCGGATGCAGGCTTTCGTCAGGTAGTGCTGGCACGCGAGCTGTCATTGCAGGAGATACGCCGAATCCACGAGGCTTGTCCGGAAACGCCTTTGGAAGTGTTTGTACACGGTGCGCTTTGCGTAAGCTACAGCGGACAGTGCTACGTCAGTCAGGCATGTTTCGGCAGGAGCGCCAACCGGGGAGAGTGTGCCCAGTTCTGCCGCCTGCCGTTCAGCCTGGTAGATGCCGACGGGAAAACAATCGTCCGCGACAAGCACCTGCTCTCCTTGAAAGACCTGAACCAAAGCGAAGTGCTGGAAGACCTGTTGGATGCCGGCGCCTCTTCCCTCAAGATAGAAGGACGGTTGAAGGACGTTTCCTATGTGAAGAACGTTACGGCTGCCTACCGCAGCAAGCTGGATGCTATTTTCGCCCGTCGCAAGGAGTACGTACGTGCTTCTTCGGGTACTTGTCGTTTCGACTTCACGCCCCGGTTGGACAAGAGTTTCAGCCGCGGCTTCACCCATTACTTCCTGCAGGGCCGCGACCGGGAAATCTCTTCTTTCGATACACCGAAGTCCCTGGGCGAGGAGATGGGTACGATGAAAGAGCAGCGCGGCAATTACCTTACCGTTGCCGGGGTGAAACCTTTCCATAACGGAGACGGTGTCTGCTTTCTCGATGAACAGGGGCGTTTGCAAGGTTTCCGTATCAATCGGGTGGATGGCAACAAGCTGTATCCGGCAGGCGATGTGCCCCGTATCAAACCGCGCACCCGTCTTTTCCGCAATTTCGACCAGGAATTTGAGCGCATCCTTGCCCGCAAGTCCGCCGAACGTAAAATCGGCGTTGGATGGGAGCTGGCAGATACCCCTTCGGGCTTTGCCCTGACAGCGGCGGACGAAGACGGCAACCGCATAACCTTGTCTTTCCCCTATCCAAAAGAACTTGCGCGTACTCCGCAACCGGAGAACCTGCGCACCCAACTCGGCAAATTGGGGAATACTCCTTTCGAGGTCATGCCTCTCGGCGGCACGGACAGCCCCTCGGCAACAACAGCTCCCGCCATTGCAATCAACCTGTCGCAGAACTGGTTCATACCCGCCTCGGTGATAGCCGACTGGCGTCGCCAGGCGATAGACAAGCTGACTGCCGCCCGCCGCATTACTTATCGTCGTGAGTTACATGTGTGGAAACCCACCCGCCACCGTTTCCCGGCAACATCCCTGACCTATCTGGGCAATGTGATGAATACCGCCGCCCGCAGCTTTTATCAGGCTCACGGAGTAGCTTCTGTGGAACCGGCATACGAGAAGCAGGCCGTACCCGAAGCCGTACTCATGTTCTGCAAACATTGCCTGCGTTACAGCATGGGCTGGTGTCCTACGCATCAAAAGGGACATTCCCCGTACCGGGAACCCTACTACCTGGTAGGAACAGATGGCAAACGTTTCCGCCTCACTTTCGACTGCAAGAACTGCCAAATGAAAGTCAGCGGTTAAAAGCCAAGGATGAAGCTTACGTATAAAGCATACGGTATAAAGAATGAAGTATAAGGTATGGGTGAATACGCATAACGGATAGTGAAGATGATTGAGAATGAATGCCCAAAGTATATAATATGAAGAAAGAAGAAACAAACATAAACAGCCGTAAACACAGCGCTACCGTACAACGTGCGTCCCGCTCTTTATACCTTATGCCTCATACCTTATACTTAAATTTCATATTTATATTTTATACCTTATTCTCGGTTCTTCTTGCCATTATCCCCGTCCGGACCTGGAAGATGGGAAACTGGGGGCAAAGACCCGCGATTCGCTGACTTATCTGTACGAGCGTCATTATACGTGGAACACGAATCTGAAGTGCAGAAGATTCGTGACGATAGCCTGCCTGC
>ENA-OQDL01000170-OQDL01000170.1-human-gut-metagenome-genome-assembly--contig:-NODE-170-length-43830-cov-3.688008_pt1 | contig 43830 bp, 46 predicted proteins | sample MGYA00242782_ERZ504609 | MGnify/ENA primary metagenome ERZ504609 (study PRJEB26092, sample SAMD00036320) | human gut metagenome | host: Homo sapiens | study: EMG produced TPA metagenomics assembly of... | reverse complement strand
ATCGACGTCGGCGGCGGTTTCCGCGCGATTTACGGCGCGGGTGTGATGGACCGCATGCTGGAGGACGGCATACATGTCGACCATTGCTATGGTGTTTCCGCCGGCAGCGCCAATATGGTTTCCTACACTTTGGATTATTCTTCCTGTAACTACATTCGTTGTGTCCATTGTTATCGGCAAAAATGACTTTTGGAAAAGGAAAATGGGCATTTACCCTTTTCTTCGGAGTAATGTATATGCTTGCTGAATACGGAACATTCAAAATGGCAAATCAACATTGCTTTTGACAAACTGAATGCACCGGATTGGGGAATGATTGTAGGTGGTGCAATAATTTCTGCAATCGGTATGCTGATAGGTTCGTTGTTTAACAAGAAGCGAAACAAGACCTTTAATGGAGGGGCGAATATGAGCAAGTTTAGAACGGTTGTGGCTGTAATTATAATGATTTTGTGCGGAGTGGCAGGATTGTTCCTTGGAGCCACGCTTAACAATGCTATTGGTGGAGGTATCCTTGGTGTTTTGATTTCTGGTATCGCCTGCATTATCTATGTGTTGGATAACCAAGACAAAAAATAAGGCAAAAGCAGTTTGATAAGGAGCGTGATGGTATGAAAAGATTGGTATCAATAGTTTTGATTTTAGTATGCATATTCTCTTTATCGGGTTGTGGGAAGAATGACACTTATAAAATAAGCATTACAGTTCCTGCAGGTACTGCAGGTGAGTTTACCTATATAGAGGACTTTATTTATTCCGACGAAGAAATATCTCCGATTGGTGATACAATTACCGTTTCTTCCGTTGAAGGATTACCAGATACGGAAGTTGTATTGAAGCCGATTGAAGTCAAGGAAGAGAATGCGTATGAACGCACATATCTTACTCCTGGTATGCCAGTAGAAATGGATGTTGAAAAAGGTGCTTGGTTCAAAATTGGTATATCTATGAACAATGACACTGATGAGGATATAACCTTCTATGTCGAAGTCGAGGGTGTCGAAGTGCGAATTGAGTAAAGGAGTGTGATTGTATGAAAAAGTTGATTTTTGGCTGCATCTTAATGCTTTGTGTGGAATTATTGGTGGAACAGGTTGGTTGATTGCAAGTGCATCTATTGTTCAAGGTGGAGCATGGTCTGTGGATGTACTCTCAGAGCCGTCTCTGACAATGCCAAGAGATTCAAATTTATAACCATCTGGGTTTACAACATCGCTATCATCAATGTGAATGACCGGTTCAGAAGGAATCCACTTTTTTAGCATCTGAAGATAGGAAACCGCAGCTTTTGCAGGGGTACCTTTATCAAGATGTCTGGAAAGACGGTCAACAATATTTATTTTTTTAGAGTCCTCGTGAAGTTGGTCAACGACATCTGTTAAAAGGCAACTTTGGGAAGCTAACATACCATAAGTGATATCTGCTGTAAATTTATGATCAGGCTTGGAAAGCTGTTTTGAAATTTTATTTGAAAAAGTTAAAATTTTTCGTTTCAAAGTGTAAGTATTTGATGTAAAATTAGCCATAGGGAATCTCCTTCTTTTTTGTTTAGTAGCTTAATTTTACATCAAAAAGAAGTCAGATTCCTTATATTTTGGACACTTTCATAAAGTTGTGGATAATGAATGGAGCAAAATCAGAGGTCTGTGGATAAAACTGCGGAAACTCAAGGGCAACATTATATTTACTCCTGAGGATAAGAGTGGTATAATTGTCTGTAAGGCTGTCCAAAGAAGAGAAGGACGGCAGAATGAGAGAACCATCGCAGTATGAGAGGTACGGCGTCTGGCAGACAATTTTTGAAGGAGTTTTAATGGTATGGAACTGACAACAATTCGTGAGTTATTTAAGAACAGAGAAGAATATCTGGACAAGCAGGTGACAGTTGGGGGCTGGATCCGAAGTATTCGTGATTCTAAGACATTTGGATTTATCGTGTTAAATGATGGATCTTATTTTGAGACGCTTCAGGTAGTATATCACGATAAGATGGAGAATTTTGCAGAGATCTCCAAATTAAATGTAGGTGCAGCAGTAGTCGTAAAGGGAACGCTCGTAGCGACACCGCAGGCAAAGCAGCCGTTCGAGATCCAGGCAGATGAAGTTGTAGTGGAGGGTGCAAGTGCCCCGGATTATCCGCTTCAGAAGAAGCGTCATAGTTTTGAGTATCTGAGAACGATCTCCCATCTGCGTCCGCGAACGAATACATTTCAGGCTGTATTCAGAGTCCGCTCACTCGCAGCGTATGCGATCCATAAGTTTTTCCAGGAGAGAGGCTTTGTATATGTGCATACTCCGCTGATCACAGGAAGTGACTGTGAAGGTGCGGGAGAGATGTTCCGTGTGACCACGATGGATATGGAGAATCTTCCGAAGAATGAAGATGGAACAGTAGACTATACACAGGATTTCTTTGGAAAAGAGACAAGCCTTACTGTAAGTGGACAGCTCAATGGCGAGACTTATGCACAGGCATTCCGCAGCATCTATACATTTGGACCGACATTCCGTGCCGAAAATTCCAATACGACAAGACATGCGGCTGAGTTCTGGATGATCGAGCCGGAGATTGCATTTGCAGATCTGGAAGATGATATGGAGCTGGCAGAGGCCATGCTGAAATATGTCATCAACTATGTGCTTGAGAATGCACCGGAAGAGATGAACTTCTTTAATTCCTTTGTAGATAAAGGACTTTTGGACAGACTTCATAATGTAGTAAATTCTGACTTTGCACGTGTGACTTATACAGAAGCAATCGAGATTCTTGAGAAAAATAATGACAAGTTTGACTATAAGGTTTCATGGGGATGCGATCTTCAGACAGAGCATGAGCGTTATCTGACGGAAGAGATTTATAAGAAGCCGGTCTTTGTAACGGATTATCCGAAGGAGATTAAAGCGTTCTATATGAAACTGAATGGGGACGGAAAGACAGTTGCCGCTGTTGACTGTCTTGTTCCGGGAATCGGTGAGATCATTGGAGGAAGTCAGAGAGAGGATGACTATGAAAAGCTTCTTGCAAGAATGCAGGAGCTGGGTCTGAAAGAGGAAGATTATGGTTTCTACCTTGATCTCAGAAAATATGGTTCTACAAGACATGCAGGGTTCGGACTTGGATTTGAGCGTTGCGTAATGTATCTGACAGGAATGTCGAATATCCGTGACGTGATCCCGTTCCCGAGAACTGTAAATAACTGTGAACTGTAATAGAATGGATCCTTTTGAGCTTATAAATAAATAGATGTCGGGGTCAAAAGCCCCCGACTTTGATGCCTACGGATTGCTCCGTGCTACGCACTCCCACAATCCTACCCGCTATTCGCATATCATGGTGCTTACGCCCCACTTTTATGCTCATATCGGGGCGGGTCCTAAGGTCTTTCACCCACCTATGAGCAAGCTCATGTGGGCTTAGACCTTTTGACCCTGGCATCATAAATAAAGACAGACTGCCGTTTGATGCACATTTCTGTGTGCGTGAGCCGGTGGTCTGTTTTTTTGATTGCCAAAAGCTCAGAAAATGCCTTATAGTATAGAGTATCAGATTCTATCAGATGTGAAATGACTTCCATATCTATAGACGCTGAGCAACAAGAAGTAAAAGTTATCAGGTTATCATACGAAAGCAGGAGAATTGGAAATGAAATTTATTCATATAGCAGACCTTCATCTTGGCGCAGAGCCGGATGCAGGCAGAGCATACAGTCAGAACCGGTCACAGGAATTGTGGGAGACACTACAGTCGGTTCTTGAGGTTTGCGAGGAAGAGCAGACAGACCTTCTGCTGATCGCAGGAGACATTTTCACGGGCAGCCGCTTCGCAGGGGAATTAAAAGAGCTGAATTATTATTTTGCAGAGCTGACGCATACAAAAGTAGTCTTGGATCGCTGGCAACCATGATTATATAAGAAAGGATTCTTATTACAGGAACGTTTCAGTGGAATGAGAATGTAATCCCTTTATTCGGGCGGGAACTGGAATATGTGGAGTTCCCGGAACTGAGGACGGCAGTGTATGGTCTGAGTTATTACAGCAGGGAGATCAGAGAGCCTCTGTATGAATCGGCGTTTGCGGGAGGAATCCAGGAGTATGAGATTCTTCTCGCTCATGGTGGAGATGAGAAGCATTGTCCGTTCCGGGTGAAAAAGCTGGAAGAGTCAGGATTTGATTATATTGCACTGGGACATATCCACAGACCGCAGGCACTGATGAAAGACCGGATCATTTATGCGGGAGCGTTAGAACCCATTGACCGGAATGATGTAGGGCCGCACGGCTATGTAAAGGGAGAGATTACGGAAGCCGGGGTTCATACGCAGTGGATTCCGTGTGCAATGAGATCCTATATTCATCTGGAAGTTCCGGTTAATACGGAAGATACAATGGGGAGCGTGCGGAAAAAGATTCTGGAGGCCGTGAAGGACTATGGAGCAGAAAATATGTATAAGATCATTCTTACGGGATATCGGGATCCGGATCTGCGGTTTGATACAGAGCGAATGGACCGGGACGGGAATCTTCTGGAAGTGATCGATGAGACCGCTCCGCAGTATGATATGGAAGAATTGTTGCAGGAAAATGAAGGAAATCTGCTGGGAGAGTATATCCGTCGGTTTAAAGACTGCGAAAAGGACAGCAGAGAATATCAGGCATTGTATGAGGGAGTTGAAGTACTCCTTAAGAATAAGGGGTGACGGAAAATGAAGATAACGGAATTATATATCAAAAATTTTGGCAGATTTTCAGAGCAGCATTTCTATATCAAGGATGGTGTTCAGGTCATTTACGGAGAAAATGAGTATGGAAAATCTACATTGCAGGCATTTATCAGGGCGATGCTGTTCGGAATGGAGCGGGGAAGAGGAAAAGCTGCGGCAAAGGATGATTTCAGTAAGTACCAGCCGTGGGAAAATCCGAATTATTATGCCGGAGTAATGCGGTTTCGCTGTGGTAACAGGAATTTCCGGCTGGAACGGAGTTTTGACCGGATCTTAAAGCAGGTTTCACTGGTTTGTGAAGATGATGGAGAAGAGCTTTCGGTAGAGCATGGGGATCTAGATATGCTGCTGGGAGGGATTACTCCGGGGATGTATGACAATACGGTTTCGATCGGACAGTTTCAGAGCAGACCTGGACAGGAACTGGCGGAAAGTCTGAAAAATTATGCGGCAAATTATTATGAGACCGGTGGCGGGGAACTGGATTTAAGCGGTGCGATTTCAGATCTGAAAGAACGGAAAAAAGCAGTAGAGCAACAGTGCAGATCTGCAAGAGAACAGAGAGAAAAAAAGTATCTTTCCATGGAGCAGGAATGTACCTATCTGGAAAAAGATATGAGAAAGTTTCAGGCACAGTATGAAGAAAATCAGCAGAGAATCCGTTTGCTGCAACAAAGACAGAAGGAAAATGATTCAAAAGAAACGGATTTGCATCCGGGTGAAACGGAATCTGCTTCTGAACAACCGGAAGAGAACAGCCGTGGAATGATCATTGGTGGCTTTTTAGGAATCATTGCCGGACTGGCAGGGCTTTTGTGGGGGATATTTTTAAGAGATAAATCCGGAGTTGACGTACTTTTGGAGCGGTCTTCCGCGTTTGTACTGCTGGCAGTACTTTTAGTGATCGCGGGCTGTGTGCTGTTTGTTGTGGGAATCCGTAAGCAGGCAGAACAGAAAAAAATTAATAAAAGAAACAGAAAAATCCAGCGGAACCCGCACAGTGCAGGAAAAAGAGAAGGTTCAGACCGGACAGCCGGAGCAGAATGGTGAGAAAGTCTGGCGGGAGCAGAACGATCCTGAGGAACAGAAGCTTCAGTGGCAGCAGGAACAGATCAGGGAAGAGTGGAAAGAAAAGAAACTCCGGTACGAGAATTTGAAAGAGCAGCAAAGAGAACTGCAGCCGGATGAAGCAGAGGAAAGACTCTATGAGAGGAGAGAGGCACTGGAACTGGCGGAAGAGACGATGAAAAAGGCGGCAGAGCATCTTGGAGAGCGGACAGCAGCAGGACTGAACCGGAGAGTGTCGAGATTTTTTCCGAAATTACGGAGGGAAAATATCCGGGAGTCAATATCAGTGACAGACTGGAAATTTCTGTATGGGACGGAACGAGGCGGATTCCGGCATACCGGCTGAGCAGAGGAACGGTGGAGCAGATTTATTTTGCCCTGAGGATGGCGGCAGCCGAAATGCTTCAGGAGGAAGAACTTCCGGTGATTCTGGATGAAACCTTTGCATTTTATGATGATAAAAGACTGCAATCTGTACTAAAATGGTTGAGTCAGCAGGAAAGACAAGTTATAATATTAAGCTGTCAGAGAAGAGAAATGGAATTTTTGAGAAGATGCTGACGTTTTCAGGAAGGAAGATAGATACATGAAAATAGAACTGCCAAAAAAAGTTTTATTTATAATCAATAATCTGCAGCTTCATGGGTATGAGGCATTTGCGGTGGGGGGCTGCGTGAGAGATTCGATCCTTGCAAGACGGCCACAGGACTGGGATATTACGACTTCGGCAAAGCCGGAAGAGATAAAAAAGCTGTTCCGCAGGACGATTGATACAGGGATCGAGCATGGAACGGTTACGGTTCTTTTCGGTAAGGACAGCTTTGAGGTGACGACCTACAGGATCGATGGTGCATATGAGGACAGCAGACATCCAAAGGAGGTACAGTTTACCAACCGGCTGGAAGAGGATCTGAGGAGAAGAGATTTTACGATCAATGCCATGGCGTATAATGACCAGGTGCGTCTGGTGGATGTATTTGGCGGAATGCAGGATCTGAACCATCATCTGATCCGGTGTGTGGGAGATCCTGAGGAGCGTTTTTCGGAAGACGCACTGAGGATTCTTCGTGCGGTACGTTTTTCGGCACAGTTGAATTTCCCAATCGAGTCGGCTACAGCGGATGCCATCCGCAAACTTGCTCCGAATCTGCAGAATATCAGTGCGGAAAGGATTCAGGCGGAGCTGGTGAAACTTTTGGTATCGCCTCACCCGGAGCGAATCCGTGATGCATACGAACTGGGACTGACGAAGGTGATTCTGCCGGAGTGGGATGCAATGGAAGGTGTGGCACAGAATACACCGCATCATAAATATGATGTGGCAGAGCATACACTGCGGGCATTGAAAAATGTGAAACGTGACAAGATTCTCCGGCTTACGATGCTGTTTCATGATATGGGAAAACCGATGATGAAGACCACCGATGAGAATGGTCGGGATCATTTCCGTGGACATGCACTGGTCAGTGAGGAACTGGCAAGGAGTATCCTGCACAGATTGAAGTTTGACAATGAGACGATCCGAACGGTTACGAAGCTGGTCTGCTATCATGATTACCGGGTGGAGGCAACACCAAAGAATGTGCGGAGAGCCATGAACCGGATCGGTGTGGAGCTGTTCCCGTATTATCTGGCAGTGCGTCTTGCGGATGTAAAGGCACAGAGTCCGTATCAGAAAAGGGAAAAGATTGAAAATATCGTAGAAATGCGTCAGCTGTATCAGGAGATCATAAAGAAGCAGGAGTGTGTGACGCTCAGACAGCTTGCGGTCGGAGGTCGTGAACTGATGGATCTCGGAATGAAGCCGGGGCGTGAGCTGGGCAGTATGCTCAGTGAATTACTGGAATATGTACTGGATGATCCTGCAAGAAACGATAAGGAAATCCTTTGTGCATATGTAAAAAATAAATTGAACCTCTAAGTTAATCGCAGCTTTCAGGCATACATGGAAGAACCTGTTCATAGATTAGAAAGAACTTGAATAGAGGTGCGGGCGTTAAAAGAGCGTCCGCACACGGGAACAGGGGGATGTCATGAGAGAGTATGAACAGGAAGTGCGGGAACAGTACGAGATAGAGATTAAAAGCACCCGTCGGACAAGGGGTGCGTTTTTTTGCATTGGCAATGCAGATACAGAAGTATTCTTGATGAAAGAAACCCTTGCTTCTGAAAAAAGAGCGGCATTGCTTTATCTGACATTGAACCGGCTTGAGAAGACGGGAAAATTAAAAGTAGATGCACCGGTTTTTTTCAAGGGATGGAAAGCTGATCGTTGCTGCCAGGGACGGGACTCGTTATATGATGAAAAAGTGGTACTCCGGGCGGGAATGTGATATGAAAAAGGAACAGGAACTCCTGCTTGCCGCTGAGAAACTCGGGATTCTGCATACGCATCTGAAATGGCAGGAACCGACAGCAGGGGAGCTGGAAACGCTGCGTTGCAAGTATGCAGTGCGATCAGAAGATGCAGCGGTATCGGAAAGTGGAGCAGTGTCAGAAAATGCAGCGGTATCGGGAAATGGAGCAGTATCAGAAAAGAAGGAAAAAGAGCCTGTGCCACAGCAACAATTCCCGGAAGAGGAGTTTCAGGTCTGCCCGCCTGCTGCACGCAGTCCGCTGGATGAAATGCTGCGGCATAACCGGGAAATGAAAAAAGTCCGTTCGTTTATCAGAAAAAGGGTCGTAAAAAATGAGTTTGAAGCGTTGTATCTGAAGCATTTTGAAGCGATGTATGAGAAGGCCTGTGCGATCACCGCAGCGATGGAACAGTCAGGCTGTATGCAGATTTATGAAAAAAACGTTGCGGAAAACCGGATGATGCATGGAGATTATAATTATCATAATATTCTGATCCTGCCGGGAGATACTGCGATCACCAATTTTGAACATATGCGGATTGGAATCCAGGTGCAGGATCTGTATTATTTTCTGAGAAAAGCAATGGAAAAATATCGTTGGAAACAGAAACTGGGGGTTGGGATCATCCGGGCGTATGAAAGACAACGCCGGCTGGAGCCGGGAGAATGGGAGTATCTGGGGCTTCAGCTTGCCTATCCTGAGAAGTTCTGGAAGACTGCCAGCAGTTATTGCAGGTCGAATAAGGCATGGCTGCCTGAAAAAAGTGTGGAGAAGCTGGAACTTGCGGTGAATCAGGAAGAAGAAAAGACGAATTTTCTGAAAACTATTTTCGGGATACACTTGTAATTTGAAAAAGGTGGAATAAACGGAAATTCCTTGACAAATAAGGACTGAACCGTTATAACAGTACATAAGGGTGCATCCATGTGGACGGACGAGTGGACATGGAGCCTTTGAAAAAATAAGTATGAAATTGTATTTAAGTACAATGAAGGAGGAAATAATCCATGAACAAGACAGAATTTATTGCAGCAGTAGCAGAGAAAGCAGAGATTTCCAAGAAAGATTCAGAAAAAGCACTGAAGGCTTTTGTTGATGTAGTTGCTGAACAGCTTAAGGCAGGAGATAAAGTGCAGCTCGTTGGATTCGGAACATTTGAAGTAAGCGAGAGAGCAGCAAGAGAGGGAAGAAATCCTCAGACAGGTGAGACAATGACGATCGCAGCATGTAAAGCTCCGAAGTTCAAAGCCGGTAAAGCATTAAAGGATGCAATCAACTAATCTTCTGCAGAAAGAGCGGATGAAATGAATCGGATCAGACAGGTTTTTGCAAGGAAATGGTTGCAGTGCCTGTCTGTTTTTTTTTCTGCGGGCAATGAGCCGGAGCCTGTGGCTATACAGGCACAGGACACCGGCAACTGACGCAGCATTATTTTATGTGAGATACGAAGGGAGAAAGGTTATGTTTAAGGAAAAAGTACGGGTGCAGATCTTAGAGGGGAAACTGACAGATAAGGGAAAATGCCTCTGCGGAAGTTACAGAGGATATGAGATCATGGTGAACCAGATGAATGGATTCTATCAGATCTGTATGAATGCCCATTCTGATGATGATGTGAATAATCAGAAGCTGGCTGCTTTTCTTGCAGAACATAAGACGAAGGTAAAAGGTGTTCTGGATGCGAAGATCAGTCCGACAGCACTTCTGATGAATGTGAAGATGCCTGCATTTGGTTCAAAGTGTCCGGCAGCGATCAATGAGGCAGTGATGCCGGTGATCCAGTACCTGACGATGGGAAGATATTCCAGCGGATGCGAGTACTGCAAGTCAGAGAATGTACCGGTTTCAGATTATGAGATCAATGGAATGCATCATCTGGTATGTGAAAATTGTGCAGGGCAGATCGGTCAGAATCTGCAGCAGAACCAGCAGGAAGTCCAGGCGAAGAAGAGCCGCGTGGCAGAAGGGATCGTGGGTGCGGTACTTGGTTCTCTGATCGGATGCATTCTGTGGATCCTGATCTATAAGCTGGGCTATATTGCAGGAATCGCAGGAGCAGTGATCGGAATCTGTGCGATGAAAGGATATGAGATGCTTGGCGGCCATCTTGATAAAAAGGGAGTGGTCATTTCCTCGGTGATCATGGTTGTGATGATCTATTTTGGAAACCGGATCGCATGGAGCTGGGATGCATATGATGCATTGAAAGATCAGGGATTCACATTTTTTGACAGTTACCAGTATCTGGGAGAGATTCTGGATCAGACAGGTCTTGCAGGTGATTATTATACAGATCTGACGATCGGATATGTTCTGTCCTTTGTATGTGGGGCGAGGTATATCATTCATGCATTCCGGGCAAGCAATGGAAGTTATACAATGAAAAAGCACTAAAAGGAATCAGAAAAGATGAGATTAGACAAATTTTTAAAAGTATCCAGGCTGATTAAAAGAAGAACCGTGGCAAATGAAGCATGTGATGCAGGAAGAGTCCTTGTGAACGGAAAGACTGCAAAAGCATCTGTAAAGGTAAAGCCGGGGGATGTCATTGAGATCCAGTTTGGAACGAGAACGGTGAAAGTGGAAGTTCTTGATCTTCAGGAGACAACGAAGAAAGAAGAGGCAAAAGAGCTGTTCCGTTATATTTAACCGGTTTCATTGATCGGGAAGACCGGAAAGTGTACTGTGATCTGAAGCTGTCTTCTCACTTTACAGTCATAAAAGCGTACAACCCGTCATATATATCAGATGTGCAGAGTGTTGGACTAAAAAGGGAGGTACGCAGATGGAAGAGCAGAGGATCGCCAAAGCACATAAGCTTGTGGTGAATAATCGGAAGACGAGTATGGTGACCGGGGTTCTGGATGTTCTTTCCTTTGACCTCAATGAGATTCTTCTGGAAACGGAGCAGGGAATGTTGATGGTCAAGGGAACGGATCTGCATGTAAATCGGCTCAGTGTGGAAAAGGGAGAGGTTGATCTGTCGGGAAATATCGACAGCATTGCTTATTCCAGTTCCACTCCGGCAGAGAAAGCAGGAGAAAATTTCCTGTCCCGGCTGTTCCGGTAGGAGGGAAAGATGCCGGGACTTGGAGCAGAGGCAATGATCTTTCTATATGCAGGACTTTCCGGTCTGACCGTTCTGGCCGGTTATGATGTATTGCGGTGGTTCAGGCGGATCATCCGGCATCACGATTTCCTGGTCGGAGTGGAAGATATTCTTTATTCTGTCGCAGTCAGTATCTACCTTTTCCGTCAGCTTTATGTGACGACTTATGGCAGTATCCGATGGTATTTTATAGCCGGAATCCTGCTGGGAATGTTGTTTTGGAAAAGTGTGAAAATATTGTTGAAAAAAATGTTATCAAATCTGAGAAAAAGCCTTGAAAAGTTTAAAAAAAATAGATAAAATAATTATGTTGTCCGAAAATCTGAAGGGGAAAGCAGTTTTTCGGATCTGAGGGAGCGTAGCAGTTTGGAGTATCATTTATAAGCAGGGTGAATCTTGGATGGCAAAGAATAAGAACGTAAGGAACAGACGGCAGAAAAGCCGTAAGAACAGCGGTCTTCGCTGGCATAAGAGGGGCATTGTCCTGACGACGCTGGTAATCGTACTTTTAGGCGGAATGGTTACAGCAGGTTCTGTCAGTCTCTGGAGCAGGAATAATGCCTATAAAGCACAGGAAGCAGAGCTTCAGGCACAGATTGAGGCTGAGGAGACCCGTTCAGAAGAGATTAAAGAATATGAGGCATATGTTCAGACAGATGAGTATATCAGGGAGACAGCAGAGGATAAGCTGCACCTGGCAGATCCGAATGAGATTATTTTCAGGCCGATCAAGTAGACAGGCATAAAAGAGTCAGTTACATAGAGAGATACAAAAGATAGCTCCGGGAGAGAAGTTCTCCCGGAGCTTTTATCATCTGACAGGAAGGAGCGGAATACAGGATATGAACGACGGGCAGACATTGCATAATAGCCCCTATGTGGAACAGATTGAACGTTTTGCGGGTTCTGTAAAGCAGCTTTCACAGATATTTCTTGGGCTGGAAGAAAAAAAGCAAGCCTTTTCGGATGAGGAGATCGAGATGATGTTTCGTCGTCTGAAAGAAAAAGTCTGCTCAAAATGTGAGAAATGTGAATGGTGCTGGGGAGAAAATTTTATCCATACCTATCAGATGGGATATGAAGTCCTGTCTGCGGTGGATCATTACGGGAATGATCTGAATACAGAAACCAAGCGGAAACTGATGCAGCGTTGCATCATGGCACCGAGGTTTCTCAGGGAAATGCTGGAAGGATTTCATGATGCAAGACAGAACATGATCTGGATCAACCGGATTGCAAGAAGCAGAGAGGGATGTGCGATCCAACTGGATACTTTTGCGGATATGCTTCAGAGCAGTGCAAGGGAACTGGAGGAAAGTATTTTTACGGATGAACGGATGGAGCGGCGGATCTCCGGGCAGTTGAAAAAGCGTGGCGTCAAGGTTCTGTATACGCAGTTTTTCATGAACCGGGAAGGAAAATACGAAGTTCATGTGACTGCGAGAGCGATGCAGAAAAAGAGAATGACTGTCCGGGAACTGGTGCGGTGCGTATCAGCCGCAACAGGACGACGGTTTGTCGCAGAAAATGACAGTGCCCAGATGATCGGGCAGAATTATATGACGGTTATCTGCAGGGAAGGACCGGCATATTATACAATTCCGGGAGTTGCCCGGATCGGCAAGGGGTGCAACAGCATTTCAGGCGATAATTTTGCCATGATGGAGCTGCCAGGTGGAAAAAAGGGCGTGGTGCTTTCTGATGGGATGGGTTCAGGTGAAACCGCGTGCAGGGAGAGTACCCTGGTGGTGGAGCTTTTAGAAGAACTTCTGGAGGCGGGATTTCCGGAAAAGACTGCAATCCAGATGATTAATACAACTCTGGTGATGGGGCGTGAGGAAATCCATTACTCGACGGTAGACATGACGATCTTTGACCTGTACAGCGGGGAATGTGAGATTATCAAAGCGGGAGCATCTTCAACATTTATCCGAAGCAAAGCCGGAGTGGAACATTTAAATTCCACCAGTCTTCCGATCGGAGTGATCAATTCTATAGAAATCGATTCGGTGCGTCGGCAACTGGAAGATGGAGATTTTATCATTATGGTAACGGATGGTGTGATGGATGCACTGCCGGTGGGAGAACAGGATCTGCTCCTGGAGACGATCATCAAAGGCACTGCCATCAGCAATCCGAAGGAGTTGGCACATCATATTCTTCAGCAGGTTCTGAGCTGGACAGGAAGAGAACCGGAGGATGATATGACAGTCCTTGCAGTCGGGATATGGAAAGCGTGACAGGAAAGTCTGAAAAGTTAAACAGCAGGGATTTACAATTAAAAAGTATTTCGGTATAGTTTACATATGATGGATAAAAAAAGAAAAAAGTAGAGCAGTATATTGAACAGTATCAGATGATCGGGCGGGGTGACCGCATCGTGACAGGTGTATCGGGTGGAGCAGATTCGGTATGCCTGCTTTTTGTGCTTTGCGAACTGCGGAAAAAGCTTGGGTTTGAGGTGATCGTCTGCCATGTGAACCATCAGTTGAGAGCAGAGGCGGCAGAGCAGGATGAGGCTTATGTGAAAGAGCTGTGCAGAAAACTTGATGTTCCCTGCAGGATTTTTCATGAAAATGTGGAATTAATTGCAAAAAATGGGAAAAAATCTCTTGAAGAAGCAGGCCGTATCGTACGGAGCAATGCTTTTGAGACTGTATGCAGGGAGTCCGGTGCGAATAAGATCGCAACGGCACATCATAAAAATGATAATGCAGAGACAGTACTTCTGAATCTGGCGAGGGGAAGCGGGCTTCAGGGAATGTGCGGGATTCGTCCGGTTTACGGAAACCGGATCCGTCCGCTGCTCTGTCTGACGAGGAAAGAGATTGAAGAGTGGCTGGAAGAGGAGCAGATTTCCTATTGTACTGATGAGACGAACGAAGAAGATGAGTATACCCGCAACCGGATCCGGCACAAGATTCTTCCGGTTATGGAACAGGAGATCAACCGTCAGACAGTAGAGCATATCAACCGTCTGAGTTTACAGGCAGAAGAAATATGGGAGTATCTGAACCTGCAGACGGATGCGGCATGGAGACAGATGGTCCATCCGGTGGATGTTTCGGAGGAAAATCCGGAAGAAAAGCAGCAGGGGAAAAAGGAAGAAAAGCCGGCAGGACTCAGGATTGAAGAGGAAGAATATGCAGAACTTCCGGGCATTTTACAGTCTCTTCTGATCCGTCGGTGTATCTGTGAAATGGCAGAAGCACAGAAAGATATTGAAGCAGTGCATATGGAAGCAGTAAGAGGGTTATTTGGCAGGCAGGTCGGAAAAAGCAGGGATCTTCCGTATCAGCTCCGGGCGGTCAGAACCTATGCCGGAGTTGAGATCCGGCGAAGATCTGAAGACAGGGATCAGAAAAAGAATCAGAAAAAGGCTCAGGAAGAAGAAGGCACCGGGCAGCAGAGCGTGGAACTGAAGATTCCTGGGGAAACTTATTTCCCGGGAACGGGGCAGAAAGTCTGCTGTGAGATCTGTGGAAGAGAAGAAGCAGTTTCAGGGAAAGAGTTGCCACAAAAAAGCTACACGAAATGCTTTGATTATGATATAATAAAAAGCGGACTCTGTATAAGATACAGAAGACCCGGTGATGAGCTGGTGATTGACAGCCGGGGAAAGCGGCAGAAGCTGAAGTCTTATTTTATTAATGAGAAAGTCCCAAAGGAAAAAAGGGACCGGATACTTCTGATCGCAGAAGAAGAACAGATCGTATGGATCCCGGGTATGCGGATGAGTGCGGCATATCAGATTGGGGATCAGACAACAAAGATTCTTAAGATAAAGATAGTGGAGGAATAGGATCATGGCAGAGAGTATAAAAGTATTAGTTCCAGAAGAAGAAGTTGACGCAAGAATTAGAGCATTAGGAGAGCAGATCAGCAAAGATTATGAGGGAAAGCAGATTCATCTGATCTGTGTGCTGAAGGGCGGAGTCTTTTTCATGTGTGAACTGGCAAAGAGAATTACGGTACCGGTTTCCATGGACTTTATGTGCGTGGGAAGCTACGGAGACGGAACAAAGTCCAGCGGTGTAGTGCGTATTGCAAAGGATCTGGATGAGTCCATCGAGGGAAAAGACGTGCTGATCGTGGAAGATATCATTGATTCAGGAAATACGCTGTATTATCTGATGGATGTACTTCAGAGAAGAAAGCCTGCAAGCCTTCATCTTTGCACGCTTCTGGACAAACCGGATCGTCGTGTGAAGGATGTAAAGGTGGATTATACGGGATTTGAGATCCCGGATGAATTTGTAGTCGGATATGGACTGGACTACGCACAGAAATATAGAAACCTTCCGTATATCGGAGTTGTGGAAGGTGTAGAATAAGGAGGAGTTATAAGCCTTGGAGAACAAGAAGAAATACAGAGGCGTGAACTGGGGCTCGATCCTGCTGTTCATCCTTATCATAGGAGGCATCCTGTGGATGGCGAACAAGGTGCAGATGCACCAGCAGGAAATTTCCTACTCTACTTTTGTAAAAGAAGTAGAAGCGGGGAATGTCACGGCGGCAGATATCAGACAGAACAGTGCTGTGCCGACCGGACGGGTGACGTTGTCATTGAAAGATGATTCATCTGTAAGAAGCCTGAATGTTTCGGACGTAGGGAAGGTGGAAGAATTTCTGCAGGAAAATGATGTGAAATACAGTCTTGAGGATGTTCCGAAAGAGTCCATCATCATGTCAGCAGTCCTTCCGTCACTGATTACTTTATGCGGTATCTTTTTACTGTTTATGCTGATGAACCGTCAGAATGGCGGAACAAATTCAAAAGCGATGAATTTCGGAAAGAGCCGTGCAAGAATGAGTACACAGAATGAGATCAAGGTGACATTTGCAGATGTTGCAGGTCTGAAAGAAGAGAAAGAAGAGCTGGAGGAGATCGTTGATTTCCTGAAGGCACCGAGAAAATATACCCAGCTTGGAGCAAGGATCCCGAAGGGAGTTCTGCTGGAGGGACCTCCGGGAACGGGTAAGACGCTGCTTGCAAAGGCAGTAGCAGGAGAAGCGGGAGTTCCGTTCTTCAGCATTTCGGGTTCGGATTTCGTGGAGATGTTCGTCGGAGTCGGTGCATCCCGTGTCAGGGATCTGTTCCAGGATGCGAAGAAAAATGCACCTTGTATCGTGTTTATTGATGAGATTGATGCTGTTGCAAGACGACGCGGCAGCGGTCTGGGCGGTGGCCATGATGAGAGAGAGCAGACATTGAACCAGCTCCTCGTAGAGATGGATGGATTTGGTGTAAATGAAGGCATCATCGTGATGGCGGCAACGAACCGGAAAGACATCCTTGATCCGGCGATCTTACGTCCGGGAAGGTTTGACCGTGATGTGATTGTCGGCAGACCGGATGTGGGCGGAAGAGAAGAGATTCTGAAAGTACATGCAAGAAATAAACCGCTGGGGGATGACGTGGATCTGAAGCAGATCGCACAGACTACGGCAGGATTTTCAGGAGCAGATCTTGAGAACCTTCTCAATGAAGCTGCGATCCTCGCAGCAAAGGAGAACCGGGTATTCATCCAGCAGTCCGATATCCGTCATGCATTTGTAAAAGTCGGGATCGGACCGGAGAAGAAGAGCCGGATCGTTTCAGAGAAGGAACGAAGGATCACAGCGTATCATGAAGCAGGGCATGCGATCCTGTTCCATGTGTTGCCGGATGTAGGACCGGTATACAGTGTATCCATCATTCCAACGGGTGGAGCAGGCGGATATACAATGCCGCTTCCGGAAAAAGATGATATGTTCAATACAAAGGGACATATGCTTCAGGAGATCACAGTATCTCTTGGAGGACGTGTCGCAGAAGAAGAGATTTTTGATGATATTACAACAGGTGCATCACAGGATATTAAGCAGGCGACAGCGATTGCAAAATCAATGATCACCAAGTTTGGTATGTCTGAGAAACTGGGACTGATCAATTATGACAATGACAGTGATGAAGTCTTTATCGGAAGAGATTTTGGTCATACTTCAAGAGGTTACGGAGAAAAGATTGCCGGAACGATCGACGAAGAAGTCAAGCGGATCATAGATGAGTGTTATGCACAGGCAAGAAGTATTATTCAGGAATACCATCCTGTATTGGAAAAGTGTGCAGAACTGCTGCTTGAGAAAGAGAAGATAACCAGAAGCGAATTTGAAGCACTGTTTGAGGAAAGTGAGACGGATGCCTGAAAAAGGTTTACTGTATACCCTCTGTCGTCAGAAGGAACTGACGGCCGGGGGTTTTCTGACATAGCAGAGTATGCAGGAGAAACTGCCAGTGTCAGGTTCTCTCATAGGTTATGAATCCAGAATACGAAGGAGCGGAGGAGGGTGAGAATGAACAGAGAAGCATTATTTTGTGATGGAACAGGCGATTATGTCATTCCGGCAGAACCGGAGATAAATGAAAAGGTGGTTCTGCGTTTTCGTACAGCCCACAATGATGTGGATGAGGTGAAGCTCCATGCAGGAGAACAGATCTATACTTTATGGAAAATGCAGACGACTGGTGAATTTGATTTTTATGAGATCGAATATCAGTTGGGAACTGAGCCGTTCCGCTATTATTTTGAGATCAAGAAAGGAACAGAGATCTGCTATTTCAGCCGGTATGGTGTGACCTACCGGGCAGAAGAGTACTATTCCTTTATTATCCAGCCGGGATTTTCCACACCGGAATGGGCAAAAGGGGCGGTCATGTATCAGATTTTTGTAGACCGTTTCTATAACGGAGATCCGACAAATGACGTAGAAGATGATGAATATATTTATATCGGAGCTCCATGTAAAAAAATTAAGGATTGGAGTCAGGCTCCGGCATCCATGGATATCAGGAACTTTTATGGCGGAGATCTGCAGGGAGTCATAGATAAGCTGGACTATCTGCAGGATCTTGGAATCGAGGTGATTTACTTTAATCCTCTGTTCGTGTCTCCGTCGAACCATAAGTATGATATACAGGACTATGATTATATTGATCCTCATTACGGAAAGATCGTAGTGGATGACGGAGAAGTACTTCCGAAGGGTGCAAAGGACAATATCCATGCAACGAAGTATCAGCAGAGAACCGGAGACCTGCGGAATCTGGAAGCCAGCAACCAGTTATTTGCAAAGCTGGTGGATGCAATGCATCAGCGGGGGAATGAAAGTGATCCTGGATGGGGTATTTAATCATTGCGGTTCTTTTAATAAATGGATGGACAGAGAGAGAATCTATGAACCGCAGCCGGATTACCCGAAGGGGGCGTATGTGAGTGCGCAAAGTCCGTACCGCAGCTTTTTCTTGTTCCATAATAACCAGGATTCAGCATGGCCGTACAATGGGACATATGATGGCTGGTGGGGACATGATACACTGCCGAAGCTGGCGTATGAGGAGTCACCGGATCTGGAAGATTACATTATGCGGATCGGAAAGAAATGGGTGTCTGCACCTTATAATATTGACGGCTGGAGACTGGATGTCGCAGCGGATCTCGGATTCAGCAATGAATATAATCATTTATTCTGGAAACGTTTCCGTAAAGAGGTCAAAAGTGTGAACCCGGATGCACTGATCCTTGCAGAGCATTATGGAGATCCACAGGACTGGCTTCAGGGAGACGAGTGGGACAGTGTGATGAATTATGATGCATTTATGGAGCCGGTGACCTGGTTTTTGACCGGTATGGAGAAGCACAGTGATGAGCGTAGAACGGATCTGTGGGGCAATGCAGATAATTTTATCGGGGCAATGAGACATTTTATGGCAAGTATGCTGACCCCGTCTCTGCAGGTGGCAATGAATGAATTATCCAACCACGATCATTCCCGGTTCCTTACAAGGACGAACCATAAAGTCGGACGGGTAAGCCAGCATGGCACAAAAGGAGCAGAAGAGGGTGTAAACCTTGCGGTCATGCGTGAAGCAGTTGTGATGCAGATGACGTGGGTAGGTGCACCGACGGTTTATTACGGAGATGAAGTGGGACTGTGTGGTTTTACTGACCCGGATAACAGAAGGACTTATCCGTGGGGGCACGAAGATCAGGAGCTGCTTGCATTTCATAAAGAGATGATCCGTATCCATAAGACGGAAAAACCGCTCAGAAAAGGTTCAATCAAGCTGCTTGCCGCAGGGAAGAATCTGCTGGCATATGGACGGTTTGAAAAGGATGAGCAGTTGGTTATTATTGTGAATAACAGCAGTATCCTGAAAGAAGTAACAGTACCTGTCTGGCTGACAGGAATGGAGATGAGTGGGCGAATGAAGCGTCTGATCTATACCTACGAGCAAGGATATACAACAGCTTATGATGAGTACATTGTAGAGGATGGAGAGATCATGCTGAATATGGGAGCATACTCAGCGATCGTATTGAAACCGATCGATACACTGACGTTGAGATGAACGAAACTGTGGACGGAGTGAAATGAGCATATAAAAAAGAACCAGCTATTTGCTTATGCAAATGACTGGTTCTTTTTGCTGTCAGGAATTTTAAGTCTTGTTCGTTTCCTTATTCATTTACCGCATTGGCAGTCTGTCTTACATCCGGGACAGCCATAAGGATCGGATAAAGGACTGCTGAAATGATGAGTCCGCCGAGTCCCTGGATCAGGTTGGCAGGTACGCTTGCGAATGCACCTGAACCATACAGGAAAAAGTATTCGCAGAAGCAGTAGCCACCGGCTACGAGGATGATATCAGCTATACCGCCGAGAATGACAGCGGCATAACGTGACTTGGAAGTATGACCGATCTTCTGATATAAGAGTCCGGCACAGACAGCTACCAGTCCTTTGATCGCAAAAGTGATCGGAACATACACGAAATATCCGCCAAGGAGATCTGCCATTGCAGAACCAATCCGCCTGCAAGAAGTCCCCACCATGGTCCGAGAACGACACCTGAGAGGATTACCATTGCATCACCCGGATGAATATATCCGCCGGTTCCCGGTGTAGGAAGCTTGATCGACATAGTTGCAACACAGGAAAGTGCTGCGAACAATGCGGTAAGAACGATCTTTTTCAGTTTTGAATTTGTTGTTGTATTCATAGTTAAAACCTCTTTCCTTTCAAACTCTCTCTACTATACAACAAATGTGAACCGTTAAAAATGGTCAATTCTGAAAAAAGATATAAGGTCAGATAAAGCCGACGCAAATGCGTCGGCTTCACCTGTTTTAATGATTGAAGAAAAATGATTACTTTAAAATTGCATCTTTGATTTTCTGTGCATAATCTTTTTCCGTCTGATCTGCGTTCGTATTGGCAAGGATTCCTTCAACGATCATGCTGACGGATCTTGAATCTACAAATGTTCCCATCACACTGCGTTCTTTTCCATTTACTGTATATTTTACCAGGATTCTGGCATATACAGAGCGTTTATAAGCACCGGATGAAAGATTTGTGAATACGATATTGGATCTGTAGTATTCAGCTCCTTTTTTATCAGGATTCGTTATAAAGTTTGTTTTGTCTGGAGAGAAGGTATTCTTTAAGTCATCCTCAGCTACTCCATAATACCAGGTACAGCCTTTAAAGCTAATCTCATCTTTTTCGGATGAAGCTTCCGGTAACTTAAAGTCATATCCAAATCTCATGTTCGTAGATTTTTCAGGAGAAGACTGATCCATTCGTAATGAGCCTCCCTGGAACATATTGCTGAACTGGTAAGTAATTGTGACAGTTCCATCATCATTGAGAACACTGTCTGTGACCGGAATAGCTTCAACGGTTCTTTGATCGTTGAGTTTCAATGTCAATGTATCCGGTACACTGGTTTTGTCAAAGGAATATCCTGTGACAGGGGTGAGAGTAATCTTCGCCGTATAGTCATGAGTCGCATTCTTATCCTTTGATATAGCCGTTACTGTTGTTCCGGTTGCATCTTTCCAGACTGTAGAGACGGTGTATTTATCAGTCTCCTTTGCAGCCTGTGCAGATGACAGATCTGCTTCTTTAGAAGGAGTTGCGATATTTACTATAGTTTCCTCTGCCGGAACGATTGCAGTAGCTGGTCCCATGATACGAATCTCGGCTGCTGATGCAAAAATATTGCTGGTGTCTGATACAGATTCTACCGCATAGAGGCGTACATTGGTAGCCTGGATGGCATGGAACTCTGCCATCTTCCAACTGTCACTGCTGTTCCATGTACCCGTGGCAACTTCCTGATAAGTCTTGCCGTGATCATTACTGATCTCGATGCGGTAGGAAGTGATAGTTCCATTCCCACCACCGGATCTTGGAAGCATACGCAGTCCGGTTACCGTCTTACTCTCTCCAAGAGCGATATCGATCCAGAGATTTTCACGAGCATCACCGCTCCATTTGCTGTGCCAGATCGTACCTGTAGTCTGATCCAGTACAGCGGATGCCGGTCCTTCACTTCCGGTCGTTGCCTGTTCACTTCCTGCTGTAGCAGTCATGCCTTCAAGCGGAAGATCTCTGGAATCATCCTCGGCAGGATCTTTCGGCATATTGGTGAGTGAGTAGTTAGCAAGGACATCGGTTCCGAGTCCCTGAAGATCAAGACCATTCGGAGTACCGGAATATTTATTTGTACCTCTTGCCCATGCCCATTCCATCTCAAACCAGTCCTGAGCAGAGTAATTGGTATAAGATTCTCCGGCAAGTTCTTTTTTACGTTCAGTGATCCATTTCTCCCAACGCATTTTATAGTAATCGTTGGTCAGACCGGCCCACTGACGGTTGGAATAATCGATCAGTCCACCGCTGATTGCCTGGTCGTAACTTCCCATGTGGTGATCAGACTGCGGGCATTCAGTTCGTAAAGTTCTTTTGTAAAATCATCGGAACTTTTTTGCCAGTTTCTTTGCACCGTTGATCCATGTACCGACAAGGAATTCTTTCTGCGTTCCGGTTACCTTTTCTACCATATCAATAATAGAAAGGAATTTATCGGAAAGGGTATTAAATGCTTCTGCATCACCGGAGCGGAAAGCTGCAGCCATCTTTTTCTGATATTCCTGAGCCGTATTGGACAATACCTGTTCCAGTACATTTGCAAGATCATATTGATAACCGGCACTGTTCTTCAGCTTATCATAGTCTGCAAGGAGCAGCCCGGCTGCTTTTTCCAGTTCCTTCTTATCATAATCAACAACAGCATTTCCCCATGTAGAAGCTGCACCGATATTTAGTCCCGGTCTTGCATTTACAACAGATTCAGGAGCTCCCTGTCCCTTCATATTGAGGTTAGGATTGTATACTGTGTCGTGCAGTATTTCCATTGCCTGATAAGCGGAGTCGCTGTCTGCACCGTAACGTCTTGTTACATAATTTTTAAACCATTTGTCAAGATCGATCGTCTCTAAGTTGTCTCCGTCATCAGCCCAGATTGTTTCAAAGAAAAGATCATAGAGAACCGGGTTGTTTACGGATGCTTCCGGGGTGATGCCGATTCCTGCCATGTGGTCAGCCTGTCTGGATGCATTTACAATTCCTTTAACATAGTTATCAATATGTCCATGGAGTCCGAGACGTCCACCGAAGTTGTTCAGCATACAGTAAACCCATGGAGTATTCAAAAATTCTCCGCCACCTTCTGCACCACCATAGGCACCAGGGTTGGTCTCATTCCAGTGAGGTGTCTTTTCCGCATAGAGATCCAGAACAAGGGCATGATCGCGGTTGTTACCTAATCCCTGAAGCAGGGCTGTTGTCGGATTTCCCTGCCAGGACTGAATCACCCAGGTTGCCTCAGGATCAGAAGTCATCATACTTGCAAGGACTTTCTGCGAAATAACAGCGGAATCCATACCACCGGTATTTCCACCTTCATGGAACGGGTCTGTTGCATAATAATGAGCGGAATCTCCATAAACTTCTTTCTGTACTTTATAGAAGAGTGCTGCATATTTTGTGAAAGACTCACTGTCTGTCCTCAGCATACTTGGCCGCTGGAAAGAACACCAGGTTCCCTGCTTGATCACTTCTGCCGAAGGATCTTTGGAAGTAATATCTACCGGCACCATTCCGCTATATCCCTGAAGGACAGGCTGCATGCCGAGCTTTCTCATGATAAGCTGATTTTTTCTTGCGAGCTCCGTTCTCTCAGTGAACCAGGTATCATGAACCGGGCCGCCATAACCGGAAAGATTTGCCATATAGGCCCATGCATAGTAGGCAGGTCCGGCAATGAAATCTTTGGCTTCCTGATGAGTATAACCAAGTTCTGTAAGGAAACGTCTCCAGACTTCTTCCTGAGCTGTGGCATCAAGAACTACATTTACACCATTCAGTGCAAGCCAGTCTAACTCATTTCTCCATTCCTCTTCGCCCCAGAAAGCCATAGAGTAGGAGAGGGTACAGTAGTTATAAGAATAACGAACCGGGAATTTGGTTTCTTTATGTACCGTTCTTTCAACCGGAATAATGCTTTTCGGCATGGTGACCTGATCGCCGACCTGGGAAATATTGACGTTACAGTAATATTTCAGGTAATAATTCAGACCGGTTGCAAGAGATACACCGTTATTTCCCTTGATATGGATCTTTCCGTTGCTCTGGGAAAGGTCATAATAGTCATATCCATTTGCAGCATCTGCAAGTTCAAATGTAAACCAGTCTTTATAAGCTGCACCGATTCTTCTTTCAATAATTCCCTTTACTTCATTGATCGTATCCTGATCGGTAACAGTTACGTTGTATGCAGAGTTTTTAAAATCTTCAACCTGTACTGCAGGAGTCTCCTGAACAGCTGTACCACTTGGAGTTCCAAGCACACGGATCTCGTTGATCAGTGCTTTGGAGGATTCAGACTGATATTCCACATAGACACGTACGATTCGTGCTTCTTTTTTATTTGCTTGATAAGATTCCCCCTTAGCAAGGCAGTTTTCTTTGTCAGACTTTTCGGCTAACTTCTCAAAATCCCGTCCATCCATACTAGTATAGACAGAATACTGGGAATAACCGGCAGAAGGAGTATAAACCTGAATCTCATCCAGCTTATAATTGGCCTCCAGATCAATATCTACATAAGCCGGATAACGTTCACCCGTCCATGTATTGATGGTAGAACCATCATTGATACGGGAGACAACTCCTCCGGCATTTGTATGAACCGGCTTTTTATAGGCGATACTTTCCGTATCCTCTGAACCGGAACCGCTTGTATCAGCGAAAATTTTAAATTCCGCAAGTGCCGGCCATGGATCACCTGCTGTATTGGTAATGCTGGTGATGACGATGCGGACCGATTTGAGATTTTTGATGGAATCCAGTGTCAGTGTCTGAAGATAGCCGTCATCCAGACGGGTTGCATTCACTCCGGCAAAGAGTGTCTGCCATTCCGTGTCAGTTGAACTCTTCCCATAGATATCGAAGGTAAACTGGAAATTGTTTTCGTCAGAAGACAGATGCTCAAAAGCAGCCTCCATGGATTTGACAGGATATTCCCGATCCAGTTCCATTTCGATCCATGCACCGTCTGGCAGAGTGGACATTCCACCACCATTAAATACATAGAGAGAACTATAGTCCTCATCTGTGAGGTTGCTTTTTGTGCCGTAATCTCCGCCAACCGAGGTGATCGTTGCAGCAGGGGCTACATTGGTAAGAGACTCCTCACCACTTTCATTTTCAGCCCAGATCTCCACCTCTGCAAGTGCCGGCCAGAATCCTCCGGCAGCACCATTGTTAGTCGGATTTGACAGTTCAATGAAGGTATGCGTAAAACTTAAGGCAGTATCATAAGTAAATTCATAACCGTCATCGAAAGATGTGACCGTGGCAGTATTATCTATAACCAGGTCACTGGTAACGTTGTTCAGTGCATGAGAAAGCGTTACGTCAACTCCCCACGCACTCTGACCGGATTCAAATTTTAATACGACTTTTTTGATCCGCTTTGTATTATCGGCGGGTAATTTTAAGGACACGGTACTCGGCCATGTTCCATCGTTCTGAATCCACATTGTGCTGCTGTCTCCGTCAGTCATACGTTCCGCACCATAGCCACTCTGGGAACTGGGGACAGTAATTTCGCAGTCACCGGCAATATTGACCAGTTGGCTGGTCTGTTCTGCCACCTGCGTCTGAGGTGTCGCGTAGACCGGGATCTGCACAGAAGTAAGTGCTACCGTAGCAGCAAATACAGCAGACAGAAGCCGTTGGACACCTGCAAATTTTGCATTTTTCATACTTTTTCCTCTCTTTCCTTAGTCAGATATAACAAAAAACGATTCGTCATTTGCATATCATAATATAAAATCCTCCAAATTATATTATATCGGAAAGGCGAGGATTGGACAAGTTATAAAAACGGCTCCAGTTCACGGATCATTTCTTCTTCAAGTTTTATGATCCTGCGGGCAATGGAATCAGCACTTTTATCTGCCTGGCAGAGTGTATTGGCACGCTCGCCCAGGGTTTTGATCCCCATACTGCATCCATCGATCAGAACCTTGGCAATCTCAGAATTATCAGAGTTCATGCCCAGCTTGATTTCTGTTGTAAACCAGGAAAATGCTGAAGCAAGCATTCCCGGATCTTTTGGCTCAAAACCGTCTGCTGACAACTGGCTTTCTGCTGTCTGCTGCAGGTGTGTATGCTGTTCGATGTATTTGTTCAATATTTTCTGGAGTGCTGAGTCCTGAGTAAATTCAAGGATCTGCTGAATACTGCTGACAGCCATTTTGCATCCTGATGTACACTCTTCTAAAAGTTTACGGGTCTGTTCGTCCATGGATAAAAACCTCCTGTGATTTGTTGATTTACTGATATTGACTGCTGTTTCTGATTCTGGATCTGCGACAGAAAGAGATCTTCACCAGCAGAAAATTCAGGAACAGTAACAGCATTCCTGGGAAGGGAGTTTTATACACAGCCGTTGATTTTTCATATTCAATGCCCTATAATAAAGCGTAAATATTGGAAGAGGCGGACAAAAGGAGGAAAAACTCGATGCTGAAGGGGAAGACAGTTCTGTTAGGCGTATCGGGAAGTATTGCAGCATACAAGATCGCATCGCTTGCCAGTGCATTAAAGAAGCTGGACGCAGATGTGCATGTGCTGATGACGCAGAATGCCACGAACTTTATCAATCCGATCACGTTTGAGACGCTGACGGGAAATAAATGTCTGGTTGATACGTTTGACCGGAATTTTCAATATAGTGTGGAGCATGTATCGTTGGCGAAAAAGGCAGATGTTGTCATGCTCGCACCTGCAAGTGCGAATGTGATCGGGAAGATTGCCGGTGGAATTGCGGATGATATGCTGACAACAACGGTGATGGCATGCAGATGCAGAAAGATCATTGCACCGGCAATGAATACGAATATGTTTGAGAATCCAATCGTTCAGGATAACCTGAAGGTACTGGAATATTATGGTTATGAAGTAATCTCACCGGCAGTCGGCTATCTTGCGTGTGGAGATACAGGGGCAGGAAAGATGCCTGAGCCGGAGCTTCTTTTAGAGTATATTTTAAATGGAAGTGGCACGGGAAAAGGACATGAGAGGACTGGAAAAGTTCTTGTGACCGCAGGACCGACGCAGGAGGCGGTAGATCCGGTTCGTTATATCACGAATCATTCTACGGGACGGATGGGATATGCGATCGCACGGGTCTGCATGCAGAGAGGTGCAGAGGTTACGCTTGTCACAGGACCGTCAGCACTGAAGAAGCCGGAGTTTGTGAAGGTTGTGCCGGTTACGACAGCGAAGGAGATGTTTGATGAAGTGACAGGACGGGCTGCTGAACAGGATATCATCATAAAAGCGGCGGCTGTGGCAGATTACCGTCCGAAATATATCAGTGATGAGAAAGTAAAGAAGAAGGGAGACAATCTGTCACTGGAGCTGGAGCGTACGGACGATATTTTAGCTTATCTTGGAATGCATAAGAAAGAAGAACAGTTCCTCTGCGGATTTTCCATGGAGACGGAGCATATGCTTGAAAATTCCCGTGGGAAATTGCAGAAAAAGAACCTGGATATGATCGTTGCGAACAGCCTGAAGGTGGAAGGTGCCGGATTCGGTGGTGATACGAACATTGTAACGATTATCACGAAGGATCGGGATGAGCAGCTCGGCAAGATGTCAAAAGAGGATACAGCGGCAGAGATCCTTGACCGTATCCTGAGTTTCAGAGAGGGGCAGGAGAAAAATGATATTAGCGATTGATGTAGGAAATACAAATATTGTACTGGGATGTATCGACGGGGATGAATGTTTATTTGTGGAACGTCTGTCCACAGTGCGTACGAAGACCGAACTGGAATATGCGATCGATATTAAAAATGTATTGGATATCTATCATATTCACAGAAGTGATATAGAGGGCGGGATCGTTTCCTCGGTTGTTCCGCAGATCACGAATATTGTAAAGCTTGCAGTTGAAAAGATCCTCAAGAAAGAAGTGCTGGTAGTAGGAGCAGGGATTAAGACGGGACTCAATATCCGTATGGATAATCCGGCACAGCTTGGAAGTGATCTGGTTGTGAATGCAGTAGCCGGGATCGCAGAATATCCTGTACCGCTTCTGATCCTGGATCTTGGAACAGCCAATACAGTCAGTGTGATTGACAAAAATAAAAATTATATCGGAGGAATGATCTATCCGGGAATCGGAGTGTCACTGGATTCACTGACGGCTCGTGCATCCCAGCTTGGAGGGATTGGGATTGAAGCACCGGAGCATATCATAGGAAAGAATACGGTAGAATGCATGAAGAGTGGAATTATCTACAGCAGTGCCGCAGCGATCGATGGAATTATTGACAGACTGCAGGATGAGCTGGAAGGGGAGGCCACCGTGATTGCGACAGGCGGACTTGCGAAGAAGATTGTGCCGCATTGTAAGAGAGAGATTATTTTGGATGATGATCTGTTGTTGAAAGGACTGGCGGTTATTTACAGAAAGAACCGGAAAGTTCAAAAGAGTAGAGAAGAAAAGAGATAAATTATGAGAAACCCGCTGCGATGGAAGTTCCATGAAGCAGCGGGTTTCTTTGGAAGGTTTATTATGTAAAGACAAAAGTCGTGCTGACAAAATAATCTTTATAAATGATCAATGGATCAAAGTTGCCCTACAGGCGGTCGCCACGCTTGATATATCCCGGTTTTTCCGGTGCTGCGATGACACGCTTTCCACGGATCAGGCGGGCATGCTTGTCTATTACGAGATTTTCAACATGGACACCCTTTCCGATGACTACATCGGCATTGATGACACAATTCTTAACAATTGCTCCTTCTTTGATGATACAGCCACGTCCGATAACAGAATTTTCAATCGTACCCTCGATCAGGCAACCGTTGGAAATAACGGAAGATTTCACTTCACTTCCATCAAAGTACTGCGTCGGGCAGGAATCATTTGTACGGGTGTAGATCGGCCAGTTATCATCGAAAAGATCTGTTGCTTTCTTGAGGTTGATCAGTTCCATATTTGCCTCATAATAACTGTTGAAGTCAGTGATCGTAGCAAAGAATCCACGGTGAGAATAAGCACGAACATCCAGTTCTTCACATTCTTCACGTACGATATCAGCAAGTGTATACATGGAAGAAAGCTTATGAGCCTTCTGAACCAGTTCAAGGAACAGAGCTTTCTTCATTACATAAGTATCCATGAAGATATTTTTGCTCTTTGTATTTCCATGGTTCGGCTCAATGGAAAGAACTCCCTTCTGCTTGTTGATATCCAGTGCATGGCAATTCAGGAAATGATCCTTTGCATTATCTACGCTGTGATACATCAGTGTGATATCTGCACCTGATTCAATATGAGACTGAAGGAATGTATTATAATCTGCTGTATAGATCATATAACTTGGTGCAAGGACTACATATTCGGAATCAATCTCATCAAAGCAGTCAAAGTTCTCGATGTAAGCGGCAATATCTGTATTGTAGACATTGTTCTCTTCAATGGTCTCTGCAAAAAGAATGTTCAGCTTTCCACGCTTGGAGTTGATGTTGTAATGACGTCCTGTTCCGAGATGTTCTACGAGGGAACGAGGTTTTCTGCGGACGTAAACCTGCATTACATCAATTCCACTGTTACTCATATTAGAAATAGGAAAGTCGATCACGCGGTATCTTCCGAGGAAAGAAAAAGCTCCGATCGGACGATAATCCAGCATACCATTTACCTGTACGTCATTTCCTGCGAAATTAATAATTCCAAATGCTTTACTCATCTTACTCTTCCCCCTTTACACGTTTTGCAACCAGTTCGATATTCTCACTGTCTGCACTGCCGACTACGGCATTCTTTCCGATCTTTACCTTATCGGCAACAAGTGCACGGGTTACGACTGCACCTTCAGCTACTTCAACACCCGGCATCAGGACGCTGTCAATGACTTTTGCACCGGCAGCAACTTTTGCACCTGTAAAGAGAACTGAGTTCTTAACAGTTCCGTTGATGACACATCCCTGTGTGATGAAAGCTCTGTCAATATCAGCATCAGCACCGATAAACTGTGGAAGAGCAGTGACATCTTCTGTATAGATTTTCCAGGAAGAATCGTTCAGATCCAGTGCATTATTCTTGTTCAGAAGATCCATATTTGCCTCCCAGAGGGAGTCGATGGTTCCTACATCTTTCCAGTAGCCTTTGAATTTATAGGCGAAAAGCGTCTTTTCATCTGCGAGCATGGTCGGGATAATATCCTTACCGAAATCATGACTGGATTCAGGATTCTTCATATCAGCAAGAAGCATCTTGCGAAGAAGCTTCCAGTTAAAGATATAAATACCCATGGATGCAAGGTTACTCTTTGGTTTCTCAGGTTTTTCTTCAAATTCTACGATACGGCCTGTCTCATTTGTATTCATAATGCCAAAACGGCTGGCTTCTTTCATTGGTACTTCAATGACTGCAATCGTTGCATCAGCATGATTTGCTTTGTGGTACTCAAGCATTTTATCGTAATTCATTTTGTAAATATGATCTCCGGAAAGAATCAGGAGATACTCCGGAGAATAAGAATCGATAAAGTCGATATTCTGGGAGATCGCATCGGCAGTTCCTCTGTATACATCAAGTCCTGTATCTGCTTTCTCACGAGGAGGAAGTATGTAAACTCCACTATCCTTTGCATCGAGTCCCCATCTTCTTCCTGCAGCAGCATAGCTGTTGAGGAGAACAGATTCATACTGAGTGAGGACACCGACAATGTCAATACCACTATTTGCACAGTTGCTGAGCGGAAAGTCAATAATACGATATTTTCCACCATATGAAACGGCCGGTTTGGCCACTTTTTTTGTCAGGTCGTGAAGTCTTGTACCACGTCCTCCTGCTAAAATCATAGCCAACATGTTATCTTGTTTCATATAAAGCCCTCTCTTTCATAATACTTCCATTTCATTATACTATTTTTGTGATAATTTACCATAAAGTAAGTAAAATTTTTAAAAAATTTAGTAAATGTTAGATGATGCGATAAAGATATTAAAACACAGAAAATACGCAGAGCGAGTTCCTGCCAGGTTTTTATTATTTGGTCAGTACTTCGACGCCGTCTTCCTTTACCAGTACCATGTACTCGATCTGTGCGGAAAGACCGTCATCGATCGTATAGACTGTCCAGTCGTTATCCTCGTCCACAAAAAAGTCAGGACTGCCTTCGTTGATCATAGGCTCGATGGTAAACATCATACCCGGAACAAGGAGCATCTCACTTCCCTTTGGTGTAACGTAACTTACGAAAGGATCTTCGTGAAATTCAAGTCCGATCCCGTGACCACCGATCTCTTCTACAACGGAATAACCATTGGCCTGTGCGTGCGTATTGATGGCATCGGCAATGTCGCCCAGATGTCCCCATGGCTTTGCGGCTGCAAGTCCCCGCTGGACGCACTCTTCCGTAACACGTACAAGACGCTCGGCACGCTCAGAGACATTTCCCATCTTGAACATCCGGGATGCATCTGAAAAATATCCATTTAAAATAGTAGAAACATCTACATTAATAATATCTCCGTCCTGGATCATGATATTTTCATCCGGGATTCCGTGGCAGATCTCATTATTCAGTGAGGTGCATACGCTTTTCGGAAAGCCCTGATAATTCAGAGGTGCCGGGATTCCTCCATGCTCCATTGTGAAACGGTAGACAATTTCATCAATCTCAGCGGTACTCATTCCGATACGGATGTGCTTTGCTACTTCATCGAGAACCGCTGTGTTAAGATCAGCACTTTTGCGGATCATTTCGATCTGTGCAGGGGTCTTGAGGATCGCTCTTGATGGGACGATCCTCCCCGCGGTCTGCGTGAAGCTGTATTTTTTCATCGATGGGCATATGGCATTTTTTGTAATTTTTTGCCACTGCCGCACCAGCATGGTTCGTTTCTTTCCATGATAGGATCTCCTCTTTCTTTTGTTGTGGTCTGTTAAATGAGTTAGTTGCGGTTTACTCTCACAATCTATATCATACCAAGAAGTTGGAAAAATGTATACCCAATTTGACCTTTTTTCTGTCGGGAAGAAGAGAAGAAGTATGACATTTTTCGACAAAAAAGTTATATAATACTTGCCCTGAAGAGGAAAATATAGTACCATTTAGATTTAGAATGGGAAGGAGAAAATCATATGTGGTATTGGGTCGTAATGGCAGTACTGGTGATCGGATGTATTGCATTACTGAGCGGAACATTTTTCAGTATAAAGAAAAATAAGGCAGAGGAGGCTGCGGAGCGGGCAGAAGCCAGAAAGAAAAAGCGGAAGAGCCAGGGAAATGCAGAAGAAGCACAGCAGCCGGGAGAGAGACGGAAAAGAGCAGATGGTGGACGGCAGAGCAGCCAGGGTGCAGAGAACGGGCGGCAGCAGGATGCACAGGCACGTCGGGAAGAAGCACGCAGGGTGCAGGCAGAGCAGAGAAAAGAGCGGAAAAAACGCCGCCAGTGGAAAGTAATCCTGGAAGACCTGGATTCGTGGACAAAGTACAGTTTTATTTTTTTACAGTAATATTGGGATCGGAAGAGCAGAGTCGGGACAGGGCTATGAAAGATATCTTTCATTATCAGAAGATGGAAGAGTATCCAAGAAGCATTGTGTGATCGTTCACAGAGGCGATAAGTTATATCTGAAAGATGAAGGATCAAGGAACGGAACTTATCTGAACGGGGAAGCGGTGACAAGACCGGTAGTGATCCAGAAGGATGATGTGATCGGACTTGGCGGAACAAGACTTGAGATATTGAATATTTTAACGGGAGAGCGAATAAGGCTTTCCCGTTTTTATTCTCTCTGACACATGACGGAAGCGAAAAACATTCCGTCCCTGGATTCAAGTCTGCATACACCGTGGTATTTTTCTGTGATGATTTTCACTGATTGCGTGCCGAGTCCATGTCCCTTATGTTTGGTCGAGATGAAGTCACTGTCACCGGTATATCTGAGTGAACCGGTGAAAGTGTTGTCTACCGCCCCGCTGGCATAAAAGAACCTTTGGCTGTATTTTGCATATAGTGAAATATAATGTCAGACCGGGAGTGAATGAAATGAATCAGAAACTGCCTTATTATATGGCTTATCCGATGCCGCTTGCTTATGATGATGAACGGGTGGAGAGAATGGATCTGGAGTATATGAAGAGTCTTTATCCGGCTCTTGCAAAGAGGATTCTTCCTTATATAGAAGAGGAGTGTGACCGGATGGAATATGGGAACAGTGTCATCTATGATGAGTATCCGGACCGGCTGCAATTACAGCTGATGTGCGGAAGAATTTATGAAAATGTAAGAAAAAATGAGGAAAGATATCTTGAAATTGAAAAAAATGCACAGTTGAAAGATATGATCGAGCTTATGTTATATCAGGAATTGTACAATCAAAGATGCCGGAATCGCAGGACACGGAATCAATTTTATATAAACGGCAGTTTTTAGACCGTTTAAACGGAGGATCAGCCGGGCGGTATACTTGTATGAAATATGAATTATGTGCTATAATCCGCTTATATATAGATGCCAGGGTCAAAAGGTCTAAATCCACATGAGCTTGCTCATAAGTGGATGAAAGGCCTTGGGACCCGCCCCAATATGAGCCTAAAAGTGGGATGACAATCCCACGATATGCGAATAATTGGGAGGATTGTGGGAGTGCAACGCACGGAACAATCCGTAGGCATCATAGTTGGGGGCTTTTGACCCCAACATCATATTATAGATAACAGTCCTGAAAAGGAAGAGCGTGACCGGGAGGAAGGGACAGAATACATATGAAAGAAAATCTTATATTTATCGGGATGCCGGCTGTAGGGAAAAGTACGGTCGGTATTGTAGTTGCTAAGAGGCTTGGAATGAACTTTATTGATTCAGACCTTCTGATACAGGAACAAGAAGGAAAGCTGCTCCGGGAGATCATTGCAGAGGTGGGAGATGACGGATTCCTTAAGATCGAGAATCAGGTCAACCGGGATATTCAGTGTGAGAATGCAGTGATCTCACCGGGCGGAAGTGTTATTTACTGTGAAGAAGCAATGGAACATTTTAAAGAGATCGGAAAGATTGTATATCTGAAGGCTTCTTATCAGACAATAAAGAAGAGGATCAGAAATCCGAAAAAAAGAGGGGTCGTGCTGAAAGAAGGACAGACATTGAAAAATCTGTATGATGAGCGTGTGGGTTATTTTGAAAAGTATGCGGATATCACGATTGATGAGGATGGCTGTCAGATCGAAGAGACGATCGATAATGTGATCCGGGCCGTTGAGGGAGAAGCCTGAAAAGCAGCAGGAATGATGCACCGGAAAAAGGGGGATTCCATAAAGAACAATTTTGTGGTATAGTTATATATGGAATAGACCGTTAAGAGTTCCTGCTATATATTTGCAGTGAACGATGGGACCCGTCTTGAGGGAGTCGGGCAGCAGGGACTTGGGGAATGCGGCAGCAGGCTGCGGACGGTATGCATTGACCTATGGGGAGATAATAAAATAAGATTATTGAGGTGTGAAATGGAACAATATATCATAAAGGGCGGGAATCCGCTGGTAGGGGAAGTTGAGATTGGTGGTGCCAAGAATGCCGCTTTAGGTATCCTTGCAGCAGCAATCATGGCAGATGAGCCGGTATTGATCGAGAACCTTCCGGATGTAAATGATATTAACGTTATGCTGGAAGCAATCGAGGGGATCGGAGCTATGGTTCAGCGTATTGACAGGCATACGGTGAAGATTAACGGAAGCACGATCGGAGATTTTAGCATTGATTATGATTATATAAAGAAGATAAGAGCATCCTATTACCTTCTGGGAGCATTGCTGGGCAAGTACAAGAGAGCGGAAGTGGCACTTCCGGGAGGCTGCAATATCGGAAGCAGACCGATCGACCAACATCTGAAAGGTTTCCGGGCTTTAGGGGCAGATGTGGATATTGAGTACGGAAAGATCGTTGCAGAGGCAGAGCATCTGAAAGGAACGCATCTGTATTTTGATGTGGTAACGGTTGGAGCTACGATCAATGTGATGATGGCAGCAGCAATGGCTGATGGTATCACGATCATGGAGAATGTTGCAAAAGAGCCTCATGTAGTAGATGTGGCGAACTTCCTGAACAGTATGGGAGCGAATATCAGAGGAGCAGGAACGGATGTGATCAAGATCCGTGGAGTGAAGTCACTTCATAAAGCAGAGTATTCTATCATCCCGGATCAGATCGAGGCAGGTACATTTATGTTTGCTGCAGCAGCGACCCGTGGAGATGTGACGGTTCTGAATGTGATCCCGAAGCATCTTGACGCGACCATTTCAAAGCTGATTGATATCGGCTGTGAAGTGGAAGAGTTTGACGATGCAGTCCGTGTAGTGGCAAAGGGCAGGCTGAAGAGTACGCAGGTGAAGACACTTCCATATCCGGGGTATCCTACAGATATGCAGCCGCAGATCGGTGTAGTACTTGCACTTGCAAGTGGAACAAGTACGATCACAGAGAGTATTTTTGAGAATCGCTTTAAGTATCTTGATGAGCTTGCACGTATGGGAGCGAATATCAAGGTGGAAGGTAATTCTGCTACGATCGAGGGCGTGGAGAAGTTTTCAGCAGCCAGAGTCAGTGCACCCGATCTTCGTGCAGGGGCAGCGTTATGTATTGCCGGACTTGCAACAGACGGTATTACGATCGTGGATGATATTGTTTATATCCAGCGTGGATATGAGAGATTTGAAGAAAAACTGAGAAGTCTCGGTGGAATCATCGAGAAAGTATCCAGTGAAAAAGAGATACAGAAGTTTCGCCTGAAGGTAGGGTGAAGAAAGAAGCAGTCGTTTCCGAGCAGGAACGGCTGCTTTTTAAGTGCAGAAGTATGTGTGAGAAGTTTTCGGTGGCAGATTCTCTGTATGGTGAAACCGGTGTACGATAAAAATGGTTTTATAAAAATCAAAAAAACATATAAAACATAGTTGACAGATAGGTATTCGCAGTGTATAATGCAACTTATAAAACATACCAATCAAGTAGGAAAAAAGAAAGAGAGGATATATATTATGGCGGCTATTTATAAAGGAACTTTAGGACTGATCGGAAATACACCGCTCGTTGAGCCGGTGAACCTTGAAAAAGAGCTGGGACTGGAAGCTACGATTCTTGTTAAGCTTGAGTATCTCAATCCGGCTGGAAGCGTAAAGGATCGTGTAGCAAAAGCCATGATCGAAGACGCAGAAGAAAAAGGACTTTTAAAAGAAGGTTCAGTTATCATTGAGCCAACATCAGGAAATACAGGAATCGGTCTTGCATCGATCGCAGCGGCAAAAGGATACAGAATCATCCTTACCATGCCTGAGACGATGAGCGTTGAGAGAAGAAATATCCTGAAAGCATACGGAGCAGAGATTGTGCTGACAGAAGGGGCAAAAGGAATGAAAGGCGCTATTGCAAAAGCAGATGAACTTGCAAAAGAAATTCCGAACAGTTTTATTCCGGGACAGTTTGTGAACCCGGCAAACCCGGCAGCACACAGAGCAACAACAGGACCGGAGATCTGGAACGATACAGACGGAGATGTGGATATCTTTATCGCAGGAGTTGGTACAGGTGGAACATTGACAGGAGTTGGAGAGTATCTGAAAGAAAAGAACCAGATATTAAAATTAGTAGCACTTGAGCCTGCAACATCACAGTACTTTCAGAAGGTAAGAGCGGAGCACACAAGATCCAGGGAATCGGAGCAGGATTCGTTCCAGATGTACTGAATACAAAAGTATATGATGAGATAATTACAGTTGAGAATGACGATGCATTTGCTACAGGAAAACTTCTTGCAAAACACGAAGGAGTTCTGGTAGGTATTTCATCAGGAGCAGCTCTCTAGGGCAGCAATTGATTATGCAAAACGTCCGGAAAATAAAGGTAAAACTATTGTAGCATTACTTCCGGATAACGGAGACAGATATTATTCAAACCCCTCTGTTCGCTGAGTAAGATTAAAAAAGAGAGTGAATAGATATTGACGTAGGACAGCAGGCAAAAGCCGGCTGTCTGATACGTTAAACTAGAGGAGAGAAGATTATGAAACTGAGTAATTCGTATTTTTATACATTGCGTGAAAACGTGAAGGATGAAGACAGTACAAGCGGAAATCTGCTGGTGCGTGCCGGAATGATCAAAAAGAGCAGCAGCGGAATCTATATGATTATGCCGATGGGGAAGCGCGTATTGAAAAAGATTGAGGAAATCGTACGTGAGGAAATGGATGCCAAAGGTTCACAGGAGCTTTTGATGCCTATTGTACAGCCGGCTGAGATTTGGCAGGAAAGCGGACGTTGGGATGTATACGGTGCGGAAATGTTCAGGTTGCAGGATCGTCATAATCGCTGCTTCTGCCTTGGGCCTACACATGAAGAAATGGTAACGACTTTGATCCGCGGTGATGTTCGTTCTTATCGCCAGCTGCCGCTTAGTGTTTATCAAATCCAAAATAAATATCGTGATGAACGTCGCCCGCGTTTCGGTTTGATGCGCGGCCGTGAATTCATTATGAAAGATGCGTATTCCTTTGATCGTGACGAAGCTGGTCTTGATAAATCTTATCAGGATATGTACGATGCTTACACCAATATCTTTACGCGCTGCGGCCTGAACTTCCGCCCTGTTGAAGCTGATTCCGGGGCTATCGGCGGCAGTGGTTCCCATGAATTTATGGTAATTGCCGACAGTGGTGAAGCAGAGATTGTTTTCTGCACCAGCTGCGATTATGCGGCCAATGTCGAAAAAGCAGAGCTATTTCCTTTGGAAGCTCAAGAAGAAGCAATGCTGACTAAAGAAGAGGTAGTAACACCAGACTGTAAAACTATTGCTGATGTGTGCGCTTATTTAAAACTTCCTGTTGACCATTCTGTTAAAGCTGTTGCTTATAACAGTGAAAAAGGTTTGATTCTTTGTTTTGTACGTGGCGATCACGAAGTCAATGAAATCAAAGTTATCAATACCTGCGGCGTTATTGACCTGGAAATGGCGACAGAGGAACAATTAGCTGCTGCTGGTACTGTCGGCGGTTATATGGGCCCTGTTGGCATCGATAATAAAAAAGTCATAGTAGTTGTTGACGCTACTGTTATGAAAATGCATAATGTTTGCTGCGGCGCTAATAAAGAAGGGTACCATTTCATCAATGTTAACCCGGGCCGTGATTTTACACCAACATATGTAGCAGATATCCGTCTTATTCAGGAAGGGGATCCGTGCCCGCATTGCGGCGGCGAAGTGAGCAAAGCCCGCGGCATCGAGGTAGGGCAGGTCTTTAAGCTGTTTACTAAATACAGCTCTGCTTTAAAAGCTACCTATCTTGATGAAAACGGTAAAGAGCAGCCTATGGTAATGGGGTGCTATGGTGTCGGTGTCAGCAGAACGATGGCGGCTGCTATTGAGCAGAATTATGATGACAATGGTATCATCTGGCCAATCGAAATAGCACCCTATCATGTGCTGGTTGTGCCTGTTAATACAAAAGATGAAGCATCTGCAGCGAAAGCTGAAGAAATTTATATGCAGTTGAAAAAAGTAGGTCTGGAAACAGTTATCGATGATCGCAACGAACGCCCTGGTGTTAAATTTAAAGATGCTGATCTGATCGGCTATCCGCTGCGTGTTGTAGTTGGGCCGAAAACATTGACTGAAGGTAACCTTGAAGTTAAAATTCGTAAAACAGGCGAGATCAGATATTTGCCTTTAGATGGCGATTACGTACAAGATATCAAAAATATTATCGCAGAACTTGCTTTTTCAAAAATAAAAAGATTAAACTGACAGTTAAGGAGGTGCCGATAATGAGTTCTCATGATTGGGAGATGCTTATTCGTCTATTATGGCCGCTTTTTTAGGCGGAATAGTCGGCATCGAACGCGGCAGCGGCGATAAGACCGGCTGGCTTTAGAACACATATTTTAGTTTGTGCCGGTGCGGCGTATTTATGCTGGTTTCTAGTACGGTTATGATGATTACCCTATGCATGGGGAAGAATTCCCGCGCAATCGTGATTCTTCCCGTATTGCTGCACAGGTAGTCAGCGGTATTGGTTTTCTTGGTGCGGTACGATAATTGCATGAGGGAGTTACCGTACGTGGTTTAACAACAGCTGCCAGCTTGTGGATGATTTCGGCCATTGGGTTGGCTGCCGGTGCTGGGATGTATGTTTTAAGTATTGGTTCTACGGCGGTAATGATGGTTACTTTGGTAACTTTTCACAGCTGGGTAAAAAACGTTTTGCCGGCAGCAGTAGAAATGCCCGCCGCTTTATTCGGATTGTTGCCGAAAATGAACCCGGTATTATAACGAATATTACTGCGTAATTTGACTGAAAATGGCGTGAAGGTACGCACTTTAACGTAAAAAACAACTCCAGAAAAAATGAGGTAGTTTTAGAGCTGTATCTCAAAATAAGTAAAGATAGAGATGATATTGATATTATTCGCGGTTTACAAAGTATTGAAGGTATCATTACTTTAGAGAACGTTGGTTGATTGGTAAGAAAGGACGCAAGCATGAAGGCGAAATATTGTATTGTTCCTGATAAAAATAAATTTTTTGCTTTTTTAGCCGAGCAGTCCTTAACGGAAGCAGAATTATTGCGTGCTCGTTTAATCCAGCCGGAGAAAATCTTTATGGATATCGAGGCTGCCGTGTGGCAGATAGAGTATAAAGCAGTTGCTCCCGTGACAGAAACTTTACTTGCAGCGGTGGCAAATAAGCTTACCGCTGCTTTTAATTTAAAAAAAGTGGAGCTGCAGCAGACAAATCTGCTGGAAACTTCCGTTGTGGCTGAATCGGTTAAAACAGAAAATAAGTCTGTGCAGGTAGAGCCGGAGCGTGAAGAAATTCCTTTGCCGCCGGAAGAACCTGAAGCAGTTGAAATAGGAGAAGCTGCCGCATTTGAAGCAGTACCTTCGTGTGAGGCAGAGCGTAAAGACGATGCTTATGAAAAGGCTTATAACCTTCTCTATGGAGGGAATAAAAAAGCAGACGGCCTTAATTTTTGGTAAAGCATTTAAAGGTAAGCCCAGGCCGATGATCGACGTTATCGAAGAAGAAAATCGAGTCGTAGTAGAAGGTGCTTTTGTAAAAAGCATTGATAAGGACGGTAAGCTGACTGCTTTTATTGAGCGAGTCCTGCGTACCGGCAATGTGATGCTCACTTTTAATTTGAGTGATGAAACCAGTGGACTTTATGTTAGAATGCGTTTTGAAAATCTGGAAGAATGTCTGCAGTTTAAAAAGAAGATCAAACCGGGGATGCAGCTGCGTATTATGGGTAATGTTGCTCCTGACAGATTTTTGTTTGATGAAATGGTCATCAGTCCTCAGGGTATTATAGCTGTTCCTAAAAAAGAACGTATGGATAACGCTGAAGTTAAACGTGTCGAGCTGCATTGTCATACAAAAATGAGTAAGATGGATGGCGTAACACCAATGGAAGATTTGGTGGAGACAGCGATAAAATGGGGGCATAAAGCTCTTGCCATCACAGATCATGGCGTTGTACAGGCTTTTCCGTTCTGCTTTGATGTAGCTGAAAAAGCGGATATCAAGCTGATTTTCGGTATGGAAGGTTATTTGATGAACGACGACGGCCATGATATCGATCTGGAGCCGACGGATACGATCAAGAAAAGCCGTATCAAGAAGGTCAAAAATAACCACATTATCATTTTAGCAAAGAACGAAACAGGTCTGCGTAATCTGTATAAACTGGTAACAATCAGTCATTTGCGTTATCTGCATAAACGGCCGATGCTGCCGCGTGAGGTTATCGAAGAATATCGCGAGGGTTTGATCCTGGGTTCTGCCTGTGAAGCTGGTGAACTGTACAGGGCTATTTTGGCAGGTCGTCCCGATGAAGAATTAGAGAAAATAGCTTCTTTTTATGATTATCTGGAAATTCAGCCAACCGGAAATAATATGTTTTTAGTCAGACAGGAGCGCTGCACAGTCAAACAGCTGCAAGAGCATAATAGGAAAATTTATGAACTTGGTAAAAAGCTGGGTAAGTTGACTGTCGCTACCTGTGACGTGCATTTTTTGCATCCGGAGGACGCGCAGCTGCGGGCTATCCTGCAGGCTGGGCAAAATTATTCTGATGCTGATCAGCAAGCACCTCTTTATTTCAGGACAACAGAAGAAATGCTCAAGGAATTTGAGTATTTTGGTAAAGAAATTGCTTATGAGTTGTGTGTAACCAATCCGAATAAGATTGCGGAGATGGTAGAAAAAATCAAACCTGTTCCTGATCGTGATCAGCTGTATTCACCATTTATACCTGGGGCAGAAAAAGCTATCAAGGAAATGTCTTATCAGCGTGCGCACGAATGGTATGGTGAAAATCTGCCTCAGGTAGTCAGCGACAGACTGAAAATGGAGCTCAATTCCATTATCAATCATGGGTTCTCAGTTCTGTATTATATTGCACATAAGCTCGTAAGAAAATCTTTGGACGATGGTTATCTGGTTGGGTCCCGTGGTTCTGTCGGTTCTTCTTTTGTAGCGACTATGATCGATATTACAGAGGTCAATCCGCTGAAACCGCATTACCGCTGTCCACAATGTAAACACAGCGAGTTCTTCATGAAAGAAGAAGTTGCGTCAGGTTTTGACTTGCCTGCTAAAGCATGTCCTGAGTGCGGTACAGAGATGATCCGTGATGGGCACGATATTCCGTTTGCCGTGTTTATGGGTTTCCATGGTGATAAAGTACCTGATATTGATTTGAACTTTTCCGGAGATTATCAGCCGACAGCACATAAATATACAGAAGAACTTTTCGGACGCGATAATGTTTGCCGCGCTGGTACGATTTCAACGATTGCTATCAAAACGGCTTTTGGTTATGTCAAAAAATATTATGAGGCAAAAAATCTGCATGTGCATTCGGCACATGTTGCAGGTCTTGTAGAAGGCTTTGCCGGTATTAAACGAACTACTGGCCAGCATCCAGGCGGTATCATGGTTGTACCGCGCAATATGGATATTCATTATATTTCGCCGATGAACAGACCGGCCGATGAAAAAGATTCGGAAACAGTAACTACTCACTTTGATTATCACTCGATCAACGACCGTCTGGTTAAGCTTGATATACTTGGTCACGACGATCCGACGGTTATCAAAATGCTGGAGGAATTGACAAATATTCCACCGCAGCAGATACCCGTCGGTGATGAAAAAACTATGTCTATCTTCCGTTCGACTGAGGCTTTCGGCGTAACACCTGAGCAGATCGGCAGTGCCGTTGGCACTTATGGTATTCCTGAATGTGGTACACAGTTTGTACGGCAGATGATTCAGGATGTTCAGCCTAAAAATTTCAGTCAGGTTGTCAGGGTATCAGGCTATTCGCATGGTACTGATGTATGGCTGAACAATGCGCAGGATCTGATTCGCGAGGGTAAACCCAGTGAGGAAACGATTTCGACGCGTGATGATATTATGACTAATCTGATCGCGAAAGGCGTAGATCCCAGTATGTCTTTTAAAATTATGGAATATGTTCGTAAAGGCAAGGCGGCTAAAGGCGGTCTGGAAGCACCCATGCTTGAAGCGATGCGTGCCGCAAAGGTGCCGGAATGGTATATTGAATCCTGTAATAAGGTCCAGTATCTTTTTCCGAAGGCGCATGCAGTGGCATATGTTATGATGGCTTATCGTATAGCATACTGTAAAGTGCATTATCCACGTGAATTCTATGCGGCATACTTTACTGTGCGTGCACCGGACTTTGATATGGATCATGTTGTCAAAGGCGTTGATTATATGAAACGTTATATTAAAGATGTTTATGCACAGGGCTATAAAGCAAGTAACAGAGATAAAGATACGGTGACGTATCTGGAGTTGGTGATTGAAATGCTGGCTCGTGGTTTTGAAATGGAACGTATCGATTTGTATAAATCCCATCCGACGCGTTTTACCGTCACTGAAAAGGGATTGAGGCCGCCGCTTGCTGCTTTGGGAGGAATTGGTGTTACTGCCGCTCAAAGTATCAGCGAAGCCAGAGAAATCGGTCATCCTTTTATTTCCCAGGAAGATCTGCGGGTAAGAGCCAAGGTTGGTAAAGCTGTAGTTGAAAAATTGGCAGAACACGGAGCCTTAGGGGATTTGCCTGAAACAGATCAGATAGATTTATTCTGACATTAGGAGGCGATTAGTATGTTAGAAGCAGGAGTAAAAGCACCGGAATTTTCGTTGCAGGACAAAGATGGTAATATTGTGAGCCTGAAGGATTTTTTTAGGGAAAAAAGTAGTTGTCTATTTTTATCCTAAGGATTCTACACCGGGGTGTACACGTCAGGCCTGTTCTTTTCGCAATAATTACGGTGAGTATAAAAAATGGGCATTGAGGTTATCGGCATCAGTAAAGACAGCGTAAAATCTCATGCTAATTTTGCCGCGAAACAGGAGCTGCCTTTTATTCTTTTAGCTGATCCTGAACGTCAGGCCATCGAAGCTTATGATGTATGGCAGGAAAAGAAATTGTATGGCAAGGTATCAATGGGAGTAGTGAGAACGACTTATATCGTTGATGAAAAAGGTATGATCGCAAAAAGCATATCCCAATGCTAATCCTGATACTAATGCTGAAGAAATTTTAGCCTATTTGAAAGGTTAAGAATCAAAAGCGCGTTCTTGTATAAGGAACGCGCTTTTTGATAAATACTTGCAGGAGGATACGATGCAGATAATTATTTCCCCAGCTAAAAAAAATGCGTATTGATAATGATGACCTTGTTTCTGCGGCAGAACCGCGCCTTTTTAAAAGATACAGAAATTTTACTGGCAGAGCTGAGAAAGATGCAGTATGATGATCTCAAAAAAAGTTGTGGCAATGTAACGATGAGATTGCGGCATTAAACTATAAGCGTTTACAGACTATGCGTCTGCGTGCTAATCTTACCCCGGCAGTATTGGCTTATGACGGTATCCAGTATCAATATATGGCACCGCGTGCTTTTTGAAAATGCACAGCTTGATTATGTGGCAGAACATTTAAATATTTTATCAGGGTTTTATGGTATTTTAAAAGCAATGGACGGTGTTGTTCCTTATCGTTTGGAGATGCAGGCAAGGCTGCCGGCTGCCGGGTGTAAAAATCTGTATGACTTTTGGGG
>ENA-OQDL01000160-OQDL01000160.1-human-gut-metagenome-genome-assembly--contig:-NODE-160-length-44948-cov-9.942237_pt1 | contig 44948 bp, 44 predicted proteins | sample MGYA00242782_ERZ504609 | MGnify/ENA primary metagenome ERZ504609 (study PRJEB26092, sample SAMD00036320) | human gut metagenome | host: Homo sapiens | study: EMG produced TPA metagenomics assembly of... | reverse complement strand
CCAATGTGCAGTGAGCGGGCCGTGCCACGCTGCGTGCTGGCTCTGGCCAAGCTGCCCATGGTGGCAAGAACCTTTCCGGCATTGGCCTGCATGGTGGGCACTCCGAGTTCTTTGGCGGCATGCCGGGCCGCGGACGTGCTGGCCGCCTGCCGCGAAAAGGGTCTGCTGGTGCTCACGGCCAAGAGCCGCCTGCGCCTGCTGCCCCCGCTGACCCTGACCGCCCACGATGTGGAAAAGGCTCTGGGCATCCTGAACGAGGTGCTGACCGAGATGGAGCAGAAGGCTCCGAAGGAGCAGGCATGAAACATCTGCTGAAAATGAGCGACCTCTCCCCCGCTGAGCTCCACCACATCCTGGATGTGGCGGAAGAGCTCAAGGCAGAGCAGAAGGCCGGGACGACCCCGGCGCTGCTCAAGGGCAGGAGCGTGGCGCTGATGTTCTCCAAAAATTCCACCCGCACCCGCACCAGCTTTGAGGTGGGTGTCTACCAGCTGGGCGGTCTGGGCAACTACATGAACGCCGCCACCGAGCTGCAGTCCGGCCGGGGCGAGCCCCTCAAGGATACCGCCCGGGTGCTGGGCCGCTACTACGACTGCGTGGTCTGGCGCACCTACCGTCAGAGCGATCTGGAAGAGTTTGCCGAGCTGGCCGGTGTGCCCGTGATCAACGGCCTGACCGACTACGCCCATCCCTGCCAGGTGCTGGCCGACCTGATGACCATCCGGGAGCGCCGGGGCACGCTGGAGGGCCAGAAGCTCTGCTTCATCGGGGATGGCTGCAGCATGGCAAACAGCCTTATCGTGGGCGGCCTGCTGGCAGGGATGCGTGTGACCTGCGTCTGCCCCGAGGGCTACCGCCCCGCCGCCGATGTGCTGATGCTCGCCCACAAGTATGGCGAAAAGTTTCACCTGCTCACCGACCCCGCCGAGGGCGTGAAGGATGCCGATGTGGTGGTGACCGCTGCATGGAACACGGCCCCCGGTACCTCCGAAAGTGAGCGCCGCCTGCGGGACTTCGCGGGTTTCCAGGTGACCAGCAGGCTGATGGAGGGTGCAAAGCCCGATGCCATGCTCCTCCACTGTCTGCCTGCGCACCGGGGAGAGGAGATCTCCGCCGCTGTCTTTGAAGAGCACGCCGACGAGATCTTCACCGAAGCGGAGAACCGTCTCCATGTGCAGAAAGCCGTGCTGGCCATCCTGCTGGCCGGTCTGTAAAAAACGAGAAAGAGCCCCGGGGCTGCATGGGAACTGCAGCTCCGGGGCTCTTATTGTTTCTCTCAGGGTCTGCGGCTCAGGCCGGGGCCCTCATCAGACCCTGCCAGCGCCCTTGTCCAGGATCTTATTGAACTGGAGGAAGAAGGTGGTGGCGGTCACGGCAGCGGCGATGATGTCGCTGACGGGTTCGGCGAGGAACACGCCGAACACGGGGTTTGCGACCACATGGGGCAGGATGAAGATGAGAGGAATGAGCAGGATGAGCTTGCGCAGGCAGGCCAGCAGCAGGCTGACCTTGGCCTGACCCAGCGCCATAAAGCTCTGCTGGCAGGCGATCTGGACACCGGTGGAGAAGATACCCGCCATATAGATGCGCATGGCCCAGGTGGTGTAATCGATCAGGGAGGCATCCGAGGTGAAGATGCCGGCCACTGCACCGGGAACCAGCATCATCAGCAGCCAGAAGATGGTGGTGTAGCCCAGGCAGAGGGTCAGCTGGAAGCGGAACGCCTGCTTGACGCGGTCCTTCTTGCCTGCACCGAAGTTGAAGCTCATCACCGGCTGGCCGCCCTGGCAGATGCCCGAGATGGGCATGGTGCACAGCTGGGAGGCGCTGGTGATCACGGTCATGGCACCCACGGCCACGTCACCGCCGTAGCGGGCCAGGCTGGAGCTGAAGCTGATGGACAGCAGGCTCTCGGTGGAGAGCATGACGAAGGTGGAAATGCCCAGTGCCAGCACGGGCATGATGATCTTCCCCTCCAGCTTCATGTCCTCTTTGCGGATCTTGAGGATGGTCTTGGGGCCGGTGAGGAAGCGGATGACCCAGATGGCACCCACTGCCTGGCTCAGCACGGTGGCAATGGCAGCACCCTTTACGCCCATGCCCAGCCCAAAGATGAGGATGGGGTCCAGCACGATGTTGATGACCGCGCCGATAACGGTGGTCAGCATACTAATCTTGGCAAAGCCCTGCGCAGTGATGAAGGTGTTCATGCCAAGCACGATCAGCACGCAGATGGTGCCCAGAATGTAGATGCGGCTGTATGCCAGAGCGTAGGGCAGAGTGGTGTCACTGGCACCAAACAGCCGCAGCAGGGTGGGTGCGGCTGCGTAAAAGACGATGGTCAGGACGACCGAGAAGATCAGCAGCATGGTAAAGCTGTTGCTGACGATCTTTTCTGCCTGCTTCTTGTCGCCCTGGCCCATGGCGATGGCGGTGCGGGGGGCACCGCCGGAGCCGATGAGCATGGCAAAGGCGTTCAGAAGCATCAGGATGGGGGTAAACAGGCCCACGCCGGTCAGAGCCGCTGCGCCGATCCCCGAGATGTGGCCGATGTAAATGCGGTCCACGATGTTGTACAGCAGGTTGACCACCTGCGCCACAACGGCGGGGATCATCAGCTGAAGCAGGAGCTTTTTCACGTCACCCGTGCCCATATCCTGCTGTTTTTTCTGCGTTTGTGCCATGGAAAGTGTCTCCTTTGGTTTGGGCGAGACGGAGAGGGCTGCCCTCAGAACGTCAGGCCGAAGTTCATCTCGTAGTAGTTGCCTGCGGCATCACGGTAGGCGTAAGCCTTGCCGTTCTCGTCCTTCATGCTGTCGGGCATGTAGGCATCCTTTGCAAAGCCGGGCACGTCGTTGGGGCTGATGCAGACACCGTCCGCGTTCACCGCCAGCACCTCGTCGCCCTTGGGCAGGGTCAGAGGCAGCTTGCCAACGGGAGCAAAGCGGCCGAACATCACATCCAGCGTTGCGGAGGGGTAGGTGTCAAAGCCGACGGTCAGAGCATCGGAGACCTTCTCCACATTGCCGACCTCCCAGGCCAGCGGGCAGTTGATGTTGGAAACGACCTTGCCGCCGTGGGCGTGGACCGCAGCAGCGATACCGGCCAGACGGTTTGCACCCACCAGAGTGGTCTCCTTGTGGGTCTCGGTGGTGGGCTTGCCGCTCTCGTCCACGTTGCAGACAGTCTTGTCCTCGCAGATGTCCAGCTCCAGGTAGCCCGGGGTGGCGTTGAAGTATGCACCGGACTGGGGGCTGACCATCAGCAGGGCCACCTGGGCCTCATCGGGGGTGTCCACCAGAGTGACATTGCCCAGCATCTCGCGCAGGGCCTTGGTGGCGGCCTCGCCGGCCTCGGCGCTCTTGCCAAAGGCCTCAGCGTAGACCTTGGTGCCGTCCTTCAGGGGCAGGGTACCGTCGTTCTTCAGCAGGACAACGGACTCGCGGTGCACGCGGGAAGCTTCCTCCCAGTCGGCCTTGGTGGCAACGACCTCGGCGGCCTTCCTGGGGTCGGCGTAGGTGTCCTCGAACATGCCCTGACGGAACAGCTCGGTCAGGGTGCGGCTGACAGCGCGGTTCAGACTGGCATCGGTCAGCACCAGATCTTCCTTCTTGAAACCGGCGGGCACCGCGTGGGTGTCGTAGTAGTCGTTGGTGCCGCGGGCGTAGCTCTCCTCGCCCAGCTCGTTGTCCAGCAGGCCGGAGATCAGGTCCACGCCGCTCTGGGTGACAGCATAGCCGATGCGCTCGGGCTCGTCCAGCATGTCAACGCCCCAGCACATATTGTGAACAATGCCGGTGTCGGAGTTGATGTAGCCCTTGAAGCCCATCTGGCCGCGCAGCAGGCCGTCGATGAACACCTTGTTGTAGGCAAAGCCGTAGGGCTGGAGCTCGATGGGGTTGCCGTTGAAGTCCTCCTGCGGAGCGCTCTTCTCGGCGCTGGGCTTGGAGTAGTAGGGCATGATGGACTCGGCATTGTGGCGGATGGCGGCACGGAATGCCGGGATGTGGTACTTCTGCAGGGAGCCGGGGGTGGCGTAGATGTTCCACTGGCCTGCTGCATAGTGGGGGTCAAAGCCGTTCTCACGGGCACCGCCGCCGGGGAAGTGCTTCACGGTCATGGAAACACCCTCGGGGGTAACGCCGTTGCTGCCGCCCTGGATGCCGGGGATCAGGTGGTCAAAGATCTCCTCGATCAGTGCGGGGTCCTCGCCAAAGGTGCCGAAGGTGCGCTGCCAACGGGGGTCGGTGACGCAGTCGGCCATGTACATGTAGCCCTTCTTCAGGCCGCAGGCATTCCACTCGCGGCGGATGGTGTCGGCGAACTTGTCGATGATGTCGATGCGTGCGGTGCCCTTGACGGCAGCAGCAATGCCCAGGGTGCCGGGATAGGTGGCAAACACGCCGGTGGCATCGTTCATGCCGAACACGACCTCACCGTTCTCGTTGCGGCTGTTGGACATGACCTGCATGGGAACAAAGTGATCGCAGGTCTCGGTCAGGTACTGCAGCTGGTTCAGGTAATCTGCCAGATCCTCGGGCGTGGGGCTCTCGCGCAGGATGACGTGGCGGTTGAAGCTCTTCTTGACCATGTCAGAGGTGCTGGGCAGGGACTGGGAGCCGAAGATGCTGTCGGAGACGTTCACGGGTGCCTCGTCCAGCAGGCCGCTCTCGTCCGCCACGGGCTTGTGGCCGTTGGCTGCCAGACGGGGGGAAGGATACTTGGGGCCCATGCGCCAGTCGGAGGTGAAGATCTGGCCGATCTTCTCGCTGGTGGTCAGAACCTTGACATAGGCCTCGGCGCGCTCAGCCGGGGTCAAGCGCCAGTCGTTGACTGCGCTGACGGTGCCGGTGCCGTCGATGTCCTTGAAATACAGGCCGTCCTGCTCGATGACCTTGCGCTCCACGGTGCTGATGGTGGGGCCGTTGGGGTTCTGGTAGCGCTTTACACGCTCGGATGCTTTCACTGCCATAGTGTTTTCTCCTTTTCTTTTGAACGCAGCGGCCCATGCCACAGAGCCGCAGATGCTATACCTATTATAATAGGCCGCCGCGCGGAACAACTAGAAAATTTTTTGGATATTTCCGCACTTTCCTTGTATTCTTTTTTTGCGCGCGGTTGGAATACAAGTCTTTTTGTGGAATGTGCTGTACTAGTATCTTACAATCATGTGCAAAATGACGAACGCTGTTTTTTAAAACTGTTGATTTCGCCCAAGGAGAGTAAAATTGTCCTGTTTTACCTCAAAATTTTACTAACAGAAATTTGAGGGATAGTTCATAATGTATACATAAAAATCCCCCGGTTCGCGATGTGGCAGCCGCAGCCCACGGGGGACCGAATGAAAGGCCGGAGTGAGTGGCAGCACACCGGCCGCAGAATTGAAAGGAGAGCTTCTCTATGGCAAAGGTCAAACAGCCGCTTGAAGAAAACGGCATCCACAGAGCGAAAATGTGGGAGATCATGATGTACGCTCTGAACAACACCTCCACCAACACCTACATGGTCGTGGTCGGTTACATCAGCTACTTCCTGATCGGTATCGTCGGTCTGGCATCCGTGCTGGCCGGTTCTATTGTTACCATCATGCGTGTCTGGGACGGTGTCACCGACCCGTTCGTTGGTATGATGGTCGATAAGACCAACGGCAAGTTCGGCAAAAACCGTCCGTTCATTGCCATCGGTCAGATCATCATGTTCGCCACCACCTTCGTGATGTTCAACTTCATCCCCAAGATGGGCACTGGTGTCCGCTTTATTGCGTTCATCATCATCTACATGATCTACATCATTGGCTACACCTGCCAGTGCGTTGTCACCAAGTCTGCTCAGACCTGCCTGACCAACGATCCCAAGCAGCGCCCCATCTTCGCAATGTGCGATACTGTGTATAACATTGTTCTGATGAACATCATGTTCCCCATCATTGTCACCGATGTCCTGGTGCCCAAGTTCACCCTGACTGCCGAGGCCAACGCTGCCGAGATCGCTTCTCTGGTGGCACAGAACCCTGCTCTGGCAGGCATCGTGGAGAAGTCCGGCGGCAGCCTGTCCGCTTTCTACAACCCCGGCCTGTTCACCACCATGCAGCTGATGTTCGGCGGCCTGTCCGCTGTCTTTGCAGTCTGCGCCATCATCGCCCTGTGGCGTAAGGACAATCCGAAGTACTTCGGTCTGGGCACCACCCAGAAGGTCGGCATCAAGGATTACGTTGACACCCTGGCTCACAACCGTGCCATCCAGATGCTGGTGGTCTCCGCATCTACCGATAAGCTGTTCATGTCCACCAAGAGCAACGCTACCGTTATGATCTGCCTGTTCGGCATCATCTTCGGCAACTATGCCGCATTCTCCAGCTACTCTCAGATCACCTCTATCCCCATCTGCCTGATTTCTCTGCTGCTGATGAACAAGATCGCTCGTCAGATGGGCCAGAAGGCATCCATGCTGGTGGGTACCTGGGGCGGCATCATCGGCTCCATCGCCATCACCCTGTTCCTGTTCTTCTTCAACCCCAAGGGCGATGCTTCCAAGTTCTCGCTGCCCGCATTCCGCCTGATCCGTCCTGACACCTGGGGCACCCTGTTCACCGGCTGGACCACCACCGCTTTGATCTTCGTGCTGCTGGTCATCGCATGGTCCGGCGTGCAGGCACTGTCCTCCTCCATCGTTATCACCATGACCGCTGACTGCGCTGACTACGAGGTCTATCGTACCGGTAAGTACGTTCCCGGCCTGATGGGCACCCTGTTCAGCTTCGTGGATAAGCTGGTCTCCTCTTTGGCTGCTACCGTTGTGGCTCTGTTCTACTCCATGGTCGGCTTCAAGGACGCTCTGCCCGACACCATGACTCCGTACTCTGACGGCATCTTCTGGGCAACCATCGGCTGCTTCGTCCTGCTGCCCATCGTTGGCTGGCTGTGCAACGTTGTGGCTATGCACTTCTATCCCCTGACCAAGGAGAAGATGGCAGAGATCCAGGCTGAGATCGGCCGCATCAAGGCTGAGGCTGCTGCAAAGCAGGCTTAAGGCCAACCATCTCCCTGCGGAAATTTTGAATCCGGGACAGCGCCGCTGTCCTGCATCGTAACCGGAAATGTCCTGCGGCGGGCCATCCTCTGCCGCAGGACTTTCTGATACCCTGAGACCCGGAAGGAATACCACTATGGCAGAAGAAAACAAGCTGAACCAGACCCCTGAGATCACCCCGGCCCCCGCCGCTGAGGCCCCGGAAAAGGCCCCCACCACCGGCGAGCTGCTGGGCGATGTGGAGCACTACGACGAGGAAAAGGACGATTGGAGCACCGGCTATTACGGCACCGGCAGCCGCCAGCAGGTAACGGACGATGTGTTCCACAAGCTGGAGACCGGCGAGGAGCTGACCCGGGATGACTTTATCAAGGCGGAGCTGGCGCTGCAGGATGCCAAGCTGGAAGCCGGCATCGATCTCGAAAAGGAGAAGAGCCCGGGCCTCATTGGTAAGTATCACGATTGGAAAAAGAACCGCGTAAGGCACAAGGTGAACAAAAAGAAGTACCTTCTGCTCTGCCTGTTTCTGGGCTGGTGCGGCGGCCACCGCTACTATGAAAAGCGGTATGCGCTGGCGGCCTTCTACACCCTGTTCTTCTGGAGCGTGGTGCCCTTTTTCCTCTGCGTGACCGACCTTCTCATTGCACTGCCCATGCAGGCCGATGAGAACGGCGACATCCTGATCTGACATCTTCCTCTATTCATTCATTTACCTCCTAGCGCCAGAAAGGGCCTGCGGCATTTGCCGTGGGCCCTTTCTGGTGTTTGCAGGCCCGTTCTCCGGCACAGAACATAGCGGCAGCTAACTGGCGTTGTGCTATACTAGTATATCAATTGATTGTGCAATAAGCACAATAGATTTTTTCACGTTAGTGAAATTTTTCCCATAATCGTAAGAATGACCTGTTTTACCTTAAAATATTACTAACAGATATATAAAAAAACGTTCATAATATAGACATGAAGCTCTGGACGGTCTGGTACGCAGTGGCAGCTGTAAGCCCCATGGAGAAAACGGAGAATGTTCCTGTGTGAACAAAGGAGAGAATGAAATGGCAAAAACCAGAAGTCTGCCGGATAAGTTCTATGATAAGGACTATGAGCACAACGGCATCCACCGCGTTCCCCTGTGGCGTATCGCAGGCTACGCGCTGAATAACACCGCAACCAACGTTTATCTGATGATGATGAACTACGCTACCTACTACCTGATGGGCTGGGTCGGCGTTGGCATGATGGTCGCTTCCTCCCTGACCATGATGATGCGTATGTGGGACGGTGTTACCGACCCGTTCATCGGCTTCATGGTCGATAAGACCAACGGCAAGTTCGGCAAGAACCGTCCGTTCATCGTGATCGGTCAGATCATCCTGTGCGTCACCAGCTGGGTCGCATTCCATGTGACCCACAAGCTGCCTCAGGCCGCCCGCTTCCCCTTCTACGTGGTCGTCCTGATGGTCTACTACCTGGGCTACACCTGCCAGTGTGTCGTTACCAAGTCCGCTCAGTCCTGTGTGACCAACGACCCCAAGCAGCGCCCCATGTTCGCTTCCTTCGACGGTGTGTATAACACTTTGGTGTTCGCTATCCTGGGTATTATCATTCCCCGTATCGCCAACAGCTACAACGATGTGGGCGGTTACGCATCTCTGGAGTTCTTTGACACCCTGTGGAAGATGACCGCCATCATGTCTGCGATCTTCACCACCATCGCTGTGATCTCCATCGCTCCCAAGGATCGTTCCGAGTTCTTCGGCACCGGCAAACCTGTCAAGGTCGGCCTGAAGGATTACTGGGATACCCTGAAGAACAACCGCGCCATCCAGATGCTGGTCCTGTCCGCATCTACCGATAAGCTGGGTTCTTCTGCAAAGTCCAGCGCCGTCATGGTCGCCATGTTCGCCTGCATCGCCGGTTCCAACCTGCTGCAGAGTAATGTTACCGGTCTGGTGACCATCCCCAGCACCATCGTGTGCTTCCTGTTCATCAGCTTCTTTGCTACCCGTCTGGGTCAGCGCAAGGCTATGTTGATCGGTTCTGTGGGCGGTCTGATCACCAATGGTATCCTGGCAGCTCTGTGGCTGTTCGGTGATCCCACCACCATGACCTCCAACCCCGAGACTGGTGCTCTGAACTGGGGCTACTTCCTGATCATCTATCTGGTCTTTACCATCATCACTGCTGGTTTCCAGGGTATCTCCGGCAACATCGTTATCCCCATGACCGCTGACTGCGCTGACTACGAAGTCTACCGTACCGGCAAGTACGTCCCCGGCCTGATGGGCACCCTGTTCAGCTTCGTGGATAAGATGGTCTCCTCTTTCGCTCCCATGGTCGCCGGTATCATGTTCAGCATGTGCGGCTTCACCGATCACAACCCCGTTATGGGTGACCCTGTTACCCCGGGCCTGCGTATGGGCGTTGTCTTCTGCGCTTACGGCATGATCATGCTGGGCCTGGTCTGCAACCTGATCGCTATGAAGTTCTACCCCCTGACCAAGGAGAAGATGGCTGAGATCCAGGACGAGGTCGCTCAGATCAAGATGAAGACCATGGCTGAGAACGCCTAATTGGTACTTGCAATTTTCTGCGGAAACCTGTAAAATCAAATAGAAAAACCGCTCGCCCTTGCGGCGGGCGGTTTTCTGCTTTTGGAACAAAATTCAGACAAGAGGTACATCGTAAATGGAAGAAAAGACACAGTGGGTAAAGGACCCGGATCATGGGATCATCTGGAACACCATCGACCACCTGTTATACTGGAAAGAACACCGTGAAAAGCACTGTGTCAGCCGCAAGAAATATATGCGCCTGTGCATTCTGGGTGCGTTTGGTGCCCACCAGTTCTATGCCAAGCGCCCGGTGCTGGGCCTGCTGTATCTGGCAACCTTCTGGAGTGGTTTCTCTGCCGCTATGACCATCGTGGACTTCATCATTGCCGTGCCCATGAAACCGGATGAGGACGGCAACATCTGGCTGTAAAAAGCCCTCTGGCGGCCTGCTGGGCCGGAAAGGAAAACACCCTATGGATAATGTCATGCAGTTTCTGTTCAACACCAACCACGAGCAGCCCAGCATCCTGGTCTGGATCCTGCTGATCGTGATCGCGGTCGTGATCCCCAATTACGTCAGATATCGGATGGAGCAGAAGCACTCCAATGATTCTGTTCCCACCCAGAACCCTGCCCGTTCTGCCCCGCGCAAGAAGAAGCGCAGCAAGAAGCGCTGAGCCGCAGGCTGGGATCGTATGGTATGGAGCTCCGGCTGTGCCACAATAAAATGAGCCGGTTCCACTCCCCGATGTCCCTGCGGCTGCCACCGCTTTGATATTTCATGATCTCCCATAACCGAAAGGGCCCTGCAAATGCCGCAGGGCCCTTTTGGTTTGCAAGAGAGTGTGGGAGATGAGAAAATAGATTGACGGCTGATAGCAAATGTGCTATCATAAGGCTGAGGGATAAGCCGCACATAGAAGAGGAACATGAATGTATACAGTCGAATTTTACGAGAACGACAGAGGCGTTTCCGAACTGTGGGACTTTTTGGAAGAGCTGCGGATAAAAAGCGCATCCAATAAGGATGCGCGAATACAGTATAAACAGATCGTGTTGTATATCCAGCTGCTGCAGGACAACGGAACACGGCTTTCCGAGAATGTGACGAAGCATCTGATGGATGGCATCTGGGAGCTGCGTCCGGGAAATAACCGGGTATTCTACTTCTGTTGGCGGGGTGATCGGTTTGTGCTGCTGCACCAGTTTCGGAAGAGATCGCAAAAAACACCGCGGCGTGAAATTGAACGAGCAAAAGCGGAACGTGATGATTGGCTTGCAAGAAAGGGTGAGTGAATATGAGGACCTGGAACGATTATAAGGAGCATGTGGCAGCTGCTGACCCGGAAATTGCAAAGGATATCCGGGAAGCGGAAGCAATGTCTGCAATCGTGAAAGCAATGGTAGAGCAGCGCAATGCGATGGGATTGAGCCAGCGGGAGCTGGCAGCGAGGTGCGGCATTCCGCAATCCTCGGTGGCACGGATCGAATCCTTTAAGACGATGCCCAATCTGGATACCCTGCTGAAGATCTTCCAGCAGCTGGGTTTGAAATTGACCATCTCAGCGGCCTGATTCATCTTGCCATTTGCCGCATACAAAAACCGCCCCGGCGGCTGCTTTGTGCAGTGCCGGGGCGGTTCGTTCATTTTTGGTGTTCAGATGCAGGAAGTACTTACTTCTTGATCTTGATCAGCTGTGCGTTCAGGCTCTCGATAAAGCCGTCGGGCATGTTGATCATCTTAGCCATAGCCTCAGGGGTCATGCGCTTCATCATATCCCACATGCCAACGCCGGGCTTGATGTCAAAGTTGGTGGCCAGCTTGACAGCCCTGGTGGCGAGAGCCAGAGCCTCTTCGTTCTTGGAGAGATCCTCCATGCTGTCCTTGATGCTGTAATAGCCCTCGGGGAACTCCATCGGAGCCTTCAGATCCAGGCTGCCGACCTGCTTGAACCAGTTGGCAACGCCCTCCTGACGCTCGTTGAACTCAGGCAGGGTGTAGTAATCGGGCTCTTTCTCGACCTTTTCCAGCGTGATGGAATCCTTCACGTCACCGGCAACGGCCAGGATGGTGTTGAAGCCCTCTTCCAGAGCAACATTGAACTTGAACACGCGGTGTGCAGTCTGCTGGCCGACTTCCTTGCCGTTGACGTACAGCACAACGGTGTCCTGGTTGGAGTAGACCTTGATCTCGGTGGTCTCGCCTGCGCGCTGTGCATGGCGGCGGCCGGCGATGTGGACCATGGGCAGCTTGGACCAGTATGCCTGGTAGACAAAGTAGCTGTCCTTCTTGGTCTTGCGGTCAATGGTCATCAGGCCCTTGTTGTTGCGGCCTGCAACGCCGCCCTCGTGGCGGGCAGCACAGCCAAAGTCGAACATGTTCCAGCAGTGGGTAGCCCACACCCAGGGACGATCCTCGAACACCTGAGCCAGATGCTCGTGGTACAGTGCCTGATACTCCTCGGTGTAGTCCTTGCACTGGGGATCGTTGCTGTGCCAGTTGATGATACCCTCGGTGCCGTACTCGGAGATGCCGATGCAGATGTCGGGGTGCTCGGCGTGGAACTTGTCCAGCCAGGGGCCGTTCTGCTCCATCTTGCCGCCGTACCAGCCGAAGTAGTGGTTGTAGCTCTCTACATCGGTAATGTGATGCATGGGGCCGTCAACAGGGGTGTTGGAGACGTGGGCAATGGTGGTGAGACGGGTGGGATCCAGCTCACGCACCAGCTTCTGCAGGTCGTGGTGGTTGTCCACCAGCTCCTGGCAGATGCCGCCGATCAGGATCTCGTTGGACAGGCCCCAGAACATGATGGAGGGGTGGTTGTAGTTCTGGATGATCAGCTCGGTCATCTGGTGACGGCAGTTCTGGTGAGCGGAGGGGTCCTTCTTAAAGACGCTGATGAAGGGGATCTCAGCCCAGACGGCGAAGCCCAGCTCGTCACATGCGTTGTAGAAGTCCTGGCTGTGCTGATAGTGGGCCAGACGGATGGTGTTGGCACCCAGCTCCTTGATGAGCATGGCATCCTCGTAGTGATCCTCAGCGGTCAGGGCGTTGCCCTTGTACAGACGATCCTGATGGCGAGCCACGCCGCGCAGCGGGGTGGGCACGCCGTTGATGGAGAAGCCGTCGTTCGGGGTCACAGTATAGCTGCGGACACCCACGTTGGCGTAGATCTCGTCAAAGGTCTCGTTGTTCTTCTGCAGGCGGGCGGTCACGGTGTACAGGTTGGGCTCGTCCATGCTCCACAGCTGGGCATCGGGAACGTACAGGGTGACCTTGGTGCTGTCGCAGGGGCGCACGCCGGAAGCAACTTCGTTGCCGTAGCAGTCCTCGATGCTGTACATCACAGTGTAGGCCTCTTCGCCGTTGGTGACCCAGCTCTCGATCTCAAAGGTGGCACCGCCGTCCTCGGTGGGCTTGGGGGTGACCTTGATGCCGGGGCCGCCGAAGTAGTCCAGGTCAAAGTGGGTGCCGGGCACGCTGATCAGGTTCACGCCGCGGTACAGGCCGCCGTAGAAGGTGAAGTCGGCGGAAGCGGGGTACATGGAGGGGGTGTCCTCGTTGGAGACCTCGATGGTCAGCTCGTTGTCGCCCTCGTGGCACAGGTCGGTGACATCGGCACGGAAGATGGAGAAGCCGCCCTCGTGGGTGGTTGCCACCTGGCCGTTGACCTTCACGGTTGCGGCCAGAGCAGCTGCCAGCACCTCAACGTAGGTGCGGCCGCCAGCCAGAGGCTGCTTGGGCTGGGTAAAGGTGCGGGTGTAGACACCGGTGGTGCGCAGATAGCTGCCGTTGCCGTCCATGCCGTCCACAGCGTTCCAGGTGTGGGGCAGGGTGACCTGCTCGGTGGGACGCTCGCCCTTGGGGAAGGACAGGGTCCAGTTTTCGTTCAAGGAAATGATCTCTCTCATCGATACTGCTCCTTCTGGTTTTCTTCTTTGTTTCGGCGGCCTGTATGGCAGAAGAAATGCCGGAAACAGGCCGGTTGTTGATTTCAGTATAGCACATCAGAGGGGGGTAGGGTTTGTACAATCTTTTGGCAAAATAGTAATATTTTGTGAAAATCCAGACGATGATTCCACGATTTTACAATCTGGCCCTTGGAAACGACAGCACAGCATGAAAAGGCTCCCCGGAGCAGAGACGAAAAAGAGGGTGTCCGTCCCCGCAGAGGGAGGCAGCGGCTTCCGCTCATCCCTGACCAGAAGCTTCCTTTGACGCTGTGGGTCCCTCCGGCAGAAAGTGTTGACGGAACGGCGGCTTTTTGCTATAATTATATAGCTATGAATATGGAGATGTATCGAAGCGGTCGTAACGAGAACGACTCGAAATCGTTTTGTCCTTAATCGGGCACGTGGGTTCGAATCCCACCATCTCCGCCAATAAAAGGCACCGGCTTAGGCTGGTGCCTTTTTTGCGGCAAAGATGGTGCGGATGAGAACAGGGCGGCGGCCCGCAGGCCGCAAGCAATCAGCCCTGCGGGCTGTTGCTTAGCCTGCGGGAGAATGCCCACCATCTCCGCCAGAAGTCGCAGATTCAAACGAATCTGCGACTTTTTTATTTTGCGCTTTTACTGCTTGGAACGCAAAAGCATCGGCAAAAACCGGGCCGCAGATGTCCGTTCTCTCCTGAATTCTCTCCAACGGTCGGCTCGACCAGACCACGGTTGAATCCGGCTGAAATACTACCGATTGTTGAAAATCGGAATAGAAAGATTTACTTTTTTGTTTCTAACAGCTCTGCGATCACGCCAGCAGACCCCTGTTTGCTCTTGTAATCAAGATGTGCGTAGATGTCAGCGGTGATCGAGAAGGTACTGTGACCCAGCCATTCCTGAATCCGCTTCATGGATGCTGCTGTCACCGCCCAGGCAAAGCTGAAGCGGGAAGAACAGGCCCGCCAAAGCGGCCGACAGGAGATTGCTCACTTGATTGTCGAAGCAGATGTGCTAACCTCGGAGTTGACCGATCTGCTGATTGAAAAGGTGTATGCATTCCCTGACAATCGCATTGAGATTGTTTACAAGGTCCATGACCTCTTTGAATAATTGAAGATACAAAAACGGAAAACCCAGGCCATCAAATCCATCTTAGTGGCTTGGGTTTTCTGCTCTTTGGCGCTTTTATAGTCAAACGATAAGTGGTACAATATAGTTAAATTCTATTTACTATAAAAGCTGTACTAGGGGGAACAAAAATGGGAAATCGAACATTTGAAGATGTGAAAAGCTATGTAGAATGGCAATCTCAAGGGAAATGCACAGTATTGAGCGCAAAAACAGAGCAACACTTCGATGATTTGGGTGTTGATGTGCGCGTCTGGAATGTCAAAACCGATACTGATGGAGATTGGTGGGTAGTGGAGGGCGACAGGATTCCGATGAATCTCTATCCCCAAAGTGCATATTATTTTGGAGTAGATGAAGTGTACTCTTTCCACATGGGCTTAATGCAGAGAATGAGCGCAGCCCAGGGTGAATATAGGCCGGAGGATTTTGTAAATGGTGTGACGCTCGATGCAGAAATTGCTCCTCAACTTTTCCGAAAGCTCAAAAGTGTCGCTGCGCTAATTGATACCGCTAAGGAGATTGAAGATTTTCAAGCGATAGGTGTTCAGTGCAGAGAAACATTGATTGAACTCGGCAACCACATTTATGACCCTGCAATGGCTGGTGATGGGGAGCAGCCCCAAGCATCGAATTTCAAGCGAAAATGTGAACTATTTATTCAGTTCTATTTGAAGGGATCGGAAAACGCAGATTACAGAAGTATTATTAAGAAACTAACAGAATCCACCTGGGATTACGCCAATAAGATTACACATTCGCGTAGTGCTACATACTACGAAGCCTCAACCTGTGTTACGCTTTGCATTTCTCTTGTTGGCGTTTATGAAAACATCCTTCAGAAAGTTTTCGATCCACTTTCTCAATACCATTGCTCAGTTTGCCAAAGTAAGAAATTAAGCATTGATGGTGATGATTCAGATGAAGATGGAATGGTGAAAAAACTATATCTCCGTTGTGAAGAATGCGGTGCTACAACAGAAGTAGTCTTTGAAGGAAATGATGGAGATAATCCCACCTATACTACGGGCAAAGTCGTAGAATAAAAAGCAAAAACAGAAAACCCAGACTATCAGCACTAAGATTGGTAGTTTGGGTTTTCTGCTTTTCGGAATTATATTTTTTGTCGTGTGTTTGACATACGGGTGGCGCAGGTCGTGGAAGCGGATGTGCTTCAGCCCGTACTTGGTCAACAGCCAGTCGAAATGCTCTGTCACAAAGTTCGGGCGGATCAGCTTACCTTCCTGATCGGTGCAGACGAAGTCCAGATAATCGGTGCGGTACTGCGGCACACCCTTATTTGCGCAAAGATACTGCCCATCTTCGCTCAAATGAGCGATTTCCAGCTCATCAAACACCAGCTTCAGGTAAGCCATAAAGGCACCTCTTAAATTTTGGAGTTCAAATACTCTACCAGTTCCCAAACCGTTGTCAACGGATTGCTTTGCCGTGAAATCGGCTCGATATCCTGATTCTGAAGCTGGCCGGCACGAGTTTTAGCTCGCTGAATTGCAGTAATCTGCAAAGGCTTCAAACCGTCAAAGTAATCCTTGTTTTTCTCATAATCAGGAAGTCTGCCCGGCTGTTTCAGCAATCGGATCAATGCCTGACAATCTTCAACCTCTGTCTGCTGATTTACAAAGTGCAACAGGAACCACAACTCGAAAGACGGGTTAGAATAGGCCAAATGATAGCCTTCCTTTTGAGCGGACTGTTTGGCACGCAGAAGAACTTCGTTGGAGTTATCGTCACGGTCAAACACACACCAGATGGAGTCACCATCTTCCGGGTAGTATGGATTATTGCCCATCGTTGCTTTGGCCTTTTGCACAAGCTTGTCGGCAGACTTATACTGAGAAGAAATCGGGATAATATCAATATTGCACCCTCGGCTGCGGAAACGTTTGAAATAGCGGATCTCGGTTTCACTGCCCTCACAGATGAGATACACCACCGGGTTGCGCTTTCTGGTGTGAGCAGACTTGCGGCTGATCTCTTTTATTCTGCCCATGCTGCATCCCCTCCAATGAATGGAATCGCTCCATACCGACCTTGTAGGTACCCTTTGGAAATGTTCTCACCTTTCCGGGGAGAAAACTCGGTCAGGGCATAAATATCGGTCTGCATGGTCTTTTCATTCTTCTCAGCAAACCAAATCTGATCGCGCCGCAGCAACGTCAGGTCGAGAAGTCCGGTATCGTGTGTTGTAAAGATGAGTTGTGCATGGTTTGTATTGATAGCGGCATCCTGCACCATCTCGATCAGATGCCGCGTCAACAGTGGGTGCATACTGGATTCAATCTCGTCTACCACCAGAACAGACCCAGATTCCAGTGCGGCAAGCCACATACCGATGCGGGAGAAGAACCGCTGTGTACCAACGGATTCCTGCCCCAATGGAAGCCAGAAGCCCCTTGATGCGCCATCTTCGGCATCGAGGGTGTGCAATGCGGAAATGATAGGCTCTTCTTTGGAGCCAGTGATGCGGATGTCCTTGATACCGAGGTCTGCATACAGCATTTCATGCAGGATACGGCTCTTTTCAGAGCCGCCCTGCCGGATAGCAGACAAGGTGGCATCCAGCCGCATTTCGGTTCCCATGAAACCGGTCAGTTTTTCAAAGAACCACAGATATGCCTTTTCAGTCTGGGGGCAGTTCCACTCGTTCGAGCTGGACAGATAAAGGCGATTTTCAGCAGTTCGTCCAGAAAGCGTAAGCTGTTCTTGGATGTTTTCACGAAATTGGTAGCCATTTCCCTCTCTGGAAAAAATCAAGGCTTCCCGGCCATTCGGCCAGTGGTAGAGATATTCGGTCAGGACTTTGGACTTGTCAAACGAGAACCCATAGGCATACTTGATGCCGCCATAAAAATAGATGGCTTCAAAGCTGGTCGGCTGTGTGGGCTGGTCAGTGAAAGCAAACGGCTCCTGCGGAAGGGACTCGCCCTTCAGCAGCTTGGCATATCGGCCACAGACCATTTCCCGCATGAGCAGGAGAGCATGGAGAACATTGCTCTTCCCGGCTGCATTTGCGCCGTACAGTGCCAGCACAGGCACAAGCTGTTTCTTCTCGTCCGGCGAAATCAGGCAATCAGACAGACTTTTATCCGTAGATGCTTTCAAGCTGATAATAGCCGTGTCCTTGATGGAGCGGTGGTTGGTGGCTGAAAATTGAAGCAGCATCGCGATTCCTCCCAGATGATTTTCTGAATCTAGTGTACTCTATTCTAGGCAGAAAGTCAAATTTTGATTTTGAAATTTGCAAATATTCCGCAAAAATCAAGGATAAAATCTAAAATATCGGCTTTTGATACCGTTCAGATGCTATCAGGAATCATTCTGCATACACGACTTCCCTTACCACTACCTCTTCAGCCTGCGCTTTCAGCCCGTTCATGTGCGCCACCCGGAGAAGCTGTGCGCGCTCTTTGTCCGGCGCAGGGAACTTGTCTGCCAAGGCCGCAATCGTGCGTTCTACCTGCTCTGAGGCGGCTCTCTGGACTTCCTGCAAATGCGGCCAGAGCGAACCGTTCAAAAGCATCCGGTTGTACAGTACCGGCCGCTGGGTCTTGAGGTAAGTCAGGCGCATCCGGCCATACTTGCACAGCGGTTCGGTATCATCGGTCTGCGACAGGGTGAGCAAGGGCAGCTGATACTCCCCAACCTGTGCGTAATGGATCTCGGTGCGGACAGTGTTCGTGTTCTTTATGGAAATTCTCCTTTGTATTTTCAACGTGTTTTGCGGTCTTTGTGGAAAACGGTGCTCACTTCTTCCGGCTCTGCGCGGTCAGCCAGTTGCCCTGCGCCTGATAGTAGTGCTCCATCGTGGTGGGGGCGTTCAAGATGGTGGTGCGCAGATAGGCCATGATGTTCTTGATGGGCTGGGTGGTGTTGGACATCACATCGAAGATGTACTCAACGTGCTGGCTGGTCAGATTGTCCAGCCGCAGCCGGATGGCTTTGGTGGTCTGCGGCTGCTTGCCGACGTACTGGGTCTGCCGAGGACAGCAGTACATCTCCACAATGTTGTCCAGCAGTTCCTCCAGCTTGTCGGGGTCGTACCGCTGGGCAAGGGTGTCAATTTCCAGCCGTTCCCGGAACTCCTCCCGCACCTGTGCTTCCGTCTGGTCAAAATCCGCAGATTCGTCCGTCTGCCCTGATAGATTAGTACTTTGTCTTTTAGTATTTTGTTTATTAGTATTTTGTTGTGTTGCCTTTTCCAAATTGGGCTCAGCCAAATTTGGAAAATCCAAAAATGGTGAAGAGCAAGGCTTCATGCGGCTTTTCAGACTTTTGGATGCGGACGGGTTCGACGGCTCGCCTTCCTTGCCGGGAACGGCAGGAGCGTCCTCGACAGGCGATTCGTAGACCTGATAATCGTAGTCGATGATCTGCCCTTTGGCATTGCGGACTTTCTGACGGCGGACGTAGCCGTGTTCTTCCAGTTCCAGAACAGCGGTGCGTACACTGTCCAGACCATCCTTGCAACCAACGGTCAGCCCTTTCAGGCTGTAATCCCAATCGTCCGGCAGAGAGAGCATATAGGACAGCAGTCCCTTGGCCTTCAGGGACAGCCTCTTATCCTGCAGGTGGTGGTTGCTCATAACGGTGTAGTTGACGTTTTTATTGACGCGGAATGTTGACATGGCGGCTTCCCTTTCAGCCCAATGCGGGCAAGAGAAAACGCAGCATCTCCCGGCTTTCGGGAAACGCTGCGTTCAGACAGGGAAGCCTGCTGTGAGCTGGCACAGCAACGGCAGCACTGTAATATTCTAACGAACATCTAACGGAACTGCACCTGAAATGCAGCTCCTGACGCTCTGTGTGAAAGGGGGCTTTTCTAACGGCACTTCGCAAAAAGTGGTTGATTTTCGCCTGTAAATTGCGATGATGTGCCACTTTTGCGAGGCGCAGAAAATGCCGACGACTGCCCATGACAGCCGAACGAAACCAGCTTCATCCAACCGATTCAAAGACTCGAAATCGTTTTGTCCTTAATCGGGCACGTGGGTTCGAATCCCACCATCTCCGCCAACAAAAGGCACCGGCTCAGGCTGGTGCCTTTTTTGCGGCTAAGATGGTGAGGATGAGAACAGGGCGGCGGTCCGCAGACCGCAAGCAATCAGTCCTGCGGACTGTTGCTTAGCCCGCGGGAGAATGTCCACCATCTCCGCCAATAAAAGGCACCGGCTCAGGCTGGTGCCTTTTTTGCGGCAAAGATGGTGCGGATGAGAACAGGGCGGCGGCCCGCAGGCCGCAAGCAATCAGCCCTGCGGGCTGTTGCTTAGCCCGCGGGAGAATGCCCACCATCTCCGCCAACAAAAGGCACCGGCTCAGGCTGGTGCCTTTTTTGCGGCAAAGATGGTGCGGATGAGAACAGGGCGGCGGCAGGGTGCGGCAGCTGGTCTTGTTCTTCATCACATCACTGACCCCTGGACAACCATCTGCATCAATCAAAATCGTCATGCTTGTTCCTCCATCGCCCATCGAAACGCCCTTGCCGTACGCAAATCAGCGTCCTTAAAGTGCCCGCCGCTGTTCCATTCAAGGGTGCAGTCTTTGCCACACTCTGTAAGCCGGCTGTGCAGCGTGCGGATATTATCCCCTACCGCAGCCATGATGGTGTTTTTTGTGTGTTCCTCCTTGTCGCCAAGGCTCAGATAAATGTGCTGTGCCTGCATCGGGTGCCGCTGTTCAAACTCCATCCAGCCCGGAAACCACACAGAGGGAGAAGCGGCGGCGATACCGTAGAACAAATCGGTCTGGGTGGATGCCCACAGCGCAAACAATCCCGCCAGCGAGTAGCCGCCCAGAATGATTTTGACGTTTTCCGGGAGAGGAAACTGCTGCTCCAGTGTAGGAATGACCTGCTCCGTCAGAAAGCGCAGGGTGTCCCCAGCTTTGCCGCCGAAGCCTTGCTTTCCCCACACGGCAGGGGCTTTCCACGGAGAAAGTGCATCGTTCCAGCTTTCCACCGGGAGAGCCGCGAACAGAAAATTCCGGCTGCTTTGAGCAATGGCCGCCACTTCATAATCCATACTTTGCAGCTCATGCTCACCTGTCATTTGGAGCAGCAAGTATTCTGCATTAGCCCCGCCGTAAATGCGGCAAGGTCTGTTCCCGATTTGCATTGTCTGTGCGGTCACTGTAGCAGCCTCCCGAAAAAAATTTGATAAGCCCAGTATAGCAATTGAAAAACCATTTTGCAATTCAAACGGTTTTCAGAGCAGGCGCAAGCGGCACAGAGGTACATTCCCCTCTGCTCTCTGGCAAATTACAGCGCGGATGTGATATAATGGAGAAAAACCACCGGAGAACGGCACAAAAGACGGGGGATGCGGGATGAAACAGAGGCAGCGAGAACAGGTTCAAAGAGGCTGTGCGGTGGGCACCGTGGTGCTGCTGGCATGGCTGTGCCGGGTGCTCCCGCTGGAGGGCCTGCCCTCCGGCCTGCGGGAAGCCTGCGGCATCCTCCGGCTGTGCAACCGGCAGATGTTCCGGGTCTACCGTGCCCTCTCCGGCCGGGATCTGCAATCGCTGAAGGAGCTGCACCAGCAGGTGTGGGCTCCCGCTCCTGAGACCCCGGTGCTCCCGGCGGTGCAGGATGCCAAGCTGATCCAGACCGGCACCAGCGGCTGGCTGGCAGACCTGATGCTGGGCGCAGGCATGGTGCTGTCTGCAGCGGGATATTGGATGGAGCGCAAGCGCAAGGCCATGTTCTACAAGTCCCAGCACTGAACCCCAACCCCCAAAGGCCCCGGGCAAACGCCCCGCTGACCCTTTGGGCCATGCATCACATTCCTTTGTAATCCCCCCCAAAAGTTACTTCCCAGAATCTCCTGTTGATCGCTATCCCCTGAGGCAGCGGGCCCGCACGCCGCTGCCTCGCCCCGGAGGGTCCCGCAAGCCCTCCGGGGCTTTTTTTGTTGGCGGCACGGCCCGTTCCGGCAGAAAAAACAGGGCTGCTCCACATCTCTGTGGGGCAGTCCTGTCTGGCTGCGCGGGTCGGCGCACGGGCTTCCGGGGTTTCCCCCGGAAGGGTGCGGCTCAGCGCGCGGTTTTCTTTTCCTCCGGAGCCTCCGGGTTGTTTTCCAGGTTCAGCTCGGGCATCAGCTCGCTGCTGATGATGGTCAGCATCTGTTCCAGCTTCTTCACGTCCTCTTTGGGGAAGCGCTTGTTCACCCGCTGGACCACCGTGCTCAGGTAGGAGTAGCTGATGTTGTAGTAGTCGATATACTTCTGGGTGGGCCGCAGGTGATACTCCCGGCGGTCGGTGGTGGACTGGATCTTTTCCACATAGCCCTTGCGCACCAGCGAGCCGATCTTATACGCCGCGTTGGGGGTGGAGATCTGCATCATCCGGGAAAACTCCGCAATGGTGGGCTCCCCCATGGCCATGATGCCCTCCATGCAAAAGGATTCCACCGTGGTCAGGGTCGCCTCACGGGTGGCAAAGCGCTGGAACACGTTCTGGTAGAAATGGAGCTTGAACTTGGTATAGACATCGTTGAATGCTTTTTCCAGCATGGTACGGTCTCCCTTCGAACACTCAATTTCCTTTAGTATATCACGCTTTGGTCTTTTTGCCCAGCTTTACGCGCAGAATGTTCAGCACCACCAGCTCCAGCACAATGGCAACGCCCAGCAGGATCAGCGAGGTCCACAGGCTGGCGCTGCTGCCCAGGAACATCTGGGTCAGGCCGGTGATCACATAGCACGCGGCGGAACAGGAAGCGGCGGTAATGGCGTAGGGCAGCTGGGTGGAAACATGGTTCACATGGCTGCAATGCGCACCGGCAGAGGCCATGATGGTGGTGTCGGAAATGGGAGAGCAGTGGTCGCCGCACACAGCGCCGGACAGGCAGGCCGCAATGGAGACCACCAGCATCTCGCCCTGGGGGAAAGCGTGGCAGACAATGGGGATCAGGATGGAGAAGGTGCCCCAGGAGGTGCCGGTGGCAAAGGCCAGGAACACCGCCACCAGGAAGATGATCACCGGCAGCAGGTACTGCAGGGCGGCAGCGGAGCCGCCCAGCAGGTTGGCAACGTAATATTTTGCACCCAGCAGGTTGGTCATGCCGGAAAGCGTCCAGGCCAGGGTCAGGATCAGCATGGGGCTGACCATGGCCTTGAAGCCCTCGGGGATGCAGGCGGCAAAATCCTGGAACGTCATCACGCTGCGGACACGGTAGAACACAAAGGTGAACATCAGGGCAATGCTGCTGCCCAGCACCAGACCGGCGGAGGCGTTGCAGTCGGAGAAGGCGGTGATGAAGTCCACGCCCTCAAAGAAGCCGCCGGTGTAGATCAGGCCAAAGATGCAGGCCGCGATCAGCACCAGCACCGGGGCCACCAGATCAATGACATGGCCGTGGGCATCGTCCTCGGCATCCACATCGTCGCCGTAGGGGCGGTCGGCCGTGGTGAAAAGGTCACCGGCCCGGGCATTGTCCTCGTGCTGCTTCATGGAGCCGTAGTCCGTTCCCGTGAAGATGAGGAACAGGCTCATCACAATGGTCAGCAGGGCGTAATAGTTATAGGGAATGGTGCGCAGGAACATGGTAAAGCCGTTGATGCCGGAGCCATCGGGCACGCTGGAGGTAACGGCGGCGGCCCAGCTGGACACCGGCGCAATGATGCACACCGGGGCGGCGGTGGAATCAATGAGGTAGGCCAGCTTTGCGCGGGAGACCTTCTGCCGGTCGGTCACGGGGCGCATCACGGAGCCCACGGTCAGGCAGTTGAAGTAGTCGTCCACAAAAATGAGCATGCCCAGAATCAGGGTGGCAAACTGCGCCCCGGCCCGGGTGTGGATGTGGGTGGAGGCCCAGCGGCCAAAGGCGGCGCTGCCGCCGGCCTTGTTCATCAGGGCCACCAGAATGCCCAGCATCACCAGAAAAACCAGAATGCCCACGTTGCTGCTGTCAGAGAGCTTGGCCACCATGCCGCCGTCCTCGTTGAAGAACAGGGTGTTGAGCGCCAGCTCCAGGTTGCCGTTGGCAAAGAGCAGCGCGCCGGTGGCAATGCCCACCAGCAGGGAGGTGTAGACCTCCTTGGTGTTCAGGGCCAGCACAATGGCCACCACCGGCGGCAGCAGGGAAAGCATGGAGCTGTACACCGCGGGGGCGTAGCTGGCCGGGTCGGCAATGGTGCCGGGGGTGGCTGCGGTGCACCACAGCAGCAGGGCAAACACCAGCAGTGCCCCCACCCAGGAGAGATTTGTCTTTTTCATAAATGATTCCTCGCTTGATTTTTTGTCCCGGCCCGGGGCAGACTATCCCTATTGCAAACGGAAAGGGGGCCGCCGCCACGCCGGATTATAAAGCGCTGTATTTTGAGCTGTTCCGCGCCAACGAACAGGCCATCCGCCTGCTGACCGCCGCCCAGCAAAAGGCGGAAGCGCAGGTGATGGAAGAGGACAGAGTGCCGCTGTATCTGCACGGTCAGCCTGCCCACAATGCCAAAGGCTCCCCCTTTGGGGGAGCTGGCAGCGCCAACGGCGCTGACTGAGAGGGCGAGGCCGTTACCCCTTTTTGCTCTCTGCCTTTGCGGCAAACTTTGCGTTGTTGATGATGAACCGCTCGTGCACGCCACCGCCCACGGGGCCTTTCTCGTCGTGCAGGGAGACCTTGAACACCAGCTTGCGGCCCTCCACAGCGGTCAGCTCGCTCTCGCAGGTCACGGTCATGCCCACAGGGGTGGGGGCGCTGTGCTCCAGCTCCAGCCGGGTGCCCACGGTGCCGCAGCCCTCGTCCAGCGCGGCGGCAACGCTCATCCAGCAGGTCTTTTCGGCCAGTGCCACCAGCGCGGGGGTGGCAAACACGTCCAGCGTGCCGCTGCCCATGGTCTTTGCGGTGTTCTCGGAAGTAACGGCGACACTCTGCTCGCCGCGGATTCCAGCTTCCAACATAAAAATACGTCCTTTCCAGATGCCCGAAGGCGAAAATTTAGAAATACATTGTTAGAATACCACACTTTTGGTACAGATGCACCTGTTTGGGCGTTTTTTTCTGCAAATCTCCTTCCGTTTGGGCGTTTTTTGCGGCTTTTTTCGATGATTTTGAGAGGAGCGCAGAAAACTTTGCAAAACCCCTTGACAGAAGCTCTTCTGCATGATAACATGAACACATGAACAGACGTTCATACAAAATGCGGCAAAAGGAGAACGGACATGATCGGATTGGAGCAGATGACCCCGGCGGAGCAGGAAAACACGGAACCGGTGGTGATGCCGGATGACGAGGTGCTGTATGAGCTGGCCGACCTGTTCCGGGTGTTCGGCGACTCCACCCGCATCAAGATCTTATATGCGCTGCATGACAATGAGCTCTGCGTGCAGGACATTGCCAATGCGGTGCAGCTGAGCCAGTCGGCAGTGAGCCACCAGCTCCGGGTGCTCAAGGATACCAAGCTCGTGCGCTTCCGCCGGGATGGCAAAACCGTTTACTATGCACTGGATGATGACCATGTGAGAAGCATCCTCTCGATGGGCATGGATCACATTGAGGAGTAAACGGAAAACGCAGTACACTGCCTCCGGGCGCACAAGGCGTGCCTGAGAGGTCCACATAAAATAAAGAGAGGTACTTATAATGAAGAAGAGCTACAAGATCGAAGTTGACTGCGCAAACTGCGCCCAGAAGATGGAGGATGCCGCCAACACCGTTGCAGGCGTGGCACAGGCTACCGTCAGCTTTATGACCCAGAAGATGAAGGTCGAGTTTGCCGAGGGTGCAGACCCCCACGACACCATGGTGAACGTTCTGGCTGCCTGCAAAAAGGTCGAGGATGACTGCGAGATCTTCGATATCTGAGGAAACAGGGGTTTGGAACTCCAGTGCGGCTCCCCTGCGGGGGAGCTTTTTGTGGCACATTTTTCGGGCAGGACGGCCCAAAAGCCGGTGCGGGAAACTGTGGAAAAGAAAACGGGTTTTCAACAGTTTCCACCGGGTTTTCAACAGCTTCTGCGAAAAAGTGCAAAAAGAAACGCGAAAAAGCAGGTTTTCTCCGGGAAAAGTCCGTGGAAAACTCAGGGGAAAACGTGGAAAAGTCTATCCCGTGGGGAAAACCTGTTGAATCCACCCCGCCCGCCGCGGCGCATTGCGGCCCAGAACCCAGAAAAAAGGAGAGTACAGATATGAATAAAAAGCAAAAGAAGAACCTGTACCGGATCATTGCTGCTCTGGTGCTGGTGCTCATCCTCAAATTGCTGCCCCAGTTCCCCACGCCGGTGGAGCTGCTGCTCTACTGCATCCCCTATCTGGTGGTCGGCTGGGATGTGCTCCGCAAGGCACTGCTGGGCATCAAGAACCGCCAGCCCTTTGACGAGTGCTTCCTGATGGCTGTTGCCACCGTGGGCGCGTTTGCGCTGGGCGATTATGTGGAGGGCTGTGCCGTTATCATCTTCTACCAGATCGGCGAGCTGTTCCAGAGCGTGGCCGTGGGCAAGAGCCGCCAGAGCATTTCCAGCCTGATGGATATCCGCCCCGATTACGCCAACGTTGAGGACGAGGACGGCAAACTGGAGCAGGTGGACCCCGATGATGTGGAGGTGGGCACCGTGATCGTGGTCCAGCCCGGCGAGCGGGTGCCCATTGATGGCATCATCGTGGAGGGAACTTCTGCCCTGAACACCGCCGCCCTGACCGGCGAGAGCCTGCCCCGGGATGTCCGCTCCGGCGATGAGGTCATCAGCGGCTGTGTGAACATGACCGGCCTGCTGAAGGTCAGGACCACCAAGGAGTTCGGCGAGTCTACCGTTTCCAAGATCCTCGACCTGGTGGAAAATTCCAGCATGAAGAAGGCCCGCGCCGAGAACTTCATCACCCGCTTTGCCCGGGTCTACACCCCCGCCGTCTGCTACGGCGCACTGGCGCTGGCCTTTGTTCCCCCCATCGTTCTGCTGCTGATGGGCCAGCCCGCCCGCTTCGGTGACTGGGTCTACCGCGCCCTGACCTTCCTGGTCATCAGCTGCCCCTGCGCTCTGGTCATCTCCATCCCGCTGAGCTTCTTCGGCGGCATCGGCGGTGAGTCTGCCTGCGGCATCCTGGTCAAGGGCTCCACCTATCTGGAAGAGCTGGCCCGCACCGGCATCGTGGTGTTTGATAAGACCGGCACCCTGACCCAGGGTACCTTCAAAGTGGTGGGCATCCACCCCGAAAACGGCGTGACCGGGGATGCCCTTGTGGAAGCCGCCGCTCTGGCCGAGAGCTGGTCCAAGCACCCCATCTCCCTGAGCATCAAGAACGCTTACGGCAAGGACATCGACCCCAGCCGTGTGACCGATGTGCAGGAGCTGGGCGGCCACGGCGTGACCGCAAAGGTGGACGGCAAAGAAGTCGCCGCCGGCAACGCCCGCCTGATGGCAAAGCTGGGCCTGACGGTTCCCGAGATCACCGAGCCGGGCACCATCGTCCATGTTGCCATGGAGGGCAGATACGCAGGTTATCTGCTCATCGCCGATGTGGTCAAACCCCACAGTGCCGCTGCCATCAAGGGCCTGAAACAGGCCGGTGTCCGCAAGACGGTCATGCTGACCGGCGACGCGGAGCCTGTGGCAAAGGCCGTTTCCGCCGAGCTGGGTCTGGATGAATACCATGCAGGCCTGCTGCCCGGCGACAAGGTGGACCAGATCGAAACGCTCCTCGCTGCAAAGCAGCCCAAAGAAAACCTCGCCTTTGTGGGCGACGGCATCAACGATGCCCCGGTTTTGTCCCGTGCCGATGTGGGCATCGCCATGGGTGCTCTTGGCTCCGATGCTGCCATCGAGGCCGCTGACGTTGTCCTGATGGACGATGACCCGGCCAAGATCGCGCTGGCCATGCGCATTGCCCGCCGCACCCTGCGCATCGTGTATCAGAACATCGTGTTTGCTCTGGCGATCAAGTTCGCCTGCCTGGTGCTGGGTGCGCTGGGGCTGGCCAGTATGTGGACCGCCATCTTCGCCGATGTGGGCGTGATGGTGCTGGCTGTGCTGAACGCCACCCGTGCCCTGTACACCAAAGATCTTGCAAAAAAGAACGCGCAGTGACCATGCTCTCTGCCCCCGCCTGAGTGCTGATGCCCCGGCGGGGGCTTTTCGCTGCCGGTGAATTGCATTCTGCCCGGAGTGATGGTACAATAAGACACAGTGACCCCCGCCGCCGGACGTTTTTCCGGCAGATAGATGGAAGAAAGAAGGCTTTTTATTATGAGCATGAACACGGTTCCTGAGCGTCTGGCTGCCCTGCGGGCTGCCATGAAGGCCAACGGCGTGGACGTTTATCTGATTCCGGTGGGTGACCCGCATTCCAGCGAGTACCTGCCCGACCATTACACCTCCCTGACCTATTTCTCCGGCTTCCACGGCGAGAACTCCAACTTCGTCGTCACCCCCACCGAGAGCGCTGTCTGGGCAGACGGCCGCTACTTTGTGCAGGCCGAGAAGGAGATCGCCGGTACCGAGATCCAGCTGATGCGGATGGGTGAGCCGGGCGTGCCCACCGTGGAGGAATACTGCGGCAAGGTGCTGCCGGAGAACGGCGTGCTGGGCCTGTGCGGCCTGACCGCTTCCTGCGGGCTGGTGCGCGGCGTGCAGAAGGAACTGGATGCCAAAAAGGGCACCATCAAGACCCTGAACCTTGAGGATGAGCTGTGGACCGAGGGCCGCCCCGCCCTGCCTGCCACCCCGGCATGGATCCTGCCCAAGGAGTATGCGGGCTTCTCCCCTGCCGAAAAGCTGGAGCGCCTGCGCGGCAGGCTCAAGGAGCTGGGCTGCACCGCACAGCTGGTGGGCAAGCTGGATAATCTGGCCTGGCTGCTGAACCTGCGTGCCATGGATATCCAGTGCACCCCCTATGCCATGTCCTACTGCTATGTGACCCCGGAGCGCGCGGTGCTCTTCATCAACACCGCGCGTCTGGGCGCGGAAGCTGCCGCAGAGCTCAAGGCCAATGGCGTGGAGATCCAGGAGTACGATGACGTGCTCAAGTTCCTGGCCGCTGAGACCGAGCCCCAGACCGTGCTGGCCGACCCTGCATCCGTGAACTTTGCCGTTTACGAGACCCTGCAGAACAATGCTGCCCTGACCGTGAAGGATGAGGCCGACCCCCTGCTGCCCATGAAGGGTGTGAAGAATGAGGTCGAGCTGGCTCACGACCGCGAGGCCCATCTGCGGGATGCGGTTGCCATGGTGCGGTTCCAGAAGGAGCTGGAAGAGCGTCTGGCTGCCGGGGAAGAGCTGACCGAGCTGACCGTGGACGAGATCCTCCACAAGTACCGCTCTGCACAGGACAAGTTCATCGTGGAGAGCTTTGGCACCATTGCCGCCTACGGCGGAAACGCTGCCATGATGCACTACCACGCCACCGAGGAGGACCATGCCAAGCTGGAGCGCAAGGGCTTCCTGCTGGTGGACAGCGGTGCCACCTATCTGGACGGCACCACCGATATCACCCGCACCTACCCGCTGGGTGAGCTGACCGAGGACGAAAAGCTGTTCTACACCTGGACCCTGCAGTGCCACATCGACATTGCAAAGGCTGTCTGGCTGAACTACTGCGACGGCCACATGCTGGATACCATCGCCCGTGAGCCGCTGTGGCAGCACCTCATCAACTACCGCTGCGGCACCGGCCACAGTGTCAGCTTTGTGGGCAACGTCCACGAGGGTCCCCACGCCCTGAACGGCCGCAACACCACGGTGTTCCAGCCGGGCATGATCGTCACCGATGAGCCGGGCGTGTACGAGGCCGGTCAGGTGGGCATCCGCATTGAGAACGAACTGGAGTGCTACCACAAGGCCGACAACCAGTACGGCACCTTCCTGGCCTTCCGTCCGCTGACCTTTGTGCCCATTGCCACCTCTCCTGTGGTGCCCGGTGTCCTGAACCGGGACGAGCTGGATTGGCTGAACGCCTACCACCGCGAAGTGTTTGAGAAGCTGGCTCCCCGCCTGAATGAAGAAGAGCGGGATTGGCTGACGAAGAAGTGCGCTGCCATCGGAGCATAACCACAAAAAAGGGAGACCCCGCAGGGGGTCTCCCGATTTTGGTTTATTCTTTCCGGTTTTTCCAGTATTCCTTGGCTTCCTCAATGATCTTTTTGAAGGGGCCGGAGGGGTAGGTGCTCTCGGCGATATCCACCAGGAACTTATACAGCTGGGGCCGCACCTCCTCGTACATCCCAAGGCGGGTGTAGAGGTCTTTATAATACCGGAACGTCTGGATCTTGTTCTGCACGATGGAGGCCGGGTTGATCTGGGTGTGGCAGATGCTCTGGGGATTCTGGACGTAGTAGTAACCGGCTTTGTCAATGGAGACGAAGGTCTCGGCATACTGGATATACTGCATGTTGAACACCAGATCCTCGGCCCATTTCAGCTCGCTGGTGAACTGGATGTCATTGCCGGTGAGCAGGATGCGGCGGTAGAGCTTGTTCCAGAGCACGCTGTAAAAGTAGGAGGCAGGCTTGTCCATCAGCCGCAGGGCAAAGGTGTCCTTGTCGTAGACCCCGGCGGGCAGGAAACCGTATTCCCGCACCTCAGGGGGCCGGGCAACACTCATCACGCCCAGATTGTCCTCCAGCTTTTCCAGCACCTGCTCGGGCTTTGTGGCCCCGGCGGGGATCACCATCTTGTAGGGCGCAATCACAAGGTCTGCGTGGTGCGTCTCGGCGGCTTCCACCAGATGCTGGGTGAAGTCCGGGTCGATGTAGTCATCGCTGTCCACGAACTGGACATACTCGCCCCCGGCCAGCTTCAGGCCCAGGTTGCGGGTGTCGGACACGCCGGAGTTCTCCTTGTCCACCAGCACGATGCGGCTGTCCTTGGCGCGGAACTCCTCACACACGGGCAGGCTGTGATCCTTGGAGCCATCGTTCAGGATGATGAGTTCAATGTTTTTATAGGTCTGGTTCAGGATGCTGCCGATGCAGCGGGCCAGATGATTCTGAGCGTTGTATACGGGCAGGATGATGCTGACGAGCGGCTGATCCATGGCGGTGTCCCCCATTTCTTTTTTCGTCCATAATACTCCCTCATGGCGCAAAAATCAAGCGCTGTGCAGAGGGAAAGGAGGAGCGGATATGATCTTTCACATTGCGGTGTGCAGCCCGGACCCTGTGCTGCGGGGCCGGGTGCAGCGCCACTGCATGGAATATTATGCCCGCCGGGCCGATGCCTGCATCGTGGAGCAGCTGGAAAGCACAGCGGCCCTGCTGCAGCAGGAGGAAGCGGGCTCCCGGTACGAGCTCTACCTCATTGAGCTGCCCGCCGCTAACCCATGCTGCGGCCTGCAGGCGGCGGCAGAGCTGCGCCGCCGGGGCGTGCGGGCCCCGCTGGCCTTTCTGGCTCACACCACGGCCTATGCCTACGAAGCGTTCCGGGTGGACGCGATGCAGTACCTGCATATCCCGTTCCGTCCGGAGCAGCTGACAGCCCTGCTGGACCGGGCCACCGAGCCGGAATACGGCCCGGTCATCCCGGTCGCCACGGCCATGGGTCTGCGGGCCCTGCCCTTTGCGGACATCGAGTATCTGGAGTGCACCCATCATGTGGTGCACTACCACCTTGCCAGCGGCGAGGACGTGGCCTCTCTCTCCCTGCGGGTGCCCTTTTCCGAGGTGGCAAAGCCCCTGCTGGCCGATGCCCGTTTTCTGCAGCCCCACCGCTCCTATGTGGTCAACCTTGCCGCCGCCGCTCAGCTCTCCTCCGGGGAGCTCTGGATGCGCAGCGGTGCCCGTGTGCCCATCCCCCGGGGGCGTGAGCCCGCCGTAAGGGCGGCGTTCCGGGCGTTTCTGGAAGGATAGGTCTATCATACAAAAAAGAAAGCGGCCTGCTTCTGCGGGCCGCTTTCTGCGTGGTGCAGGGTCATACTTTGTCCCAGTCCAGCTCCGTCCAGTCGGTCAGGAACTGGTCGCTGACCTCCCGCAGGGCGGGCTCATCGGACTTGCTGGCGGCATCGGCGATGCCGATGACACGGAAGCCTGCATCGTGGGCGGTGCGGGCGGCGTAGAGGGAATCCTCACAGACAACGCACCGGTCGGGGTCAGTGCCGCCCAGGCGTGCAAGGGTCTGGAAAAATACATCCGGCCTGCTCTTGTGGAGCGCCCCCTGTGCCTCCACATAGAAGTCGAAATATTCATCGATGCCCAAACGGGTGAGCACGGTGCGGCACTGGGCGCTCCAGGTGTTGGAGCAGATGCACATGCGGGCACCCTCGGCCTTCAGGCGGGCCAGCAGCTCCCGCACGCCGGGCTTGAGCTCCACGGTCTCGTAGAGCTTTGTGATAACATCCCACATCACGTTGTTGTAGTCCTCCATTTTCAGGGGCAGGTCATACTCCCGGATGAGGTAGGCCGCGCCATCGGCCATGCCCATGGTCAGGAGCGTTTTGTGGAGGTCAGATTTTGGGGTGCGGCCATAGCGGGCCAGCAGGGCATCGGGCGCACCCTCCCATACCACGGTCATGCTGTCGGTCAGGGTGCCGTCCATATCAAAGATCCAGTTGCTGCAGTGCATTGTTTTACCTCCACCATCGTTTCACACAAGTTAACAAAATTATACCATGGATTTTGTTCCAAAAACAGGGAGAATTTTTCCGGAAAATATGGTATACTTCTGACAGATTTCCAAAGAATGACTAGGAGGCGTTCCAGATGGCACAGAATGATACCCCGGTCAAGGCACTGGTGCTGGCAGGCGGCGGTGCGCGCGGCAGCTATCAGGTGGGTGTGTGGCGTGCCCTGACCGAGCTGGGCTGGCGGCCCCAGATCATCACCGGCACCAGTGTGGGCAGCCTGAACGGTGCCATGTTTGCACTGGACCTGTACGAAACGGCCCGGGATATGTGGATGAGCATCCGCAGCCAGGACGTGATGGAGCTGCCGGAGGAAAACGCCGACCTCTCTGAGCTGCACGCCTTCCTGCGGGAAGTGGTGCGGGACGGCGGCATGGACGTGACCCCGTTGGAAGAGATCGTGGAGCGGGTGCTGGATGAGGATGCCCTGCGGGCTTCGCCCATCCGGTTCGGCCTTGTCACCGTGGAAAAGCGGGGGCTGAAGCCCCGGGAGCTGACGCTGGAGGATATCCCGGCGGGCAAGGTGAAGGATTATCTGCTGGCCTCTGCCGCCTGTTTCCCCGCCCTGCGGGCAAAGCAGATCGACGGGGTGCAGTTTCTGGATGGCGGCTACCGGGACAATATGCCCACCGCGCTGGCCCAGAAGATGGGCGCGGAGGAACTGGTCTGTGTTGATCTGGAAGGGGTGGGCATCACCCTGCCCAACCGCACCGGCCTGCCCACCACCATGATCCGCAGCTACTGGGAGCTGGGGGACATCCTCCACTTTGACCCCGATACCGCCAGACGGAACATGGAGCTGGGCTACTACGATACCCGCCGCGCCATGGGATATCTGCGGGGCTGCGCCTATGCCGTTTCCACCAGCGCCGAGAGCTGTGAGGATGCCGCCGCCTTTGCGTGGAAATTCCAGCAGGTGCAGAAGGCGGTGCGGGAAAAATACCCCGTGACCCTGACAGCGGATGCGGCCCTGCTGCTGGCCAACATGAAGGATGCCCAGCTGGCCCCGCTGGAAGCTGCCGCTGAGGATGCGGGCGTGGACCCCACCGTGTTCTATACCACCCGGACACTGGCGGAAGCCTTTTTGGAAAAATGCGACCGGGAGCGCATCGAGAGCTTTGCGCCCCTGTTTGAGGGCGGCGGCAATGCGGCACAGGCCGCACGGGCTGCTCTGCTGCCCAATACGTTCTTACAGGCATTGGTCTGCCGTGCCCTTACCGGGCCGATACTGCCGGAGGTGATCGAAGAATGAAGGTCTATCAGGGACACAGCGCCTCGCCGGGCCTTGTGATGGGACAGGTGAGCCGGTTGGAGCGCTGGCACGAAAATTTTGCCACCGGGCCGTTCAACGCGGAACGGGAACAGCGCCTGCTGGAAAACGCTGTTCGGACAGCCCAGCGTGAGCTGGACGGCATGGCAGACCGCAGCGGCCCCACGGAGCAGGCCATCTTCCTGTTCCAGAGCATGATGCTGGAAGACGAAGGCTTTATGAACGAGGTCAGATTCCAGATCAAGGCGGGCATCAGCGCTGCCGAAGCCATGTACCGTGCGGGCAACCGCTATGCAGAGCAGCTTGCGGCCATGGAGGACAACGCCTACATGCAGCTGCGCAGTGCGGATATTCTGGATGCCGCCCGCCGCGTGGTGAACGTGCTGACCAACCGTCCCCGGGTCTGGCTGGCACTGGATCACCCGGTGATCCTGGCGGCAGAGATGCTGATGCCCAGCGATCTGTTCAGCGTTCCGGCGGGGATGATCCTGGGCATCATCACTTCGGAGGGCAATAAGCAGAGCCACGCGGCGATCATTGCGCGGGCCATGCACATTCCCTGCGTGGTGCAGGTGGGGCAGGCGTTCCTGAACGACTGTGATGGCCGCACTGTGGTGCTGGATGCCAACAACGGCGAGTGCATCCTGGACCCGGATGCCAACACCCGCCAGCAGGCGGTCAGCCGCATCTGCGAGCTGCAGTGGGAGAGCGAGGAAGCCGCCCGCATCAGCGCCCTGCCCAACCGGACAAAGGATGATGTGCCCTTTGAGCTCCTGGCCAACTGCTACGGGCAGGAGGATATTGAATCGGCGCTGCAGGCAGGCGCTTCCGGTGTGGGCCTGCTGCGCAGCGGCTATATGATGCTGCCGGGCCGCCCGGTGGACGAGCAGGAGCAGTTCGTGTTCTATCAATCCTGCATTGCCGCCGCAAAGGGCGGTGTGGTAACGGTGCGCACCTTTGATTTTGGTGTGGACCGCGCCATGGCTGATATCCATCGGGGGCTGGAATCCTCCAAGCTGGGCCTGCGGGGCATCCGCAGCAGCCTGCGCCAGACCCATCAGTTTGAAACGCAGATCTGCGCCCTGCTCCGGGCGGCAGCCCACGGCCCCCTGCGGGTCATGTTCCCCATGGTGACCAACCTCGAGGATTGGGACGAAGCCATGCGGCTGGTAGCACACTGCCGCCAGCTGCTGCGGGAGCGCGGGGAGGAGTTTGACCCGGACACGCCCTTTGGTGTGATGTTCGGGGTGCCCTCGGCCTGCCTGACAGCAGAGGAATTCGTGGAGCATGGGTGCAATTTCTTCCTCATTGAGACAAACGATCTGACCCAGTACACCCACGCGGTGGATCGGGATATCTCCATTGCCGAGCGCTACTACCGCCCGGCCAGCCACGCAATGAAAAAGCTCATCCGCATGGTGGTGGAGGCTGCCCGGGAGGGCGGGATCCCCGTGACCATCTGCGGCAGTGCGGTGGGCAATCCGGCCAACACCCTGCAATATCTGCAGCTGGGCCTGCGGAGTTTCTCGGTCAGCCCGCAAAACCTCATTGAGGTAAAAAAAGCGCTGATGAACGCGAAAATAAAATAAACAAAAAGGACGGCTTGCGCCGTCCTTTTTGTATATGTGGAAATAAAAATTACTCCAGGTTGCCCGTCAGGGTCATCACGGCGGAGAGCACTGCCAGCGGGGCGGTCTCGCACCGGAGGATGCGGGGGCCGAGGCCGACCGTTTTCACACCGGCATTGGCGGCCATTTCAGCCTCTTCCACGGCAAAGCCGCCCTCGGCACCGGTGATGAGGGCAATCTTCAGCCGCTGGCCGTCGGCAGGCTGTGCGTCTGCCAGCAGCTGGCGCAGGGGAGCGCCGCCCAGCTCGTAGCAGAAGAGCACAAGGTCGTACCCTTCCAGACTGCGGCAGAGGGCCCCGAAATTGGGCAGGGGCAGGGCGACATCCGGCAGCACGCCCCGGCCGCACTGTTTGGCGGCTTCAAAGGCGATGCGGTTGTAGCGCTCGTTTTTCTGCTCCTCCTTTTTGGGGGCGGCCACGCAGTACCGGCTGAAGAAGGGCACGAAGTGGGTGCAGCCCAGCTCCACGCCGTGGCGGATGACCTGTTCCAGCTTGTCCTGCTTGGGGTAACCCACGAACAGGGTCACTTCCACGCTGGGTTCGGCGGCGCTGGGATAGCCCGGCTCCACGCTGAACTCCACCGTCTCCGGCCCGAAGCCGGTGATGGTGGCGGTGTATTCCACGGCGTTGCCGTCACATAAGATGACAGTGTCCCCCAGTCTGCCCCGCATCACGCGGGAAAGATGATGGGCATCGGCCCCCCGCAGGGTGGCGGTGCCATTGGAGATTTCGGTTGTAAAGTAGCGATGCGGCATAAAAATAAACTCCTGTTTCCCTCATTACCGGCAAAACTGGCCGGTATGCCAAGGGCTCCCCTATTAGGGGAGCTGGCGCGAAGCGCCTGAGAGGTTTAATTCGACTTTTTACAAATAATGCACTCCCAGCCGCGCTTCTCCTTCACTTCCTGCACGGTCAGGCCAGCGGCTTCCAGAGCGGCGATTACCTCGTCCTTGCGGCTGTCGATGATGCCGCTGGCAATAAAGGTGGCGTTTTCGGCCATCAGGCCGGGCACGGCGGGGGCAAGGCTGATGATGGCGTTTGCCACGATGTTGGCGGTGATGATATCGTACCTGCCGCTGGCCTTGTCGGACAGGTCGCCCACCAGAACGGTCAGCTTGTCAGCCACGCCGTTCAGGGCAGCATTCTCACCTGCGGTGCGCACGGCCACGGGGTCGATGTCCACACCCTCGGCACTGCCTGCGCCCAGCTTGAGGGCGGCAATGGCAAGGATGCCGCTGCCGGTGCCGATGTCCAGCACCCGCTCGCCGCCCCTGACCCGCTCGTCCAGCGCTTCCAGGCAGAGGCTGGTGGTCTCGTGGCCGCCGGTGCCAAAGGCAAGGCCGGGGTCAAGGATCAGCTTGACGCGGTCGGTGTCGTACTCCTGCCAGGAGGGCACGATGGCCAGCCGTTTGCCAATGTCCATGGGGTGGTAGTATTTGCGCCAGCCGTTCTGCCAGTCCTCCTGCTCCACGCCCTCGGTCTCCACGGTGTAGGCGATGCCTGCCGCTTCCATCCGTGCCTGGATGAGAGCCAGCGTCTCCACGGGGGAAGCGCCCGGCTCCAGATACATGTGGATGATCACGGTATCACGGGGCTTGTCCAGCAGCTCCTGCTCGATCAGATCCACATGGGCGATCTCGGCCACCTGCTGCTCGATGTCGCTGTAATCCTCGATATAGATGCCGCCCTCGGCGATCATGGTGGCAACAGCCTCGGCATTGTCGGCATCGGCCTTGGCCACGGTCAGGCGGATATCAGTCCATTCCATAAAAAGAACCTCCCTGGGTCTTGTGTTTTCTATTTATAAGTATAGTACCCGATTCCGGCGCGGGATGCAAGCGGTTTGGGGAGAAAGGGCAAAAGAAAAGTTTTTTCAAAATCCTGCTCTGAAATGCGCAATAATTCCAAAAAGTTTTTCACGAAAGATGCGAATTCAAGGATTTTTGGTGCAAAATTGCGAAAACAGGCGCAGACCCTATTTCTTTTTTTCGGAGGATGTGTTAAAATATTGTTACGCAATTATGGACAGCCTGCAACCAGAGGCCTCCATAACAACAACATTCTTTAAGGAGGAATGTGTCTTATGATGAAGTATCTCCAGAAACTGGGCAAAGCTCTGATGCTTCCCGTCGCTGTGCTGCCGATCTGCGGCATCCTGATGGGTCTCGGTTATGCCCTGGCCCCGGGTGTCATGGGTGTCCCCGGTGCTGCAACCTCCGGCGCAGCTTACACTGTTGGCTTCCTGCTGGTCAAGGCAGGCGGCGCTCTGATCGATAACATGGCATGGCTGTTCGCCATTGGTGCCGCTGTTGGTCTGGCTGATGACCACGACGGTACCGCTGGTCTGGCTGGCCTGGTCAGCTACCTGATGATGCAGCAGCTGCTGAGCCCCGGCGTGGTCAGCATGGTGCGCACCCTGGAAGAGGGCACCGCTACCTACATCGCTTTCCAGAAGGTGGCCGGCAACTCTTTCATCGGCATCCTGGCCGCTGTGGTGGGTGCAGCCTGCTACAACAAGTTCAAGAGCACTCAGATGCCTGACTGGCTGGCATTCTTCTCCGGCAAGCGCTTCGTCGCTATTGCTACCGGCCTGATCTCCATCGTTGTTTCTGTCGTTCTGCTGTTCGTCTGGCCCGTCATCTTCGATGCACTGGTCGCCATTGGCAGAGGCATCGCAGGCATGGACGGCATCGGCGCTGGCATCTACGCCTTCCTGAACCGTCTGCTGATCCCCACCGGCCTGCACCACGCTCTGAACAACGTGTTCTGGTTCGACACCATCGGCCTGGGCGACCTGTCCCACTTCTGGGCAGGCGATACCTCTGCTGATGTGGGCTGGAGCCTGGGTATGTACATGTCCGGCTTCTTCCCCTGCATGATGTTCGGCATCGCCGGTGCTGCACTGGCCATGGTCCGTACCGCCAAGAACAAGAAGGCCGCCATCGGTCTGGTTCTGTCCGCTGCCATCTGCGCCTTCGTCTGCGGCGTTACCGAGCCCTTTGAGTTCGGCTTCATGTTCCTGTGCTTCCCGCTGTACGTTGTGTACTCCGCTCTGTACGGCATCTTCACCATCATCACCTACTACTCCGGTTTCCGTGCTGGCTTCTGCTTCTCCGCAGGTGCTACCGACCTGGTGTTCTCCGCTTCTCTGCCTGCAGCTGCTAAGACCTGGATGATCATTCCTCTGGGCATCGCTGCATTCGTGGTGTTCTACTTCGTGTTCTACTTCGCCATCACCAAGTTCGACCTGAAGACCCCCGGCCGTGAGGACGAGGATGCCGAAGAGGCTGAGAAGAAGGTCGTTCTGGCCAACAACAACTACACTGAGGTTGCTGCTGGCGTGCTGAAGGCCATCGGCGGCAAGGAGAACGTCTCCAGCGTGGACTACTGCGCTACCCGCCTGCGCTTCACCATTAAGGACTACACCGCTGTGGATGAGAAGGCTGTGAAGGCTGCTGGCGCTGCCGGTGTCATCCGCCCCGACAAGACTACCTGCCAGGTCATCATCGGCACCAAGGTGCAGTTCGTGTATGATGAGCTGAAGAAGATGCTGTAAGCATCCTTCTGAGCACGCTTCCGCGCGGAAGGCTGGTTGCTTCCGCATCCATTCCCAAACTGTAAAAATGCCGCCGAGGGCGGGCGTTTACGCCCCGCTTTCGGCGGCATTTTGTTTTGTTCACAAACCGGCTACCCTTTTGGCCGGAAAATATGCTATACTGACAACGACAAAGCAAAATAACAGGAGGTTCCCCATTATGAAGATCATTCGTGCAAAAGATTACAAGGACATGTCCCGCAAGGCTGCCAACATCATCTCCGCACAGGTCATTATGAAGCCCAACTGCGTGCTGGGTCTGGCGACCGGCGGCACCCCTGTTGGCGCATACGCTCAGCTGGTGGACTGGTACAACAAGGGTGACCTGGATTTCTCTGAGGTCACCACCGTCAATCTGGACGAGTACCGCGGCCTGCCCAAGGAGCACCCCGAAAGCTATTGGAGCTTTATGCACAAGAACCTGTTTGACAAGGTCAACATCCGCCCCGAGGCCATCCATCTGCCCGACGGCACCAACCCCGATGCTGCGGATGCCTGCAAAAAGTACAATGAGATCATCCACAGCGTGGGCGGCATCGACCTGCAGCTGCTGGGCCTTGGCCCCAACGGCCACATCGGCTTCAACGAGCCGGGCGAGGCCTTTGAGCTGGAGACCCACTGCGTGAATCTGACCCCTGCCACCATCGAGGCCAACAAGCGCTTCTTTGATGGCAACGAGGATCTGGTGCCCAAGCAGGCCTACACCATGGGCATCAAGACCATCATGCAGGCCCGCAAGGTGCTGGTGGTGGCCAACGGTCTGGCAAAGGCCAAGGCAGTCAAGGCAGTCGTCTCCGGCCCTGTGACCCCCGAGTGCCCGGGCTCCATCCTGCAGATGCACCCCGACTGCATCCTTGTGGCCGATGAGGAAGCACTGAGCCTGCTGTAATTAAACCTCTCCGTCATTGCTGCGCAATGCCACCTCCCCTGATGAGGGGAGGCCTTGGCAGCCGATTTCAGTGAATCTTTTTGCCAAAGGCTCCCCTACAAGGGGAGCTGGCGGGCGCAAGCCCGACTGAGAGGTTGCACGAAGGAAAGCGTGAGAATATGATCATCAAAAATGCTCTGATTTATACCCCCCGCCACACCTTTGAGGAGGGGAGCCTGACCATCCGGGAGGGGCGCATCGTGCCCTTTGCACAGCCGGAGGAAGGCGAGGAGATCGTGGATGCCGGGGGCGCTTACGCTCTGCCGGGCCTTGTGGACATCCACTTCCACGGTGCCATGGGCAAGGATTTCTGTGACGGCACCGAAGAAGCCATCCAGACCCTGGCCGATTTTGAGGCCGGTAAGGGCGTGCTGGCCATCTGCCCCGCCACCATGACTTTCTCAGAAGAGATCCTGAACGGCGTGATGGATGCCGCCGCCGCCCATCAGAACGGCAGAGGCGCAGACCTTGTGGGCATCAACATGGAGGGGCCCTTCATCAGCCCCAACAAGGTGGGTGCCCAGAACCCGGAGTATCTCCACAAGGCGGATGTTGCAATGTTCCGCCGCCTGCAGAAGCGGGCAAACGGCCTGATCAAGCTGGTGGATATCGCCCCGGAGGAGCCGGGTGCGCTGGAGTTCATTGCTGCCTGCCATGATGAGGTGCGCATCTCCATTGCCCACACCTGCACCAGCTACGACACTGCCAACGCCGCCTTTGACGCAGGCGCGACCCACATGACCCACCTGTACAACGCCATGCCCGGCATCACCCACCGGGAGCCCGGCCCCATCATTGCGGCGCTGGAACGGGGCGCGGAGGTGGAGCTCATCACCGACAACGTTCACATCCACCCGGCCATGGTGCGGTTCACCTTCAACACCTTCGGGGATGACCATGTCATCCTGATCGCCGACAGCATGATGGCCTGCGGCCTGCCCGACGGCCAGTACAGCCTGGGCGGTCAGGCGGTCACGGTCAGCGGCCCCCGTGCTACCCTGACCGAGCACCCCGGCACCATTGCGGGCAGTGCCACCTGCCTGTACGACTGCATGAAGCGTGCCGTGCTGGAGATGAACGTCCCGCTGGAAAGCGCTGTCCGCGCCGCCAGCGAAAACCCCGCCAAGAGCATTGGCATCGACAATGATTACGGCAGTCTGGCTGCAGGCCGCTACGGCAATGTGATCCTGGCAGACAAGGAGTTGAACATCCAGGCTGTCTACCAGAAAGGAACCCGTATCGTATGAACCCCGAGAACCTGACCTGGCGGCTGCTGACCGCCGAAGAGCTGACGAACGTTTACCTGAACGAGATGCGCCGGGATTTTCCTGCCGGAGAGCTGAAGCCCCTGAGCATGATCCTGAACAGCGAGGCCGCCGGTACCGCCCACACCTGGGGCGTGTATGAGGACGACGCGCTGGTGGCGTATCTGTTGATGGTGCGGCCCGTGGGCTGTGAGGTGAGCCAGCTGGACTACTTTGCCGTTCTGCCCCAATACCGGGCCGGCGGCATCGGAGCCGCTCTGCTGGCCGCCCTGCCTGACCACGAGAAGGGCGCGCAGGCCATCCTCATTGAAGCGGAGTGCCCTGAAAAAGCCGAGGACGAGGCCATGGCTGTGCGCCGCCTGGGCTTTTACGCCCGGTGCGGGGCCAAGGACACCGGCTGGACAGAGCATCTCTTTGATGCCTGGTTCCGGGTGCTGGTGCTCCCCTGCTGCGGCGGAAAGGTGCGCAGCCCCGAGGAGGCCGTGCGGCAGCTGGCAGACTGCTACCGCCGCACCATGGGCGAGCCCCAGTGGCGCAGGAACGTCACCTTCTACCGCCCCGATGGCGTGGAGGTGCAGTTCTGAGAGGTTGAATTCTGTCCCTTGACAGTCTGGGTAAATATGGTACTATGGTGATAGGAACAAACCAGATCTGAGATGGGAGGAATTTCTGATGCGTAATGTTTTTTCCCGCCGTGATTTTCTGAAAGCATCTGCCGCCGTTGTGCTGGCCGCTTCTGCCGCTGGTGTCCTCACCGGCTGCGATGGGGGCGGCAGCGAGATCCCGTCCGCAACCATCGGGCTGGGTGAGTTTGAAGTGACCATGACCGGCAACATGACCATCACTGGTGATGAGGTCGTGGGCAATGAGAACGCCAACGGCTACCTCTGCAAACCCAATGTGCGGATTCGGTACAACGGTGCAGCCAGCGAGATCAAATACAATTTTTCCGGAGTCTTTGCGGCAAAAATTGATAAGACCGCGCTGGAACTGACCAATGGAAAAGAGGAGATCTCCTCTAAACTGACAAAGACTTATGTGCCGCAGTTCCGTGCAAAGGCCAGTGGGTACGGTTCTTTTAAGCAGGGCGTACCCTTCAAGCTGTATGTGACCCTGCAAGGCAGGACAGCTGAGTTTGCTCTGACGAGTGACGGCAAAGTGACAGTCTCCGCTGTCGATAAAGTCTAATATCCCCCAAAAGCCCGAGGTGCACCCCGCACCTCGGGCTTTTTTGCGCCCAAATTTTACATTGGGGCAAAAACATGTCCGAACAATTTACCTCGATTTTTCCCGCTTGTGGTCGAAGCGGTTCTCCGACTGGGATACAATAGTGCCGTACCCAAGGAAAACACGAAAACAAGAGCCGGGAGCGGAAAACCCGGATGTTTGGAGGACAAATATTATGAAAAAGATCACGCGTCGTTCGTTTCTCACTGTCTGCGGTGCAGTTGCTGCCGCTGCTGCCCTGACCGCCTGCGGCGGCTCTGCTTCCTCTGCTGCAGCTTCTTCTACCTCTACCGCTGCTGCCCTGTCCGGCAACGTTGCTACCGGTGGTTCCACCTCCATGAAGAACGTCATCGCTGCCCTGACCGAAGGCTTTGCTGAGGTTGAGCCGGGTGTCACCGTCAGCTACGACCCCACCGGTTCCGGCGCAGGCATCACCGGTGCTTCCGATAAGACCCTGGACATCGGCCTGTCCTCCCGTGCCCTGAAGGACGACGAGAAGGCTGACGTGGAGGGCACCACCATCGCTCTGGATGGCATCGCCATCATCGTCAACAATGCAAGCAAGGTGGAGGATCTGACCGTTGACCAGCTCAAGCAGATGTTCACCGGCGAGATCACCAACTGGTCTGAGGTGGGCGGCGACGACGGCGAGATCGTTCTGATCGGCCGTGAGGCTGGCTCCGGCACCCGTGATGGCTTTGAGAGCATCGTGGATGTCAAGGACAGCTGCAAGTACGCGCAGGAGCTGACCGCCACCGGCGCTGTCATCAGCGCTGTGGAGGCCAACCCTCTGGCCATCGGCTACGCTTCCCTGTCCGCTGTGGGCGACACCGTGAAGATGGTCACCGTTGGCGGTGTGGAGTGCAGCGAGGAGACCGTCAAGGACGGCAGCTACGAGGTGCAGCGTCCCTTCGTGTTCGTCACCAACAAGTCTGTCACCCTGTCTGAGCAGGCACAGGCCTTCTTCGACTTTGCCACCAGTGCCGATGCTGCTGACCTGATCCGCACTGCCGGTGCTGTTCCTGTGAATGAGTAATTGCGGAAAGCAATGATGCTATGAACAACAAAAAGATTTCTCTCCCCAGAACTCCTGCTGCGTGGCTGGAAGCGGTGATGAACTTCATCTTCTTCCTCTGCGGCATCCTGGCGGTGGGCTGTGTGCTCCTGATCTCAGTGTACATGGTCCTCTCCGGTGTGCCTGCCATCCAGAAGATCGGGCTGTTCCGGTTCCTGTTCGGCACCCGGTGGGCTTCCACCGCTGCCGACCCGGCCTACGGCATCCTCCCCTTCATCCTGTCCAGCGTTTACGGCACGCTGGGTGCCACCGTGATCGGTGTGCCCATCGGTCTGCTGACGGCGGTGTTCCTCTCCAAGGCCGCAGGCCCGAAGGTGCGCACCGTGGTCGTGACCGCCATTGAGCTGTTGAGCGGCATCCCCAGCGTGGTGTTCGGCCTGCTGGGCATGCAGGTGCTGGTGCCCGCCGTGGCCAGGACCTTTGGCAAGGCCTCCGGTGCCTGCCTGCTGAGCGCCATCGTAGTGCTGGCGGTGATGATCCTGCCCAGCATCGTGTCGGTGTCGGTCACAGCGCTCAACGCTGTGCCGCCGGAGTATGAGCAGGGCAGCCTGGCTCTGGGCGCAACGGATGTCGAGACCTGGTTCAAGGTCAGCGTCCCCGCTGCCCGGAGCGGCATTGCCGCCGGTATCGTGCTGGGCATCGGCCGCGCCATCGGCGAGGCCATGGCCGTGATGATGGTGGCTGGCAACAGCCCCAACATGCCGGACAGCCTGTTCCGCAGCGTCACCTTCCTGACCACCGCCATTGCCAAGGAGATGAGCTACGCCAGCGGCCTGCAGAAACAGGCGCTGTTCAGCATTGCGCTGGTGCTGTTCGTCTTTATCATGGGCATCAATATCCTGCTCAATGTGGTGCTGAAGGGAGGAAAGCGCGATGAATAACAGTGCTTCTGCCTCCCGCCGCACCTGGAACCGCGTGATGAACGCTCTGGTCCGGGCCTCGGCTGTGCTGGTCATCGTACTGGTGGCAGGCATTCTGGGCATGGTGCTGGTGCGCGGCATCCCGCACATCAGCTGGAAATTCCTGACCACCACCGCCAGTGTGCTGAAGGGCACGGACGGCATCCTGCCTGCGATCCTCAACACGCTGTATGTCATCCTGCTGACGCTTCTGATCGTACTGCCGCTGGGTGTGGGCGCGGCCGTTTACCTGACCGAGTACGCCCAGAACCGCAAGGTCATTTCGGTGATCGAGTTCACCAACGAGACGCTGGCGGGCATCCCCAGTATCATTTACGGTCTGGTGGGGATGCTGGTGTTTGCCCAGACGCTGGGCTTCCAGACCTGCCTGCTCTCCGGCAGCCTGACGCTGGTGATCATGAACCTGCCCACCATCATCCGCACCACCCAGGAATCCCTGAAAACGGTGCCCCAGGGCTACCGTGAGGGTGCGCTGGGTCTGGGTGCGGGCAAGTGGCACATCATCCGCACCATTGTGCTGCCCTGCAGCATCGACGGCATCGTGACCGGCTGCATCCTGGCTGTGGGCCGCATCGTGGGCGAAAGCGCCGCGCTGCTCTTCACCGCCGGTGCCGCCGAGGTCATTGCCAACGGCGTGATCAAGGCCTACACCTCCAACGGTGCCACCCTGTCGGTGCTGCTCTATCTCCGTGCCTTTGAGGACGGCGATTTCGACTCCGCCTGGGCCATCGGCGCAGTGCTGCTGGTGCTGGTGCTTGCCATCAATCTGGCAGCCCGGCTGGCCAAAACCAAACTGAAACAGAAGCAGTAGATAACTCCCTCCGTCATCGCTGCGCGAT
>ENA-OQDL01000159-OQDL01000159.1-human-gut-metagenome-genome-assembly--contig:-NODE-159-length-45077-cov-5.997931_pt1 | contig 45077 bp, 44 predicted proteins | sample MGYA00242782_ERZ504609 | MGnify/ENA primary metagenome ERZ504609 (study PRJEB26092, sample SAMD00036320) | human gut metagenome | host: Homo sapiens | study: EMG produced TPA metagenomics assembly of... | reverse complement strand
AGGCTTCGGTTGGCGCGCGCTCCGAGCCTTTGGTCACACTTGTCACTTCTCATGGTTTGTTCCTCTTTTCCTTATAACAAAAGACCCCCTCCCAAAGGAGGAGCCTTCTTAGTTTAAAGCAGCTTTGGCTGAACTCCTTCCGTCATCGCTTGCGCGATGCCACCTCCCTCACGGAGGGAGGCTTCACGCTGCGGTCAGACAAAAGGCTCCCTCTTTGAGGGGGCTGTCGCCGCAGGCGACGTGGGAGTTCATTACTTCTTCAGCCAGCTCATCATGCTGCGCAGCTCTGCGCCCACCTTCTCGATGGGGTGCTCGGCCTCCATGCGGCGCTGAGCGAGGAAGTGGACCTTGCGGCCGCCGTTGGGGCTCATCTCGGTCAGGAACTCGGAAGCGAAGGTGCCGTCCTGAATCTCGGTCAGGACCTTCTTCATCTCCTTGCGGGTCTCAGCGGTGATGAGGCGCTTGCCGGTGCGGTAGTCGCCGTACTCGGCGGTGTTGGAGATGGAGTAACGCATCTTGGAGAAGCCGCCCTCGTTGATCAGGTCAACGATCAGCTTCATCTCGTGGCAGGTCTCAAAGTAGGCCATCTCGGGGGCGTAGCCGGCCTCGACCAGCGTGTCGAAGCCAGCCTGGATCAGCTCGCAGACGCCGCCGCAGAGCACTGCCTGCTCACCGAACAGGTCGGTCTCGGTCTCCTCCTTGAAGGTCGTCTCGAGGATGCCGGCGCGGCCAGCACCGATGCCGGAGGCGTAGGCCAGGGCGATCTCCTTGGCCTTGCCGGTGTAGTCCTGCTCCACGCAGATCAGGGACGGGCAGCCCTCGCCCTCGGTGTACAGGCGGCGGACGATGTGGCCGGGGCCCTTGGGAGCGATCATGATGACGTCAACGTTCTTCGGCGGGGTGATGGTCTTGAAGTGGATGTTGAAGCCGTGGGCAAAGGCCAGTGCCTTGCCCTCGGTCATGTAGGGGGCAACCTGCGTGTTGTAGATGTCGGCGCACAGCTCGTCGGGAACCAGCATCATGACAACGTCACCGGCCTTGGCAGCCTCCTCGACCTCCATGACCTTGAAGTTCTCATGGGTGGCAGCGAACTCGGAGGCCTTCTCCCAGTGGGCAGAGCCCTTGCGCAGACCGACAACGACATTGACGCCGCTCTCGGCCAGGTTCTCGGAATGAGCGTGGCCCTGGGAGCCGAAGCCGATAACGGCAACGGTCTTGCCGTCGAGCACGCCGAGGTTGCAGTCGGAATCATAGTACTTGTTGATAGCCATGGTGGTGTCTCCTTTTTGTTGTTGATACTTTTTATATTTGTAATTTTAATTGGGAAACGAAAATAAAAATCCGTAGGGGCGCATTCTATATGCGCCCGTGCAGTGCAGCCTACGGCGGGCGGATATGGAATCCGCCCCTACAGGCATTGAAAATTTACGAGCAGCTCAATGGCAATGCGTCCCCGGCAGGGGCAGCTGCGCCTCCCCGACCTCCTGCGCGAGCTTCTGCATGTGTTCGTGCTTGCCGCCGCGCTCCAGCGCGGTGACGCCGGTGCGGCAGAGCTCCAGAATGTTGTAGCCCTTGAACATGGTCAAAAAGGCGTCGATCTTATCCGGCTTGCCGGTCAGTTCAAAAATCATGCTGTCGGGCGACAGGTCGATGATCTTTGCCTTGTAAATGCTGGAAATCTCCCGCAGCTCGGCGCGGTTCTGGTTGTCGCACTCTACCTTTAAAAGCAGCAGTTCGCGCTGCAGGCTCTTGTCGGGGTCCAGCTCAAAGATCTGTCGGGTGACCTCAAGGCGCTCGGTCTGTAAAATCAGCTGGTTCAGCGCCTGTTCGGTGCCGCGCAGTGTGACGGTGATGCGGCTGACCGCGGGGTCATTCGTGGCGGATACCGTCAGGCTGTCGATGTTGAAGCCGCGCCGGCAGAACAGGCTGGAAATGCGCGCCAGAACGCCGTTGCTGTTGTCAACCAGCAGGCTGATGACCCGCCGGGTGTTGTTGTTCTGTTCCATGCGTGTCACCTCATTCCATGATGATGTCGTTGACGGTGCCGCCGCCGGGGATCATCGGCAGGACCTTTTCGTCCTTGCCGATGCGGCAGTCGATCCAACTCGGGCCCTTCTGCTTCATCGCGTCGGCGAACGCCGCCTTGAACTCGGCGGGCGTCACAGCGCGGTAGCCTTTGGCCCCGAAGCCCTCGGCCAGCTTGACAAAGTCGGTCTTGCGGTGCGGGTCTGTGTCGGAGTAGCGCTTCTGGTAGAAGGTCGTCTGCCACTGGCGCACCATGCCGAGCACCTGATTGTTGAAAATTACCGTGATGATGGGCAGGTCGTAGCTGACGGCAGTGCAGGCCTCGTTCAGGTTCATGTGGAACGAGCCGTCGCCCGTGAGCATGACGACGCGGGCATCCCTGCCCAGCGCCATCTGTGCGCCGATGGCCGCGCCGTAGCCGAAGCCCATTGTGCCCAGACCGCCGCTGGTCAGGAAGCCGCGGGATTTCGTGTGGTGCAGATACTGCGCTGCCCACATCTGGTGCTGGCCGACGTCGGTGACGTAAACGGCCTCGGGACCTGCCTGATTGCAGATCTCATCGATGATCTGGTGCGGCTTCAGCTCGGTGTCGCTGTCCGCGGGCTTGTAGTCGTTCTTCTGCCAGCCGCGGATCTGCTCCATCCAGAGCTTGTGCTCGGTCTTTTCGACGTAGGGCAGAATGGCCTGCAAAATGTAGCTGGCGTCGCCGGTCAGGCTTAAATCGACGTCCACATTCTTGCCAAGCTCGCTGGGGTCAATGTCGATCTGGATGATTTTCGCGCGCTTGGCAAAGCTGTCGGGGTTCAGCGCCACGCGGTCACTGAACCGTGTGCCCACGGCGATGACCAAATCGGCCTCGTCAATGGCTTTGTTGGCGGCGTAGCAGCCGTGCATACCCAGCAGCCCTAAGTTGTGCGGCTCACCGTAGCTGAGGACACCGGCGGCCATCAGGGTGTAGGTGGCGGGCATGCCGGTCTTTTCCAGCAAATCGCGCAGGGGCTGGCAGCCCGCCGCGCTGCGGACGCCGCCGCCGAAGTAGACGATCGGGCGCTCCGACGCGTTGATCATCTGAGCGGCCTTTTTGACGTCCTCCTCATTATACCGAGTCACGGTGCGGATGAGCTCGGGAGCCTTGGGGGTGAACTCACAGGAGGCAGCCGTGATGTCCTTGGGAATATCGACGAGGACGGGACCCTTGCGGCCCGACTGCGCAATGCGGAAGGCTGCGCGCATCGTGTCGGCCAGGTCCTCGACCCGGCGCACCGTGTAGTTGTGCTTCGTGATGGGCATCGTAATGCCCTCAATGTAGGCCTCCTGGAAGGAGTCCTTGCCCAGCAGCGTTGTGGCGACGTTGCCGGTGAAAGCGACCATCGGCACGCTGTCCATGTAGGCTGTGGCAATGCCGGTGACGAGGTTCGTGGCACCGGGGCCGCTGGTGGCCAGCACGACGCCGGTGCGGCCCGTGGCGCGGGCGTAGCCGTCCGCCGCGTGGGACGCGCCCTGCTCATGGGCGGTCAGTACATGGCGGATGCGGTCCGAGTTTTTATAAAGTTCATCGTACAGATTCAACACTGCGCCGCCGGGATAGCCGAACAGGGTGTCAACGCCCTGCTCGACCAGCACTTCGACGAAGATCTGTGAACCGGTCAATTTCATGTTTCTGCTCCTTCCTGGTTTTAGCACGGCCTGCCGGGGGTCTGTAGGGCGGGGTGACCTCATCCCGCCGCGGCGGCCTCCCGTAAGAGGGGCAAAGGATAAAACAAAACAGGCTTTGCCCCTTGTATTCCAAGAGACAAAGCCTGTGTATAGCTCTGCGGTACCACTCTTATTGGGGCGGTGCCCCCACCTCATGGGCCTCCAACAAGGCCCGGCACTGTAACAGGTGCGCCCGTACCGCCCTACTGTGATTTCGGGTGGTCTGCTCCGGGATCAGTTCGCGGTCTGCTGCCCTGCTGCCTTGCACCAACCGGCAGCTCTCTGCAGGGTGCGGAACCGTTACTAACTTCCCATCCACGCATTGTCTGGATGTGTGATAAACTATACCGTACTTTTGCAGATTTGTCAAGACTTGCTTGAAAATTCTGCAACAAATCTTGCAACTTTTTGCCACGGCGTTTATACTGGTGGTAAAGAGTGTATCTCTTGGGAAAGGAATATGAATATGCTTCGTAATGAATGGCTGGCCCATCTGGATGGGCTTGTGGTGTTCCGCGGCCTGCTGGCGGCGGAGCCGCTGCGCTCTCTGCACGCGGCGCTGGCGGCGGATGAGGACGCCCTGACGGGCGCTGTCGCCGCGTTTGAGGCGGCGCTGTTTGCCCGCGGCACCAACTGGACCGAGGCCCTGCTGGATGCCGTGATCGAGGAGGAAAACCTCTGCCTGCGTGTGGCAGCCGGGCAGGATGCCGGGCCCGTGCTGGAGACTGCGCTGAACAGCGAGCTGGACTTTTTGCAGACGCTTGGCCGTGCGCCGCTGGACGAGGTGTTCCCCGGCGCGGCAGTGTTCCTGCCACGGTGGGAGACAACGCCCGACGCCGACTACCACGCGGCCTATGAGGCGCGCCGTGCGGCCATGGGCCAGAAGGGCTACGGCATGTTTGCCCGCCACCATGTCTTTGCGCTGGAGGACGGGCATCTGGTGCCGGTGCGCTACCCCGATCCGCAGCGTCTGAGCGAGCTGCCCGGCTACGAGCAGGAGCGCGAGAAGGTCATTGCCAACACCCGCGCCCTGCTGGAGGGCCGCCCGGCCAATAACGTGCTGCTCTACGGCGATGCGGGCACGGGCAAGTCCAGCACGGTCAAGGCAATTGCCAACGAGTTTGCGCCCGACGGCCTGCGCCTGATCGAGGTGAAGAAGAACCAGCTCTACCAGATCCCCGCCCTGATGGACGAGCTGGCAAAGAATCCGCTGAAATTCATCCTCTTTATTGATGACTTGAGCTTTGCCTCCAACGATGACAACTTTGCGGCGCTGAAGGCGATCCTGGAGGGCGGCGTCGGCGGGCGCAGCCATAATGTGGCGGTCTACGCCACAAGCAACCGCCGCCACCTCGTCAAGGAGACGATGACGGACCGCAGCGGCGACGACCTGCACGCGATGGACACCCGGCAGGAGCTTATGAGCCTGTCGGCCCGGTTCGGCCTGACGGTGACGTTCCAGCAGCCTGACAAGGACCGCTATGACCGCATCCTGCTGGAGCTGGCGAAGCAGTACAATGTCCAGATGCCCAGCGACCAGCTCTTTATCAAGGGTGCTGCCTTTGCCCTGCGCGCCGGTGGCCGCAGCCCGCGCGTAGCCAAGCAGTTTGTGGAGCTGCTGGCGGCGGGCGTCAAGGTATAAAATTTCTCCACCCTGTAGGGGCGAACATTGTTCGCCCGTGCTCGTTCGCGGCGGCAGAAACATCCGCGGGCGGATATGGAATCCGCCCCTACGCGTAGGGGTCGGCGTCCTCGACGACCCGGAAAGTCAGCGCTGCCGCAAAGCTTCCGCGGGCGAACAATGTTCGCCCCTACATAGCATAAGAATCAGGCGCGCTCCGTCACCAGCTTAAACCCTGCCTCCGTCAGCTTTTGCTTAATGGTCTCGATCTGCGCGGCATCCCGCGTTTCGAGGCCGAGCTTCAGGAAGCAGCTTGTGATGGCCATGTTCGCATCGCTGCGGTCATGGTGGACGCTGACGACGTTCGCACCGCAGGCGGAGACAATGTCGCTGACCAGGCTCAGCTGGCCGGGCTTGTCCTCCAGCGCGATCATCAGGTTCGTCTTGCGCCCGCTCATAACAAGGCCGCGGGTGATGACGCGGGACAGAATGTTCACGTCGATGTTGCCGCCGGAAATCAGGCAGACCGTTTTCTTGCCCGCCAGCGGCAGCTTGCCGAACAGTGCGGCGGCCACCGGCGTGGCACCTGCGCCCTCGGCGACGAGCTTCTGGTTCTCCATCAGCGCCAGAATGGCTGCGGCGATCTCGTCTTCGCTGACCGTAACGATCTCGTCCACGTACTGGCTGACCATGTCGAACGTCGTCTCGCCGGGCGTCTTGACCGCAATGCCGTCGGCAAAGGTCACGGCGCTGTCCAGCGTTTCATATTTGTGGTCGTGGAAGGCGTGCTCCATGCTGGGCGCACCCGCGGCCTGCACGCCGTAGATCTTTACCTCGGGGCGCAGGCTCTTGATGGCGAACGCCACGCCGGAGATCAGACCGCCGCCGCCGATAGGCACGATGACCGCGTCCACATCGGGCAGTTGGTCGAGGATTTCGAGACCAATCGTTCCCTGCCCTGCGATGACCAGCTCGTCATCATAAGGATGAATGAAGGTCATGCCGGTCTGCTCCTGCAGCTCCACGGCGCGGTCATGCGCGTCGTCGTAGGTGCCCTTGACCAGCTCGACCTCGGCACCGAGGCGCTTTGTGCTCTCTACCTTCATAATAGGGGCACCGTCCGGCATACAGACAACGCTTTTGATGCCCATGCGGGTCGCGGCCAGCGCCACGCCCTGCGCATGGTTGCCCGCCGAGCAGGCAATGACGCCCTTCGCACGCTCCTCCGCGGACAGCTGGCTGATTTTGTAGTACGCGCCGCGGACCTTGAAGCTGCCTGTAACCTGCAAATTTTCGGTTTTCAGGTACAGATCGGTGCCGGGGCACAGGCGTGTGGCGGCGATCAGGTCGGTCTTGCGGGCAACCTGCTTCAAGACGAACTTAGCATGGTAGATTTTATCCAGTGTAAGCATGGGCTGTTCCCTCTCTGTTTGACAATAGTCGGGCCCGACCCGGGCTTGCCGGATCGGGCCGGGCCGCGCCGTTGCGGCCAAGACACTGACATGAGTATAGTTGAAATTTGCTAATTTGTAAAGTGAAAAATATTCATCGTTAGATTGTACAAGAATAATAAGCGAGAATTGTACAATTCTACCACTATGTTGTGGGCGCAGAATGCTGTATAATAGATGTAACGATAGCAAAATATGTTTGCTTTTTAACAATCACCTTTATGAGGAGGCAATTTCCCGTATGGATATTCGTTATTCCTGCAACCAGCGTGATTTCAAGCGCTACACCACCGAGGAGACCCGCAACGAAATGCTCATCACCGGCCTGTACAAGGCAGATGAGATGGTCGCCGTCTACAGCCACGTGGATCGCATGGTCACGCTGGGCTGCATGCCTGTGCACGAGGAGGTCTCCATCGACAAGGGCATTGATGTATGGGCCAACTTCGGCACCCACTACTTCCTGGAGCGCCGCGAGATCGGCATCTTCAACATCGGTGACGGTGCCGGCACGGTCACGGCGGATGGCAAGGAGTATCACCTGAACTACAAGGACTGCCTGTACCTGACCAAGGGCAACCAGAAGGTCACCTTCAAGAGCGACGACCCGGAGCATCCGGCCAAGTTCTACATGGTCTCTGCCCCGGCCCATTGCAGCTATGAGAACAAGCTCATCACCATCGAGCAGGCCGCCAAGCGCCCGCTGGGCAGCGTTGAGACCTGCAACAAGCGCACGATCAACCAGTTCATCCATCCCAGCGTGCTCAAGACCTGCCAGCTGTCCATGGGTATGACCGCTCTGGAGCCAGGCAGCAACTGGAACACCATGCCCAGCCACACCCACGAGCGCCGCATGGAGATCTACACCTACTTTGAGGTCCCCGAGGGCCAGGTCGTTTTCCACATGTGCGGTGAGCCCACCGAGACCCGCCATATTGTCATGCACAACTATGACGCGGTCATCAGCCCGTCTTGGAGCATCCACAGCGGCGTAGGTACATCGAATTACACCTTTATCTGGGCCATGGGCGGCGAGAACATGGAGTTCGATGATATGGATAATATCGCCACAACTGATTTGCGCTGACCGCAAGAAACGCACATATTTTGCGCCGGCTTGCGCAAGATATGCGCAACTATTTACTTTGATTCTCGCGCCCCAGTGATGGGCGCCGGAATATATGACTGTTACAAACTTAGGAGGTTTTGCATCATGTCTGTTTGCACCCCGAAATCCTTCGACCTGACCGGTAAGGTCGCCCTCGTCACCGGCGCTTCCTATGGCATCGGCTTTGCTATTGCCACCGCTATGGCCAATTGCGGCGCCAAGATCGTCTTTAACGACATCAAGCAGGAGCTGGTCGACAAGGGCCTGGCCGCCTACAAGGAAGCCGGCATCGAAGCCCACGGCTATGTCTGCGACGTCACCAACGAGGACGCCGTCAATGAGATGGTCAAGAAAATCACCGCCGAGGTCGGCCACATCAATGTGCTGGTCAACAACGCCGGTATCATCAAGCGCATCCCGATGATCGAGATGACCGCTGCCCAGTTCCGTCAGGTCATCGACGTTGACCTGAACGCCCCCTTCATCGTCGCCAAGGCGGTCATTCCCGATATGATCGAGCAGGGCGGCGGCAAGATCATCAACATCTGCTCCATGATGAGCGAGCTGGGCCGTGAAACCGTTTCCGCCTACGCCGCTGCCAAGGGCGGCCTGAAGATGCTGACCAAGAACATTGCCTCCGAGTACGGCAAGTACAACATCCAGTGCAACGGCATCGGACCCGGCTACATTGCCACCCCGCAGACCGCGCCCCTGCGCGAGATCCAGCCCGACGGCAGCCGTCATCCGTTTGACCAGTTCATCGTTGCCAAGACCCCTGCTGAGCGCTGGGGTGAGGCCGAGGATCTGGGCGGCCCCGCTGTCTTCCTCGCTTCCGAGGCTTCCGACTTTGTCAACGGCCTGATCCTCTACGTTGACGGCGGCATCCTGGCTTACATCGGCAAGCAGCCCGGCTGATTTACTTTCTTCGAGAAGAAAGTAAACAAAGAAGCTTTCAAACAATAAAAAGGACATCCGCTCGTGAAAGGGCGGATGTCCTTTTTTTGTTATACGGTAGGGGCCGGGCATGCCCGGCCCGGCAGTGTATGGTAAACGGACGCTTGCGGGAATCTCCCGGGCCGCCGCGGAGGGGTCTTGACCCCTCCCTACAAAACGACCCGCAAAGGGGGCTTTACCCGATGGTCACGCTCCACTTGAACTCCCTGCTCTCGCCGGGGTTCAGCTCGATGTGATGGCCTGCTTCGTTGACGGAGTTGGCCCAGCCGTTCCAGGGTTCCATGCAGACGAAGCTCTCGGCGTCCTGCTGCCAGAGCACGCCGTTGGTGAAAACGCTCTCGTCAAAGCTGACCGTGACCTTGTGGCCGTTGCCGGAGTCGGTGAAGCGCATCGGGCTCTTGACGCCGGTCATCAGGCGGATGGAGTCGGCACTCCCCTCCTTGCGGGTCAGGGTGATGGTCTCGGGCGCGGCGGGCTGCTCGCCCTTGGCGCTTTCGCTGCAGGTGGCGGCGTCGATGTCAAACGCGACGTTGTCCAGCTTGCTGGCGGCGAAGTACGGGTGGAAGCCGACGCTGAACGGCAGGGCCTTGTCGCCGGTGTTGGCGACGGTCAGGGCCAGCGTGGCGGTGCTGCCGGTCAGGGTGTAGCGCATGGTCAGGGAAAAATCGAACGGGTAGACGAACTTTGTCAGACCGTTGGGGGTCAGGGTCAGCTCAATGGCGGTGTCGTCCGCGCTCTTGACCTGCCACGGCACGAGGTCGGCCAGGCCGTGGACCTCGATGGGATAGGCCGCGCCGTTGAAGTGGTGCACGCCGTCGTCCGGTTTGCCGCAGTTCGGGAACAGGATGGGGATGCCGCAGCGCGGGCGATCCGTGGACTCGAAGTTTTTGTCGCGCAGCCACAGGTATTCGTCGCCGTTTTTGGTGAAGGATGTGGCCATGCCGCCCTTCTCGGGCGTGACGGTGAAGGCATACTCGCCGTCGGTCAGGGTCAGGGTCTTGTAGGAAACACCGTATTTTTCATAGGTGCCGGTAGTCAGAGTAGACATGATAAGGCTCTCCTTTGTATGCACGTAGGGGCCGCACATGTGCGGCCCGCAACTTTGTGGAAAGCACCCGATTGCGGGTAAGTTGCGGGCCGGGCATGCCCGGCCCCTACAGCGTAGTGGATTTTTCGTGTTTAATTATACCACAAACTGGCTTACAATACAACGCCATCCTTAAAGATCGAGATCTCGCGGAAGCCCTTCTTCTCGGCGCAGGTCTGCTTGCCGGAGGCAACGTCCAGCACGAGCTGGTACAGGTCGGCACCGGCCTCGTCCAGCGTGCGCCCGCCGTCCGCGACGACACCGGCGTTGAAGTCGATCCAGGTCTTTTTTCTGGCGGCCAGCTGGCTGTTGGTGGCAATTTTCAGCGTCGGCGCGGGGGCACCAAACGGCGTGCCGCGGCCCGTGCTGAACAGCACCATGTGCGCACCCGCAGCAGTCAGCGCCGTGGCGGAGACCAGGTCGTTGCCGGGGCCGTACAGCATGTTCAGGCCCTTGGTGGTGACGGGCTCGCCGTAGTCGATGACATCCATGATCGGCGCGGAGCCGCCCTTCTGCACGCAGCCGCAGGACTTGTCCTCCAGCGTCGTGATGCCGCCCTGCTTGTTGCCCGGGCTCGGGTTGTCGTAGACGACCTCATTGTGGCTGATGAAGTACTCTTTGAAGCCGTTGATCATCCTGACGGCCTTCTCGAAGACCTGCTCGTTCTGGCAGCGGTCCATCAGGAAGCCCTCGGCACCGAACATCTCGGGCACCTCGGTCAGCACGGTGGAGCCGCCGCGGGCGCACAGCATATCGCTGAAGCGGCCAATCGTCGGGTTGGCGGTGATGCCGGACAAACCGTCCGAGCCGCCGCACTTCATGCCGACGACCAGCTCGCTGGCAGGAATCGGCTCACGCTTAAACTGCGCGGCGTAGGCGGCCAGCTCTTTCAGGATCTCGCGTCCCGCGACCAGCTCGTCCTCAACGTCCTGGCAGGTCAGGAACTTGACGCGGTCATGGTCGTAGTCGCCCAGCTCGGCCAGGAACTGCTCGTGGGTCAGGTTTTCGCAGCCCAGGCTCAGCACCAGAACCGCGCCCGCGTTGGGGTGACGCACCAGAGATGCCAGCAGTTTGCGGGTCTGTGCGTGGTCATGGCCGGTCTGGGAGCAGCCGAACGGATGGGTGAAGGTATACAGCCCGTCGATGCTGCCGGTCACAAGGTCCTGATTGTCGCGCACGAGCGCCTTGGCGCAGTCGTTGACGCAGCCGACAGTCGGGATGATCCAGATCTCGTTGCGGATGGCAGCGCGGCCGTCCTTGCGGCGGTAGCCCATGAAGGTGTCAGGCGCGGCGGGGGTCAGCGGGTGCACATTGGGGTGATAGCTGTACTCGATCTCACCGGAGAGGTTCGTGTGGATGTTGTGGGTGTGCATCCAGGTGCCGGGCACGGCGTCCGCCGTGGCGTGGCCGATGGGAAAGCCGTATTTGATGACGTTTTCGCCGCTTTTGATGGGCGCAATGGCCATCTTGTGGCCCTGGGGGATGTCCTCAATGGCGGTGACGGTGGTGTTATCGACGGGGACTGCCGTGCCTTTGGCGATGGGATGCAGGGCGACGACGACGTTGTCCTTGGGGTTGATCTTAATGGCGATAGGCATAAGATGTCTCCTTAGCTTCTGATAAAAGTGGGGCCGGAGGGCAACCTCCGGCCCCAATGGGGTACGTTTTAAGGCCGGATGAGGGGCGGGTGTGCGGGAGCAGACCGTAAACGGTCAATATCGACAGACTCGGCCCTCATCAGTCGGCTGCGCCGACAGCTTCTCCCGATGGAGAAGCCTTTGGACGATTACAGGCAGGAAGCATACGCGGCCAGTGCGCCGTTCTCGCGGATGTTGGTCAGATTCTTGACGGTGGCCTCCTCGAAGCCGGGAACCTTGGTCAGGTCCTGGCCCCACATCTGCTCGTTGGTCATGACGGCATGGACCAGCGTCGGGACGTCGTCGTTCTTGTGCTCGTTGTAGAATTCAAGGACCCAGCGGTCATCGGAGACGGTGTACTCGTTGCCTTTGGCGCGCTTGCAGACCAGACCCTTGTCGGTCAGCTCCTGCACATCATTGCTGTAGAAGGCAATGTAGGCGGCGAAGCTCATGGTCAGGCAGGTGGGCAGCTTGCCGTTCTTTCCGACGTACTCGAGGAAGGACGGCATGTTGCGGGCACGCCACTTGGAGGTGGAGTTCAGGGAGATGCTCATCAGCTCATGGTTGACGAACGGGTTGTTGAAGCGGTCCTGCACAGCGGCGGCGAACTTCTTGCAGTCCTCCTGATCCAGCGGCAGGATGGGCACGACCTCGTCCAGCAGCATCTTGTTCATGTAGCCCAGGACGGTGGCGTCGTGCATGCAGTCACGGACGATGTCAAAACCGGCCAGATAAGCGCCCAGCACAAAGCCGGTGTGCGCGCCGTTCAGGATGCGGACCTTGCGCTTCTTGTACGGGCTCATGTCGGGGGTCACAAAGACGCGGCTCTCGAGACCGGCCTTGCGGAAGGGCAGCACGTCGTTCAGCTTGGTATCACCCTCGATGACCCAGACGCCAAAGACCTCGCCGACGTCCAGCAGGGGGTCAGCGTAGCCGTGCTTCTGCTCAAGCTCGGCGACCTCCTTCGGGTCACGGATGCGGCCCGGAACGATGCGGTCAACCAGAGAACCGCAGAAGGTGCAGTCCTCATTGACGTACGTCCTGAAGCCGTCGTCCAGGCCCCACTGGTCAATGTACTGGTTGACGCACTTGAGCAGCTCCTTGCCGTTGTTGTCGATCAGCTCGCAGGCCAGCATGATGATGCCCTTCTTGCCTGCCTTGTAGCGGTGGTACAGCACCTGGGTCAGCTTGCCGGGGAAGCTGGATGCGGGCACATCCTCCAGCTTGCAGGCGGGGTCGTAGACGATGCCTGCCTCGGTGGTGTTGGAAACGATGATCTCAAGATCGTCGCTGGCGGCGACGTCCATCATCTGCTTAAAGCCCTCCTCCTCATACGGGTTCAGGCAGCGAGAGACGCTGGAGATAACGCGCTTGTCATCGACCTTTCGGCCGTTTTCACTGCCGCGCAGATACAGGGTGTACAGACCCTCCTGCTCGTTGATCATCTTGGCCAGGCCGGGGGCAATGGGCTGGACCAGAACGCACTTGCCGTTCCAGTCGGCCTTCTCGTTGGCCAGATCGAACCAGTAATCCACGAACGCGCGCAGGAAGTTGCCCTCGCCGAACTGCAGGACCTTCTCCGGGGCGTTTTTCAAAATATAGCCGTTGTAGCCGGATTTTGCAAGAACTTCATAATTCAAGGTATCCATATATGCTTCTCCTTACCATAAACAAATCTGGTGCGCAGCGGGGGGCTGCAGCACGTCCTGTTACCTGAATTATATTTTCTTTAGGCCGTTTCGTCAAGATTCATTCCGTAAACAGCGCACATATTTTGCGCAGTTTTGAGGCCAATTTTGGGATTCCGCATCTTGCACAACAAAGAACCGCACTTTTTGGCTATAATTTCGATTAACAAGCAATTTTTGCAACTTGTGCAAGGTAAAATAGTTATGTATAATAATAGCAGAGCATGCTGTTTTGGGTCATCTTTACAGCGCAAGGTATGTGCTATCAGGGCCCGGGGCGGCATTCCCCCGACTATCATTTATAACATCATTAAGGAGCGTCTGTACATGAAAGTATTTATGGACAAGGACTTTTTGCTGGAGACCCCAACCGCGCAGCATCTGTACCACGACTATTCGGCCAAGCTGCCCATCGTGGATTACCACTGCCATATTCCCCCGCAGGAAATTTATGAGGACCGCCGCTTTGAGAACATCGCGCAGGTCTGGCTGGGCGGCCATCAGGTGCTGGCCGACGGCAGCGACTACTATTTCGGCGACCACTACAAGTGGCGCGTGATGCGCTCCAACGGCGTGCCCGAGGAGTACATCACCGGTGACAAGCCGGATCGTGAGCGCTTTCAGAAGTTTGCCGAGAGCCTGGAAATGGCCATCGGCAACCCGATGTATACCTGGTGCCACCTCGAGCTGAAGAAGTACTTCGGCTATGAGGGCGTGCTGAACGGCGAGACCGCCGAGGAGGTCTGGAACCTCTGCAACGACAAGCTGCAGCATGACCCGAAGCTGACCGTCCGCGGCCTGATCGAGCAGAGCAACGTTGCCATGGTCGGCACCACCGACGACCCCATCGACTCCCTCGAGTGGCACAAGAAGATCAAGGAAGACCCGACCATCAAGGTCGTCGTCGCCCCGTCCTTCCGCCCCGACAAGGTCCTGAACATCCGCAAGGAGGGCTTCGCCGATTACATCCATAAGCTGGAGGAAGTTGTGGGCCGCAAGTTTGCCTGCGCAAATTGCGTTGTCAGTGCGCTGGAGGAACGCCTGGAGTTCTTCGTCGAGATGGGCTGCCGCGCTTCTGACCACGGTCTGGACTACATCCCCTTTGCCGAAACGAACGCTGAGAAGGCAACTGCTGCCTTCAAGAAGGCCATGGCCGGTGAGACCCTGACCAAGGAGGAAGGCGACGAGTACACCACCTACCTGCTGCTGAAGCTGGGTGCCCTGTACAAGAAGCACAACGTTGTCATGCAGATGCACTACAGCTGCCTGCGCAATGTCAACGACAAGATGTACCGCAAGCTCGGCCCCGACACCGGCTTTGATATGATCGCCGTGACCGATTGCAGCGCTACCATCAGCAGCCTGCTGAGCGCACTGACCAAAGAAGACGCCTGCCCGAAGGTCATCCTGTACAGCCTGAACCCCGCCGACTTCGACATGCTGGGCACCATTCTGGGTGCGTTCCAGGATGACGAGATCCCCGGCAAGATCCAGCTGGGCTCCGCCTGGTGGTTCTGCGACACCGACGACGGCATGTACCAGCAGATGAAGACCCTGGCCCGCTTGGGCCTGCTGGGCAACTTCATCGGTATGCTGACCGACAGCCGCAGCTTCCTGAGCTACACCCGCCACGAGCTGTTCCGCCGCCTGATGTGCAACCTTATCGGCAACTGGGTCGAGAACGGCCAGTACCCCAACGACGAGAAGTCTCTGAAGAAGATCGTCGAGAGCATCAGCTATTATAATGCTAAGCGGTATTTTAATCTGTAATTGAAGTAACGCAATAAGCAATAAAACCCCGCCCCGCCTGTCAAAATCAACAGGCGGGGCGGGGTTTTATTGGGTGCGGGCGGCTCTGCCGCCCGTGCATGACCTTACTCACAGCTTTCCTGTTCCTCCGGCACCTCGGGCATCGTCCGCAGCTGCTCCAGCGTGATGCCATCCACATATTTATTGATCAGGTCATTCAGCCCGGACCAGAAGTCCAGCGTGTGGCACTGGCTGCGGTGGGGGCAGTCCACCGACGATGCCAAACACGGGATGGCCGTCAGCTCGCCCTCGACGGCGCGCAGGATCTCGCCGGAGGTAATCTCCCCTGCCGGGCGCGCAAGCCGGTAGCCGCCCTGTGCACCGCGCACGCTGGATACCAGCCCGGCCTTCGCCAGCGGGGTGACGATCTGCTCCAGATATTTTAAGCTGATGCGCTGCTTATCACTGATGTCCTTCAGCGGGATCAGGTCGTTGGGGCGGTTGGCCAGTTCCACCATCAGGCGCAGGGCATAACGGTCACGGGTCGAAAATTTCATGGTAAAGCTCCCTTTATCGGAATTAGTAACACTAATCATAGCATAATTCTAGGAATTTTGCAAGTTATCAACCTATTGAAATGGTAGGATATATGCAAAATGCCGAAATGTGCAATTTTATGCAAACAAGTGTTGACAGAACCGGTTCACAGGCGTATACTGTGAGCCATGGAGGGCAAACAACGCCGACCTAAAGATTCAAGAAAGGGGTACAGAACCATGAATGCAGTCTGCTTTGGTATGATGATGTGCATGTGCATGATGCGTAAGCGTCCTGTGCCAGCTTTCTTGTGCGCAAAATACAGCGCGTAATGAAAACTTGCAGCGGGATGCCGGAAAGCCGACATCCCGCTTTTGTTTGGAAAGGAAGTTTGTGACTATGGAAAGAGGTTCCGTTTACAAGCAGCCCGGTGTGCGAATGTGACGCTTTGAGGGAAGCTGACCGTTCAAAACCAACACACCTGACGATATATAAAGGAGAATTTACCATGAAAAAACTGATTTCTGCAACGCTCGCCGCTTCTCTGGCCCTGTCGCTGGCCGCCTGCGGCTCCTCCGCTTCTACTGATTCCGTCGCCGCATCCTCTGAGGCTGCCTCCACCGAGAGCACCGCAGCTTCCTCCGAGGCTGCCGAGTCCACCGCCGAGACCAGCGAACTGGCCGGTACGACCCTGAAGGTCGCTGCCTCCCCCACGCCCCATGCCGAGATTCTGAACGTGGCCAAGGAGGTTCTGGCCGAGCAGGGCATCGACCTCGAGGTTGTTGAGTTCAGCGACTACGTCCAGCCCAACCTCGTCACCGAGAGCGGCGAGGTTGACGCCAACTACTTCCAGCACACCCCCTACCTCGACAGCTTCAACGAGGAGAACGGCACCCATCTGGTCAGCGTCGGCGCGGTCCACTATGAGCCGTTCGGCATCTATCCGGGCAAGAGCGATGATCTGGCAAACATTGCGGACGGCGCGACCATCGCCGTGCCCAACGACACCACCAACGAGGCCCGCGCTCTGCAGCTGCTGGCCGCCCAGGGCCTGATCACCGTCCGCGACGGCGCCGGTCTGACCGCTACGGTCAACGACATCACCGACAACCCCCACAACCTGCAGATCAAGGAGATCGAGGCTGCCCAGCTGCCCCGCACCGTGCAGGATGTTGACTTCGCCGTCATCAACGGCAACTACGCAATGGAGGCCGGCTTCTCCGTCGGTAAGGACGCTCTTGCTACCGAGGATGCTTCCTCCGAGGCTGCCCAGACCTACGCCAACGTACTGGTTGTGAAGGAAGGCCGCGAGAACGACCCCGCCATTCAGGCGCTGTACGCTGCCCTGACCAGCGACAAGGTTAAGGATTACATCAACAGCACCTACGACGGTGCGGTTGTGCCGATTTTCTAAGGCAACACCGCCGTAAACGGGCACGGGCGGATTCCATATCCGCCCGATGACAGAACGCAAAGAAAAAACTTGCAACCTGTCAGAATAAAGCGTAAAATTATAGCGAATGGGTTTCACGCTCATTCGCTATCTTTGTAAATGAGGGAGAATCACCCATGATCGAACTGCAACACCTGACCAAGCGCTTTGCCACGCAGGGCGGCACGGTCGTCGCGCTGAACGACATCAACCTGACGATCCGGGACGGCGACGTCTACGGCATCATCGGTATGTCGGGCGCCGGAAAATCAACACTGGTACGCTGCATCAATATGCTGGAGCGCCCGGACGAGGGAAATGTTATCGTCAACGGCAAGCAGATGCAGGACCTGCGCGCCGCCGACCTGCGCGCGGCCCGGCGTGAGATCACCATGATTTTTCAGCAGTTCAACCTGCTGATGCAGCGCACCTGTCTGCGCAATATCGTGTTCCCGATGGAGCTGGCGAAGGTCCCCAAAGACAAGGCCGAGGCCCGCGCCCGTGAGCTGCTGGAGCTGGTTGGTCTGCCCGATAAGGCCGATGCCTACCCGGCGCAGCTGTCCGGCGGCCAGAAGCAGCGCATTGCGATTGCCCGTGCGCTGGCAACGGACCCGAAGGTGCTGCTCTGCGACGAGGCGACGAGCGCCCTGGACCCGAACACGACCCACGCCATTTTGCAGCTCATTCAAAAAATCAACCGTGAGCTGGGCATTACAGTCGTCATCATCACCCACCAGATGAGCGTTGTGGAGGAGGTCTGCAACCGTGTGGCCATTCTCGATAACGGCACCGTCGTCGAGGAGGGCGAGGTACAGGCTATCTTCAGCCATCCTACGTCCAAGGCGGCGCGGCGGCTCGTCTACCCCGCCGGTGCGCCCCAGGCCGAGGTCCTGCCCGGCCACAAGCTGGTGCGTGTGGCCTTCGGCGGCACCCAGACCACGGACAAGCCGCTGGTGGCAAGCCTTGCCATTGAGTGCGGCGCGCTCGTCTCGATCATGGCGGCGGACACCCGCGTTGTGAACGGCCAGACGCTGGGCAGCATGCTGCTGGCGCTGCCCGACGACGACAAGGCCGCCGCGGCACTGGAGTACATCAGGAACTATCCCGGCATTACTTTTGAGGAGGTGAACGGCTGATGGCAGAGCTTTTTGCAGGCAAGGAATGGCAGACGTTCTTGCAGATTTTGCCCACCATTCCGTTTGAAACATGGGAGACCGTCTGGTCCACCGTCGTCGCAACGCTGCTGGCGCTGGTCATCGGTCTGCCGCTGGGCGTCTGCCTGGTCACGGGCGAACAGGGCGGCGTGCGTCCCCTGCCCCGCTGGCTCATGGCGCTGCTGAACGGCCTGGTGAATCTGCTGCGCAGCGTGCCGTTTTTGATTTTGATGATCATTGTCATTCCGCTGTCCCGCGCCATCGTGGGCACGTCCATCGGTACGGTGGCGTCCATTGTGCCGCTGGTCATCGCATCGTTCCCGTTTGTGTCGCGTCTGGTCGAGACCAGTATGCGCGAGGTGGACGCGGGTGTCATTGAGGCCGCCCAGAGCATGGGCGCAACGCCGCTGCAGATCATCACCAAGGTCATGGTGCCCGAGAGCATGCCGAGCCTGATTGCCAACGTGACGATTGCCGCCACGACCATCATGGGGTACGGCGCAATGGCCGGCATCATCGGCGGCGGCGGCCTTGGCAAGATCGCCATCAACTACGGTTACTACCGCTTTAACGTGGTGCTGGAGTTCTTTGCCACGGCGCTGCTGGTCGTGCTGGTACAGATTTTGCAGACCGTCGGCACAAAGCTGGCCATCAAGTGCGACAAGCGCATCCAGAAGTGATTTGAGGAAACTGAGATTTAACATATTTTTCAAATTGGCGTGACAGGGCGGACATAAATGCAGTGTATAGTATAACCAGAGTTAAGGGGAACGCCCCAAGACACATTACACTGCCGCCTTGGCCATGCCAGAAGCAATCGCTTCGGCCACGGCGCAGACAACCAACAAGGCCGTGAAGCCATTTGAATAGATACAAAAGCCTCCTGCATCGGTTGTGATGCAGGAGGCTTTTATTTTGGTGCGCCCGCCACGGTAAGGCGGACGGACGTTTGCGGGAAGGCTGCGGGCCGGGCGTGCCCGGCCCCTACAAGGGAGGCGGGTACCTTACAACCCGTTCACGTCCGCTATCAGCTGCTCCACGGCTTCGTCCTTCGTGGCCCAGCTGGTGCATACGCGCACGGCGGTGTGGTGCTTGTCGGGCTTGCCCATGTGGGTCATGGCGTAGGTCTCGGCCAGCTTGTCGTACCACTCGTCGGGCAGGACAAAGAACTGCTGGTTCGTCGGGGAGTCGTGCAGCACCTTGCAGCCCTTTGCCTCAAAGGCGGCGCGGATGCGCAGGGCCTGCTCGTCGGCCTTTTTCGCCATCGTGAAATACAGGCTGCTGCCGCTGCCGTCCTCGCCGTCCAGCAGAGCCAGGAACTGCTCGCCCAGCAGGCGGCCTTTCGCCAGCATGCCGCCGTGCTGCTTCAGGCAGTAGCGGAAATCGGGCTTCAGATCGTCGTTTGTGATGACGACGGCCTCGCCGAACAGCGCACCGCACTTGGTACCGCCCAAGTAAAACACGTCGCAGAGCGCGGCGTAGTCCTGCAGGCTCAGATCGTTGGCGGGGCTCGTCAGGCCGTAGGCCATCCGCGCGCCGTCCACGAACAGGTAGAGTCCCAGCTCGTAGCAGGCGGCGGAAATGTCGGTCAATTCCTCCTTATTATAAAGGGTGCCGACCTCGGTGGGGTTCGAGATGTAGACCATGCCGGGCTGGACCTCGTGCTCGTGGCTGGCGTTGGCGCGGTGCTCCTCCACGGCTTTGCGGATCTGGCGGGCCGTGATCTTGCCGTTTTTGCCGGGCAGCGCCAGGCACTTGTGGCCTGTGGCCTCGATGGAGCCGGTCTCGTGCACATGGATGTGCCCGGAGTCGGCGCACAGCACGCCCTGCCACGGCTTGAGCGCCGCCGCAATGACGGTCAGATTCGCCTGGGTCGCACCGACGAAAAAGTGCACGTCGGCGTCGGGAGCGTCGCACAGGCGTTTGATCTGCGCGGCAGCCTTGGCGCAGTATTCATCCTCGCCATAGCCGGGGGTCTGGTCGAAATTGGTCTTTTGCAGAAGCTCCAAAACCGCGGGGGCCGCGCCCTCGCCATAGTCACATTCAAAACGAAGCATATTTTTGACTCCTTAGTAAAGTATTGCACGCTTTGCAGGGGCGGACAGTATTTGCCCGCGGAGCCTTCCGGCTGCCGCAAGGCTGACGGGCCGATGCGAGCATCGGCCCCTACAGGTACGGGCAAATTTCCAATCGACCCACGCCGCGGGTGTTGCCATAATTATAACACTGTGATTCTCCACTTGCAAGTTTCGCCGCGGTACGCTATAATAATTCTACTTTTGGACAGAAAAGAGGAATTATATGGATCCCCAAAATCAACGCGAAAGCTTCGGCTCACGCCTTGGCTTCATTCTGGTCAGCGCGGGCTGTGCTATCGGCATCGGCAACGTCTGGCGCTTCCCCACAGTCACCGGCCAGTACGGCGGCGGCATCTTTGTACTGTTCTACCTGCTCTTTCTGGTGCTCATGGGTCTGCCGGTTCTGACGATGGAGCTGGCCGTGGGCCGTGCGGGCCGCGGCGCGGCCCGCACGGCCTACAAGGCGCTGGAGCCCGGGGGCAGCAAGTGGCATATCCACGGCTGGTTCTGCATGGCGGGCTGCGTGCTGCTGATGATGTACTACACCACCGTCTCCGGCTGGATGGTCGACTACTTCTTCCGCTTCCTGACCGGCAGCTTTGACGGCCTGACCTCCGAGCAGGCCGCAGGCGTCTTTGGCGAGATGCTCTCGAACCCTGTCGAGATGGTTTTCTGGATGGTCGTCATCACGCTGGCGGGCTTTGTCGTCTGCGGGCGCGGCCTGCAGGGCGGTCTGGAAAAGGTCGGCAAATGGATGATGAGCGCCCTGCTCGTATTGATCCTTGTGCTGGTTGTGCACAGCTTCACGCTGTCCGGCGCGGGCGAGGGCCTGGCCTTCTACCTGCTGCCCGACTGGTCCCGCGCCACCGGGCAGGGCCTGGGCAATGTCATCACGGCGGCCATGAACCAGTCGTTCTTTACCTTAAGCCTCGGCATCGGCGCAATTGAGATTTTCGGCAGCTACATGGACCGCGGCTTCACCCTGCCGGGTGAGGCCGCCCGCATCTGCGTGCTGGACACCTTTGTGGCAGTCTGCGCGGGCCTTATCATCTTCCCGGCCTGCTTCTCCTTCGGCATCTCGCCCGACGCGGGACCGAGCTTGATTTTCATCACGCTGCCCAACGTCTTTACAAACATGGCGGGCGGACGCCTGTGGGGCGCGCTGTTCTTCCTGTTCATGACGTTCGCCAGCTTCTCCACGGTCATTGCAGTGTTTGAGAACATCATCGCCTGTGCGCGGGAGAATTTCGGCTGGGACCGCCGCAGGGCCTGTCTGGTGGGCGCGGCGGCGCTGGTCGTGCTGGGCCTGCCCTGCGCGCTGGGCTACAACGTGTGGAGCGGCATCCAGCCCCTGGGCGCGGGCAGCACCGTACTGGATTTTGAGGACTTCCTTGTCAGCAACGTTCTGCTGCCGGGCGGCAGTCTTGTTTATCTGCTGTTCTGTGTCACCAAATGGGGCTGGGGCTTCGACAAATACACCGCCGAGTGCAACACCGGCAGCGGCCCCAAAATGCCGCAGTGGGTCAAGCCCTACTTTAAATACGTTCTGCCGGTCCTGATCGCCGTCATTCTGGTGCAGGGTCTGCTCTGAAGCAAAATGCCGCGCGACTCCCTGTGAGCCGCGCGGCATTTGTTAATTGCGGTTTACCTCCGGGTTATCGGTGCGCCCCAGCAGATAGTCTATACTGACGTTATAGAAGTCGGCCAGCTTGACCAGCCTTTCTGCGGTCAGCTCAATAACGCCGTTTTCATACTGAGAGTAGGTGTTCTGGGATACGTGGAGGACACTGGCAAGATCGCACTGACGAAAATCGTGATCTTCCCGTAGACTTCGTATGTTCGGATATTCCATAGGTTGACTACCTCCTTACGACTATTATCGTTATCTTGGAGGCAGATATTGATATTTATCTGTAATACAGATATAACATATTGCATAACAATAGGAAGAAACGATACGACGGAAAGAACCATAAAAAACGCAAAAGTGCCGTGAGGGAGCTTCCTCGCGGCACTTTTGCGTGTCAAAAAACACCAATTCTGCCATATAAAGACTGTAGGGGCGAGCACTGCTCACCCCTACAATGCACTTTTTGAGTATCGGCTCACGCCGACTGCGCGTTCAGCCAGCGGTGCAGCTCGTCCCGGATGGCGGCAAACGCGGCGGCGGTGTCCGGGTTATCGGTTTTAAAATCCAGCAGCCGCCACAGCCAGCCCTGCTCGTCCACGATGCGCAGGCTCTCGGGATAGCACAGCTCAAACACAAGCGACGCATGGCCGACGGCGTTGTCGGCGGGGTACTGCTTTAAGCTGTGCAGCACGCAGTGGTGGGCGTAAAAGGCGTCCAGCACGGCGGGCGTCACCGGACTCCGGCGCAGCGCCGCGGTGCTGACGTTGTAAATTTCCTCCATCGGTGTCTCGACGTTGACCCGCAGAATGTCGATCTTGTCGGCGTCGCGCAAAATCTGGCAGAACAGCCGCGTGCGGTCATCCAGCGCCTCCGGCAGACGGAACGCGCTGTGCCATTCCACAGCGGTGCGCAGCAGTGCGTCGGCACCGGCATCGTCCAGATAGTCCCGGATGCGTCCCTCGTCGAACAGCACCGCGACGCTCAGCGCGGCGTGGCTGACCGACTGTGCATCGATAAATGTGTTGTAGCGGCGCAGCTGCTCAAAGCGGCCTACATCGTGCAGGATGCCGGACAGCCACGCCAGATCGACATCCTCCGGCGGCAGGGCCAGGCTTTGGGCAATGCGGGCACAGAGCGCTGCCACGCGGTAGGTATGGTCAATTTTCAATTTGACCTTGGCGTCAGCAGCGTTGTAGTGCGCGGCATAGTCGGCAAAGGCTTTTTGTGCGCGGGCACAGTCAATTTTCATACTATCACTTCCCTGTTTCAGTGTACCACATCCGGCAAAATGCGTAACTGCAATGTTTATAAAATTTACTCCACAACGAATGACATTTTTGGATAAATAGTTTAAAAATCCTTGACATCGGGGCAAAAAAACGCTATTCTTAAAGTAGTAAATCGCGAGGAAGGCGGTGCATACGATGAACGCCAAAGGGGACGCAAACCGCAGTGTGCGCATGACCAAGCAGCGGCTCTACCAGGCGCTTATTACGCTGTTGCAGCAGAAAAGTCTGCGGGAAATTACAGTCCGGGAGCTGACCGAGCTGGCAGGGATCAGCCGCGGCACATTCTATTTTCACTACGCGGACATTTATGCCCTGATGGACCAGCTGGAGGCCGCCCAGCTGGCACGGCTGAACGACCTGATGGATACCCTGATCCCCAGCATCTCGCAGGAGGACGCGCCCCCCGCGCTGGTGGCGCTGTTCACCTACATGACCGAGAACCCCGACCTCTGTCAGGCCCTCTACGGCAAAAGCTGGGAGTCGGAGTTCACCCGCAACGCCAAAAAGCTGATTGCAGAGCGCTGCCTGGGCGAGTTTGCACCCGACGGCGGCACCGAGGAGCAGAAATATATGCTGGCCTTTGCGGTGAACGGCTGCTTTGGCACGATTGTAGCCTGGCAGGAGGCCGGTTTTCAGCCGCCCGCGGCGGAGATCGCCCGCATCACCTGGCAGGCCATCCGCGCTGTGAAGGGGCGGATGTGAGCAAAGCAAGTTTCCCTTGCCTGCCTTGCCTTTTGGGGCAAGACGGGGTATAATATAATTACAAGTACGCCCGCCTGACCGGGCTGATGAAGGAGAGTTTTACGATGGGTTTCTTTGATTTTCTGAAAAAGTCTGCCGAGCCTGCCGCCCCCGCGGCCCCAGCCTTCCCCGTGACCCTGGCTGCTGATGCCAAGGGTACCGTTGTGGCGATGGAGAACATCCCCGACGAGGTGTTTGCACAGGGCATCCTGGGCAAGTGCTGCGGCATCGACCCTACCGAGGGCAAAATTTACGCCCCCGCGGACGGTGAGATCACCCAGGCCCCCGACAGCGGCCACGCGCTGGGCATCATGACCACTGCCGGTGTTGAGGTGCTGATCCATGTCGGCGTTGACACCGTCGAGATGAAGGGCGACGGCTTCAGCCCGAAGGTCAAGGAGGGCGACAAGGTCAAGAAGGGCAATCTGCTGCTGGAGATGGATCTGGACAAAATCGCGGCTGCCGCTCACCCCGCCGTGGTGATTACCGTCGTCACGAACACCGATGATTTCAAGGACGTCGAGGTCGTGGCCTCCGGCGCCGTGGAGCCGGGCGCGGATCTGATCAAGATCAGCAAGTAAATTTTTACCGATAAAAAGCGGCACCGATTGGGTGCCCGCTTTTGGCTTCCCCGACGGGGAAGGCTGTCACCGTAAGGTGACTGATGAGGGCAGAGCTTGCTATGGCTGCCCGTTTGCGGTTCGCAATCGGTAGCTTACCCCTCATCCGGCCCTGCGGGGGAAGGCTTTAGGATTTCGCAGCCTCGTACTCGCTGAAGCTGTCACTCACGCTGGCACCGCTGTCGTCAACGGTGGCGGAATAGCCGGAAACGGTCATAGCGGCGGCCATAGCCCCGCAGAGAATACGCTTTTTCTTCCTATCGATCACTCCTGTCTGGGTGTTTTGTGAGTACAGCTGCAGTATACCCGGTACAGATGAAAGAACATTGAAGAAAGCGTGTAAAACCTGGGGGGAATCGTGTGGATAAAATTTGAAAGGCTTGACAATCAGCGGTGGGCGTGTATAATAGGTTTGGACATAAAAACAGGGGCGCTGAGGGGCATCCTCGGCTGAGATCGAAACAAACCGCAGTTTCGGGTCGCCTTGAACCTGATCCGGGCAATGCCGGCGTAGGAAGTTTGACCCAACACGTCATAACGCTTTTGCGCCTGCAAGTGTACCTTGCGGGCGCTTTCCTGTTTTTACGTTACATTTTTTGAGGAGTGGATACCATGTCCAAAACCTATTCCAAGACCCGCACTCTTGTGGAGTGCGCCCTGATGATCGCCCTGGGCACCGTGCTGGCGAATATCAAAATTTTTGAGATGCCCAACGGCGGCTCCATCACCCTGCTGAGCATGCTGCCGTTCATCCTGGTCTCCTACCGCCACGGCACAAAATGGGGACTGTTCACGGGCTTTGTCAACAGCCTGCTGCAGATGCTGCTGGGCTTCTACGCGCCCCCGGCTCCCGGCCTGCTGCCGCTGGTGGGTATGATCCTGCTGGACTATGTGCTGGCCTTCACCCTGCTGGGCCTGGCCGGTGCGATTGCCAAGCCGTTCAAGAACCGTCTGGTCGGCGTGGCCGTCGGCACGGCAGCGGTGTGCGGCATCCGCTTCCTGTGCAGCTTCCTGTCCGGCGTGCTGATCTGGGGCAACCTGAGCGACGGTCTGCCCGCCTGGACCTACAGCCTGACCTACAACGGCAGCTACATGCTGCCCGAGACCATCCTGACCACGGTGGCCGCGGTGCTGATCTACAAGGCAGCCCCGCAGCTGTTTGCCGCGCAGGAGCAGTAAGAGCTAAATACTTTTCCCGGTACGCACGGTACCGGGATTTTTGTTTGCCGGTTTGTAGGGGGCGGCGTCCTCGACGCCCCGCGGAGGGGTCAAGACCCCTCCCTACAAGCCGATTTTTAAGGGCTGTAGGGGCGGATTCCATATCCGCCCGTGCCCGCTCTCGGCAACGCAAAAATGCCCCGGTACGCAGAAACGCACACCGGGGCATTGGCTTTACGTAAGTATCAGTAGTTCATAATGTCCTTCACAGCACCGGACATCGAGAAGAGCTTGGCGGACAGATGGTCGAGGTAGACGATGCCGAGCTTGTTGCCCGTCTCCTCATTATACATATCGGCCAGCTGGGGCATGATCTGGAACGCGGCGGCCTGGGCCTCGGGGCTGTTGTCAAAGTTCGCCGTGCCCTGCACGCGCAGCCACTCGCCGCGGTCATTGGCGGCGCAGATCTCGAGGTTCGTGTTGTCCAAAAGCTGCTTGTAGGCGGCCTTGTGCTTGCCCAGGGCAATGCACAGGTGGCCGTTGTACCACATGGCAAAACCGATGGGACGCACGCGGGGCAGATAGCCATCGACGGTGGCAAGGTAGAAGGTGGGATTCTCTTTCAGAAATTCCATGATTTCTTCATTTGGTTTCATGGTGTAAACCCTCCCGCAATATTACAGTGTGGCCAGCGCCGCTTTGATGCGTGCGGCGGCCTCCTTGGTGCGCTCGGCATCGCCGAACGCCGTCAGACGGAAATACCCCTTGCCGCAGGGGCCGAAGCCCTCGCCGGGGGTGCCCACAACGTGGGCGCGCTCGAGCAGCCAGTCAAAAAACTCCCAGCTGCCCATCTCGTTGGGGCAGCGCAGCCAGATGTAGGGGCTGTTCTTGCCGCCGCAGTACCAGACACCGGCCTCGTCCAGCGCCGCCGCAATGACAGCGGCGTTGGCGCGGTAGTAGTCGAGGTTCTGCTGGATCTCCTTCATGCCCTCATCGGTAAAGACGGCCTCGGCACCGCGCTGCACAACATAGGCAACGCCGTTGAACTTCGTAGTCTGGCGGCGCAGCCACATCTTGTTCAGCTTGCCGCCGGCCAGCGCCTGCGGCACGACGGTGTAGCCGCAGCGCGTGCCGGTGAAGCCTGCAATCTTGGAGAAGCTGCACACCTCGATGGCAACCTCCTTCGCGCCCTCGACCTCAAAGATGCTGCGGGCGAGACCCGGCTCGGAGACGAAGCACTCGTATGCGGCGTCAAACAGGATGACCGCGTCATTGGCCTTCGCCCAGGCGACCCAGGCCTTGAGCTGCTCGACGGAGTAGGTCGCGCCGGTGGGGTTGTTGGGGCTGCAGATGTAGACGATGTCCGCGTGGGGGGCCTCGTCCGGCATCGGCAGGAAGCCGTTCTCCGCCGTGGCGGGCAGGTAGAGAATCTTGCGGCCCGCCATCACGTTGTCATCGACGTAGACCGGGTAGACCGGGTCGGGAACAAGGATCGTGTTGTCCTGGCTGAACAGGTCCAGCAGGTTGCCCAAGTCGCTCTTGGCACCGTCTGAGATGAAAATTTCGGACATGTCCAGCTCGACACCGTGGCCCGCGTAATACCTGCGGATAGCGTCACGCAGGAACTCATAGCCCTGCTCGCTGGGAATATAGCCGTGGAACGTACCCTTGTGGCCCTGCTCCTCAACGGCCTTGTGCATGGCCTCCGTCACGGATGCCGCCAGCGGCAGGGTGACGTCGCCGATGCCCAGACGGATGACGTCTGCCTCGGGATGGGCCTTCTGGTAGTCGGCTACCTTGTGGGCAATGGTGCTGAACAGATAGCTCTCGTTCAGCTCGGCGTAATGCGGATTCAGCTGCATTATGGTTCCCCCTCGTTTATACCTATATAAATTTACTTTACCACAATTCGCGGCGGTGTGCAATAGAATTTGCAAAGGGAATTTTTATGGGTGATTTGTAGGGGAGGGTCTTGACCCTCCCGTGAGGGATAAATCCCTCCCCTACTGTAGGGGGCTGCGTCCTCGACGCCCCGCGGAGGGGTCAAGACCCCTCCCTACAATCCTCCCCGTACAAGCTCTCGCACTTCTCGTCGATCTCCCTTGCGGGCAGCGACACGGCCATGGCCACCGCGGCACTGTAGCATTCCTCGGGGGTGAAGCCTTCGCCCGCCAGCGGGAAGTGCTGCAAAATCTTCTCGACCAGCTCGTCGTAATAGCGCGCGTAGAGCACGCCGCGGTCCGTGATGTAAATTTTGCCGTACCGCCGCCGCACAATGACCCCCTGCTTCATCAGGCTGGTCAGGATGCTGGTGACGCTGGGCTTGGTCACGCCCATGGCCTGCGCCAGTGCCAGCGGCGAGACCTCGGTGCTTTGCAGCGCCAGATGGTGGATGGCCAGCAGATAACGCAGGTTGGAATCGGTCAGGGTCAAGGTACATCTCTCCTTATACCAAACTAAAAGGGGGCGCGGGCCACGAACGGACCCGCGCCCCCTTCAGGCACTTATGCTTTACTTACTGTGGCAGGCACCGCCGCAGGTCTTACAATTACCTGTGCAGCCGCCGTGACTGCCGCAGCCGCCGCCCCCGCAGGAGCCGTCACAGCAGCCGAGGCCGCCGGTCTTGTGTTCATGGTACATAAGCCAGCCGGTACCGCCGAAGACGATAATCGAAACGATGATCGTAGGCAGGTTGAAATTAGCAGCTAAAAATTCCATCATAAAAAGTCCGCTCCTTTCCGGAAGAATACGGTATTATTATACATTCAAGATTACTTGGAAGCGACAGCCTTCTTGGAATCGAACTGAACCTCGTTGACACCCACGTACTTGTTGGGGCGGAACAGCAGGTAAATCGTGAAAGCGATGATGGCGATTGCCACAATGGTGAAGATGTTGAAGCCGACCTCACCGGTGATCAGGCCGCCGATCTGATAGACGACCAGAGAAGCGCAGTAGGCAAACAGGCACATATAGCCGATGGCGATGGCAGTCCACTTGCCGTTGTTCATCTCGCGCTTGATGGCGCCCATAGCAGCGAAGCAGGGAGCGCACAGCAGGTTGAAGATCATGAAGCTGTAAGCGGAGATCGCGGTGAAGCTGGCAGCAACCTCAGGCCAGATCTCATGGCCGTTGTCAGACAGCTCGTCAGCATAGTGATACAGAACACCGAAGGTACCGACAACGTTCTCCTTGGCAATCAGGCCGGAGATGGACGCGACAGTTGCACGCCAGTTGCCGAAGCCCTGCGGGATGAAGATCCAGGAAATTGTGCTTGCAACGATAGCCAGGATGGAGTTGTCCTGATCCTCGACCATCGTGAACGCGCCGTTCTCGAAGCCGAAGCCCTGCAGGAACCACAGGATGATGGTGGCAGCCAGAATGACGGTGCCGGCACGCTTGATGAAGGACCAGCCGCGCTCCCAAGTAGCGCGCAGGACGTTGCCCCATGCGGGCACATGGTAAGCGGGCAGCTCCATAACGAACGGAGCAGGATCACCGGCGAACAACTTCGTCTTTTTCAGGATGATGCCGGAGATGATGATGGCCGCGAAGCCGATGAAGTAAGCAGAGGTGGCGACCCAGCTGCTGCCGCCGAACAGAGCACCTGCGAACAGGCCGATGATGGGCATCTTGGCACCGCAGGGAATGAAGCAGGTGGTCATGATCGTCATACGGCGGTCACGCTCGTTCTCGATGGTACGGGAAGCCATAACACCGGGAACGCCGCAGCCGGTACCAACCAGAATGGGGATGAAGCTCTTGCCGGACAGACCGAAGCGGCGGAAGATACGGTCCATGATGAAGGCGACACGGGCCATGTAGCCGACATCCTCGAGGATGGACAGCAGGAAGAACAGAACGAGCATCTGGGGAACGAAGCCCAGGACCGCGCCGACACCGGCGACGATGCCGTCCATGATCAGGCCGTACAGCCAGCCTGCCACACCGATGCTCTCCAGGAAGCCGCCGAGGGCATTCGGGACGATCTCGCCGAACAGAACATCGTTCGTCCAGTCGGTGGCAAAGGTGCCGATACCGATGCCGCCGTCCGCAACGGAGGTACCCATCGAGATGGCGTACATCAGCCACATGATGACCGCGAAGATCGGCAGAGCCAGGATACGGTTCGTGACGAACTGGTCGATCTTATCGGAGACAGTCAGGTTCTCGGTGCGGGGCTTCTTCTTGACGGCCTTGTCAACAACGCCGTTGATGTAAGCGTAGCGCTGGTTGGTGATGATGCTCTCGGCGTCATCGTCCATTTCCTTCTCGCAGTCGGTGATGTGGGCGTCGATGTGGTCTAGCAGCTCTTTGTTCAGGTTCAGCTCAGCCTGGACCTTGTCGTCGCGCTCAAACAGCTTGACAGCGTACCAGCGCAGGAAGCGGCCATCGACCTTGCCCTGAATGGACTCCTCAATGTGGGCGATGGCATGCTCAACGCTGCCGGTAAAGACGTGAGGCAGCTCGCCTGCCTTGCCCTTCTTGGCAGCGGCGACGGCCAGCTCGGCAGCCTTCTCGCTGCCCTCGTTCTTCAGGGCGGAGATCTCGACGGCCTCGCAGCCAAGCTCGTTGGACAGCTTCTTCAGGTCGATTTTGTCGCCGTTCTTGCGGACGAGGTCGATCATGTTGACGGCCATGACAACGGGGATGCCGAGCTCGATCAGCTGGGTGGTCAGGTAGAGGTTACGCTCGATGTTGGTGCCGTCGATGATGTTCAGGATGGCGTCGGGCTTCTCATTGACGAGGTAGCCGCGGGCAACGACCTCCTCCAGCGTGTAGGGAGACAGAGAGTAGATACCGGGCAGGTCCTGGATCACGACATCGTCGTGCCCCTTGAGCTTGCCCTCCTTCTTCTCAACGGTAACGCCGGGCCAGTTGCCGACATACTGGTTAGAACCGGTCAGGCTGTTGAACAGGGTGGTTTTACCGCAGTTCGGGTTGCCTGCCAGAGCAATTTTAATTGCCATTTGGTTAAACCCCTTTCTTTACTTTTTCAGAACTCACTCAACTTCGATCATTTCGGCGTCAGCCTTGCGGACGCTGAGCTCGTAGTTGCGGACGGTCAGCTCCATCGGGTCGCCCAGAGGTGCGACCTTGCGGACGTAAACCTTGGTGCCCTTGGTCAGGCCCATGTCCATGATGCGGCGCTTGACAGGGCCCTCGCCGTGCAGCTTGGCAACGGTGACGGTCTCGCCGACCTGTGCATCTTTCAGAGTCTTCATACTTCGTTCCTCCTCTTGGTACAATCGATCAAACAGCCGAGGGGCTGTGATTCCAAATTTTTTACGCAACGATAATGCGCATGGCCAGGGTCTTATCCAGCGCGATGCGCGCTTCCTTGACCTGAAGGATGAGGTTGCCGCTGATCTCATTGACCACGGTAACGGTCTCCCCCACGACAAAGCCAAGCTCGGCCAGATGCTGGCGGACCTCATCCTTGCCGGTGATCTTTCGGATGGTAACGGTATCGCCTGCTTTAGTCATCGTTAAAGGCATTCCACACACTCCCCTTTTGCGATTTTGCAATATATTAGCCTATGCTAACGCTTGGAGCAAAAGCATGCGGTTAGAACGCTCTAACCGCTTACAATGGTAGTTTACCACCACTAACTCCCGATGTCAATACGGAAGTTAGGCTAACCAAACAGGTTTGTGAAAAGTAGATAGTTATTACTAACTTAAATTGTGCAGCTTTGAACAAATTGTGAAAGCATCACGGCAGAAGCCGGGCAGTGATGCGCGCTTACGGAAACCACCCGGTAGGGGCCGGGCGCGCCCGGCCCCTACAGACAGCAAAAAAGCCGGAGGGACCTCTCTCCCCTTCCGGCATATTCAATATCTTATTGCCCCTTTTTCTGCTTCCGCGTCTCTGCCAGATGCCGCACCGCCAAAACGGGATGGTGGAACAGCATCCGCGGACCGCTCCAGCGCATGACCTGGCGGATGCGCTCCCGCATCTCGGGCTTGTAGCAGTGCGTTTGGCAGACGCTGCAGAACGTTTTGGTCGCTATATGCGGGCAGTGGTCCACCCGCGCGTCGGCGTAGTCCCGCAGGACCGCGCAGTCGGGGCAGAGCCGACCCTTGGGTGTGCCGTGATGGCCGCGGCAGTATAGCTCGATCATCAGGCCGACAGTGGCCTTTTCCTGTTGGCGCTTCTTCTCCGGGGCGTCGGGGACGCCGCCCCCTACAGTGTTCGTAACGGCCATCAGCTCATCCTCCCGTTTTCCACAGAGTACGTCGTGTCAGCAATTCGCATCGTCGAGGCGCGGTGGGATACAAGCACCACGGTCTTGCTGGCCCGCTCCTCGGCCAGACTGCGCAAGATGACGGCCTCGTTCAGGCTGTCGAGGTTGCTCGTCGGTTCGTCCAGCAGGATGAACGGTGCATCGTGCAGAAACGCCCGTGCCACACCGAGCCGCTGCCGCTCGCCGCCCGAGAGGGTATCGCCCAGCTCCCCGACGGGCGTGTTGTAGCCCTGCGGCAGCGTCATGATAAAGTCGTGGATGGACGCCTTCCTGCAGGCTGCCACGACCTGCTCATGGGTCGCGTTCCGGTTGGCAATTTTGACATTTTCTTCAATACTGTCATGGAACAGCACGGTGTCCTGCTCGACGAAGCTCTCCGCTGCGCGCAGCGACGCCGTGTTGACGCCCTTGATGTTCTCGCCGGAGATCTCGACCCGGCCTAAATCCGTGTCCCAGAACCGCATGAGCAGCTTGAGCAGCGTGGATTTGCCGCTGCCGCTGCGGCCCGTGATGCCCACGATGCCGTGCTCCGGGATGTGCAGGCTGACCTCCTTCAAAATCTCGCTGTCGCGGTAGCCGAAGGTCACGCGGCGGGCGTCGGCACCGCGGAACACAATGTCCCTGCCGTCGGTGACCTCGCGCACAGCGGGCTGCTCATCGAGAATATCCAGAACGCGGTTGCCCGCGGCGAAGGTGCTTTGCAGCCCGGTGCCGAGATTCGCCAGCGCGATGACCGGGCCGAAGCTGCTCATGAGTGCTACAACGCTGACGAGCGCACCGTCAAACCCGATGGCACCCGCCATGAACAGGCTGCCCGCCAGCGCCAGCATACCGGCGTCCAACAGCAGGATGATGGCCCCGGTCACGGCCTGTGCCGTGCCGCCGGCCTCCTTCAGACGGCGCTCCTGCCCGGCCAGCGCGTCGGTGCGCTGGTTGATTTGCGCCAGCCGATGTGCGCCGTCGTTGTATTGCAGGCTCTCCCGCACGCCACGCAGGCTGTCCAGCACAAAGCCGTTCAGTGCGCCGAACTCCGCGCGGAAGCTCTCGCCCGATTTGCGCGCACCTCTGGCGGCTGCCACGGGTATGCCGATGCCGATGACCGCATAGGCCAGCGCCGCGTACAGCCCCAGCGCGGGTGCATAGCTGCCCATAAAGCACGCCATAACGACGCTTACGATGACGGCAATGCAGATGGGCGAGATCGTGTGCGCGTAAAAAACCTCCAGCAGCTCAATGTCCGCAGTCAGCACGGCAATCAGGTCGCCCTTGTCGCGGCCCTCCAGCTTGGCGGGGGCCAGCTGGCGCAGCACGCCAAAGACCTTGTCCCGGATGAGCGCCAGCAGCTTGAACGCAATAAAATGGTTGCAGCCCTGCTCCGCGTAGTGCAGCACGCCGCGGGCAACGGCCAGAATCGGCAGCAAAATACAGGCGGTTTTGAGCACAACGGGCACAGAAAAATGCAGGCTGTCCAGCAGCGCATACACACCCAGAACCGGGATGAAGATGGCACAGAGAAAGCCCGCTACGCCCAGCAGAACGGCGCAGACCATGACCGGGGCGAGAGGGCGTACCAGCCCTACAAGACGGTACATGACGTTGAAATTGCCGCGAGTACGTTTGTTTTCCATCACTGTGCCTCCTTCCCGTAGTTTTCCAGTGCCTGCTGGCGGTTCCACAGGTCGGCGTACAGCCCGCCCTGCGCCAGCAGTGCCTCGTGCGTGCCCTGCCCCGCCGGATGGCCGTGATCCAGCACGTAAATATTGTCCGCCTTTGTCACGTTGGCAAGGCGGTGGGAAATCAGGATGACCGTTTTGCGCCCGGCCAGCCGGTGGATGCCCGCCATGATGTCGTTCTCGCTCTCTACGTCGATGTTGGACGTTGCCTCGTCAAAAATGTAGACGGGACTGTCATGCAGCAGTGCGCGGGCCAATGCCAGCCGCTGCCGCTGGCCGCCGGACAGGTTGCCGCCGCCCTCGGTCAGCGGGGTGTCCAGTCCGTCCATCGAGCGCAGGAAGTCCGCCAGATTCACCTGCTCCAGCGTGCCCCACAGCGCACCGTCGTCTGCGTCGGGCGCGGCCATCCGCAGGTTGTCGGCCACCGTACCTTTAAAGAGGTGGCTGCCCAGGCTGACGAGCGTTACATTTTTGAGCAGGCTGGCCTCGCTGACGGCGGAAAGCTCCTGCCCGCCGATGGTCACATGCCCCGTGTAGCCGGACACGCGCCCGGTCAGCACGGCGGCAATCGTGGACTTGCCGCAGCCGCTCTCGCCCACCAGCGCGGTGAAGCTGCCCTGCGGGAAGTCAAGATTTAAGCCATGCAGCGTTTCTTTCTCGGCCGTGTAGCCAAAGTGCAGGTCACGGCAGGCAATCGCGCAGTCCGCGCCGAGCTGGGCGGTCCTGGCGCTGCCCTCAGGCAGGTCCAACAGCTTGAAAATTTTGTCGCTGGCGGCCATGCCGTTCATGGCAACGTGAAAGTACGACCCCAGCGCGCGCATCGGCAGGAAGAAATCCGCCGACAGCAGAATGATGCAGAGAGCGCCCGGCAATGTTACGCGGTTTGCATTGAACTCATGCGCGGCCACGATGATGCCCAGCGCCGCGCCGCCGTAGGCGATGACGTCCATGACGATGATCGAGTTGAGCTGCATCGTCAGCACCTTCATCGTCACCTTGCGGAAGTGCTCGGCCTCACGGTTCATGGCCGCGTGGCGGGCCCCGTCGGCCTGATAAATCTTGAGCGTGGTCAGCCCTTGCAGGTTCTCCAAAAAGCTGTCGCCCAGCGCAGCGTACCGGCCCCAGTACTTGCCCAGCAGTTTTTTTGGCAAACTTCTGCACAGCTACGATGGAAACGGGAATCAGCGGCACGCAGATCATCAGGATGACCGCCGCGTGCAGACTGACTGGGGCCAGCGCAATAAACAGCGTGACCGGTGCGATCATGGCGTAGAAAAACTGCGGCAGATACGCGCCGAAGTAGGTCTCGAGCTGCTCGACGCCCTCGCCTGCCAGCTGCAAAACCTCCGCGGTGGGCACGGCCTGGGTGTAGCTGCCGCCCAGGCGGAGCAGCTTTTCATAAATGGCGGCACGCAGCGTTTTTTTGACGGTGCAGCTGGCGTTGTAGCTGGCCGACGCCGCGCCGCGCGTGCAGAAAAAGCGCACGATCAGCGCACCGAGAATGTACAGAAGTGCGGTGGGCAGGTCCGGCTCTCTGCGCACAAGTCCCGTTAGAAAGAGGGACACGGCGAAGATCATCACGATGTTGGCCAGCAGCGCAAGGAATTGCAGCACAACATTCCACGCAATGTACCGTTTGGAGTCGCCCATCATCGAAATCAGGCGTTTGTTGATCATCATAAGCGGTTGTTCCTTTTTTACATAGTGCGGTAGGGGCCGGGCGTGCCCGAAAAATCACACCTTTTCCTTCGTGCGCAGCGGCAGGTAGCCTGCGTCGCGGATGGCCTTGCGGATGACCTCCTCGTCGGCGTCTGCCTTCGTCCAGACCGTCACGTTCTGGGCGCTCAGGTTCACCTCGGCCAGTGTGTCGGGCAGGGTGTTCAATGCGTTTTCCACATGGCGCTGGCAGTTCTGGCAGGTCATGCCGTCCACGCCCATGACGAGGCGGTGCGGATAGTGGCTCTTGTTGGTGTCCGCCGCCCTGACCTTTTTAGCGGGGGCGTCATGCTCACCGCAGCAGCCGCCGCCGTGGCGCAGATGGTGGATAAAGCTGTAGATGCCGTAGCCGACGGCAGCCACCAGAATCAGAACAATAATGACGTTTGCCATAAAAAACCTCCTGGTTAGTGTTTTCTAATTTGACTTAGAATATACTAACTTCTGCTTTGCTTTTTGTCAAGAGGTATCTTTTTTGATACTGCCCGGCAGGGGCCGCACATGCCCGGCTCCTGCCGCGCAAACAAAGAAGGAGGGGCATCGCTGCCCCTCCCGGTATGGATGGATATGGAGAAAATCAGGCATTGGCCAGAGCGGTGCCAAGGGCTGCGCAGGCAGTCTCGGCGTCGCCGTCGGGGGAGCCGTTGGCCATGACAGGCTCAACGACCAGACGGGCACCGGCGGCCTCGGCGTCCTCGGCCCAGGTGCGGATCCATTCGCCGTCACCCCAGCCGTAGGAGCCGAACAGGCCAACGGGTTTGCCGCTCAGAGAGCCGCGCAGATCCTGGTACATCGGCTCGAACTCGCTCTCCTCCAGCTGCTCGGCGCCCATGGCGGGGCAGCCCAGCGCAAAGCCGGTGTAGTCGCCGGCGGAGGAAACGTTGAACTCGGAGGCGGTGAACTTGTCAACAGAAGCGCCGGCGGCGGCAGCTGCGTTGGCGACCAAATCGGCCATGGCCTCGGTGTTGCCGGTGCCGCTCCAATAGATAACTGCAATCTTGCTCATAAATAACTACTCCTTTTATAATTTTTATGGTGCATCGTCAGGCGGCCACTGTCAGCCGACTGATCGGGGTGCCGTTGTAATAGCAGCGGGCGTAGATGCGCTCGCACTTTTTATAGCGGTCAAACTCTGCCTGCGCAGCGGTGGGATCGGTGTAGACCTTCCAATAGCCGCACGCGGTAAAGTTTTTGCCGCGGTTTTGGATGAACCCGATGACATCCGCCAGCGGGTAGCCCAGAAAAACGCCGATCTCATGCGGGAAATCTCCCTCGCAGCAGAGCCTTTCGGCCAGTTGGTCCAGCAGCTCGTCTGCGGTGCCGGGGGTGTAGCCCTCCCCCGCCAGAAAGTCCAGCATGTGCGGCGCTGCCAACAGCCTGGCCACACGGGCCGGGCGATATACATAGACCAGCACAGCCCCGGTGCGCGGGCACTGCCTAAGCACCCGCACCGTGACCCCGCGGGGCGACAGCGCGGCGTGCCAGGCGGCGGCCATGGCGGCGGCATCCTGCCCGGGCGCGGGCTGGTAGCGGAACAGACTGGCAGGCTTGAGCCCCGCCAGTGTGGGGGCGCATAGGGTGGCCAGGTCGCAGGCGAAGCTGCGCGGGCTGGGGATGACACGCGATTGCTGCATGAGATGACTCCTTACCTCTACAATGGTTAGCATCTACTAACCATCAGCCCCATAAAACCGCCCGGCACGGGGAGAGAACCGCACCGGGCGGGCTATGGTTGTTCCGAAGGTCGGATACCTGCTGCGGTTAGCTATAACTAACGCTAACAATATAGCATGTCAACCACGAACTGTCAAGGGGTTAAGCAAAAAAAGAGAGGAGAGAGGAGTGAGGAGATTGCGCTGCGGTAAAGCTCTTAACGGACTTTTCGCATTATGCGCGTGCATCTGTTACCGCTCAATGTGCAGGAACGGATGTTATCTCCTCACTCCTCTCTAAACTTAATAGTTGCTGCTCTTCAGCTCAAAATAGCTCTGCGGATGTGCGCACACCGGGCACTTGACCGGCGCGTGCTGACCGATATAGACGAACCCGCAGTTGCGGCACTGCCAGACCTGCTCGGTCTCGCGGGCGTAGACCTTGCCTGCCTCAATGTTGGCGGCCAGCGCTTTGTAACGCTCCTCGTGGTCCTTCTCAATCGCGGCGACCATCGTGAACAGCGCGGCGATCTGGGTAAAGCCCTCCGCCTTCGCCTCGGCAGCCATGCGCGGGTACATCGAGGTGTGCTCCTCGTTCTCGCCCGCGGCGGCCATCTTCAGGCAGGTCAGCGTGTCGGGGATCTCGCCGTTTTCCATCAACAGCTTGAACCAGATCTTGGCGTGCTCCTTCTCGTTGTTGGCGGTCTCGGTGAAGATGGCGCTGATCTGCTCATAGCCCTCCTTCTTGGCCTTGGATGCGAAATAGGTGTATTTGTTCCGGGCCTGGCTCTCACCTGCGAAAGCCTCCCACAGGTTTTTCTCGGTCTTGCTGCCTCTGAGTTCCATAATGAATACCTCCGTTTAAATAGGAATAAGTCTTAATATGACTTTATTATAGCATACAAACAGCCCCTGTCAAGTAAAATTTCGGAATGGAATCTTAGTGATCTTGCACAGACGGTTGACAAAGCATACATTTTAGTGTACTATCTGAATAAGATATATTCTTAAAACAGAAAAGGAGGTCTGCCCATGACCCGCCAACGCGCCCTGATTTTGGGTATCATGCGTGAAAAATGCCCGGAGCATCTGACCGCTGACGAAATTTTCAGCCATGCGCGGCAGGCCATGCCGCACATTGCGCGCGGCACTGTGTACCGCAACCTGAAATTGATGGAGCTGGACGGTGAGATCGGTCATCTGGAAATGCCCGACGGCCCGGACCGCTACGACGCCAACCCGACCCCTCACGGCCACCTGTTGTGTGACAGCTGCGGCGACCTGGCCGACCTGCCGGTGGTGGGGCTGATCCGCGACATTGAGTCCGCCATCGGTACCGAGGTACGCGGCTACACGCTGACGATCCGCTACATCTGCCCGAAATGCCGCGCCAAAAACGCGCAGTGAGGTTCTGATTTATGGCAAAACAGCGTGACCCTGTAATAGATAGTATGCGCGGCATCGGCATTGTGCTTATGGTGCTGGGGCATTCGGGCTTTCCCGGGACGGATTTCATCTACCTGTTCCACATGGCCCTGTTTTTTATGCTGAGCGGCTGGCTTTTCAGCCTGCGCGGCGGGCCGGTGCACTTTATCAAGCGCAAAGCCGTCACGCTCTGGCTGCCCTTTGTGCTGGCAAACACCGCCTTTACCGTGCTGAACAACCTGTTTTTAAAGCTGAATATTTTGACGAGTGATGAGCGCATTTTGCAGGTTCCCGGCAATGCCGTCACAACGCCCGTGACGGTGAAGGATGTGATTGGCCGCACCGTGCACTGGTGCGTGTTTGACGGCGGCACCCAGCTGGGCGGCGCGATGTGGTTCATCCAAGCACTGTTTCAAGTATCTATTCTGTACGCTTTGGTGGAATTTATTCTGCAAAGGCTGCTGCATGGTGCCGATACGCTGCTGCCGCAGGGACTTTTTTCCGGCGTGCTGCTGTGGGTGGGCTGGCGCTGCAGACTGGCCGGATGGAACGTGTGGGGGCTGGGCATTGCGGCCAGCTGCTACTGCCTGTTCTACCTGGGCACGGTCCTGCGGCGCACGACGCGGGAAAGCATACAGACGTACCAGCGCGGTATTTTTGCCGCAGCGGCCTTTGCGGTGCTGCTGATTCTGGGGCAGCTCGGCTCTGTGGGTCTGGCGGGCAATGGATACAGCGGCCCGATTTTCCTGCTGCTTGCCAGCCTGGCGGGCTGGGTGCTGGTGCGGGAGGCCGCGTGCCTGACCGCTCCCCTGCCCTGTGTCCGGGCGGCGCTGGCCTATCTGGGCCGTGCGACGATGCCGATTGTGATTTTGCACTTTTTGAGCTTCAAGCTCGTGACCTGGCTTGGCCTGCTGGCTACAGGCGGAGAGCCGTATCTTCTGGCCGCATTCCCGATTTACTTTACGGGCGGTGCCTGGTGGCTTGCCTACACCGCCGCGGGCCTGGTTCTGCCGCTGGCAGCAAATGCGGTGTACAAGAAAATAAAAATACCGTCTTAGCGCATTGATGTAAAAAAATGAGCCCCGCGGGGCTCTTTTTTCTTGCCTCCCTCTGCGAGACAGACTCCCCCGATACGGGGGAGGTGGCGCTTGCGCCAGAGGGGGCCAAGAAAATGCTTGATTTGTGACACATTCCTGCTCCCGTCGGCGTTATAAGGGTGAAAGGAGGCGAGCCGATGCAAAACGAACAGGATTTAGAAAAGCTCGTACATGCCCATACCGCTGCACTGCTGCGGTACTGCACCGGCCTGCTGGGGTGCGAGGCCGACGCACAGGATGCTGTGCAGAAAACCTTCATCAAGGCGTGGCAGCAGCGCCACACGCTGCGCCATGACGGCACCGACAACGAGCGCGCGTGGCTCTACCGCATCGCCTACCGCACCTCGCTGGACATGCTGCGGGCAACCAAACGCGCGGCGGCCTACCCCACCCCGGAGCCGTTGGAGCAGGACCCCGGCATCAGCGAAGAGCTGCGCGCGGCGCTGAACACGCTGGCCCCGCTGGATCGGGCCCTGATCTTAGAGCGTGTGCTGGACGGGCTGGATTATGCCGCACTGGCGCGCATTCACGGACGGCCCGCCGCCTATCTGCGCACACGCTACCACCGCGCCAAAAAGCAGCTGGCGCAGCGATTGAAGGAGGGGGAGCACTATGAAGTATGACCGCGAAGAAGCGTATTTACACGAAAAGCTGACCGGCGGCCTGCACCCGGCAGGCGTTGACCTATGGCCCGCCGTGGCCGAACACCTGCCCGACGCGCCCCCCGCACGGCACCCGCGCTGGAAGCTGGCAATCTGCCTGGCCGCGCCGCTGCTGATTGCCGCCGGAGTGCTGGCAGGCACGGCAGAGTTCACGAACCTGCGCGAAAACCCGCGCCCGTCCTTTGCGCCGGAGGCCAACACCGGGTACGCCATCACGTATGAGCGGCAGTATTTTGCGCTGGATGAGGATTTGCTGGCGGGAATGGTGGCAAACCATAATGGGGAGATGTCAGACGATGGCTGGCTGCCGATGAACGCCAAGATAAACGGCCAGCTGCACCCAACTGACGCGGACTACGCCGATTGGTACGCCCGGGCTGCACGCGGGTACGACAGCTGGGTGGAAATGACCGCCGCGACTGGTCTGCCGCTGGCGCAGAACACGCTGCTGGATGAGGGAGATACAAGCACTTTTCCGTCGATTGCCATGTATCCGTCCGGCATGATCGACATACCGGATGAATATGACGATGGCATGCCCTATACGCCGAAATTTCAGGAATATCCCGCCGGATTTATCCCCATCGGGCGCGGCGATACACCGGACAAGCTCTACCTGCGCACGGGTGTGCTTTTGGATGATTACAATGTAGAAATTATGGCAGTTGCCTATCTTGGGGATGCGCCCAAGGAAATGGTGACGGATTTGTATTGGCAAAAAAGTGCCGGGTTGACGTGGGAGTGCGAGAGCTACCCCATGGCCAACGGCAACACCGCGCTGATCCCCCACTGTACCAGCAACCCGAACTCGAGGCCCTACATCCAGTCCAGAGCCTACTTTGCGCAGGACGGCATTTTGTACCAAGTCTATTGCCGTCCCTATACGGATAGCCTTTGTTACAGTGCCTCGCAGGAGAACATCTGGGCAGAACTGAAGGTGGTTTTGGACGGATTCTCTTAAGAGGCTCCCCGGGAGGCTTTAAAGCAGGCAATAAAAAGAGAGAAGAACCTTCGCCCTGCGCGAAAATTCTTCTCTCATTTTTTCTCTTTTATCTCTCCTCCAGCGGCACATACTCCCTTGTCTGCATGATGCTCTGGTAGGCCGGGCGGATGATCTTATCCACGTTGACAAGCTCCTCCATGCGGTGGGCGGACCAGCCGACGATACGCGCAACCGCAAAGATCGGGGTGTACAGCTCCACCGGATGCCCAGCATGTCATACACAAAGCCGGAGTAGAAGTCCACGTTCGTCGAGACACCCTTATAAATATGGCGCTTCTCGGCAATGACCTGCGGGGCCAGCCGCTCGATCGTGTTGTAATACTCAAAGTCGCGGCTGCGGCCCTTGGCGTCGGCCAGCTGGTGGACAAAGCTCTTGAACACCACCGCGCGCGGGTCGCTCAGCGAGTAGACCGCATGGCCCATGCCGTAGATCAGGCCCTTCTGGTCGAACGCCTGGCGGTCCACAATGCGGCCCAGATAATCAGCCATGGCCTCCTCGTCCAGCGGGTCGGTGACGTGGGCGCGGATGTCGTCCATCATCTGCATGACCTTGATGTTCGCGCCGCCGTGCTTGGGGCCCTTCAGGCTGGAAAGCGCCGCCGCGATGACGGAGTAGGTGTCCGACCCGGACGAGGTGACAACGCGGGTCGTGAAGGTGGAGTTGTTGCCGCCGCCATGCTCCATGTGCAAAAGAAGCGCTATATCGAGGACATGCGCCTCCAGATCGGTATATTTCTGGTCGGGGCGCAGCATCTTCAGCAGGTTTTCCGCCGTGGAAAGGCTCGGGTCCGGGCGGTGGATGTACATGCTGCCGCCGCACTCATAATAATTGTAGGCGTGGTAGCCGTAGACCGCCAGCATCGGGAAAACGCTGATGAGCTTGATGCACTGTTCCAGCTGGGTCTGCAGGTCGGTCTTGCCGATGTCGTCATCGTAGCTGGCCAGCGTCAGCACGCTGCGGGTCAGCGAGTTCATCAGGTCGTGACTGGGGGCCTTCATGATGACGTCGCGCACAAAGTTTGTCGGCAGGTCGCGGCATTTGGCAAGGCAGGCGGTGAAGCTCTCGAGCTGCTCTTTGTTCGGCAGGTCACCCAAAAGCAGCAGATAGGCCGCGCCCTCAAACGCATAGCGCTTGCCGCGCAGACCGCGGATCAGGTCATAGACATTGTAGCCGCGGTACCAGAGCTTGCCCTCGCAGGGAACCTTCTGGCCGTCGCGCTCCTCAAAGGCGTCGATGCGGGAAATGTTCGTGATGCCCGCCAGCACGCCCTTGCCGTTTTTGTCGCGCAGACCGCGCTTGATGTCGTATTGGGCAAACAGCGTGGGATCAATGCGGTTGTTGGTGACACATTCCTCGGTAAAAATGCGGGCTTCCTTTTCAATGGCTGCGTAGTCGCTCATGGTGACGGCCTCCCTTTCCTTTTTTGTTCGCGGTGGGTAAACAAATCGTAGCAGATGCAGGATTCTTTACAAATCGTATAAGAATAATTATACGGAAAATCGAACAATCTGTCAAATGGATAATTTGTGAACAAACCACACGGTAGGGGCCGGGCATGCCCGGCCCTCGGCGTAATGGAAAAACGGACATTTACGGGATGGTTGAGGGCGGGGCATGCCCCGCCCCTACCGGGATACAAAAAACGGGAGAGGTCATTCCTCTCCCGTCAGACTGTAAATTGTTATTCTGCCACCAGCACCGTCACGCTGGTCGGGGCCAGCTCAAGGGCATCGCGGAAGCAGGGACCAAACGGTGCCGCGTCCGCATGGACACCATCACTGAGCTTGCGCCATGTGCCGGTGGGCAGACTGGCCCACTGGCGGGTGCGCTCGGGGTTGTAGTAGACAGCCAGCTGACCCTTGGCAGCAGTGTCGTCATGCTCCGGCACAAAGCCGATGAGCCATCCCGGCAGCGCGAGCAGGAACGGCTCCGGCTCCCCTGCCGCGCCGCTCAGGCGCGGGTAGGCGCGGCGGATGGCCAGCATACCGCGGTAAAAGGCCGTCAGCGCAGCAAACTCCGGGCGGTGGGCGCGGGCCCAGTCCAGCCGGTTTGTGCTGAGAGGGCCCTTGTATCTGTTGTGGTCGCCATACTTGGTACGGCCCCATTCCTCGCCCGCCTGCATAAAAGGCAGCCCCTGACAGGTCAGGTAGATGCCTGCCGTCATGCGGTTCTGCGCCAGCAGGTCGGCATCGGGCCAGTCATAATCCACGCGGCGGGCCACGGCGGCCAGCTTGTCCCACAGGGTATAGTTGTCGTGGGCGGAGACATACTGCACCACCTGCCCGGCGCGCCGGGGCCAAAAGCCGTGCGCACCATTGCGCCATGCACTGATCGAGTGGATGACATCATAGCCGTGCTGGGGCGCGCCGTTGACATAGCCGGCGTTGGCGGCATCAAAGACATTGCCCTTGATACAATCGCGCGTATCATCACAGAAAAAGCCGATCCTGTCACTCAGCGCATCGAGTGCGCGCTTGTCGGCAGGGCGTGCGCCGCCCTCCAGATTCGTGCCGCCGCCCATCCATGGCTCGCCGTACAACAGGATGCTTTCGCCGCCGGGCAGGCTGTCGAGCGCGGCGCGGATCGCGTTCATCGTGTCCACATCCTCCAGCGCCATCAGATCAAAGCGGAAGCCGTCGATGTGGTAGGTCTTGGCCCAGTACAGCACCGAATCCACGATGAATTTACGCACCATGGGGCGCTCGCTGGCAAGGTCGCAGCCACAGCCGGAGCCGTTGGTCATGCTGCCGTTGGGCCAGCGGCGGTTCCAGTAGCCGGGGACTGTCCGCTCAAGGCAGCTTTCACTGTGATAGGTGTGGTTGTAGACCACATCCATGATAACGCCCAGCCCCGCGCGGTGCAGGGCTGCCACCATGGCGCGGCACTCGCGCACGCGAACCTCGCCGTGGAACGGATCCGTGGCAAAGCTGCCCTCCGGCACATTGTAGTTTTGGGGGTCATAGCCCCCAGTTGTAGCCGCCGTCAGGGCGAGTTTTCGTCCACGGTGGCGTAGTCAAAGATCGGCTGCAGCTGCACATGGCTGACGCCCAGCCCCTTCAGGTAGTTCAGGCAGGTCGGATGCGCGCCGTCACCGTCCAGCGTGGTGTCGGGCTGGGTAAAGCCCATGAATTTCCCGCGCCATTCGGGGCGCACACCGCTGCGCACATCGGCGGAGAAGTCCGCCACATGCACCTCCCACACGCTGCGGGCGTGGGGCGGTATGGCGGGGCGCCGCGTCTGCGTCCCGAGGTCCTCGGGGGTCGGCACGGGTCAGGTCCAGCACCATGCCGCGCTGGCCGTTGGCGACCGGCGCTGCGTGCGTAGGGGTCCACAACCTCCTGCATACGGCCGTCCGGGAAGTAGACGCGGTAGAGATAGTAGGTTCCGTGCAGGTTGCCCGGCAGGGTGATGGCCCACACGCCGTCGGCCTCGCGGTGCAGCTCATGCACGCCGCGCTCCCCGGCGCCGGGCTCGGCATCGGTGCCGGTTGCGTACAGGCAGACTACAACCCCGCAGGCCGTGGGTGCCCACAGCTTGAAAACAGTTCCCTCCGCCGCAGGATTTGCACCGAGGTCGCTGCCGCCGTAATAGGGCAGTTCACATGCCTGCTGCCAGTTCATGGGTGATCGCTCCTTACTAAGTAGTATGGACATATTGTAACAGGTGGAGCGACAGTTTGCAAGGGGACCGTGATCGTCGGCAGCGTAGCCTATACAGGCTGGAAAATGATCGGTGTTGTGCCGGAGAGTGTGCAGGCGGCAAACTACAAGACTTCCGTTACTATGTATTTGCTACTGTTCTGGTTCTTATGGTCATGCTTTTTGGAGGGAAACCAGCTGGTTTCCCGGAAGATATCCAAACCGATCCGGGAGCTGGATGCTTCCGTCAAGGCCCACGAGGCAGGAGGAAAACCGGATATCTATATCGGCGGCTCCTCGGAGATCCG
>ENA-OQDL01000153-OQDL01000153.1-human-gut-metagenome-genome-assembly--contig:-NODE-153-length-45881-cov-4.061350_pt1 | contig 45881 bp, 43 predicted proteins | sample MGYA00242782_ERZ504609 | MGnify/ENA primary metagenome ERZ504609 (study PRJEB26092, sample SAMD00036320) | human gut metagenome | host: Homo sapiens | study: EMG produced TPA metagenomics assembly of... | reverse complement strand
GGAGTCAAGACCCGGAAGACCAGACAGGGATCGTTCAAAAGTACTCATATGGCCACAGCCTTTCTGCAAAAATAGTCTATATATAATGTGTTATACAGAAAAAAGATTGAAAATTACAGGATAAATGAGAAAATATACAAAGTAAGACTACATATTTTGCTTGAAAAATACGACCATAACATCTAGAATAAAAATGTTATGAAAAAAATAAAGGAGAGACGGTAGATATGGAAATGTTTATTGATATATTACTGGATGCGGCAATCGATTGTGTGAAGATGCTTCCATTCCTGTTTCTTGCATTTCTGCTGATAGAGGCACTGGAGCATTATTCCAGTGATTTTACAAAAAAACTCATGGTGAAAGTAGATAAGGCAGGACCGGTTGTAGGAGCAATCGTAGGATGTGTCCCTCAGTGTGGATTTTCGGTTATGGCAGCAAATCTGTATTCAGGCGGAATCATTACGGTCGGAACATTGATCGCAGTGTTTCTGGCCACATCGGATGAGGCAATACTTATTATAATGGGAAATCCGGAACATGCAGGAAAGATCGGTGTGCTGCTTCTGGCAAAAGTGATCATAGCAATTATTGCAGGATATCTGGTAGATATTTTCTTTAAAAAAGAAATTGCAGTGCCGCATCATGAAGGAGAACTCTGTCATGACTGTGGATGTCACAATCATTCGGCTGGAATAGTAAAACCTGCACTTCGCCATACGGGAAAGATTTTTTTGTATCTGTTTGTATTTACGTTTATTTTAAATCTGTGTATTGACATACTTGGAATTGACAAGATTTCAGCTATGATGCTTGGAGATACTGTGTTCCAGCCGGCAATTGCGGCTTTGATCGGCCTGATCCCAAATTGTGCGGCGTCCGTGATTCTGACACAGCTGTATCTGAGCGGGGCAATTTCTTTTTCCTCTGTGATCGCGGGACTTTGCACGGGAGCCGGTATCGGGCTTGTAGTATTGTTCAAAGTGAATCCGGATAAGAAGGAAAATATAAAACTTATAGCAGTATTGTATGTGATTGCTGTGATCGCAGGTCTGATCCTGGAGCTGACCGGAGTGTAGAATGCTGTCTGTGGCATAGAATTGCATTTTTGGAAGAATGTGTTATAATATTGACAACTAGGTGATGAGGCTTAGAGAGATTTAGGAGGAAATGAAATGGCTACAAAAAAAGTAACAACAGCAACCACAAAGGATGTAACTGCAAAAGTAACTGCACCAGTGACAAAGACATTAGAAAAAGCAGAGACAACGAAGAAAGCAGAGACAGTAAAGGCAGTGGCAGCAACAGAGCCGAAGAAGATAGAGAAGGAGCCGGTAAAAACAGCAGCTCCAAAGACCGAGCCAGTAAAACCGACTACAAAAGAAGAAACAGCTAAGCCGGAAGCAAAGAAGGCCGAGAAAAAAGTTGAAGACAAAGCTGTAAAGACAGAATCTGTCAAGAAAGCTGAAGCTGAGACAAAGACAGCAGCAAAGAAGACGACCACAAAGAAGACGACAGCAAAGAAGACGACAGCAAAGAAGACAACTGCGAGAAAAACAACAGCAAAAAAAGAAATCAAAGTAAGTGCGTTTGTAGAATACTTTGGAAAACAGGTAGAAGAAAAAGATATGATCGCAAGAGTAAAGAAGGCATGGACATCTTCTGGAAAGAAAATCGGAGATATCAAGACGATGGAGTTATACATAAAACCAGAAGAATCTGCAGTATACTATGTTATTAATGGAACAGAGACAGGAGCAGTAGCATTCTAGAGGCGGATATAAGGAACCAAAGGCTGTGAATCTTCGGAGGCACAGTCTTTTCTATTCTTAAAGCATAATAAGGGGCAAAGGAGAAACGGGTATGAATATGGAGAACTTTACATCAGTTTTTAATTCGGCAGATGGGCCCACGAGTATATTTGTTGCAGGGAAGACACCGGAGATAATGGGTGTGCTGATTGCGATTGTTGTAGTGGGTGTGATTATTTCATTGTTTGGTCTGAAGCTTGTAAGAGTACTTTCGGCGATGATGGGACTTGGAACCGGAGCAGTGATCGGAGCAGTGATCGGAACAGTGGCAGGTCTTGATACGACAAAGATGGTTGCGACAATTGCCGTGTGCGGAGTGGTATTGTGTATCATGTGTGCAGTACTACGAAAATTCGGAATATTTGTTATGACTTTCTTGGGATCATGGGGGACATTTGTTACCCTTGTGGAAGCGCGGTCAGTTATAGTACTTGGAATCTGCGCAGCGGTTGCACTGGTCATCGCAATACTGACAGTCATCTTTGCGGAATTTCTGGTCATCTTTGTAACCGGTATTGTAGGAGGAGTGGAAGCAGGAATGGCGCTTCCGTTTCTTCTTGGGATGACAAAGATTGGCTGGATCGGATATGTAATGAGTGCAGCGATCGCAGTAATTGGCATCACGGTTCAGACAATGATGCAGTCGAGAAAGATCGGAAAGAGGGAAAAAATATTTTCGAAAAAGATCAAAGAACAGGTTTCGATGGAATCGGAAGTAGAAAAGGCCAGAATGCTTCTCGATGATGGAGATGTGGAAGAATCTCCGGAGGAAGAAACGGAAGCCGGAAATCAGGGAGATCAGGGAGATCAGGGAGAACCGGAAGAGACGGTGACAGAGATATTTGACATAGACGATGATAAGCCGGAGCCGGAAGATACAGATGATGAGGAAAATGTAGATGCTAAAATGACGGATGTGCCGGAAGGCGGATTCCTGGATGAAGATGATGTCGAGATATTCGAGACAGACGATTCGGATGTCGTAGTTCTTCATGCGGATGATATTGACTAAAGCAAAAAATATATACCCGTTGCAGAAAATTAAGATCTGCAACGGGTATTTTTGTTATAAGGGATGTGCTATAATGTTGCTAAGAATAAAGTTAAGGAGGCTTACTTATGAAATTGGATATGCATTGCCATGTGCGGGAAGGCTCAGTAGACAGCAGGGTAAGCTTGGACGAATACATCACAACCCTGAAGGAAAAAGGATTTGACGGGATGCTGATCACAGATCACGATACGTATCATGGTTATCGTCATTGGAAATATCATATGAAAGGCAAGGTACATGAAGATTTTGTTGTGTTGAAAGGAATCGAGTATGATACTCTGGATGCGGGACATATCATTTGTATTATGCCGGAAGGTGTAAAGATGCGTCTTCTGGAAATAAAGGGACTCCCGGTGTCGGTTCTGATTGACTTTGTGCACAGACACGGAGGAATCCTCGGACCGGCACATCCATGCGGGGAAAAGTATCTGAGTTTTACTAATACGGGAAGGTTTTATAAATCACCGGAACTGATCAAAAGGTTTGATTTCATTGAGGCGTTTAATGCATGTGAATCAGCAGAATCGAATGAAGGAGCAAGGAAGCTTGCAGAGAAATACAAAAAGCCGGGAATCGGCGGAAGTGACGCACACAGACCGGACTGCATAGGGACAGGCTATACCATTCTTCCGGAAAGAGTGACCTGTGAGACGGAACTGATCGCCCTGATACGAAGTAAAGCGGCAATCGAGGCCGGAGGCGTGTTGTACGGAAAGACAGCCAAAGACAAGATGGGACCAGCGCATAAGATCCTGACGTATTCATTCTGGTTCTATAATAAGGGCGGGGCACTTCTGAAAAAACGGAAAAGAACCTTGAAAGGAAAGATTGAAAATCCGGCAACACCGATTGATCCGATTGAAATTCCATACCTGCATAATATAAAAAAACAGAAATAAAAAGAAGATGTATTTTTGAAAAATTATGCATTAAAAATTTATAATTTCTTGCATGCCCTTTTTTACTGTGCTAAAATACAGTATAAAATTATGAGAATCAAGGAGGTAAAGATTCGTTATGGGAATGACGATGACACAGAAGATATTGGCAGCACATGCTGGGCTCGACAGCGTGACAGCCGGTCAGTTAATAGAAGCAAAATTAGATGTAGTCATGGCAAATGATATTACAGGTCCTATGGCATTACCAATCTTCAGACAGATGGCAGATAAAGTATTTGATAAAGATAAAGTAGTTCTTGTTCCGGACCATTTTACACCGAACAAAGACATCAAGTCTGCGGAGAACTCAAAAGCAATCCGTGAGTTTGCCAAAGATCAGGGGCTCAGCTGGTATTTTGAACAGGGAAAATCAGGAGTAGAACATGCAATTCTTCCGGAAGCAGGAGTGGTTGCAGCAGGTGAATGTATCATCGGAGCAGATTCGCATACTTGCACATATGGTGCACTTGGTGCATTTTCGACAGGTGTCGGAACGACGGATATTGCAACAGGTATGGCAATGGGAGAACTGTGGTTCAAAGTTCCGAGTGCGATCAAGTTCGTACTGACAGGGAAACCGGGCAGATATGTAAGCGGTAAAGATATCATCATTCATATCATCGGCAAGATCGGTGTAGATGGTGCGCTTTATAAATCTATGGAATTTACCGGAGACGGAATCAGGAATCTTTCTATGGCAGACAGATTCACAATGGCAAATATGGCGATCGAAGCCGGAGCCAAGAACGGAATCTTCCCGGTAGATGAGAAGACAGAAGAATATTTAAAAGAACATACAAAGAAAGACTATCATGTATATGAAGCGGACGAAGATGCGGAATACGAAAGTATTGTAGAGATTGATCTTTCAGAAGTCCGTCCAACCGTTGCATTTCCACATCTTCCGGGAAATGCGAAGACAATTGACGAGATCGAGGCAATGGAACCGATCAAAATCGATCAGGTTGTGATAGGATCCTGTACAAACGGAAGAATGGAAGATATGAGAAAAGCAGCTGCCATTCTTCAGGGACATACGGTTCATCCGGATGTACGTGTTATGGTCATTCCGGCTACACAGAAGATATACAAACAGTGTATCAGAGAAGGTCTTCTGGAAATTTTCGTAGACGCAGGATGTGCAGTCAATACACCAAGCTGCGGACCTTGTATGGGTGGACATATGGGCGTTATGGCAGCCGGAGAAAAATGTGTATCTACAACAAACCGTAACTTTGTAGGAAGAATGGGACATGTAGATTCTCTGATTTATCTGGCATCACCGGAAGTAGCAGCAGCAAGTGCGATCGCAGGATACATCGCAAATCCAGAGAAAGTAGGTGACAAATAATGAAAGCTTTAGGACATGTTTTTAAATACGGCGATAACGTAGATACAGACGTAATCATCCCGGCAAGATATCTGAATTCTTATGATGCACAGGAGCTTGCGAGCCATGCAATGGCAGATATTGATCCTGAATTCGTCAATAAGGTACAGCCTGGAGATATCATTGTTGCCAACAAGAACTTTGGATGTGGTTCTTCCAGGGAACATGCACCGTTATGTCTTAAGACAGCAGGTGTCAGTTGCGTTATTGCAGAGACATTTGCAAGAATTTTCTATCGCAATGCGATCAACATCGGACTTCCGATCATTGAGTGTCCGGAGGCTGCAAAAGCAATTGAAGCAGGTGATGAAGTAGAGATTGATTTTGACAGCGGTAAGATCTATGACAGAACAAAAGGAACAGAATTCAAGGGACAGCCGTTTCCAGAGTTCATGCAGAAACTGATCGCAGCAGGCGGACTGGTAAAATATACAAACAGTAAGAGAAAGTAATCATAATAAGGAGAGCGTTGGCATGGGTTTATATTACAAAAGTACAAGAAATTCTAATCTGAAAGTAACAGCATCAGAGGCAATTCTGAAAGGACTTGCTCCGGATGGCGGACTTTTTGTACCATCGGAACTTCCAAAGCTGGATGTAACAATGTCAGATCTGAAAGGAAAGACATATCAGGAGATCGCATATCTCGTAATGAAGCAGTTCCTGACAGATTTTACAGAAGAGGAACTGAAAAACTGTATTGATAAAGCATATGACAGCAAATTTGACACAGAAGAAATTGCGCCGCTCGTAAAAGTAGATGATACTTATTACATGGAATTGTTCCATGGTGCAACAATCGCATTCAAAGATATGGCATTATCAATCCTGCCGCATCTGATGACAACTTCGGCAAAGAAGAACGACGTTAAAAATGAGATCGTGATTCTGACTGCAACATCCGGAGATACAGGAAAAGCCGCACTTGCAGGCTTTGCGGATGTGGAAGGAACGAGGATCATCGTATTCTATCCAAAGAATGGTGTCAGCAAGGTACAGGAACTCCAGATGGTGACACAGAGAGGAGAGAATGTAAACGTAGTAGCGATCCATGGCAATTTCGATAATGCACAGAGTGGTGTGAAAGCGATGTTCGAAGATACAGAACTGGCGGAAGAACTCGCAAAGAAAGGCTATCAGTTTTCATCAGCCAACTCTATCAATATCGGACGTCTGGTTCCACAGGTGGTATATTACGTCAATGCATATGCAAAACTTCTGGAAAATGAAGAGATTGAAGATGGTGAAAAGATCAATGTGGTAGTACCGACAGGTAACTTTGGAAATATCCTGGCTGCATATTATGCAAAACAGATGGGAGTACCGATTGATAAGCTGGTATGTGCTTCAAATGACAATAAGGTATTGTTTGACTTCTTCCAGACAGGAGATTATGACAGAAACCGTGAGTTTATCCTCACTACATCCCCATCCATGGATATTCTGATCTCCAGCAATCTGGAACGTCTGATCTACAGAATCAGCGGGGATGATGATCAGAAGACGAAGGATATGATGGAAGCATTAAAATCCGCCGGAAAATATACGATCACAGAAGATATGAAGGAGCGTCTTGCTGATTTCGCAGCAGGGTACGCAACAGAAGAAGAGTGCGCAGAGAATATTAAAAAAGTATACAATAAGACAGGATATGTTATGGACACGCATACAAGTGTAGCGTCGTATGTATGCGGCTGTTATCAGAAGAACAGTGGCGACGATAAGAAATGTGTGATCGCATCGACTGCAAGTCCGTACAAATTCGTGAAGAGTGTGATGAGCGCAATCGATCCGAAGTATGCTGATCAGGATGAATTCAGCCTTCTGAGTGTTTTGGAAGAAACATCCGGACGTGAGATGCCACAGGCAATCAAAGATATTCTGAATGCTAATATCCTGCATGATCTGGAATGTGATGCAGATAAAATGAAAGACACAGTAAAGAATATTTTAGAAGTATAAAACTTTATATTAAAAATAAATAAAATTCATAATCGATAAAAATTACTAAATGCAAGGTTTCTATAAAAATCTTGCATTTTTGAACTATATAAAAGAATAAAAGCAGAAAAAATAACGGATTGAGATATAGGAGTTGCAAAATAGTGCTTTGAAAAGATTGTTAAAGTGTTGACTTTTGCGCAGAAAAATGCAATAATAAGGCAAATGCTGTTGTGGGAGAGTATGAAAAACTAGAATTTATAAATATACAGCAGTAAATAAAAGAAAAGAGGTTAAATGAAGATGGCTAAAATCGATTTAAGTAAGTATGGCATTTCAGGAACGACGGAAATCGTGCACAATCCTTCTTATGAATTATTATTTGAGGAAGAGACAAAACCGGAACTGGAAGGTTTTGAAAAAGGACAGGAAAGTGAACTTGGTGCAGTCAATGTAATGACAGGTATCTATACTGGACGTTCTCCTAAAGATAAGTTCATCGTAGTTGATGAGAATTCAAAAGATACTGTATGGTGGACATCTGATGAATATAAGAATGATAACCATCCTGCAACACAGGAAGCTTGGGACGCAGTAAAAGATATTGCAATCAAAGAACTTTCTAACAAGAAACTTTATGTTGTAGATGCATTCTGCGGAGCAAACAAAGACACACGTATGGCAATCCGTTTCATCGTAGAAGTTGCATGGCAGGCTCATTTCGTAACAAATATGTTCATCAAACCTTCAGAAGAAGAGCTTGAAAACTTTGAGCCAGACTTCGTAGTATACAATGCTTCTAAAGCAAAAGTTGAAAACTACAAAGAATTAGGACTTAACTCTGAGACAGCTGTAATGTTCAACATCACAAGCAAAGAGCAGGTTATCGTAAATACATGGTACGGCGGAGAGATGAAGAAAGGTATGTTCTCTATGATGAACTACTTCCTCCCACTTAAGGGAATGGCTTCTATGCACTGCTCAGCCAATACAGATCTGAACGGAGAGAATACAGCAATCTTCTTCGGACTTTCAGGAACAGGAAAGACAACACTTTCTACAGATCCTAAGCGTCTTCTGATCGGTGATGACGAGCACGGATGGGATGACAACGGAGTATTTAACTTTGAAGGCGGATGCTATGCTAAGGTTATCAACCTTGACAAAGAGTCTGAGCCGGATATCTACAATGCAATCAAACGTAACGCTCTTCTTGAGAACGTAACACTTGATGAAAATGGAAAGATTGATTTCGCAGATAAGACTGTAACAGAGAATACACGTGTATCTTACCCGATCGATCATATTGAAAATATCGTGCGTCCTGTATCTTCAGCACCTGCTGCTAAAAATGTAATCTTCCTGTCAGCTGATGCATTCGGAGTACTTCCACCGGTATCTGTACTGACACCAGAGCAGACACAGTACTACTTCCTGTCTGGATTTACAGCAAAACTTGCAGGTACAGAGCGTGGAATCACAGAGCCTACACCTACATTCTCAGCTTGCTTCGGACAGGCATTCCTGGAACTGCATCCTACAAAATATGCAGAGGAACTTGTTAAGAAGATGGAGAAGAGCGGTGCAAAAGCATACCTGGTTAACACAGGATGGAACGGAACAGGAAAACGTATCTCTATCAAGGATACACGTGGAATCATTGATGCCATCCTGAACGGAGACATCAAGAATGCTCCAACAAAGACAATTCCATACTTCAACTTCGAAGTACCTACAGAACTTACCGGTGTTGACACAGGAATCCTTGATCCTCGTGACACATATGCCGATGCAGCTGAGTGGGATGAAAAAGCAAAAGATCTTGCTGGAAGATTCATCAAGAACTTTGCTAAATACGAAGGAAATGAAGCTGGTAAAGCTTTAGTTTCAGCAGGACCACAGTTATAAGAGACACTTATCTATCTGATTAAAATCAGACAATTGTAAAGGGTTGTAAAATCCATGTAAATGGGTTATAATAAGTGCAGTGGAAACCTGAAATGTTCGATACTCTTGTAGTTTTGAACCTACAATACTTTAAACGGGAGTCTTACATCTCTGTAATATGTCAGGCCATCGACTTTGCAGTGGAAGGCAGAAAAGCAGATGCGGATACCCACCTAGCGGGTGCTAGGAGTCAGAATACAGGAACCGGCATTTTGGGGAATATACAAAAGATAAAAGACAGTCGTTTTAACGGCTGTCTTTTTTTGAAATCGCCATCAGGTTCAGGTAAGCGGATATGAGAAAGACAGTCAAAGAAAGGAAAATAAAGTGCGGAAACGGAACAACAGGCATTATAGCATCTACATTGCATGGATTTTATTGCTGCTGTGTCTGATTACAGGGCTGAAATCTGGGTTAGAAAAAAATGCAGCCGGAAAGAAGGAGTCCTATCCGGGAATATCGATTCAGAGCCGGTGGGAAGAATTGTGGAAAACAGTATCATCGAAAGACAGAGAGGAAGAAAGTGAAAGTAAAGACAAGACCCCGGAAAAGGATGCGGATTCTCAGAGAAATATCCGGGTATTGATCATGACAGATGGATATCAGCAGATCGTACATAGAGAGGTAGAAATCAGTGCAGCGGGAGGCTTAAGAATTGAAAAGAAGGATGGCCTGGAAGAAACTGCAGGAAATGAAAAAATTAAGATCACAAAAGAAGATACGGGATTTCAAAATGGAAAGATCCGTATACAGGCAATTGATGGCGGAGAGATAACCGTTAGCAGTATCAGGCGGGGCTATGGGAATCCGTCTTATGCAGGTACGTTGGATCTGTATGCCACATCAGAAGGGGTTGTGATGGTAAATGAACTTCCACTGGAGAATTATCTGTGTAAAGTGGTTCCGAGTGAGATGCCCGCATCATATCAGAAGGAAGCATTAAAGGCCCAGGCGATATGCGCAAGAAGTTATGCATACCGGCAGATTATGGATTATGCATATCCGGAATATCAGGCTCATGTGAATGACAGTACGGATTACCAGGTGTATAATAATTCGGCATCGCAACAAGCTGCAACAGAGGCTGTACAGGAGACGGCAGGAAAAGTATTGAAATATAATGGAAATATTATAACCGCCTATTACTATTCGACTTCCTGCGGAAAGACAACAACGATGGCTGCGTGGGGAACGAAAGAGAAGGCAGAAAATGCATATCTTCAGTCTGTAGAAGTGAAAGATCAGACAGGTGATTATGAGAGAAATCTTCCATGGTACCGGTGGGAAGCAGATATAGATCAGAATACATTGTCCAAAATGATCGCAGAGAATACAAAAAAGAATATAGGAACTGTGCAGTCACTGGAGGTGACGAAAAGCGGACCGGGCGGTGCAGCGTTACAGATAAAAGTATCAGGAGATCTGGGAACAGTTGTTGTTGATACGGAAAATAAGATCCGCAGAGCACTGGGGGGAAGCGGATATGAGATAAAGAAACAGGACGGGACAGCTGTAAAGGGAAGCAGACTTCTTCCGAGTGCCTTTTTTTAAAGTAGAAAAGAAAGGAAACACCTTCAAGATTAAGGGCGGTGGATATGGACACGGTATTGGCATGAGTCAGAACGGAGCAAATGAAATGGCAAAAAAAGGAAAGAATTATCAGCAAATACTGCAAATGTTCTATCCCGGAACGACAATTGAATGATAAGTATAATCAATGAAAAAGTATTTGAAAAAACATAACAAGAAACAGAATAATTTCTAATAGACAAATAAATGAAAATCGGGTAGAATATAGAGACGAATATTTTGGGAGATAAGAATGAAAAAAGTTAAGTTTCTATATGATAAAGTAATGGAAATAACTGGACAGGTCGGAAAAGATCATGTAGGTGCCTATGCTGCACAGGCAGCGTATTTCTTTATGCTCAGTATGATTCCGATCATTTTACTGCTGATTACATTGGTACAGTATACACCGGTTACGAAGGCAGATGTTATGACAGCGGTTCTTCAGGTGTTTCCAAAATCCGTAGACAGTCTGATCACATCGATCGTTAATCAGGTTTATAATCAGTCCGGCGGAATCATCTCGCTGACTATTATTGTTGCACTCTGGTCAGCCGGGAAAGGGGTGCTGGCACTGACGACAGGTTTGAACTGTGTCTATGACTGTAAAGAGACACGTAATTATATTATTTTGCGAATACGTGCAACCTTTTATACAGTGGCATTTATAATTGTGATCATTTTTCTACTGGTATTATCGGTGTTCGGTAATACGTTGAATCTGTTTGTAACGGAACACTATCCGGTGATGGAACGCTTGGTGGATCAGATCATGCGGATTCGCGGAATCATCACGCCGGTATTACTGTTTGTATTTACGATGATGATCTATAAATTCCTGCCGAACCACATTGTACAGTTGAGAATCCAGCTGATGGGAGCTGCATTTTCAGCAGTCGGATGGATGATCGTATCCTGGATTTTCTCGGTCTATCTGGATATTTTTAAAGGATTTTCATCAATGTATGGGAGTCTGACAACGATTGTATTGATCATGTTGTGGCTGTATTTTTGTATGTATATTTTACTGCTGGGCGGAGAAGTAAATATGATTTTGCGGGATATGGAGCAGGGGTAGAATTTCTGACTTGACAACTCTGAGCCATATGATACAATAATTAGGTATTATGAGATAAAGGCAATGACCGTGTAAGTAGTGAGCCATTTTTCCGATAGAGAGAGGGAATCAACAGGCTGAAAGTTCCCTTGGGTTCAGATGGTAAATGAATTTCCCGCGTGAGCTGTGTTCTTGAAATAACAGTAGAGAACGCCGTATGATGCACGTTACGCAATAATGAGTGTCCGTAAAAGTTTTTACGGGAATCAGGGTGGTACCACGGGTTATATGTCTCGTCCCTTTTGGGGCGGGGCTTTTTTAATACCAAAAAGCATACGCTGATATAAAGATATGCGGAGAAAGGAAGAAAATGATGAAAGAAAGACTGCAGAACATCAAAGATGAAGCATTGAAGGCAATTGAAGCTGCCGATATGCCGGAAAAACTGAATGATGTGCGTGTAAAGTTCCTTGGTAAAAAGGGAGAACTTACCGCTGTATTAAAAGGTATGAAAGACGTTGCACCGGAGGACAGACCGAAGGTCGGACAGATGGTAAACGAGACAAGGGCGGCAATTGAAGCTGTTCTAGAAGAAAATAAAGAAAAGATGGAAAAGGCAATCTGTGCAGAAAAGCTGAAAAAAGAAGTGATCGATGTTACACTTCCGGCTAAGAAAAATTGTGTCGGACACCGTCATCCGAATACAATTGCACTGGAAGAAGTAGAACGTGTATTCACCGGTATGGGATATGAAGTCGTAGAAGGGCCGGAGATTGAGTATGACGAGTATAACTTCCGCAAACTGAACATTCCGGACGGACATCCGGCAAAGGATGAGCAGGATACATTCTATATCAATAAAGATATCGTGCTTCGAACACAGACATCTCCTGTACAGGCTCGTATTATGGAACAGGGCAAGCTCCCAATCTGTATTCTGTCACCGGGACGTGTATTCCGTTCAGATGAAGTTGATGCGACACATTCTCCATCCTTCCATCAGATTGAAGGATTGATCATTGATAAGAATATCTCGTTTGCCGACTTAAAGGGAACACTGGAAGTATTTGCAAAAGAATTATTCGGGGAAGATACAAAGACAAAATTCAGACCACATCATTTCCCATTCACAGAGCCAAGTGCAGAGATGGATGTAAGCTGCTTCAAATGCGGTGGAAAAGGATGCCGTTTCTGTAAAGGATCCGGATGGATTGAGATTCTTGGATGCGGAATGGTACATCCACATGTGCTGGAAATGTGCGGAATCGACCCGGAAGAATATACAGGATTCGCGTTTGGTGTAGGACTGGAACGTATCGCACTTCTGAAGTACGAGATCGATGATATGAGACTGTTATACGAAAATGATATCAGATTCTTAAAACAGTTCTAGCGAGCACAAGTAATAATACGAAAAGGAGATTTATAAATGAATACTTCATTATCATGGATAAAAGCGTATGTTCCGGATCTTGATGTAACAGCTCAGGAATATACAGATGCAATGACTTTGTCTGGTACAAAAGTCGAAGGTTATGAGAAATTAGATGCAGATCTTGATAAGATCGTGATCGGACAGATCGACAAGATTGAGAAACACCCGGATGCAGATAAACTGATCATCTGCCAGGTAAATGTCGGAACAGAGACGATTCAGATCGTAACAGGCGCTCCGAATGTAAAAGAGGGAGACAAGGTACCGGTTGTATTAGCAGGCGGACGTGTAGCAGGCGGACATGAGCCTGGACAGCGTGTAGAAGGCGGAATCAAGATCAAAAAGGGAAAACTCCGTGGTGTTGAAAGTGATGGTATGATGTGTTCCATCGAAGAACTTGGTTCAAAGCAGAGAGATGTATCCGGAAGCTCCGGAATACGGAATCTATATCTTCGACGATGATGCCGTTGTAGGCGAGAGTGCGATCAAATCACTTGGCCTCGATGATGTCGTTGTAGAATATGAGATCACATCTAACCGTGTAGATTGCTTCAGTGTTGTAGGTATTGCAAGAGAGGCAGCAGCTACATTTAATAAAGCGTTCTATCCACCTGTTGTCACACCAACAGGAAATGATGAGAATGCAGCAGATTATATCAAAGTAACCGTTAAGAATCCGGAACTTTGCCCAAGATATTGTGCAAGAATCGTAAAGAACATTAAGATCGGACCATCTCCAAAATGGATGCAGAGACGTCTGGCTTCTGTAGGAATCCGCCCGATCAACAACCTGGTTGATATTACAAACTATGTAATGGAAGAATACGGACAGCCAATGCATGCATATGACCTTGATACGATCGAAGGAAAAGAAATTGTAGTGCGTACTGCAGAAAAAGGTGAGAAATTCACAACTCTTGACGGACAGGAAAGAGAGATGGATGAATCTGTACTGATGATCTGTGACGGTAAGAAATCCATCGGTATCGCAGGTATCATGGGTGGAGAAAACTCTATGATCACAGACGATGTTCAGACAATGTTATTCGAAGCAGCTTGCTTTGATGGAACCAACATCCGTAAATCAAGCAAGAAGATCGGACTTCGTACCGATGCATCCGGTAAATTTGAGAAGGGTCTGGATCCAAATAATGCAGAGGCAGCCATCGACCGTGCATGTCAGCTGATCGAAGAACTCGGAGCCGGTGAAGTTGTCGGAGGAATGGTTGATGTATACAGCAAGAAGAAAGAACCTGTAAGAGTACCATTTGATGCAGATAAGATCAACAAACTTCTCGGAACAGACATTTCCAAAGAAGAGATGCTTGGATATTTCAGGAAGATCGATCTGGAATTCGATGAAGAGACAAGCGAAGTCATCGCACCTACTTTCCGTCATGACTTATTCCGCATCGCCGACCTTGCGGAAGAGGTTGCAAGATTCTACGGATATGATAACATTCCGACCACACTTCCAAGTGGAGAAGCTACAACAGGAAAATTATCATTCAAGTTAAGAGTAGAGCAGGTTGCACGTGATATCGCTGAGTTCTGCGGATTCAGCCAGGGAATGACATATTCATTCGAAAGCCCGAAGGTATTTGACAAGCTTCTGCTTCCGGAAGATTCTGATCTTCGTAAGGCTATTCCGATCATGAACCCACTGGGAGAAGATTATAGTATCATGCGTACATCTTCTTTGAATGGTATGCTGACATCACTTGCAACAAACTATAACAGAAGAAATAAAGACGTAAAATTATACGAACTGGCTAACATTTATCTCCCAAAGGCACTTCCACTTACAGAACTGCCGGATGAAAGAGTACAGTTCACACTTGGTATGTATGGCGAAGGCGACTTCTTCACTATGAAGGGTGTCGTAGAAGAGTTCTTCGATAAAGTAGGACTTCATAAGAAAGAAAAATACGATCCGAATGCAGGAAAATCATTCCTTCACCCGGGACGTCAGGCAAACATCATTTATGATGGTGTAGTAGTCGGATATCTTGGAGAAGTACATCCGGAAGTCGCAGATAACTACGGAATCGGAACAAGAGCCTACATTGCAGTAATCGATATGCCAGAGATCGTAGCAAGAGCAACATTTGATCGTAAATATACAGGAATTGCAAAATTCCCTGCAGTGACACGTGACATCAGTATGGTAATGCCAAAAGAGATTCTGGTAGGACAGATTGAAGATGTGATCGAAAGCAAGGGCGGTGAATATCTGGAAAGCTATTCACTGTTCGATATTTACGAAGGTGCTCAGATTAAAACAGGATTCAAATCTGTTGCATATTCTATCGTATTCCGTGCAAAGGATAAGACTCTGGAAGATGCAGATGTATCTGCAGCTATGGACCGTATCTTAAAGGCACTCGAGGGTATGGGAATCGAACTTCGTAAATAAAAAAACATTCATTCATATCAGATAAAAGCTCGGTAAAAAGAGCAAGAGGATTACGTATGAAGAAAAAACAGATCATAGGTCTGGTAGTAGCGGCAGCACTGTTCGTTGGAGTCAGTGCTGCCAGCGTATTTACCAATACAATTTCAAAAAATCTGCTTCAGAACAGTGCAGATGATATAATTAATCTCGGAGGTTCGTATCAGTTTAATCCACCGTCTGAAGATTATATTGCAATCGTAAGAGTAGAAGGTACGATCCAGGAACAGAGTGGAAGCAGTACACTGGAGGCATCCAGTGGATATCAGCATGATTCAACGATGAATTATATCGATGAATTGATGGATGATTCTAACAATAAAGGAATTCTTCTGTATGTAGATTCTCCGGGAGGAACTGTCTATGAATCCGAAGAACTGTATCAGAAACTGAAAGAATATAAAGAGACAACAAAACGTCCGATCTGGGATTATATGGCACATTATGCGGCATCCGGTGGATATATGGTGTCTATGGCATCGGATAAAATCTATGCAAATTCGAATACAACGACCGGTTCCATCGGTGTGATCATGTCAGGATATGATATGTCCGGGCTGTATAAAAAGCTTGGAATCCGTTATGTAAGTATCACGAGCGGAAAGAATAAGGACAGCAGCAAATTTACGGACGAGCAGATTGCTATTTATCAGGATCAGATCAATGAAGCTTATGAGAAATTCGTGAATATCGTGGCAGACGGCCGTGATATGTCAGTGGAGGATGTAAAGAAACTGGCAGACGGAAGAACTTATACTGCAAAGCAGGCGAAGAACAACGGTCTGATCGATGAGATCAGTCTGTATCCGGATATGAAAGATGCAATGAGCAAAAAAGCTTGGAACATCTACATTTTATGAGATGGAATCAGATGAAGGACTTTTGCAGTCGCTGTTTTCCAAAGCAGAATCATTAGTTCCGAAGTCAGAAGCGCAGGTTCTGACGGAAACCGCCAAAAGTGTAGAAAGCGGGGTGCCGATGTACTATGCAGAACAGTTACGATAATCAGGAGAAGTTAGCCAGACAGAACAGTTGCTGTGCCAGTGGGAATCTGGAGTATGCAGGGTTCTGGGTGCGGATGGCGGCTTATATGATCGACAGTGTGGTAGTATTTGCAGGCCTCCTGATCGTGCGGCTGATATTTGCAGGTATCTCACTGGCTGGCGGTGGTGCGATAACGGGAACGGATATCCTGTTTCATTATTCGTTGAAAGATATCATACTGTATGCTCTGAAAGTGTTATATTTTATTGCATTTACCTATCTGACAGGAACGACACTTGGAAAGAAAGCGATGAATCTCCGGGTAGTTTCAAAAAATCCGGAAGAGAAGCTGACACTGTTCAATGTGGTGTACCGCGAGACGGTTGGAAGATTCTTATGTAGCCTTCCGGTGAATATCGGTTATATTGTTGCAGGAATTGATTCGGAAAAACGTGGATTTCATGACCTGCTTTGTGATACCAGAGTGGTCTATCAGAAGAAGATAAAAGCATGGATGGCGCAACCGGGAACAGTTGTACCAGAATGTGAAAAGCCAAATGTAGAAGAGCAGAAACAGCAGACATCAGAGGGTGAGCTGTCAAAAACGCAGGAAAATGTCCAAATGAAAGAGTCTGGGATACGGGAATTGAAAAAAACAGAAAATACACAGAGTTCTGTAGTTGAGAAACTGGGAAAACCAGTGTATAATGGCTATCGTCTGGTAGAAAATAAATCAGAAAAAGAAATAGCTTCAAATGCAACTGTAAATGAAAACATATCAGAAAAAGATACGTAAAGAATAAAAGGGAAAGGAATTCATAATTATGAAACGTCAGGATTTTTATTATGAATTGCCGGAAGAACTGATTGCACAGGATCCGCTTGAGGATCGTTCGAGCTCCAGACTTCTTGTCCTTGACAAGGAGACCGGGGCTTTTTCCCATCATGTATTTAAAGAAATCACAGAGTATCTGCATGAGGGAGACTGTCTGGTAATCAATGATACAAAGGTTATTCCGGCAAGACTGATTGGTTCCAAAGTAGAGACCAATGCCAAAATCGAAGTATTATTATTGAAGAGAAAAGAAAACAACGTATGGGAGACGCTGGTAAAACCAGGTAAGAAAGCAAAAGTCGGAGCAAAGATTAGTTTCGGTGATGGCCTTCTGATGGGAGAAGTCATTGATGTGGTAGAAGAAGGAAACCGTCTGATCAAATTCGATTTCGACGGAATTTTTGAAGAAATCTTAGACCAGCTTGGCCAGATGCCGCTGCCTCCATATATCACACACCAGCTGGAGGATAAGAACCGTTACCAGACGGTATATGCAACTCACACAGGTTCGGCAGCAGCACCGACGGCAGGACTGCATTTTACACCGGAACTTCTGGAAGAGATTAAGGCAAAAGGTGTGGATATTGCGAGAGTTACACTTCATGTGGGGCTTGGAACATTCCGTCCGGTAAAAGTGGATGAGATTACCGAGCATCATATGCATTCGGAATTCTTCATGATCGATGAAGAAGCGGCTGAGAAGATCAATCGTGCAAAAGAGACGGGACACCGTGTTATCTGCGTCGGAACGACAAGCTGCAGAACGGTAGAATCGGCAGCAGATGAGAATGGACATCTGGAAGCGAAGAGTGGATGGACACAGATATTCATCTATCCGGGCTATAAATTCAAAGTACTGGATTGTCTGATCACGAACTTCCATCTTCCAGAATCTACATTAATCATGCTGGTATCTGCGCTTGCAGGACGGGAGCACGTGCTTGCGGCTTATGAAGAGGCTGTGAAGGAGAGGTATCGGTTCTTTTCATTTGGGGATGCGATGTTTATTCAGTAGAGTTGCTATTTAATGCATTAAGCGGTTGATACCCGGCCGGACAATCGTACTTCATGAGATGCCGGATGACTTCAAGACCCAGCCGTCCGGAGATTCGGGAATGAAGATTGCATGCGGTGAAATCAAAGCATGGGAACAAGAATGTAAGAACAAAAATGGTAACGAATAAGTGGAGAACCGTCATACAGATAATTTGACATGTAAGTATGAAAACGCTAAAATTGGTGGAGGAATGTAGAAAACTGCAGTCCTCCATTTTTGCGTCAGGGGATATTAAAAAAGCCAAAACCTCGCTCCCTGATGGAAAGGAGTCCATATGCCGAAAAAAGAATTAGCAAAAGGGTATACAACCGGAACCTGTGCACAGGCTGCAACGAGGGCAGCAATGCAGATGCTTTTTACAGGTGAAAAAGTAGAGCAGGTGTCGGTAGAACTGCCGCAGGGAGAAAAGCTGCAGTTGGATATCACGGATATACAGAGAAAATATACAGACAGGGAATTGCCGGATATGGTATCCTGTGCGGTCAAAAAAAACAGCGGAGATGATCCGGATATCACGAATGGAGTACTGGTTTACAGTCAGGTAAGGCTTTCTGAAACAGGACAGATTCATATTGATGGCGGGATCGGGGTAGGAAGAGTGACCAGGCCCGGACTGAATCAGCCGGTGGGAGAAGCCGCAATTAACCGTGTGCCAAGGCAGATGATAAGAAAAGAAGTAGAAGAAGCCTGTGAAGAGGTTGGCTATACCGGTGGAATTGATGTAGAGATTTCGATTCCGGAAGGGGCAAGACTGGCAAAAGAAACATTTAATCCAAGACTTGGAATAGAAGGAGGACTTTCAATACTTGGGACAACCGGTATTGTGAATCCGATGAGTGAACAGGCGCTGATCGATACCATTGAAGTAGAGATGAAGGTATGCCTTGCGGAAAAGTACAGGTATCTGATCATTGCACCGGGTAATTACGGATTGGATTTTCTGAAAGAACAGTATAGTATAGAAGAAAATGATGTGGTAAAATGTAGTAACTATATTGGTCAGGCCATAGATATGGCGGTAGAACAGGATTGTAAAGGTGTCCTGCTGGTCGGACATATCGGGAAACTGATCAAGGTATCCGGCGGAATCATGAATACCCATTCCAGATGGGCAGACTGTCGGATGGATTTATTCGCCACGGCCGCATTGAGAGCGGGAATTGCCGGAGAGAAGGCAGTCGAATTTCTTGACTGTGTGACGACGGATGATGCATTGGAGAAATGTAGCGAGGAAGAACGAACACGCATTATGGAAAAAATCATGATGCGTATGGAGAAATATCTGAACTACCGGGGGAAAGGAGAGATACAGGTGGGAGTGGTCACGTTTTCCAATGTATACGGAATCCTTGGAAAGACAGAAAAAGCAGAAGAACTGATAGAAAGATTCAGAAAAGAACGACATATACAATAGATACCAGAGTATGCAGGAGAAGTTGCTGGTGGCAGGTTCTTTGCAGGACAGGAAGGAGTCGGAAAATGATACATTTTGTGGGAGCAGGTCCGGGAGCCGAAGATCTGATCACGGTCCGTGGACAGCGTTATCTGGAGCAGGCTGATGTGGTGATCTATGCGGGATCACTGGTGAATCCGGGGCTGTTAAAGAGTACAAAGGAGACATGCGAGATATATAACAGTGCGAAGATGACACTGGAAGAAGTTATGGAAGTGATGGAACAGGCAGAACGGGAACAGAAGATGACGGTTCGGCTGCATACAGGTGATCCGTGTCTGTACGGTGCAATCCGGGAACAGATGGATCATCTGGATGAACTGGGAATTGCGTATGATTCCTGTCCGGGTGTCAGTTCCTTCTGCGGGGCAGCAGCGGCACTGAATCTGGAATATACACTTCCGGAGGTGTCACAGAGTGTTGTCATCACACGTATGGAAGGAAGAACACCGGTTCCGGCGAAGGAAAAGGTTGCAGCGTTTGCAAGTCATAATGCGACGATGGTACTTTTCTTAAGTACAGGACTTCTGGAAAAGCTGGAAGGCCAGTTGATAGAAGGCGGTTATAAAGAAGATACGCCGGCAGCAATTGTATACAAGGCAACATGGCCGGAGGAAGAAAGTTACATCTGTACTGTCAGTACACTGGCAGAGACTGCGAAAGCACATGGAATTACAAAGACAGCATTGATCATCGTTGGAGATGTGGTGACACATCATGCGTATGAACGTTCGAAACTGTATGATCCGGAATTCACCACCGAGTTCCGTCAGGGAGTAAAATAAGATGAAGATTGCAATGATCAGTTTTACCGGAAATGGAAGAAGACTGGAGAGATCTTTAGCACATGAACTGGAAAAAGAAGGACACCAGGTGCTGCAGGCGGTAAAATGCAAAGAACTGGAATCGGACAAGGATGCGGTAAAATGCAGTGCCAGAGAATGGACAGGTGAACAGTTCCGGACGCGGGATGTACTGATCTTTATTGGAGCAGTACAGATTGCCGTGCGCTTGATCGCATCTTTTATAGGATCAAAGACAACAGATCCGGCGGTACTGGTACTGGATGAGAAAGGACAATATTGTATCCCGATCCTGTCCGGGCACATTGGCGAAGCAAATGAGATGGCTGAAAGAATTGCAGAGATGGCAGGAGCACTGCCTGTGATCACAACAGCTACAGATATCCGGGGAAAATGGGCAATAGATGTATTTGCCAGAAAGAATCATCTTTATATAGAAGATATGCAGAAGGCAAAGCAAATTTCGGCAAAGATTCTGGAAGGAAAGACAGTCGTGGCCGCGATTGAGAGCGGAAGAGATTCGATAGAGGGTACTGTGCCGGAAGAAGTGAAGATCGTACCGGAAACCTATGAGAATCCAGATATCTATATCGGGATATATGAACGAAAATTAAGCAGTCATGTATTAAGGCTGATACCACAACGGATCACGGTGGGAATCGGCTGCAGACGGGGGACATCCGCAGAGCAGATAGAACAGCTGGTGGATAAGATACTGAAAGAATCACATATTAATAAGAAAAGTATTGGCAGGATCGCAAGCATTGATCTAAAAAAAGACGAAGAGGGATTGCTTACATTTTGCAACAAATATAACATAGAGCCGGAATTTTATCCGGCAGAAGAATTAAAAAAAGTAGAAGGAGAATTCAGTGTTTCTACATTTGTAAAAAAGGTTACCGGAGTGGATAATGTATGTGAAAGAAGTGCTGTATATACAGGTGGTACACTGCGGATCAGAAAACAGGCAGAAAATGGTGTGACAGCAGCATTTGCCTGGGATAATTGGAGGGTGAAGTTTGAATAAGGTATATGTGATAGGAATGGGACCGGGGGCATATGAACAGATGACGGTGAAAGCAGTCCGGACGCTGGAAAAATGTGATGTGATCGTCGGATATACCGTATATATCGAATTATTAAAAGAATATTTTCCGGATAAGAGATATCTGACAACGTCCATGAGACAGGAGGCAGCACGGTGCAGGATGGCATTCGAAGAGGCAGCAAAAGGAGCTGTAACGGCAATGGTATGCAGCGGAGATGCCGGGATATACGGAATGGCAGGACTGATGTATGAAATCGGTGAGGAATATCCGGAAGTCGCGATCGAAGTAATCCCGGGAGTGACAGCGGCACTGGGAGGTTCTGCGGTACTTGGAGCAGCAGTCGGACATGATGTCAGTCTGATCAGTTTAAGTGATCTTCTGACACCGTGGGAATTGATCAAAGAAAGGCTTCGCTGTGCGGCAAAAGCTGATTTTGTGATCTGCCTTTATAATCCGTCCAGCAGGAAACGCAGTACCTATCTTGCAAAAGCATGTGAGATCATGCTGGAATATAAGGCGGAAGATACCGTCTGCGGAATAGTAAAAAACATTGCCCGCGAGGGAGAAACAATGCAGACACTGACACTGAAAGAATTAAAAGAGACAACAGTAGATATGTTCTCTACTGTATTTATCGGAAATAAACAGACAAAAGTAATTCGGGAAAAAATGGTTACACCAAGGGGATATCGTATATGAAAGACAAAAAGATTCTATTATATGCAGGGACAACAGAAGGAAGAAAATTAGCATCTTATCTCGGAAGAAGAGGCGTAAGACTGCACGTCTGTGTGGCAACCGCTTATGGGGAGAGTCTGCTTCCGGAAGAGAAGAATATAACGGTGACACACGACCGGATGGACAGTGGGCAGATGGGCGAGTTTATGAGGGTGTTTGAGCCGGATTATGTGATCGATGCAACACATCCATATGCCAAAGAAGTGACCAAAAACTTGAAAAGTGCCTGTGAGGTTATGCAGGTTCCGTATTTAAGACTGGTCAGGGGAAGTGAAGAGACCAAAGAAAGCATCTGTGTGGAAAATATGGATGAAGCGATAAAGTATCTGGAAAAAACAGAAGGAAATATTCTGGTAACAACAGGAAGCAAGGAGCTGGAATCCTATACGAGACTGACGGATTACGAAAGCCGGGTATATGCGCGCGTTCTGTCTATTGGCCAGGTGGCAGTTAATTGTGAAGAACTTGGATTCTCCGGACGTCATCTCATCTGTATGCAGGGACCGTTTTCTACGGAAATGAATCGTGCCATGTTAAAGGAATATGATATTGCTTATATGGTAACGAAAGAATCAGGACTTGCAGGCGGATACCCGCAGAAATGTCAGGCTGCACTAGAAGCCGGTGTGAAAATGGTTGTGATCGGAAGGCCGGAAGAAGAAGAGGGAATGAATTTTGAAGAAATGTCCAAATTCCTTCAGAAAGAACTGGAACTGGATAATCACTGGAAAGTTACACTGGTGGGAATCGGTGCAGGTGCCAGAGACCAGGTTACACTGGAAGCAAAAAGATGCTGTCAGGAAGCAGAACTTCTGATCGGAGCAGGCAGGATGATCGAGGCAGTGGCAGAAGTCGGACAGACCATATATGAAGCATACCGCCCGGATGAGATCATTTCTTATATCAAAGAAAATCCGGAATATGAAAATGTAACGATTGCGTTGTCCGGTGATACAGGATTTTACAGCGGTGCGAAGAAGATTCTGGAATTGACGAAAGATGACCCACAGATTGAGACAAAAGTGGTGCCTGGAGTATCATCCATCATATATTTTGCATCAAAGCTTGGCGTAACATGGGAGGATGCGGCACTAGTAAGCCTGCATGGAAGAAAAGAAAATCTGATGGCGGTCATTAAGGAGAATAAAAAGGTATTCGCCCTTGTAAGTAATGCAGAAGAGATCCGTCAGATCCTGACAAAAATGACGGAATATGGAATGGGCGAAGTAACAGTCAGGATCGGGACAGAACTTTCTTATAAGAATGAAGAGATTCAGACAGGAACAGCAAGATCACTGCTTCATTACAAAGGAGAGAATCTGGCGGTCCTTTATATTGAAAATGAATCCGGCGGCGAAAGCCCGGTGATTCCGGCAATTCCGGATGATACATTTGTACGTGGCGATGTACCGATGACCAAGGAAGAAGTAAGAAGCATTTCGATTGCTAAACTTAAGATTAAGAAGGATGCAGTTGTATATGATGTCGGAGCAGGAACAGGCTCTATTTCCGTAGAGGCCGCCATGGTTGCAACGCAAGGTAACGTCTATGCAATCGAACAGAAAGTGGAGGCGCAGGAACTGATCCGTGAAAATGCAAGGCGGATGCACGTGGATAATCTGCATGTGATAGAAGGTATGGCGCCGGAGGCACTGGAAGAACTGCCGGCACCTGATTGCGTATTTATCGGGGGCAGTAAAGGAAAGTTGTATGAAATCCTGGATGCTATCCGGAAGAAGAACCCATTTGTACGGGTGGTGCTCAATGCAATCTCACTCGAGACGATGATGCAGGTGTTAAAATATACGGAAGAGAATGAGATAGAAGAGGCAGAAGTCATTCAGGTAGCGGTAAGCCGTGCGAAAAAAGTGGGCAGTTATCATATGATGAATGGACAGAATCCGATCTATGTGATCAGCTTTACGAGCAGACCGGCAAAAAAGGAAGCAGATCCGGAAAATGAAGACGATTTCGTTCTGGAAGAAATCAATCTGGACGAGGTGGAACCGGAAGATATGACCGGAGATATTGTGGAGGATATTACGAAAGTGATCTCTGTAGGGGATCTGACACCGGAGAAAATCCGGGAAGAAATGGAGGAATCTGAGTAATGAAACTTCCTAGAATTCTGATTACTGCGATGAGAAGTGGCGCAGGTAAAACCATGCTGACCTGCGGAATATTGAAAGCAATGAAGATGCAGGAGATAAATCCTGCGTCTTTTAAGTGCGGGCCGGATTACATTGATCCAATGTTCCACAAGACTGTGATCGGCATCAGCAGCTATAATCTGGATTCCTTTTTGTGTGGAGAAAATGGAGTCAGAGAGATCCTGAAAAAAAATGGTGCCGGAGCAGATATTTCCGTAATGGAAGGTGTTATGGGATACTATGATGGGATCGCAGGGATCTCTTCAGAGGCGAGTGCTTATGACATTGCCAGAATTACCGATACCCCGGCTGTGATGATCCTGGACTGTAAAGGACTAAGCGTGTCTGCAGTGCCGTGTATCCAGGGGTTTTTGCATTATAAAGAAGACAGCCGTATCAAAGGCGTAATTCTGAACCGTTTGTCTCCGATGATGTATGGAAGAATGAAAGAGATGATCGAGGTGCAGACAGGAATCAAAGTCTACGGCTATGTTCCGGTTATGAAAGATTGTGCACTGGAGAGCCGTTATCTGGGACTGAAGCTTCCAAAAGAACGAAAAGATACGGAAGACAAACTCACAAGACTGGGAGAACAGATTCTGAAAAGTGTAGATATCGCAGGCCTTCTGGAACTGGCAGAAAATGCACCGGAGCTGCAGGAAAAGAAAACGCAAGGATATACATCAGAAATGGTAGAAAATTTGGCAGAAAATGCACAGTATAGTACAGAATCGGTTAGAACAAAAGATACGGTACGGATCGGGCTTGCAAGTGACGATGCATTCTGTTTTTTCTATCAGGATAATCTGGAACTGCTGCAGGAGATGGGAGCGGAACTGATTCCTTTTTCTCCTCTTTACGATAAGCAGATTCCGGAAAATCTGTCGGGACTTTTGTTCTATGGCGGTTATCCGGAACTATATGCAGAAGAACTAAGTAAAAATGAGTCAATGAAGACGAGTATTAAAAAAGCATTGAACGGCGGAATGCCATGTATCGCGGAGTGTGGAGGATTCATGTACCTGCAGGAATATATCAGAGATGAAAGCGGCACAGAATTTCCAATGGTTGGATTTTTAGAAGGGAAAAGTTATCCGACAGGTTCCTTAAAGCGATTCGGCTATGTTACCCTGACAGGGGGAAGAATATTCGGTAAAGAAGCAGGAGGTATCCCGGCACATGAATTTCATTATTATGATTCAGAAGTATGCGGGGAAGCATTTCTGGCGGAAAAACCAATGTCAAACCGTTCGTGGAAATGCATGATCAGTACCGATACGGTACTGGCAGGATATCCGCATATTCATTATTATGGAAATGAAAAGATTCCGGAGAACTTTCTGGAACAATGCAGAAGATGCAGGGAACAAGAGAAAAGAGCTAGGGAAAGAGATAGAACATAGAGAACAGAGAGGATAAAAAGCATGGCAGAGCAAAGTTTAGAACAACTGGAACAGGAATTCCATCAGATCGTATCTGGCATTCATCCGGCAGATGTAGTAACGAAAGGAAATGCGCAGAAAAAGTGGAACTCCATTGCGAAACCGTTACACAGTCTGGGAAAACTAGAAGATCATATTATGCAGATTGCGGCACTGACCGGCGATACAGACGTGAATCTGAACCGGAAGGCGCTGATCGTGATGTGTGCGGATAACGGAGTGGTAGAAGAAGGTGTAACGCAGACAGGACAGGAAGTAACTGCAATTGTTGCAGAGAATTTTCTGACATGTAATACCAGTGCGGCGATCATGTGTAAAAAAGCCGGTGTAGACATCTTTCCCATCGATATCGGTATGGCAGCGGATACAAAAGTCCCAAGATATAAAACGGCAAATGGAACCGCAAATATGACCAAAGGTCCGGCTATGACAAGAATGCAGGCGTTACAGGCAATCTTAACCGGGATCCATCAGGTGAAGGAAAAGAAGGAAGCCGGATATAAGATCATTGCTACCGGAGAGATGGGAATCGGAAATACGACGACCAGCAGTGCCGTGGCTTCCGTACTTCTGGGAGACGAACCGGCAGAGATAACGGGACGGGGAGCAGGACTGACGAACGAAGGATTGGAAAGAAAAATACACGCAATCGAGAAGGCGATAGCGGTCAATCGTCCGAAATGGGATGATCCGGTGGATGTACTGGCAAAAGTAGGCGGATTCGATCTGGCGGGAATCACCGGACTCTATCTGGGAGGTGCTGTATATCGAATCCCGATTGTAGTTGATGGATTTATCTCAGCGGTTGCGGCACTTGCGGCCGTCAGAATCTGTGAGTGGGTCAAAGATGCGATGATTGTGTCACATGTCTCGAAAGAACCTGGAATGCAGAAGATCCTGAAAGAGTTACACATGGATGCACCATTGCATGCAGATATGTGCCTGGGTGAGGGAACCGGAGCTGTGGCATATCTTCCGGTGCTGGATCTTGCGGCAGAAGTGTATGGACGGATGAGTACATTTTCAGAAAATGACATCGAAGATTATAAAGAATTAGGTGAGAAAGAATGATACATCTGGTGACAGGCGGAAGCGGAAGCGGTAAATCTGAGTATGCGGAGAACTGGCTGACAGGCAGAAATAAGAAGGATGGTACTTACATATATATTGCAACCATGCAGCCATACACAGAAGAAACGATGAAAAAGATTGAAAGACATCACAGGCTGAGAGCCGGAAAAGGATTCCGGACATTGGAAAAATATACAGATCTATCAGAACTTGAGATACCAAAGAATCAGGGAATCCTTCTGGAGTGCATATCGAATCTGGTGGCCAATGAGCTTTACAGAGAAGATGGTACATTGAATGATTTAAAAGAAACAAAAGAAAAAGTATTGGCAGGAGTACGCAGACTGAGCAATTCTACGACACGTCTTGTAATTGTTACAAATGAAGTGAACGCAGATATAAACGGCTATAGTGAAGAGACGGAAAAATATCGGGAATGCATCGGAATGGTGAATCAAAGTCTTGCAGAGTTTGCAGATATAGTAACGGAAGTTGTGTATGGAATTCCGGTATGCATTCGTAAGGAGCAAAAGAAGTATGAAGAGTATAAAAAGAATATGGAATAGTTTCAAAATTGCGGTTTTCCATGTACAGCAGGATTCCGATGCCGCGCAGCGAATGGACAGATGAAAATAAATCGTATGCAATGTGATTTTTTTCCATGGATCGGTGCGGTGATCGGACTTTTGTCTTATGGAGTGTTTCGGTTTTCAAAATGGTTTGATGGGAATGGAGGAGGAAATTATTCCTTATTTTTTGTAATATTTCTGATCCTGATCCCGGTATTTATTACGGGAGGAATTCATCTGGACGGATTTCTGGATACACAGGATGCGCTGAGTTCCTGGCAGACGAAAGAGCGGCGTCTGGAAATACTGAAAGATTCCCACGCAGGAGCATTTGCTATCATTTCATGTACCGTCTATTTTCTGATGTATATTGGCGTGTATTCTTGTCTGAGTGTACGGAGTATGGAAGTGATCGCATATAGCTTCATGCTATCGAGAACATTGAGTGGACTGTCTGTAGTTACATTTCCACAGGCAAGGAAGAAAGGTATGGTGGCAGATTTTTCGGAAAGTGCATCGACCAGAATTACAAGAATGGTATTGGGCATTTATCTGATTGTACTGTGTTTCCTGATTCCACTGACCGGAGGGATCTGCGGAATCGGATGTGTGATCTCGGCAGGCGTGGTATATGGATATTATTACCGGATGGCGATGAAGAATTTCGGCGGTGTGACCGGGGATCTGTGTGGATATTTCCTGCAGGTATGTGAACTTGTGATGGCGCTTGTCGTGGTAGTAGTGGATATCGTAGTAAAAAGCGGAATCATCAAATGATGAACAGGCTGGATAAAAGTGTGGAAAGAATGGAGAAAACAAGTGGCAGAAAGAAAACAGCAGAGAAATAGTAGAAAATAACAGAAAGATGAAAATACAGGATTGGAGGAAGGAAAAGAAGTCATGATCATGATAATAGGCGGCGCATATCAGGGAAAACTTGCATTCGCAAAGAAAATCTACCCAGATGTCACATGGGCAGACGGTGCGGTATGTACGGAAGAAGAACTATATAGCTGCGAAGGGATATATCATTTCCATCAGTATATCGAAAGAAAGATAAAGGAAGGAGAACCGATAGATGATCTTGCAGAAGAACTGATTCGGAAGAATCCGGAACTGATCCTGATCACAGATGAGATCGGATACGGGATCGTGCCGGTTGACCGGATGGAACGGGAATACAGAGAGCAGACCGGAAGAGTGTGCACGCGCCTTGCGGCATATTCGGAGAAAGTATACCGTGTGATGTGCGGAATCGGACAGGTGATAAAGGAAGTATGAGGATTTATCTGATACGTCATTCGATGACGAAAGGAAATAAAGAAAAACGCTATATCGGAACGACGGATGAATCTTTATGTCTGGAAGGAATACAGCTTTTGGAAGAGAGAAAAGGAATGTATCCTGAGGTTACATATGTCTATGTAAGTCCGATGAAGCGGTGCGTGCAGACGGCAGAGATCATTTATCCGGAGATGATGAAAGCAGGAGCATATAGCTGTAATGAAAAGTTACGGGAGTGTGATTTTGGCTTGTTTGAAAATCATAATTATATCGAACTTTCCGGCTGCCCGGAGTATCAGGCATGGATAGACAGTGGTGGGAAGCTGCCATTTCCGGAAGGGGAAAGCAGGGAAGCGTTCATCCGGCGGACACTGGAAGGGTTCCGGGAAGTCGTACGGGATGCGCAGGCACATGACCGGGAGAAGATTGCGGTTGTGGCACATGGCGGAACGATCATGAGTATCATGGAACGGTATGCAGTAAAGGAAGACGGGACACCAGCAGGAAGTTATTATGATTATCAGATAAAGAATGGAGAAGGATATGAACTTAGAATTTCAGAGAATGACATATATGACGATCGCGATCGTGGCGGGCTTTGTTCTGGATCTGATCTTCGGGGATCCAAGATGGCTGTATCATCCGGTGAGGCTGATCGGGCATCTGATATCGGGAACCGAAAGAATTATCAGAAACTGTCTGCCGGCGAATAAGACAGGGGAACGCATCGGTGGAGGAATTCTGGTGCTGGTGGTTGTGACGGTCAGTACAGGAGTTCCGGCGGTGATTTTATCGGTTGCATATAAGTATTTCTGGCAGCTTGGACTTGCACTGGAAAGCTTCTGGTGTTATCAGATCCTTGCAACGAAATCCCTGAAAGTAGAAAGTGACAGGGTCTACATAGCACTGAAAGACAAGGGCCTGGAGGCCGGGAGAAAGGCCGTGTCCATGATCGTCGGAAGAGATACACAGAATCTGACGGAAGAAGGTGTGACCAAGGCGGCCGTAGAGACGGTGGCAGAGAATACATCGGATGGTGTGATTGCACCGTTATTTTATATGTTGATCGGCGGAGCTGTTCTGGGATTTGCTTATAAGGCAATTAATACGATGGATTCGATGGTCGGTTATAAGAACGACCGGTATCAGTGGTTTGGAACGGCTGCCGCGAAGCTGGATGATGTGGTGAATTTTATTCCGGCGAGGGTATCGGCAGTACTGATGATCGTGGCGTCATATCTGACCAGAATGGATGGAAAGAATGCAGCACGTATCTTCCGAAGAGACCGCTTTAATCATAAAAGTCCGAACTCGGCACAGACAGAAGCAGTCATGGCGGGGGCGCTGGATGTGCAGCTTGCAGGAGATGCATGGTATTTTGGAAAGCTGCATAAGAAGCCGACGATCGGAGATCCGGTCCGGGAGATGGAACTACTGGATATCCGGAGATCGCATAAGCTGTTATATGGGACGGCAATGCTTGGTCTGATACTTGGAATCATCCTCCGGATTCTGGTTCTGTAGATGATATTGATAATAAAATCAAAAACAAATAATATTATCTGCAAATTATGAATAAAAAGTTAGAATTGTGCAAACAATGTTCCTGTTGACTAACATAGTCAGTGCAACTTACAATATAAAAAGAGGTAAAGAAGGTGTTAGTTATGCAGGCATTGTCAAAGGCGGCGGCTGGAAAAAGCTACACCATCAAGTGGATGTTCGGCATCCCGGAAGTTCTGGATAAGATCCGAAAATGCAAGATTGATGAAGGCAGTGAGATCACAGTCATTCAGAATTCCGGAAGAGACCTGATCATCAGGAGTGGTGAGAAGCGGATCGCAATGAGCAGCGATGCGGCAACAAGAATTCAGGTATAAGATTCCGGTTGACTATTTTCTGCAAAGTGAGTAAGATGGTTGTAGCAAAATAGCAGAGAGAGCGGTTTATCCGCACAGGTGAAGGAACGTTGGCAGAACCAAAAGAGACAGTTCACGGTGGAGACATTTACCGGAATCCATCTGTTACAGATTATTCTGTAAACAGTAACCCGCTGGGAGTTCCCGAAGCGGTACGAAAGAGCGTACAGGAAAGTGCAGACAGGATCATGTATTATCCGGATGTCAGATGCGACAGACTTCGGGAGTCGATCAGTGATTTTGAGAGAATAGAAAAAGAAAAGATACTCTGCGGCAATGGTGCTGCAGAGCATTTTTTTTGCTGTCGTAATGGCAGTGAGACCGAAAAAAGCACTGGTGACGGCACCAGCTTTTTCCGAGTATGAGCGAGCACTTGGCACAGTTGGAGCAGAGGTACAATATTACAGATTAAAAGAAGAACAGGATTTCCGGATACAGGAGGATATACTGGAACAGATTATGGAAGATACAGATATGATATTTCTGTGCAATCCCAATAATCCGACCGGACAGACAACGGAAAAAGAACTGCTGATCCGTGTGATGAACAGGTGTAATAAATGCGGTACGATACTGGTCCTGGATGAGTGTTTTATAGAGTTTCTGGAAGAACCAGAAAGATATGAATGCCGGGGGTATCTGACACAGTATCCGAATGTGGTCATTATCAAAGCATTTACGAAAATATTCTGTATGCCGGGTGTAAGACTTGGATATGCATTGTGTGAGAATGCAGCTCTTAGGAAACGAATGAGGGCAATGCTCCAGCCGTGGAATGTGTCGGTAACGGCACAGGAAGCAGGTGTGGCAGCACTTGTTGATTGCGAAGCATATTTAAAGAGAACGAGAGAATATATAAAAAAAGAAAAGTTCTGGATGACAGAGCGGATGAGAAAGCTTGGTCTGAATGTATGGGGATCGGAAGCAAACTATATATTTTTTAAAGGAAAAGCAGGGCTGTATGAGAAGGCACTGAAAAGCGGACTGTTGATCCGGGACTGCAGTAACTATGAAGGACTGACAGAAGGGCATTACCGGATTGCAATAAGATCTGAAGAAGAGAATGAAAGGTTGATAACATGGCTGGAAAAATTATGATACAGGGGACAATGTCCAACGCAGGAAAGAGTCTTCTGTGTGCGGGACTTTGCAGAATATTCAAACAGGACGGATACCGGGTGGCTCCGTTCAAATCCCAGAATATGGCACTGAATTCCTTTATTACAGAGGATGGACTGGAGATGGGACGTGCACAGGTTGTGCAGGCAGAGGCAGCAGGCGTGGCGCCGCAGGTAGAGATGAATCCGATCCTGTTAAAGCCGACCAACGATGTAGGATCACAGGTGATCGTAAATGGTGAAGTCTTGAAGAATATGAGTGCAAGAGAATATTTTGCTTATAAAAAGCAGCTCATACCGGACATTATGAAAGCATTTCACAAATTAGAAGAAGAGAATGACATCATTGTGATCGAAGGAGCGGGAAGTCCGGCAGAGATCAACCTGAAGAAAGATGATATTGTAAATATGGGGCTGGCGAAGATGGTAGATGCGCCGGTGCTTCTGGTCGGAGATATTGACCGCGGAGGAGTATTTGCCCAGCTTCTGGGGACGCTTATGCTCCTGGAAGATGATGAGAAAGAACGTGTAAAGGGACTGGTCATTAACAAATTCCGCGGGGATAAGACAATCCTGGATCCCGGTATTGTTATGTTGGAAGAAAGAGGCGGCATTCCGGTAGTCGGAGTTACACCGTATATGCAGGTCGAGATTGAAGATGAAGACAGTCTGACAGAGCGTTTTAACATGACAAAGGGTGGAAAAGGTGCAGAAGAAAGGATCGGTCTGGTGGATATCGCAGTCATCCGGACACCGAGAATTTCGAACTTTACGGATTTCATGCTGTTGGAAAATGCTCCGGGAGTGAATCTGCGTTATGTAAAGAATCCAAGAGAACTGGAAAATCCTGATATGATTATCCTTCCGGGAACAAAAAATACGATGGGAGATCTGAAATGGTTAAGACAGAGCGGAATGGAAGCGAAGATTCTGAAGGCGCATGCCGGCGGTTGTGTGGTCTGGGGAATCTGCGGCGGCTATCAGATGCTGGGGCAGTCGCTCAGTGATCCGGAAGGCGTGGAAGATGGCGGCAGTATGAAAGGACTCGGCCTTTTGCCGGTAACGACTACATTTACCACAGAAAAGACCAGAACAAGGGTGAATGGAACACTCCTTCATGTGGAGGGGAATCTGAAAGCACTTGAGAATCTGAAGTTTGAAGGATACGAGATCCATATGGGAAAGACCGAACTTCTGGAAGGATGTCCGATGAATCAGATTCACGATACGGTGAAGAAAAAGGACAGACAGATTCCGGATATGGAGCCGGAAAACAGAATAGAGAACAGTACAGACGGAATCTCGCATGGAAATGTATACGGAACATACATCCACGGCATTTTTGATAAGGAGAAAATTGTATCGGAGATCGTAAAATCCCTGGCAGAAAAGAAAGGACTTTCAATGGAAGAAGTGGAAGGTGTGGACCTGAAAGCATTCAAAGAAAGCCAGTATGATCTTCTTGCAGATACACTCAGAAAACATCTAGACATGAAGGCAATCTATCAGATCATGGGAATGCAGAAATAATTTTTCGGGATTACTATGTATTCGTAAGGAGCTGTAGATACCAAAGTATGCAAGAGAAGTTGCCGATGGCAAGTTTTAGTAGTTAGAAAAGATGAGATGTGGGCTATGACGGACTATGAAGAGAAAGGAAGAAAATCGTTGAATATACAGAAAAAGTAATCACGCAGCACATACTAAAATAGAGATAGAAAATGTTCTTCCGACAGAGATCGAAAAGCGCAGCTTTGAGATCATTACGGAAGAACTGGAGCAGGAAGGCATCGTGCTTCCTGAGATTCAGGCACCAATTACAAAGCGCTGCATACATACCAGTGCGGATTTTGATTATGCGAAGAATCTGGTGTATTCCGAGCATGCGGTGGAGAAAGCACTCGAAGCGATCAGAGGCGGTGCTTCCATCGTAACCGATACACAGATAGGGGCGTTCCCGGAATTAACGAAAAAGAGACTGGCACAGTACGGCGGTCAGGTATACTGTTTTATGTCGGATGAAGATGTGGCGCAGGCGGCGAAGAAGAATGGAACAACAAGAGCCGTTGCCAGTATTGGAAAAAGCGTGTGAACGGAATGAAAAGCTGATCTTTGCCATTGGGAATGCTCCGACAGCACTGATCCATCTGTATGAACTGATCAAAGACGGAAGAATCCGTCCGGAGCTTGTAATCGGTGTGCCGGTCGGCTTTGTAAATGTGGTACAGTCCAAAGAACTGATCCTGACTCTGGAAGATACCCCGTATATTGTAGCGAGGGGGAGAAAAGGCGGAAGTAATATTGCGGCATGTATCTGTAACGCACTGATCTATATGCTGTAGGGAGGAAGAAGCTTATGACATTACAGCAGTTAAGGTATATTACCATGGTTGCGGAGAAGGGGACGATAAGTGAGGCCGCAAAAGAGTTGTTCATTTCCCAGCCGAGTCTTACCAATGCAATCCGGGAACTGGAACAGGAGATGCAGGTGACGACTTTTTCACCGGACGAATAAAGGTGTGACGATCACCGCAGAGGGAGATGAATTCCTTGCTTATGCAAGACAGATTCTGGATCAGGTCGGCCTCATGCAGGAGCGGTATCTGAATGTAAATGAGCGGAATCCGAGATTTTCCGTATCTTGCCAGCATTATTCTTTTGCGGTCAATGCGTTTGTAGATGTGATCCGCAAGTTCGATGCGAGAAAATATGATTTTACTTTAAGAGAAACGCAGACTTACGAGATTATAGAGGATGTGGCAAAGTTTAAAAAGTGAGATCGGTATCCTGTATACTTCTTCGCAGAATGAGACGATCATCATGAAACTGATCCGTCAGAATGATCTGAAATTCGAAGAGTTATTCGTAGCAAAGCCACATGTATTTATCAGCTCGAAGCATCCGTTGGCAGATAAGGAAGCACTGACACTGGAAGATCTGGAGGAGTATCCGTATTTGTCATTTGAGCAGGGGGATTATAATTCCTTTTATTTTTCCGAAGAGATATTAAGCACACTGGACCGGAATAAGAACATCAAAGTCAGAGACCGGGCAACGCTTTTCAATCTGGCGGTCGGCCTGGACGGGTATACGGTAAGCTCCGGCGTGATCAGTAAAGAACTGAACGGTGAGAATATCATCGGGAAGCCGCTTCTGGTGGATGAATATATGCGGATCGGAACGATTGTGCGGAAAGATGTGGCACTGAGCCGGTATGGAAAGGTGTATATGGAAGCGTTGAAAAAAATACACGGCGGGATGTAAGAATAATTCAGAATAATGGTGAAAAAACAGATGGGGAATTCAGAAGAAGATACTGGCATCTGGATTTCCTTGCAGATCTGGATGGTGTAGAGGAGATTAAGTCGGATCACTGGTCTGTACACTTTAAGGGGCATCAGCCGAAAGCGGCAACACTTAAGATAGCAGATAAAGTTGATTTCGGAGAACATCCATTTCTGGAGCATTTTAAATATCTGAAAAGTGTTGCAGGAGATACTCTCTGCAAAATGACAATTCCTTCACCATCTATGCTGCATCTGATCTGTTGTGTACGTGCAGAAGAGTATATACCGATCGAACGTTATCAGGACATGAAGGATTTATATTATGACATTGCAATCGCTTATCAGAAGGTCATCCGTGCATTCTATGATGCGGGATGCAGATACCTGCAGTTAGACGATACATCATGGGGAGAATTCTGTGATGCGGAAAAGAGAAAGACATATAAAGAAAGAGGCTTTAATCTGGATGAGATCGCGAGATCTTATGTAGACATGATTAATCTTGCACTCGAAGCAAAACCAGAAGATATGACGGTCACAATGCATATCTGCAGGGGGAATTTCAGATCTACATGGTTCTCATCAGGCGGGTACGAACCGATTGCAGAGATATTATTCGGTCATTGTAACGTAGACGGATTCTTCCTCGAATATGATTCCGAAAGATCGGGAGACTTCTCGCCGCTTCGCTATATTAAGGATCAGAAGGTGGTATTGGGACTGATCACTTCTAAGTTTCCGGAACTGGAAGACAAAGAGGATGTAAAGAAAAGAATTGAAGAGGCAGAAAAGTATGTGGCGAAAGATCAGCTTTGCTTAAGTCCACAGTGTGGATTTTCATCTACAGAAGAGGGTAATATCATGACAGAAGCAGAGCAGTGGAGAAAGGTTTCATTTGTAAAAGAAGTTGCGGAAGAAGTCTGGGATGTTTAATATAAAATTGAATATATAAAAAAGATATGGAAGATATATCAAATATACGTTTCACATTTTTGATATTCTTCCGTATAATAGTCTGCTGAGGGGGATGGATCGGAAAACGTAAGAACGTATGAGAATCATCCTCCGTTTTTATTCTAAGGAGATGAAAACATGGGAGTAATGAAAAGTTTATTTTCCGGGAAGCAGATGTCGGAGGCATTCATCTGTAGTGCATTTCTGGCCTTGTCGGGTGGATTTCAGGATGCGTATACCTATAATACGAGGAATGAAGTATTCTCGAATGCACAGACAGGTAATGTGGTGCTGATGAGCCAGAATTTCATGACGGGAAAATGGGAGGCTGGACTGAAATATTTATTTCCGCTTTTGCATTTGCTTTAGGTGTTCTGATTGCGGAGCAGATCCAGAATAAGTACAAATATGCCAGACGCCTGCACTGGAGACAGGGAATACTGGGAGCAGAGATCCTCATTTTGTTTGTTGTAGGATTTATTCCGCAGCGGGGAAATATGATCGCGACTGTTCTGGTATCCTTTGCCTGTGCGATGCAGGTGCAGAGTTTCCGGAAGGTAAATGGATTTTCATATGCAAGTACTATGTGTATCGGAAACTTACGGAGTGGAACGGCGGCATTATCCTTCTATCTGAGAGAGAAAAAGCCGGAACAATTGCGGCAGGCAATGTATTATTTTGGAATTATAGTTCTTTTTGCGGTAGGAGCCGGAATCGGAGGCAATCTTTCAGCCAATTATGGAATCCATATGATCTGGGTATCCTGCGGACTTTTGATCGTCAGTTTCCTGTTGATGTTCCTGGATATAGAATCCCGGAGAAACGAAAGATAAAAAAGGGACAAAAAGAGACATTGATCCGTCATCAGATACGGATCAGTGTCTCGATTAGTTTTTGCGCTGCAATGCTCTGTGGTCTGGAAGCATTCTGTACAAGACAGATTTGTCTCGCAGGAAGGGATTCTTTCAGATGGATCTGAAGAATTTCTCCACGCTTGAGCGGTTCTTCTGCAAGCTTCTCCGGATAGAAGCCGATACCAAGATTGTGCTGGATCAAAGCCAGGCACTGGTCGGTGGATGTAACTTCAAGATCCGGACGGAACGGAAGCCCGTGAGAAGAAAAGTATTGAATATGAAGATCTCTGGTGCTGGTGTTATTTTCCAGCGAGACGAAAGGGTAGTCCGTAAGTTCTTCCAGTGAGCAGATGCGGGAAGCCGGTTCTTTGTATTTCGGGCCGGCAATCAGAATTTCCCGGAAAGAACCCAGGGAGATTTTCTGAAACTGTTTTTGAACAGAAAGTGGAGTTGTTACAATTGCAAAATCCACTAGTCCGCTTTCCAGGGAAGCAATTGCCTGCGGAGTGGAATGGTTGGATATCTTAAGCCTTACGTGTGGATAATGATTGTGAAATGCTTCTAATTTGGACAGAAGCATAATACGAAGTGCATTTTCACTGACTCCGATGGAGATGAGTCCGCTTGTAAGACTCTGGTCACGCTTGAGCTCGGCTTCTCCGAGTTCAAGCTGTTCGAAAGCAATCGCAACGTGGTTAAAAAGCTTCTGGCCTTCAGGCGTCAGTGAGACTCCGCGGTTCGAACGGACAAAAAGGTGACATCCAAGTTCTGTCTCAAGATTATTCATACAACGGGTAATGTTCGGCTGGTTATTGTGTAATACCTCTGCCGCTTTTGTAAAACTGTGATGTTGTGCAACATGGTAAAAAATACGGTAATAATCGTATGTACTCATAATATCCTCCAAAATAATATATAAAATTGATATATATATATAGTTAGTTATCTTTAATACGGATGATGCCAGATAAGTATAATATATTCTAGGTGAAAAGACAATGTTAAGAAATAAAAAAATATATTACATAGTAGAAAAAAAACGTAGTATACTGATTTATATTTTTCTTATAAACAGATGTGTTTGTAATGAAAATGATGGATACACCTGAGAGGAGAGACTTAATTATGATAAAAATGAATGTAAAATTTGAAACACCGGAACAGCTTGTAGAATTTTCAAGAATGTGTCAGAAAGTAGAGGCTGATACCTTGATTGAAGATACAGCACATAAACTTATCATTGATGGAAAATCAGTTATGGGAATGATGACAGTTACGCTGAATCAGAAGATGATTTTTGTAGTAGATGGTTCTGATGCGGAAGAGGTAGTTCATACATTTGAAAAATTCCGCACCGAAGAGGCAGTACAGAAGCAGAATCTGGGTTAACAATTGCATTTTACAGGTACTTATGGTATCGTAGTCAAGATGAGAAAAATAGAATGAAAACTGCAGGTGCCGGCTGGATAAGATTGATAGAGCCGGTGAAAAGGGAAACAGGTGCAAGTCCTGTGCGAACTCGTCACTGTGAGCAGGGAATATCAGAAAAGAAAAAAGTCACTGGATAACGGGAAGACAAGATTCTGATGTATGGATCTGTGAGTCAGGAGACCTGCCTGTAGTGTACATGGAAGTAAATCCGGACCACGAGTAATTGGTTGTACAAAAATGGAAGAAAATAATAATGAATTAACAAGGCCATTTTGTACCCTTTTACGGATGATTTCGTGGAAGGGTATTTTGATTGACAGAAAAGTAGTAGGGAGAGAGTATAAGATGAAACATAATTCCAAGCAATTTTTGGCCTTATTTATGGCTGTGTCTATGGCAGTTGCACCGGTATCGGAGTGTATGCGGAAGATCAGAATGCAGCTGTAGAAGATACATTGAGTGAGAATAAACAGGATAATGATGAAGCTGGACAGACAGAGCCGGAAGCCGCTGCCGGACAGACAGAGTCGGAAGCCACTGCCGGACAGACAGAGCCAGAAGCCGCTGCCGGACAGACAGAAAGCAGTGTGACGACAGATACAAGTCAGGAAGTCACAAAAGAAGCCGGGAAAAATCAGGTAGCTGTCGAAAAGGTACAGAATACGCAGGAAGACGGAACCGCTCCACAGACGGAGCCAATCGGCGAAGACGAAATATTTGAGAACATTACTGATATCAGCGGTATGGCAGGTGCTTTGAAAGACGGAGAATATAGTGTTGATGCGGATCATTTTTCGGCAAAACTGACTTCGGGTGGTTCAAGCAAGGTGAAGATTGAGTGTCAAAAAGTAATCGTAAAGAATGGAAAAGCAACAGCCTGGATAAATTTTAGCAGTTCTAAGTATGATAAAGTATGGGTGAAAGTGAATGGAATCCAGAACATATATCATGCAAAACCGAGAGAAGGCGAGGCCGGAGTTACATTTGAGATTCCTGTTAATTTAAATAGTTCAATGACTTTTATGGCACATACTAGTTCCATGAGTGGAAAAAATATTGCATATACGATCAATATTGCAATCCCGGAAGATACAGTCCCGTCGACACCATCCACACCGGATCAGACCGTTATTACGGAATTAAGTTTCAAAGAGGGATCTGAACTCAGCATGAAAGAGGGAGAAGTTCAGGAACTGACACCTCAGTTCACACCGGCATTATCAGCATCTGAGACAGCACCGGATATGACATGGACTTCTTCTGATCCAAAGATTGTAACCGTTGCAAAATCCGGAACACAGGCTGAGCTGACCGCAGTGAAAGCAGGGACTGTTGAGGTGACTGTGTCTATTAATAATGCGGAAGGAACAGAGCTTAAAGCCACATGCAAGGTAACGGTAACAGCATCGGAAACAGAAAATAAAACCCTGACAGATGGAAATTATCAGGTAGATGTGGATACTGGAAATAAGATGTTCAAAGTTACGAATTGTATCCTGACATCTGAAAAAGGTAAGATGTATGCTGTAATCACATTAAGCGGAACCGGATATGATTATCTTTATATGGGATCAGCAGCCGATGCGGCAGAAGCTGCAGCAAAAGACTACATTTCATATGTGGCTGATGAGGCAGGAAAATATACATACAAAGTTCCGGTAGAAAGTCTGGATAAAGGAATTGCAGTTGCGGCACATTCCATTAAAAAAGATAAATGGTATGACCGTACACTTATATTTTCATCTGCCTCTGCAAAACGTATCATAGCAGACGGAACCTATCAGGTGAATGCTGAAGCCGGCGGAAAGATGTTCCGTGTTACGGATTGTGTTATGACTGTAAAGAATGGACAGATGACGGCGGCAGTTACATTAAGCGGTCAGGGTTATAACAGAATCTATCTGGGCGATGTAAATAACGCATCGGATGATGAAAAGAACTGGATCCTTCCGGATTCGCTTCTTGCAGAGCAGTATACATTTCAGATTCCGGTAGAGAAACTGGATGAGGTAATGACAATTGCCGTTCATACGACAAAGAGTAATAAGTGGGACACCAGAACACTGACATTTCATTCAGAAGGCATGACTAAGATTGCGGACAGCAATAATGGAAATGCTTCGAATGGTAATAACGGAAGCAACGGCTCATTGAAACCGGGCGGAAATAATAACAATCCGGGAAATGGTTCCAACGGAAATAACCAGGGAAATGCAGAAAACAATAATGGAAACAGTGGAACTACAGGAAATAATACGACAAACAATGGAAAACCGGATCAGGAATCAAAATACGAGTCTGATCTGAATAAGTCAACAGCCAGAGTCAACAGTACCACAGGATTAAAAGACGGTGTATACACACCGGACAGCTTCTCATGGTCAGGCGGAACCGGAAAGGTAAGCATCACTTGCAGCAAGGTAACGGTTACAGGCGGTCAGGCATATGCAACGATCACATTCAGCAGTCCGCATTACCAGTATGTAAAAGCGAATGGAAATGTATATTATCCGAGTGCGAAAACAGGAAGTTCTACATCCTTTGTAATTCCGGTAGAACTGAATAAGAATAACTCGGTTGTGGGTATGACAACGGCGATGTCTACGGCACATGAGATTAAATATACGATTTTTGTATACATTGCCGAAGCAGCAAAAGCCAATGCATCAGCGAGAGCCAACGGAAAAGAAGTAACGGTAATCGGTGCAAACGGAAGTGACAGCAGCAAGACGGCAACAGCAAACAAAAAAATGGACGAGGTAGCACCGGAGATCATCGGCCTGGAGTATCAGTCTGAAACAAAAGCCGAGTATGCGAAATATTTCAAGATATATCATTATGATCAGGGAATCACATTGTTGGAGATCGATATGAATAAAAAGACCGGAAGAAAAGCAGCCGGTAAGAAATGGAAAGAAGCATCAGAAATAAGCGGACTGAATCCGGCAGAGCAGGAGCAGGCAGCACTGTACCTGAACAAAGTGATCAAATATCTGATCGTTCCGGAAAATGCAGAGATTCCGGCGGGGCTGGATAAGGAAGTCATTGTGGTAAGACAGCCGGCAGATCATGTTTATGCAGGATCGAATAAGACGATTTCCCTGATGGAAGAACTGGGACAGCTTGATAAAGTGACAACAGTCGGTGTGAAGAAAAATAAATGCAAGAATGAAACTATCAAAGAAAAGATGGCTGAGAAAGAAGTCATTTATGCGGGAACGTCCGGCAAATTAAATTATAAGAAACTTGTAAAAAACAAATGTAATCTTGCACTCCTTTCATCCAGCGTGCTGCCGGAAAAAAGAAGCAGCAAAAAAGCGGCAAAGAAAAAAATGACAGCTTATCGAAAGATGACAGAGAAGATGACGCTTCTTCAGATTCCGGTGATCGTTGACCGTGCAAAAGATGAAAAAGGAAAAGATGCACAGAAAGAATGGGAAAAGGTCTACCAGGTGATTTTGGGATGTGACGGCCAAAGTGCAGAATAGAGATTGCGTAAGATAGCAGAGTGTGGACAATGCTCTTGTGATCAGAAAAAGTGGAGAAAAGGATGAAAAAGAGAACATATCGGCTGTTGTGTGTACTTGCAGGTACCGTGCTTCTGGTAACAGGAGCACTGACCGGGTGCAGCACCTCAGGCAAATCGGGTGTATCGAAAGGTGACGGAATACAGCAGACGGAAGAAGCAGGGGCGGCAGAAAAACATGCTCCGAAGATAGACGGTCTTGAGTATAAGAAAACAATGAAGCTGAAATATGCTACGGGTTTTGATGTCTATTATTATAAAGAAGGATATAAATTACTGGACGTACACGAAGACAGGCAGTATCTGATCGTACCGGAAGGTAAGAAGAAACCGGCAGATCTGGATAAAGAAATTGTGGTATTAAAACAGCCATTGGAGCACATTTATCTCGCAGCAACATCGGCAATGGCATTGTTTGATGCGATGGATGGGCTGGACAGTATCCGGATGTCGGGAGCACAGGCTTCGGACTGGTATATTGATCATGCGAAGAAAGCAATGGAAGACGGCAAGATCCTGTTTGCAGGAAAATACAGCGAACCGGATTATGAAATGCTGATAGATGAGGACTGTGATCTTGCAATTGAATCCACGATGATCCTGCATACACCAAAGGTTCAGGAGATGATCGAAGATCTGGATATTCCGGTGTTTATTGACCGTTCCAGTTATGAAAGTCATCCGCTTGGAAGGACGGAGTGGATCAAAGCATATGCAGCAATGCTGAACAAAGAAGATGCAGCAGATACATTTTTTGATACACAGACAGAAGTGATCGGCAGTCTGAAAGATTTTAAGAATACAGGAAAAACAGTTGCTTATTTCTTTGTGAATACAGATGGAACAGTGGTCGTAAGAAGCAGTAGTGATTATATTCCGAAGATGATCGATATTGCCGGAGGAAAATACATTTTTCAGGATCTTAAGAACACAAAAAGCAAGAGTGCTTCTGTGGAACTGTCGATGGAAGAGTTTTATGCAAAAGCAAAGAATGCAGATTATCTGATCTATAATGCATCGATCGACAGTCCGATCAATAGCATTGCAGATCTGACAGCGAAGAGTGAATTGTTCGCAGATTTTAAGGCAGTGAAGAACGGAAATGTGTGGTGCACCGGAAAATCACTGTATCAGGCAACGGACATTGTGGGAAATCTGATTACGGATATCAATCTGATGTTGATAGATGGAGATGAGAGTGGTATGACATTCTTGTATCGGGTAAAATAATACAGTATTATGTCCCCCACCCAATATTTTCATTTATCAGATGCTCCGGGTCTGCCTGATAAAACACATGATATACACCATTGTATTCAACCAGTCCATTCGGATCATTCATCCATCCCTTTTCTGGTGTAATATGATAGATCGGTTATTCATCGTCATCTCCGCTTTCTTCTTCTGAAAGTATCTCTCTTAAAGTTTTCATTACCGCAGCTTCTTTTATCTGTGGAATTACCGTTTCCATACTGCTTCCGTCTTCCTGACAATTCACCGCTTCTACAAGTGCCGGCAGATTTACCCCGGTAATAATTTCCATCTTTCCTGCATAACCGGCTGCAAGTTTTGAAAATTCATTAAATGGACTGCCAAACAGAAAATCAACCATTACAAGAATTTCTTCTGTATTTTGATCATTTACCAGCCTCTTTGCTCTTTCTGCAAATTTACTGATTCCTTCTTCATCAAGGCAGAGTGCCGTTACATTTTCTGCCGGTCCCATAACAAATTCCAGTGATTTCTTCATTCCTTCAGCCATCGGGCCATGACTTGCTACAATTATTTTATACATATCCAACCTTCCTTTTATGCCAGACTGTCTTTTAAGTAAGATTTCGGAGCACTTGGTACTAAAATTGTTGTAATCTCTACTCCTTTATCTAACAGTTCCTTAAATGCTTCTTTTTCTTCCGGTGTCACACTGATAGTCGGACGTAAATGTTCCGTATTTTCTCTTGCTGACATATTTCCAACATTTACAGTCTTTATATCTAATCCCTGATCGATCAGATATAAGATATCAAACGGAGATTTTACCACTACCAGAACTTTCTGTCCGGTATATTTTCCTGCTTTAATATTGGTTACTGCGGTTTCTCTTGTAATGATCGATGTACTGACATTCGGTGGTGCAGCCATACGAAGTACGGTTTTTAATGTTGGGTTTGTTGCAACTTCATCATTAATTGCCATGATACGGGTTGCTCCAAGATCATTCGTCCACTGTGTTGCTACCTGCCCGTGAATAAGACGGTCATCGATTCTGATATGTATAATTCCTTCCATTATATTACCTTCCCTTTTTCTTTATTATTTTAAAATTCCAAATACTGCACATAAGATAGATGCAACAATGATCATTAAGATAATCCATACCGGTTTTACTTTCTTTCCGAGCATCCAGTATACAAGTGCTACAAGTGCTGCCGGAATTAACCCTGGCATGATCTGATCCAGGATCTCTGTACCTGTCATTTTCAGATCTCCCTGTTTAAAGGTAAGTGCAACATTTGCTTTTACAACTGTCGGCATCAGTGCACCAACTACAGTCAGTCCAAGTACAGCAACACACTCTTTTAAAACTTTCATTTTTGTTTCAATTGAATTTACAAGGCTTGTTCCGGAAGCTATACCTGCCTTAAATAACGGATATCCGAGTCCCTTTAAAATCCATGTTACAAGAATCCAGATGAAAATTCCAGCCACACTTCCGTTTAATGCCATATTAGCAGCAATTGCTCCAAATATTGTCCATGGTATTACAACAAATACACTGTCTCCCAGTCCTGAAAGAGGTCCCATCAGTCCTGTCTTAATTGCCATAACCGCATCCAGGGAATTCTCTTTTCCCTGTCCTTCAATTCCCATGTTAACTCCCATAACATACGGGTTCATATATGGACTGCAGTTGTAATACTGTAAATGTGTCTTTACTGATTTTTTCAATCCTTCCGGATTTCCTTTATAATTTTCTTTTAACCATGGAAGCATGGAATATGTATATGCCATACTCATCATACGTTCATAGTTCAGCGATGCCCCTCCATTTAAAAACCAACGGAACAGAGATCTTTTCTGAGTCTTTGTTAAAACTGTCTTTTCTTTCTTACTCATCTTCATCCATACCTCCTGCTACAACCGGTGAAACAGCTTCTACGCTTTTGTTTTTATAAATGATCAGTGCAATAGCAAAACCAATCAGCGCAACTCCAAGAATCGGAATATCCAGATATACTGCTGCAACAAAACCTACAATCAGATAGCCAAAGTAACTCTTAACAGGCAGATAGCGAAGTAAAAGTCCAATACCTACTGCCGGAAGCAGACCACCTGCGATTGACAGACCACTTGACAGCCAGTCCGGGATGTAATTGATGATTCCACCAACAAGCTTTGGCCCAAAAATAACTGTCAACAATACCGGAATTCCTGATGTACACATCGTACACAATACTCCACAATAGTGCATTCTCTCAATTCCTTTGTAATTCTCAGCTTCAGCAAATTTTTCTGCTTTATTCTGGAAAAAGATATTGATAGACCATTTCAGCACATCCAACTGAACCATTAACATAGCAACCGGGATTGCCAGTGTGATTCCGATAGAAGCATCCTGCTTTGTCGAAATTGCAATATAACTACCAACCAAAGCAGCTGTCTGATAATCCGGTACAGAAGCCCCTCCGAAACTACTGATACCAAGAGTCATTAACTGAAGTGTTGCTCCAATATAAAGACCTGTCTTCAAATCTCCCAT